>Ga0302326_10001209_pt1 | contig 66842 bp, 57 predicted proteins | sample Palsa_T0_3_FD_202264 | JGI IMG/M metagenome (GOLD analysis project Ga0302326, IMG submission 202264) | Peat permafrost microbial communities from Stordalen Mire near Abisko, Sweden - Palsa_T0_3 | ecosystem: Environmental > Terrestrial > Soil > Palsa > Peat permafrost | place: Sweden: Abisko...
CTCGCCAGCATTGCCCGTCTCCGCTTCACCGGCATGGCCAGAATAACATGCACCCTCTCCCCGCCCCGGCAGAACAGGACATTTCTACTTTGCAGAGAATAGGACATTTCTACTTTGCCTTGACAGGGGTAGTGCGCTATTTCTCAACGCATGCCAGAAATTTACCATTTTCCGCAAAGTAGAACTGCCCTGCCTTGCCGGGGCGGGGAAAGGGCGCGTGTTATTCTGGCCATGCCAGTGAAGCGGAGAAGGGCAATGCCGGCGAGCGGGTCGATTCACCTTGGGAACTGCCCTATTTTGGCGCCTTTCTCCGCCCCAGAGGGAACCCAGTACGTGGCCGGGTATAGCGAAGTCGGGCGGTAATGCTGCGTCCGGCAGCATGGAGAACCCGTTATAACTAACCCATACATGCGTAGGAGGGATTCCCGTAACAGGATCGTTGTAAAGTGTTAGAGGAGGGGCTATGAGAACATCCAAGCCACTTTGGGCCGCGGCCATGCTGATGGCGGCGCCGGCGGGTTTGAGCGCGCAGACGGGGCCGCAAGTGCTCTCGGCGGCGAGCGGTACGGCGACGGTTTCGGCGGGCGCGATTGTGTCTATTTACGGCGGTAACTTCGCTACGGGCGCTACCTCCGCGACGATGGTGCCGCTGCCGATCTCATTGGGCGGCGTCACCGCGCAGTTCAGCGTTGTGAACATTTTGAATCAGCCCGTGTTTTCGGGGGCGATGCCGTTGTTCTACGTCAGCCCGACGCAGATTAATGCGCAGGTTCCAGCGGGTGCGGTTTTCCTGCCGTGCAACGGAGGATCGGGCAGCGTCTATTCTACGAGCATTCAGATCATGACGCCGTCCGGCGGGCAGACGGCGACGGTCAACGCGACTCCGGCCCCGGCGCCTGGACTGTTCACCGCCAACGAGACCGGCGCCGGCGTGGCTGCGGCGCAGTTCGTCACGAACCTGCCGAATGGAACGCAGACGATCATGGAAGTGGCGGAGTGTCCGGGAGGGGCCGGGACTTGCGTTCCGGTGCCGTTGAACGTCACCTTGGGAACTTCCGCGCTGGTGCTGTGGGGGACTGGCATTTCCGAATATTCGACTTTTCCGCAGGGATTGACGGTGACGGCCGGCAATCAGCCGCTGCAGGCGTTTTATGCCGGACGTTCGGTGCAGTATATGGGGCTGGATCAGATTAATGCGTGGCTGCCGTCAAGCTTGGCGGGCAGCGGGATTTTGAACGTGAGCGTCAGCCTGACGGGGACCACGCTCGGGGTGGCCTCTACGTGCGGCTTCGATGTGACCTCCAACGCGGTGACGATCGACATCGAATAGTCTAGACTGGCGAAGGAGGTGCATCCGTGAAACGCCTGTTCGCCGTGATCCGGTCGCTCGGCGCGGCCTGGAACGATTCGGCGCCGCTGGAGGAGCAAGTGGAATGGCGCCCGCACGCCGATTTCATGAATGCCTTGCATGACGAGGGCTTCGTAGTGCTCGGCGGGCCGCTCGAAGGCACGCGCGATGTGCTGCCGATCATCCGGGCGAACGATGCCGATGAGATTGCGGCGCGCTTGGAGGACGATCCGTGGAGCCGCATGGACCTGCTGCGGATTTCGCGGATCGCGCCGTGGACGTTGCGGCTGGGCTCGGTGGAGCCGAAGGCTCCGTAGCCGCGGGGCTAAAGCCCCGCGGCGGCGCATGGCGCCGCCCTACCCGAAAAGATTTACCATGGATGCATGTTCCTACCGGCGGACAAAACCGACGAAGTCGATCTTCAGAAGACATACGACGCCATCATCGTAGGCTCCGGCGCGGGCGGCGGCATGGCCGCGCATGTGCTCACCTCGCACGGCATGCAAGTGCTGCTGCTCGAAGCCGGCAAGAAGCTGGACATCAACAAAGAACTGAAATCCATGGAGTGGCCCTACGACCACCCCCGCCGCGGCGACATGCCGCCCGATTCGCACGCCCTCTCCGGCCGCGAATACACCATCCGCAAGCCGCCCTACGCCAAGGGATCGCCGTACAAGCACGTCTATTCCTACGTCGAGGACGGCACCGGATCCGATTACGCCAAGAACATCGTGGTGGATGAGAAAGACAATCCCTACACCGGCACCGACTATGCCTGGGTGCGCGCACGCTGCCTGGGCGGCAAGACCAACATCTGGGGACGCCTGGCGCTGCGCCTTTCCGACTACGATTTCAAGGCCGCATCGCGCGACGGGTACGGCGAGGACTGGCCCATATCGTACGCCGACATCTCGCCCTACTACGACAAGGTTGACCTGTACCTGGGCATTTCGGGCCACAAGGAAAACCTGCCCTACCTGCCCGACAGCCTCTTCCAGCGCGCCGTGCGGCTGAATCCCGCCGAGGTCAAGCTGCGCGAAAGCCTGGGCAAAATGGGGCGCGTGCTCACACCGTATCGCGCGGGCGTCACCACGGACGGGCTGAAGCACAACAAGTACCGCGTCCACTGTTACGGGCGCGGCGCTTGCGACCGGCGCGTGGGCGGCTGCGATATCCACGCGGCTTTCGATTCGCCCACAGGGCTGATTTATCCCGCGCTCGAAACCGGCAACCTGACGCTGCGCACCAACGCCACGGTCAACGAAGTCACCGTCGATAAGGACACCGGCAAGGCCAGCGGCGTCAGCTTCATCGATACGGACACGGGCCAGACTTATGCGGCGAAGGGGCGCGCGGTGTTGTTGGCCGCGTCCACGCTCGAATCCGCGCGCTTGATGCTGCTTTCAAAATCGAGCCTGTATCCGAACGGCATCGGCAACTCCAGCGGGCACGTGGGCCACAACTTCTGCGAACACCTGATGGGGCCGGGCGTCAACGGCCTGGACAAGGAGATGGTGGGCAAGCCGCGCACGCTGGACGACGGGCGCCCGGGGTCCTTCTATCTGGCGCGCTTCCGCAATCTGGAAGACCGCAGCCAGAAGTTCATCCGCGGCTACGGGTTCGAAGGCGGCAGCGGCACGGGCATGTTCCCCGATAACGCTTTCGGCACGCCCGGCTTCGGCTCCGCCTACAAGAAAACGGTGCGCGATTATGCCGGCGCGTTCATCGGCATGGGCGGGTTTGGCGAAGTGCTGCCGCGCTTCGACAATTTCGTGGAGCTGGATCCCGAGGTCAAAGACCGCTGGGGCGTGCCGGTGCTGCGGTTCCACATCAAGTTCGGCGACAACGAAAAGAAGATGGCCAAGGACATGGCCGAATCGGCGCGCGAGATGTTCGAAGCCGCCGGTATCGAGGTGCTCAGCGTGAACGACGATCTCCTCACCGAAGGCTACTCGATCCATGAACTGGGAACGTCGCGCATGGGTTCGGATCCGAGGAAATCGGTGGTGAACCAGTTTCAGCAGTCGCACGACGTGCCGAATCTGCTGGTGGTGGATGGCAGCACGCACGTGAGCGCGTCGTGCCAGAATCCGACGTGGACGATCATGGCGCTGTGCTGGCGCTCCTGCGATCACCTGGCCGAAGAATTGAAAAAGGGGAACGTCTGATGTCTTACCAAATCAATCGCCGCGATTTGATCCGGATCGGCGCGGGCGCGGTGCTGGCGGCTCCCGCGGTGTTCGCCGCCGCCGATGCGCCCAAATTTTTCACGCCCGCGGAGTTTGCCATCGTGGATGAACTGACGGAGCTGATCATCCCGGCCGACGACCACTCGCCCGGCGCGCGCGCCGCGCTGGTGGCGGTGTACATCGATGCGCGCCTGGCGGAAGCGTTCGAGGCCAAGGAGCGCGACGACTGGCGCAACGGATTGCAGTTGGTGGACGAGTTATCCCGCAAGATGCACGGGCACGCGTTTATGGAAGCCAGCGCGGACGAGCGCGTCCAGGTGCTCACCCGCATGGCGAAGAACGAGATGAAGCCCAAGGCTCCGGAAGAGGAGTTTTTCGGCGAGTTGAAGCACGCCACCGCGCATGGGTATTACACATCGAAAATCGGGATTCACCAGGAGATGGAGTACAAGGGCAATGTGATGCTGGAGGAGTTTGTGGGCTGGGAGGTGAAGTGATACATTCTTTGAAGGAGCAGCCATGACCGAAGGCCAGAGGAGCGAACGGAAGAACGACCTGCATCCCAGCGATATCGCACGGCGCGACTTTGTAGCGCTCTCGGTGACGGCGGGCCTGGCGGCGACCGCCGGGACGGCCGCGGCAGCCGCGGACGTCGTCGAGACCGACGTCGAGATCAAGACCGCCGATGGAACGTGCGATGCCGCTTTCATTCACCCCAAGACCGGTTCCCACCCGGGCGTGCTGATCTGGCCCGACGCATTCGGCTTGCGGCCGGCCATGCGCGATTTCGCCAAGCGCTTGGCTGCCGACGGATATTCCGTACTGGTGCCCAACCCTTTCTATCGTATTTCTAAAGCGCCTTTCACGGACGCGTCCAATTTCAGCTTCGGGAATCCGGCCGACATGGCGAAGCTGCGGCCGCTGATGGCGTCGGTGAATGCGCCCGGCAACGGGGAAAAGGATGCAGTAGCTTATGTCGGCTTCCTCGACGCGCAAAAGGAAGTGGACAAGGCCAAGAAGATCGGGACCCAGGGTTACTGCATGGGCGGACCGCTGGTGGTGAAGACGGCCGCGGCGCTGCCCGACCGCATAGGCGCGGGCGCGTCTTTCCACGGCGGCGGCCTGGTAACCGACAAACCCGATAGCCCGCATCTGCTGGCGCCCAAGATAAAGGCGCGCATGTATTTCGGCGTGGCGTCGAACGACGACGCGCGTCAGCCGGATGCCAAGGACAAGCTGAAGGAGGCGTTTGCGGCCGCCAAGGTTTCCGCTGAAATCGAGGTGTATGCCGGGGCGCTGCATGGCTGGTGCGTGCCGGATATGCCCATGCAGAATGGCGCGCCGATCTACAACAAGGCGGATGCGGAGCGTGCTTGGAGCAAACTGATCGCTTTATATAAGGCGGCCATCGCTTAGCACAACCGTGCGCATTTTCAATGAAGTAGACGCGCTTGATCGCGTCGCTTCGCGCGGGGTTCGTGGGCTGGTATACATGATACGTCGGCACCACATCCAGCTCACCTACCTCCTATCGGAACAGCACGTACGGTCGCGATCCCGGTCACATCGGTGCGACCATCGACGCCACTCCGGTCGCTAACCTGGACCCGGTCAGTGGCAACGTAGCGATCCAGCGGCGGTACCCGGTGATTCGATCCGACGGATCCGCGTTACTACAGGTTCTTCTACTTTGAGGTAAAACGGGTAGAGGACACGGGCGCTTCGAACGTTATCACACCGGCGCCTCAGCTTACTACGATGGACGAGCCTTCCAGGAGCTTCGCCCTGCGAGCTGCAATGTGGGTGGATACCGCCGCCGTCTCTGCCGGCGGACGCGCTTTACAGCGCGTCCTGCAGCCAAGATTGGGTGCCCCACGAGCCCAGCCAGGCGTCGAGTCAGCAGATGTGCGCGCCGCGCGTCTCCACGTACACCGCGTAAAGCGACTGGCTGGCGGCCATGAACAGCAGGTTGCGCTTGCTGCCGCCGAAGCACAGATTCGCGCAAGTCTCCGGCAGCAGGATCTGGCCAATACGCTCGCCCGCGGGCGTGAAGACCTGCACGCCGTCGTAACCCGCGCCCACCCAGCCGCAACCGGCCCAGACGTTGCCATCCACATCGGCGCGGATGCCGTCGGCGGTGCCGGGCTTGGTGTTGACGAACTCGCGGCCGTTGCGCAGGGCGCGGGAATCGGCCACGTCGTAGACACGAATGTTCTTTGGCGCGTCCGGATAATGCGAGGAGCCGGTGTCCACGATGTAGAGCTTCTTGTAATCGGGCGAGAAGCACAGGCCGTTGGGCTTGTACATTTCGTCGAGGACCATCTCCATCTTGCCGGTCTGGCCATCGATGCGGTAGACCGCCTCCTTCAACTGCAGCTCCGCGCGCGAGCCTTCGTATGCGGCCAGGATGCCATAGCCGGGATCGGTGAACCAGATCGCGCCATCCGGATGCACCACGATATCGTTCGGCGCGTTGAGCGGCTTGCCATTCCATTTGTCGGCCAGCACGGTGAGCGAGCCATCCGGTTCGTAGCGCACCACGCGGCGGTTCAGGTGCTCGCAAGAAAGCAGGCGGCCCAGGTAGTCGAAGGTGTTGCCGTTGCTGTTCGCGCTGGGAGCGCGGTAGGTGCTGATGTGGCCGTCCTCTTCGAGCCAGCGCATCTGCGCGTTGTTGGGGATATCGCTCCAGACGAGATAGCGGCCGGCGCCGGACCAGGCGGGGCCTTCGGCCCACAGCATGCCGGTCCGCAGCCGCTTGATGGCTGTGTTGTTGACCTTGTATTTGGCGAAGCGCTTGTCGAGGGCCAAAATGTCGGGGTCGGGGTAGCGGATGGGCTCTTGGCCGGTCCAGTCGCGCTGGGCGCGGGCGGCTTTGGGGGCCAGGGCCGCCGATGTGGCTGCCAGGGCACCCGTTAGGAAGGATCGTCTGCTGTGCATTCCGGAGGCTAGTATATCGTGGTGCGCGCACTCGCGGGCTGGCGCGAAGAGCGGGTCCTGGAGGACCCGCGCAGACCTGGAGGTCCGCCCCACAATGCTGTCTTGTAAGATAGCGGATGATGCGCATCCTCTTGGGAATTTTCATATCGGCCGGCCTGATGGCTGGCGCCAGCAGCCGGTTTGTGCATACCGACGGCAAACACATCGTGGCCCCCGATGGTTCGAAGCTGCTGCTGCGCGGCATCAACCTGGGCAACTGGCTGGTGCCCGAAGGCTACATGTTTCACTTCGACAAGGGGCCGGCGTCCTACCGCGAGATCTCGGCGCTGTTCAACGATCTGGTCGGCCCGGACGAGGCGGCGCACTTCTGGAAACATTACCGCGAGCAGTACATCACCGAAGCCGACATCCACTTCATCCACGATGCCGGCTTCAACTGCGTGCGCATTCCGTTTCACTACAAGCTGATCGACGACGGCACGGGTTTCCCGCTGCTGGATCGGGTGATCGCGTGGTGCCGGGACCGGCACATTTGGGTGATCCTGGATATGCACTGCGCGCCCGGCGGCCAGACCGGCACCAACATCGACGATAGCTGGGGCTATCCGTGGATATTCGAAAGCGAGGCGCAGCAGCAGTTGGCGGTGGGATTCTGGCGCAGCATCGCGCAACGATATGCGGACGAGCCCGCGGTGCTGGGCTACGACCTGCTGAACGAGCCGATTGCGCCGCCCGCGGCGCAGTTGAATCCGCGGCTGGAGCCGCTGTATCGCAAGATCACGGAGGCCATTCGCCAGGTGGATACGAATCACGCCGTGATCCTGGGCGGCGCGCAGTGGGACAGCAATTTCGCGGTGTTCGGACCGCCCTTCGACCGGAATGCGATCTACACGTTCCACAAATACTGGACCGCGCCGACGAAGGATGTAATCCAGCCGTATTTGGATTTCCGTGAGCGCTACCAGGCGCCTATCTTTATGGGTGAATCCGGCGAGAACCAGGATGGCTGGATCGCGCAATTCCGCGCGATGCTGGAGAAGAACGACGTGGGGTGGACGTTCTGGCCGTATAAGAAGATGGATGCGACGTCGTCGCCGGTGAGCTTCACGCGGCCGATGCATTGGGATGAGATGGTGAGCTACGCGGCGTTGCCGGGCGGCATGGGCACGGCGGAGGAGAAGATGAAGAAGCGGCCGGCGGCGGAGTTGTCGCGCGCGGCGCTGGCGGATTTGTTGGAGAAGGTCAAGCTGGAGAAGTGCAAGGTGAATGAGGGGTATTTGAACGCGCTGGGGATGCGGGATCCGACGCGGTAAGCTGGGACGAGACGATGGCTGTGCATTTACAGTTCGAGGGGATCCGGTGCTTTGCCGAGCCGCAGGATGCGGTTATTCGTCCGATTACGCTGTTGGTGGGGGAGAATAGTTCGGGGAAGACGACGTTTCTTGCGCTGTGTCGCATTGCGTATGGCATTGCCAACGGCGTTACGGTGCCACTCTTCAACGAACCTCCCTTCTCGCTGGGAGCATATGAACAGATTGCGACGAACGGCGGCGGGCGAGCTAAATCGTTCTCGCTGGCCATCGGCGTGGAGCATGACGAACGTCGCTGCCTATTGAGCACGGAATACGTCTCTGAGGGCGGACAACCCTCGCCTTGCCGTTGGCGCTTCCAAGCGGGAGACTTGGCGATCCAGGCCACAAACCACAACGGCCGCGGTTCTTTGGTACTGGAGCGATCCAAGGATAGGAAGGAAGTCCCTTACAACGGAATTCTTCAGTTTGGTATGGTGGTCCAGTTTCCACAAGGACCTGGCTTCCTGGAAGAAGCAACCGATGCCGCGCTCGGCCCACGGTGTACCGCAGGCTTCAGTCGAGCCGAGTGGGAGTCTCTCGCCCGAGCGGTCAAGTCTGTGCACAAGGAGTTTCTAAGCTTTCCGTACGCCTTCGCCCCCACCCGGACCAGCCCGCTTCGAACCTACGATCCAATAAGTGCCCAGCCGAAGCCCGAAGGCTCGCACGTGCCGATGCTGCTGGCATCATTGTCTCGCTCGACTCACCAGGTGCAGTGGAAAACCTTGCAGGCGGCTCTGAGGGATCTCGGTTCGAAATCGGGGCTCTTCGAGGAGATCGAGATCGTCAACAAGGGCAAGAAGGAAAGCGATCCATTTCAGGTCGGAGTGAAGAGCGGCGGCCGGACATTCAACCTCTTAGACGTGGGCTATGGTGTAAGCCAAGCTCTTCCCATTCTGGTCGATACGTTGCAGCAAGCCGGCGCCTTTGAAACCTTTCTGCTTCAACAGCCGGAAGTGCATCTTCATCCCAGAGCGCAGGCAGAGCTGGGAACCTTCTTCGCCAAGCAGGCTAAAGGGACGCGACGGTTTGTCATCGAGACCCACAGCGACTACCTGGTTGACCGCATCCGCATGGAGATCCGCCGCAAGGTACTGACGCCCGAAGACGTCTCCTTGCTTTACTTCGAGCGCGGCAAGTCCGGCGCCACGATTCACAACCTGGAACTGGACGCGAACGGCAGCATCACGAATCCGCCGCCTGGTTTCCGGCAGTTCTTTCTTAAGGAAGAACGCGATCTTCTGGGTGTCTGACGTGTGCCTGATTGTTGATGCAAACGTCGCCCCCAGGTTCCTGGTGCAGTCCAGTGCCGTCATTGACTGGCTCTTTGGGGAACGCGGCGCTCCACGCCTCGTGGCGGCGGGCAAGCTGCGGGAAGAACTTGCGAAGAACGACGGTGTGAGACGGCAACTCGTGCAACTGGACCGGGCGGGGCGCCTCAGGTCCGCCGACCCCGAATGGCTTCAGCGCGAGGAAAGGCGCCTGCGTGCCGTTGGGGTGTGCGTATCGAACGATCTCCACGTGCTGGCGCTGGCAATTGTCACTGGTGCACGCACCCTCGCCACAGATGACAACGCGCTGGCCGCCGACTTCAAGAACAAACGGATCATGGACGGACCGAGAGGTAAAATCTACCGTGACCCCGCGAGGCACGGGCCGTTGCTCTGCCACACATCCTCCTGCGGTATCGCTACGCGTCCAGCGCAACGGCGCGGCTAACAACACGGAAGGCTAGCGAACTGGCCGGATGTCGGTCGGGATGTCTTTCAGCCCGTCCAGCGCTTTTTGTACCTCGGGGCGCACCACCGCGAGACTGTCCAGCATGCGGCGCGCGCCGGCGTAGTTGCCTTCCGCCTCCAGCGTCAGCAAATCGTGCGTCAGTTCGTGTACGGCCACCTTGATCTTCGCGTAATTCACCGCAAACGTTCCGTCGGGGTTGCGCACAAATCCGCCCTTATCGGACAGATAGTTGAACTGGAGCGCCATGCCTTTGCCGTGCGCATCGTTCAGGCCGAAGCGCAGCGAACGGAACGCGGACGCCAGAAAAGTGGTGTACAGGCGATGTTCCGCCGCCGCGCCGCCGCCCGTGCCGTGGTCGAACAAGTATTGCAGCATGAACAGACCCGTGATGTCGGCCTTAGCCTCTTCGATGGAGCTGTACAATTCCTTCAATTCCTGCCGCGCGCTGGTACCGCGCCCCGCAACCTGAATCTGGTGCGGACCGATGCCGTGGCTCAACTCGTGCGCCAGGATGTGCTCGAAAAACGAATCGAAACTGAGATCGCCCTGCGCGGCGGTGGGCAGCAAGCGCGCGGCGATGGGTTCCAGAATGGCGTGGAACTTAGCTTCCTGCACGTTTTTCAGCATCACGCGCTTGCTGCCCTTCTGCTGGACCACCCGCTCGTCGTTGGGCAGATTATAAGCGGCCGTACGAACGCCGTGCGCGGCATCGCCCGCCGAGGCGATCTCGTTGACCACTGTGATGGGCGCCAGCGCACCCAGCTTCGGATTGCGGTAGCGCGGTTCGATGGGCAGGTTATTCTCGATCTCCTGCAATTTTCCGGCGAACGACTTCAGGCGCGCGGTCTCCCGATTGTCACGCAGGTTGACGTAAGCTTCATACGACGCTTTATAGCCGAAGATTTCGTCGTTGTAGGTCTCGTACGGCCCGATGGTAATGTCGAGCGGCGCATCCAGATCCATCCAGGCCACGTCGCTTGCGTAATAATCGTCGGAGAGGAAGGCCTCGGCGCGCAGGTTGAGGAACCGGCGCAGGGATGCGTTGTCGGTGAGGCCGGCCGCTTCGTGCAGCAGCGCGGCGGCGCGCGTTAGATCGTTCTTGTACTCCTGGCTGTAGAGCACGGCCGTCAGGCCACCCGCCGAGTCCCGCCCGATCACCGTGAAGAATCCTTCCGCTTCGCGGCGCCGGGCGTCCGGCAGTGTCTTTACCCAAGCTTCGAACTCCTCGCGGGTCATGTTCTCCGGATAAAAGTTCGCGCCCGGCAGCTTGCGTGGGGGCGCGCCGGGCAGGAAGGCGGCGTAATCGTCTAGGTCGGACCAGGGACCCTTGTTGAGCCAGAAATAGTCCAGACGCGCTTTGCCCAGCGGCGTAGTGTCTTTCTGGAGCCGCGCGTACATCGCCTGATTCCCGCTCCACAACTGGGAGAGGAAGATATCGTCGATCAGGCCGGCGGCTTCCAGCAGCTTGGCGAGCGCTTTCCGGTCGCCGGGCGACAGGCCGGAAGTATCCACGCGGATTTCGACCGGCGCGAAGCGCGCCTCCATTTGTTTGAGTTGAGCGAGATCGGGGATAGTCACGGCTATTAAGAATGCGAGCAGGGGATCCACTTTCTATTGTCCTTCCTTAATAGCAGCGGCGCGCGGAGCGGGTTCTGGAGAACCCGCGCAGGCCTGGAGGCCCGCCCCACGAGCCTTTCACTCCGGCAATGCCCAGGCATACAGCACACCCTGTACTCCCTCGACAACGTATTGCCGTCCATCCAACTCATACGTCATCGGAGAGCTGAACATAGGGCCGCCGGCGTTGACGTGCCACAGCGTCTTGCCCGTGGCCGGATCGAGCACCAGCAGGTTGCCTTGCGAATCGCCCGTGAATAGCAGGTTGCCGGCCGTGGTCAGAATTCCCGCGACGCTTTCGCTGGGACCGAGCTCGTGGTTCCAACGGATCTGGCCGGTGCGGTAATCGATGGCGCGTATGGTGGATTCTTCCCAAATATTGTGATCGCGGCCGGCCCAGCCCTCCGGCTTTCCCGTCGCGGTGTAATAGAAAATGCTGTAGACGCGCCGCGCCACGACGTAGAACAAGCCGAGCTCCGGATCGAAGCTGGGCGACATCCAATTGGTGGCGCCATCGGAGCCGGGATAGACCAGCCGTCCGTCGGCGTGCGGCTCCTTCTCCTTCAGCGTCACTGGGCGGCCGCGCGTATCGATGCCCGAAGTCCAGTTCGTCTCGATGAACGGCGCAGTCAGCAGATGCTCGCCATTGGTCCGGTCGAGCACGAAGAAGAATCCGTTGCGGCTGGCCTGCGCCAGCAGTTTGCGCGGCTTGCCGGCGAAATCCGCGTCGAATAGCACCGGCGTTTCGACCGCGTCCCAATCGTGCGTGTCGTGCGGCGAAGGCTGGAAATACCACGCCAGCTTTCCGGTATCGGGATTCAGCGCGACGATGGAGCAGGTGTAGAGATTGTCGCCGGGGCGCGCGTCGCCGGCCAGCACCGGGTTTGGATTGCCGGTGCCCCAGTAGAGCAGATGCAGCGCGGGATCGTAAGTGCCGGTCATCCAAGTCATGCCGCCGCCGTGCGCCATGGCATCGCTGTTCTTGGGCCAGGTTTCCGCGCCCGGTTCGCCGGGCTGCGGCTCGGTGTACCAGCGCCATTGCTCCTTGCCGGTTTCCGGGTCCACGGACTCCAGAAATCCGGGGATATCGGTGGCGTCTCCCGAGACGCCCGCGATCACGTGATTGCCGACCACCAGCGGGGCCATGGTGGCGAAGTAGCCGAGTTGCACGTCGGCCAGCACGATATCCCAGCGTGAGTGGCCGTCCTTCGCGTTCAGGCAGACGAGATGCGCGTCCGGCGTTTCGAAGTACAGCCAGTTGCCCCACATGGCCACACCGCGATGGCCGATGTGATCGCCTTCGGACTTCTTGTAGTTGTAGTGCCAGACCTGGCGGCCGGTGCGCGCGTCGATCGCCCAGACCTGCTCCGGCACGGTGAAGTACAGAATGCCGTTCACCTCCAGGGGCGTCGACTTGATGGCCTGCGAGTTGGCCTGGAATGCCCAGGCCATCGTCAGCGACTTGATGTTCGAGGAATTGATTTGGCGCAGCGGGCTGTTGCGTTGGCCCGTCTAGTCGCCGTTGTAAGTCGGCCAGGTATCGGTGGGCGGCTTCAGCAGGGCGGCGGGGTCTAAGCCTTGCGCGAGGGCCGCAGTCAGGCCGCCGCAGATGGCCGCGCATCTTATCAGATTCGGATTCACTTCAGGGTCTCCAGAAAAGCAAATAGATTATGGATGTCGTTGTCGGTATACTTCGTCAGCATGTCGCGGTGGGCCTGCAGCGGATCTTGCACGTTCACCTTCACGTGGTCGCGCTGCCAGGAACGATACCAGCCGCCGGCATCGCGCAGCGAGACGGAAAACTCATCCAGGTGTTCGAGCTTGCCGCTAATCTGCTCGCCGGAGGGCGTAGTCACGGTGACCGGGGTACGCCCGCGCGGGCGCGGAGCGAGGATGCGCTCCTCCAGAAAAAGCGGTGCGTACCTCTTGGCGATGCCTGCCAGATCGCCGGTGGGTGAGTGGCAGGTCGCGCATTTGCCTTCGCCATTGAAATAGGCGCGGCCAGCGTCCGCATTTCCTGTGAGCAGGCGCTCCACGGGATAATCGCCGCCGACGTTGGAGCTCTTGGCGGCTTGCTGTACGCGGGAGTGCAGGAACGCCACGATGTCCTGGATGGTGTTGTCGGGCAGCGGCAGGGCGGGCATGCCCTGATCCGGGCGTCCGTTGCGGATGACGGGCGCGATCAGGTCGCCAGCCGAATCCTTGTTGACTAGCGGCGAGCGCACCAAGTCGGGCCCGCGCGAGCCGGTGGCGTCGTCGCCGTGGCAGAAGCCGCAGGACTGGGCGAACTCTTTCTGGCCGCGGGGCTGGGCCGCGAGGGCGCCGATCGACAGGGCGGCGCAAAGGTACACGATGAAGCGGATCATGGAGTCACCTTTATGTTGCCACAACCGAGGTTGCTCTGCGAACATGGGCAGATGCGAATCAATGTGGTCCTTGGGCTGGTGTTGTTCGTGTCGATGGCGGCTGGCGCACAGCTTGACGACGCCACCCGCGCCCTCTCCCACGACATCTTCCGGCAGTTGGTTGAAATCAACACCACCGACTCCGTAGGCAGCACCACCGTGGCCGCCGAAGCCATGCGGCAGCGCCTGCTGGCCGCGGGGTTCGATCCGGTGGACGCCCAAGTTCTGGGTCCCAACGAGCGCAAGGGCAATCTGGTGGCACGGTTTCATGGCACCGGCCTGCACAAGGCGCTGCTGATCATCGGCCACATCGACGTGGTGGAAGCCCGCCGTGAAGACTGGACCAGCAACCCGTTCGAATTCGTCGAAAAAGACGGCTACTGGTACGGACGCGGCACGCAGGACATGAAAGTCTCCGATGCCGCCGCAATCACCACCTTCATCCGCTTCAAGCGGGAAGGCTACCGGCCAGACCGCGATATCATCCTGGCGCTCACCGCCGACGAGGAGGGCGGCAAATCGAATGGGGTGGATTGGCTGCTCCGCAACCGTCGCGAGTTGGTGGATGCCGAGTTCGCGCTCAACCCGGATGGCGGCGGGGTCACGTCCGTCAACGGAAAACCGGTGAACCTGGATATCGAGGCCAGCGAGAAGCTTTACGCCGACTTCCAGTTGACCGCGACGAATCCGGGCGGGCATAGCTCGCTGCCCGTGCCGGACAACGCTATTTATCACATCGCGGACGCGCTCGCCCGCCTGGAGCGCGCGCCGTTTCCATTCGAGTTGAATGAGGTGACGCGCACTTACTTCGAGCGCCGCGCCAATCTTGAAACCGGGCAACTCGCCGACGATATGCGGGCGATCTTTCGTACGCCGCCCGATGAAGCGGCCATCGCCCGCCTTTCCCAGGATGCGCGTTTCAATTCCACCATCCGGACCACGTGCATCGCCACGCGGCTCAGCGCCGGGCACGCCAATAACGCGTTGCCGCAACTGGCGCAGGCGAACGTGAATTGCCGCATCCTGCCGGGGCATTCGGCTGAGGAGATCCGGCAGAAGCTGATCGCCATCTTCGCCGACCCACAGGTGACGGTACGTTTTGTGGACAACTCCTACAACGTGACAGACCGCGCGCCGGACAAGACGTCGTTCCCGCCCATCCTGCCCAAGCCCGAGATACTGCGGCCGCTGGAACATGTTACGGCTGAAATGTGGCCGGGTGTGCCGGTGATTCCGGACATGGAAACGGGCGCTTCCGACAGCATCTACACCATCGCGGCGGGGATTCCGACGTATGGAGTGAACGGCGTGGCAATCGATCAGGACGATGTGCGTGCGCACGGCCGGGATGAGCGGGTGCGCATTGGCGCGTTCTACGATGGTGTGGATTTCATGTACCGGTATTTGAAGGAGCTGACGGCGGGCCGGTAGGGCGAGCTTCGCTCGCCGAGGAGCGGGTTCTGGAGAACCCGCGCACGGTCCAAAACCCAGGCAAGTGCCGCAAGCGGGGATAAATCCCCGCGCCGGCTAAAGCCCGCCGTCCAAAGGGCTTGCACCGGTTTTCATCACTATTCGTGGGCCGCAGGCCCATCCTGACATGCCTGGAGGCCGCCCCACGCGGACCAGTACTGTAGTTGGTTGAACATTGGCGCACCCTTTGGTTAAATAGAAGAAATTGAGCATCCCGGCGCTTTCCCCTCTGCCCACCATGGACGCGGAACCGCGCCCGCTGGCGATCTCCGCCAAACTGCTGTACGGCGTGGGAGAGATACCGATTACGGTGTTGATGGTCCTGTCGGGACTCTTCATCCTGTTCTTCTACAATTCCGTCATGGGCCTGCCGGCCTCGCTGGTGGGCATCGGCCTGTTTGTAACCCTGGCGCTCGATGCGGTCACCGATCCATTGATCGGCCACCTGTCGGACCGCACGCGCCACCGCCTGGGCCGCCGCCACGTTTTCATGTTGCCGGGCGCTCTGGGGATGGGGCCTTTCTTCTATTTGCTGTTCAGTCCGCCGCGCACGATGGGGCATACCGGGCTGTTTCTGTGGCTGCTGGGCACCATGATCGGGCTGCGCGCCACCAGCGCGATCTACCGCATCCCATATCTGGGTTTGGGCGCGGAAATCAGCCGGGATTACGACGACCGTACCAGCACCATGGCGGTCCGCGCGGTCTTCGGGCTGCTGGGGACTCTAGCAGCCGCGGGCCTTTCGCTATGGCTGTTCTTTCCAGCCACGGCCGATGGGTCCGAACCCAAGCTGCACTACGAAGGTTATCCGCACCTGGGGCTGGCCTTTGGGGCGCTGATGAGCGTCGCCGGCCTGATCTCGTGCTTCGGCACGCTGGGTCATCGGACGTCGGGGGCGGGGAAGACCTCCGAGACGCCATCGTTCCTTTCGGCGTTCCGTATTTCCATGCAGAACGCGGAATTCCGGCGGCTGTGGGGATCGTCGACCACGTTCTTTCTGGCGGTGGTGCTGAACGCCAGCATGGCGATCCAATATTACACGTGGTATGCGCGTATCAGTGGCGGCGGAAACCTGAGCGCCATTCAGACCAGCTTTTATATCGGCGCGCTGCTGGGCGTCTTTCAGTGGATGGCGCTGGCCAAGCGCACGGAAAAGCGCACGTTGTGCATGGTGGCAGTGACGGCGACGGCTGCGCTGTTGCTGATGGCCACCCTGCTGATTGGAGAAGGACGGCTGTTCGGCACGGGTCACGCGCTGCCTCTGATCGTGGGCAGCGTGATTGGCGGTATGTTCGCCAGCGCCGTGTGGGTGATCCCGCCGTCCATGGTGGCGGACGTAGCCGACACCGACGAACTGAAGACCGGCTTGCGGCGGGAAGGCATCTATTTCGGCATTTCGAATTTCGGCGAGAAGATCGCCGCGGGTGGCGCGCTGCTTTTGTCCGGCACGCTGTTGACCCTGTTCGGGAAGCTGTCGCATAACGTGCCGAAGGGCGCGCCGGCCGCCACGCCTTACCTGGGAATTCTATACGGCGCGGTGCCGGCGGTGCTGCTGATGGTGTCGCTGATTTTTATTATTCCTTATGGGCTGAACCGGCGAAAGGTGCACAGTATTCAACGGGATCTGGCAGCGCGACGCGCGGCGGCGTAGCGCCCCGCAGCGCCATGAAGGTGACGAACAGCGAGCTGGCCAACAGCGCGCCGTCGCGCAGCAGGGTCACCCAGGACAAGCGCTCGCCGGGTCCGAAGCAACCACAGTCGATCTGTAAGCCCTTGACCATGGCCCGGATCATCATGCTGAAGAACACGGCCAGCAGCAGCGAAGCGGCGGCTGTGGAAACGCCCCGCCACAAGCCCGAGATGAGCAGGACCCCCAACAGCATCTCGAACCACGGCAGCCCCTTGGCGACGAGTTCCACCGCCCACAGGGGCAGGATCTGGTAAGAGTCGATGGAGATGGCGAACAAGGCCCACGGATCGCGCAACTTCACGCAAGCGGCATAGACAAATATAACGCCGAGGATAACCCGCAGGATCAATGCAAGGATAGCGGCGGGCGACTTGTTACTTAAGAAGGTCATCCAGAGTCGCTTTCACCAGCGTGTAATTGAAAAGGCCCTCGCCGAAGATTTTATACTGCCTGGATCCGGAAGTCACCAGCACGGTGGGTGTGCTCTGCAACGGAAGGGCGCGGCCCTCCGCGAGATCGCGATCGATAGGCCCCTGCACGGCCGGGTCATTGATCAGCGCCGCTACTTTCTTCCGCTCGGCTGGCGTGAGAACGGCGGCGAGGGTTTCGTCGAGCTTGCCGTCTTTGGACCAATCGTCTTGTTTCGCGAATAAAATGTCGGCGGCGGGCTCGTACTTTCCGATCTGCGCGCAGGCGCAGACCAGTTCGGCGGCCTTGCGGCCGTACGCATGCTGCGGCAGCGGGAAATACCGGTACACCAGGTACACTTTTCCGCGTTTCACGTAATCCTTGACTATCAGCGGCAGCTCTTCGTCATGAAACCGCTTGCAGCCGGGACACTGGAAATCGCTAAAGACCTCGATGGTGATGGGGGCTTTGGGATCGCCAAAGGCGTTGCCGTGAATATCGGGAACGGCGGCTAATGCGGGCAGCCATGCCGCGAGCGCGGCGAAAATGAGTTTCATAGTGGTATTGTAGCTAAAATGTGAGCGGGGCTAAAGCCCCGCGCCGGCTAAAGCCCGCCCTCCAGGCAAACTACTCTATGTCGAAATCGACCGTTCGGGTCTTCATTTTGTTGAACTGATCCTTGGCCGTCACTTCGGCGCGATACGCGCCCGGCGCGAGAGTATCGGTAGGCACTTTCATGCCGACCGGGATGACCGCGTCGCCGGTGCGAATCTCCTTACTGACGCTGAACAATCCCGAATCCTGCTTGACCTCCTGCGTCTTGCGGTCGAGCACGCGCAGTTGAACACCCACGATGGGCAGGGTTTTGTCTGTCGCGTGAGGCTCGTAGATCTCCGTGTACAGGGCTACATGATCCGTGGTCTTGAAGCGGTTGGCGGCGGCGGGCATGAACTGATACCCTTGTGCGATCAGGGGCGTGCGTCCCTCGAGCAAAACCGCATCCAGGTCGGAGCCGGAGTCGGAGGCCTTGCGCAGGTCCTTACTGAGCGCCAGGGCGCCCAGGCCGAATTCCTTGCTGTTGTAAGGCTCGATGGCCAGCGGCATTTCGACTTTACCGAAGTTGGGGCCGCCGGAACTGAAGGCCGCTTTCAGCGTGTACTGGCCGGAGGCGATGTCGAACTGGCCGTCATAATAGTAGGGCCGCGCGGCAAGGACCTCCAACTCCTTCTTATTCTCGACCTCGATTTTCTTGTTGTCGCTGAAACGCGCGGCCACGCTGCCGTCGGGGCGGTAGGCGATGGCCAGGATGTTCACTTCCGCGTGCAGCTTACCGTGGGCTTTCTCGAACTTGATGTTCTCCGCGGGAAAACTCAGCGCCACATCCACGCGAGCGGTGTTGTTCGCCGAGTAGAAATACGGCGCTTGGATGCTGACGCCGGGTATTCCGGGAGCGGAACCGGCCACGCGGCTTTCCAGATCTTTCTCGACGGGGTTGCCGGACAGCACGTCGACCGCTTTTACGTTGCAATAGCCGTTGCGGAAGCGCACCGAGGTACCGGGGCGGTCCAGTTTCACCTTAATGAAATGGCAGGTTCCCTCCGCCGACTCAGGCGGCGTGTACCCCAGCAAGTAGAACTGGTCTTGCTCTTTACCGATCTTTTCCAATCCGCCCAACAGGTCGTTGGTGTTCAGGATCACGAAGCCGCCGGTGCCGTCCGCCAAGGCGTAAAGGACCATTTGATTGGTCGAGGCGGTGGCCGGGAACGGGGGAATCAGATTGCGGGAATTGTTATACGGGTTCAGAGTATTGTTATTGAGACCGTTGTTGGGATTGCTCGGGGCGCCGCCGCCGGTGTGACCGCCGCCCGTGCCACCACCGGTACCACCACCGCTGTGACCGCCGCCACCGCCCGTACCGCCGCCCGTACCACCGCCGCCTGAGTGACCGCCCCCGCCCGTACCTCCGCCGCCGCCCGTGCCACCCCCACCGCCGCCCCCGCCGTGCTGGAAGAAGGCGGCGCCCAGCGAATTGGAGGGGTGGAAGGAAGCTGGAATCAGTTGCACCAGTTGCGGACTCGACGGCGACCACAGGCTGGCGCCGGTGGGTCCGGCCGACATGCCGGTCACCAGACCGCGCACGTCGATGGGATAGATCGCCACATTAGCCCGATTGCACTCCGCAATCGCGGCGGTGAGCTCGGACATATCCTCGGCGGGCACGACAAAGCCGCCGGTCAGGAACACCACCATCTTGCGGCCGGGGATGGGCGCCAGCAGCTTAGCCATGCTGCGCAGGGCCAGCAACTCGTCGCGCAAGCCGAAGGCCGCTTCGGCGCCGCCCAGACTCGGGATCCCCGGAACCGGGATGCCCGACATGCCTGAACCCGGCATGCCCGTGGACGCCACGTCCACTGGCGCATTGGGTGAAACCGTAGAGAACCCGACGCCCGAGACCACTTTCTTCAAGCGGTCGGCATCCGCCGTGAAATTCTGCGCCACGCTGATACTGCCGCCGTAATTGATGATGGCCATCAGGCGGTTCGGGCCGGCGTTGGCGTCGATGAACTGCGCCGCCGCCTTGCGCGCCAGCGCCTGCATGCCAAAATCCATGGTGGCGTTGTCGAAAAGAAGCACCATGTAGTGTTTCTGATTGTTATTGGGCGAGTTAGGATCGGCTTCGAAGGAAAAGCTGGTGACCTTCTGTTCCTTGTTGTCTTCGAAGACCTTAAAGTCTTTCTGTTCCAGATCGCGAACGTATTGACCTTTCTTGTCCTGTACGACCGTGTCCACCAGAACCACGCGGGTTTCGGTCTTGATCACCGCCGACGGGGCGGGAGCCTGCGCGTTGGCATCCTGCGCCCGCGCCACGGCGGACGCGGCTAACATCGCGGCGGCCAGAAGTAACATGCTGCGAAGCTGCATCTTGCACCTCATTTTTTCCACCTCAATTCATTGGAATATCGACAGTGCCATTGGCCGCTGCCATAAGTTGTCCTTCGGAATCCCGGATCACCATGCGGATCATGTAACTGCCCGGCTTCACGTCGAAGTTGCTCTTGACGGTGATCCCCGAATTCAGCCTGCTTTCCAGAGTCTGGTCCTTGAGACGCATCTGGATGGTCTTGGAGTCTCCCGTAACCAGATTGCCGTTCCGGTCGAAAAGTCCCGAGACGACCGTGAGGTCGTCCAGGTTGCGTCCATTTTCCTTGCGAAAATGCAGGCGTTTCACGTCCACGCGAGTGAGCACCGCCAGGCGCGCGTCGTCGGCGCTGGGCTTGAAGAACTGGGTATGGATCGAGATGGGAATATCGCGCAGTTCCTCGCGCGAAAACAACGCGTCCTGCATTTCCTGCTTGGCGGTCTCCTCCGGATCGGCCAAGTGCTTGGGGGCGTAGTAGCCGCTGCGCGCCTGGATTTCGAACTTGCCGGAGTTCCGCAGGGTAATTTTCAAGTTATGCAGCGCGCCGTCGAGCTTCAGGTTCTGCGGCGAGTAACCCAACACATACATATATTCCGGCCGCGCGGCCACGCGCTTGAATCCTTCGACCAGGTCGTTGTTGTTGTGAAAGAACGCGCCGCCGGTGCCATAAGCTACTTCGGAGAGCACCTCCTCTTCGAGCAGGGCGGCGGTCGACTGATATTGGGTATGAAAGGTAACGCTGCCGATACTTTGGGGAGAAGGCTGGCTGGCGTCGCCGCCCGGAACAATGGTGTACAGACCGCGCGCGTTTATGGCGCTGATGACGACGTTCGAGCGGATGGCGCGATCGATGAGCTGGCCCACGTCCTGGTAGAGATCCTCGAGCGCCAGAAATCCGGGAGAAATGAGAATGACACTGCGCTGCCCAGGCATGGCGGAAAGCCGGCGGACAGCGTCTCGGAGCGCATAAAGAGCGACGCGGCTTTCGGTATCGCCGGCGTTCAGCATCTGCTGCGCGGTGGCCTGGGCCGTAGATTGCGCCGCTTGCAGTTGCTTGGTAGGGTCCAGATTCATACAGGCGATGGTGTTCGCGACGGCGGCCTGGAGGGCCGTCGGATCGTTCCGGTTGACGATCAAGTCCGCCTGGTAGTAGCTGATGTTCGGGCACTGTTGACCCATGGGGCGCGCGATGGGCTGTGGAACCAGGCGCAGGAGTGCGGCACGCAGCTTCTCGCGATCATCGGTGAAATCGAGGTTGTTGCGGCCGGAGGTAGTGACGATGGCCACGCGATCGGTGGTTACCAGCGCTTCGTCCATGTGGTGCTGGGCGGCGTTGCGCACCTGCATCAAGTCGCCTTGCGCCAGATGCACGTCGTCGAAGAAGTACGTGACGAAGCGCTTGGGGATGTCGGCCGGGTTGGTTGGCGCGGGTTCTTCCAAACCGCCGGGGTCCACGGGCTGCGCCGCCGGCTTGACCGGTTCGGCCATCTGGCTGGCGAGCGTTTCGACGGCAAAAGAGGAGATAGATTGCGGCTTGCCCTTGTCGAAGAGCTGGAAGTCTTCCCTCTTCAGATCGCCAACCGCGTGCCCCTGCTTATCGCGGACGACTACGGGCACCAGCACGAGATTGACTTTGGTGCGGAAAGTCGCGGGGGTATCGGTGGTAGTCACCTCTTCGGACTGGTTGGGGGCCGGTGGCGGGGTTTGGCCTGCCGCGGCGCAGACGGCCAGGATGGCACCGAGGCAGAGGGGCGGACGGATAATGCGTCGTCGCATTGACCAATTCTACTCCTTTGCTAGGCGCTTTGCCCGCCAGACGGCACAAGGGTAGTACGTGAACTTCAGGCACTACCGCCAGAAGTCCGGACACGGAAGTCAAAATGCTCGGGCAATTGCGGTTTCCGGGAATGACGCTCGGCGCCGAGCCGCCATTTCTTCGGCTTCGCCGACGGGGCGGAAGCCGGCGTCGGTTTTTTGAGGAGCGGGAGGAAATCCTCGGGATTTTCGTCATCCGGCAGGACGTGTTTGTTGGCGTGCAGGCCGTGGGACGCGGTTTGGACGCGGGTCCATGTTTAAAATTAATGAGCGAAGTCTGGCGCGTAGTCCATAATATATTCGACGTCGCATGGGCGGGGTGCGTTCGCAGGCGCGGCCAAGACGGAGGCCATGAAGAGTTTCCGCCTGGCGAGGTCGTGAAAGATGCGCTTTACAATCACCTTCCGGGTTCCGTCGGCACAGACCGCAGTGCCGCCGCCACTTGGAATCGCGCTGGTGGTCATCGCCGCGCAGTAGCTAACAAACGCAGGTTTTGTTTTCCTCAGGGAGTCAAGGTCGACCACCCATTTGCCGCCCGGCAGAAGGAAGTTCGATATGCTCCCAGTCTCGGAGACGTGCTGCAGGTCGGTACCCGTCTCGCTCGCATGGCAACCGGTACATTGTTGTAAAGCGATCACGTTGCGCTTGGTACGCGACTGGCCGGTATCGGGAATACTCGCCGGTGGAGCGAGGGACCGCCCGCCGGCGGAGTAGTCGGCGGTCGTGGTACTCAGTCCGGTAATGGGAATAGGAGTTTTGCCGTCGGATGGGGGGCCCTTCCAAAGAGCGACGTAAGCATCGAATTTCGCCTGGGTCGCGACATCCTTGCACAGGGGAGTCGTCGCCGGCCACGTTGTGTAACACTTATTGATCTGGAAATCCAGGCCAGTCTGATCGAACGTCCCAGGCGAACTCCCGGCGGCGCTTTGAAACACCCATTCGGAGAATCGCCAAAATGCGCCGTTTGCGAGGCAATTAGCTCGAATTCGAGTGGTCGTAGCGTTGTTATACCCAGTATGCTCGATGACATCCGTCAGAGCCTTCTCTAACGACGCCACCGGTGTTTTGGCTGCCATGAGGTCCTTCCACCGCCCGGCCTGGTCCCGGAAGGCCGGCCAATCCGCGTCGGGGAGAACAAGCTCGAGGATTAACGTGCATCTGGCGTCTTCTCCCGGTTTGAATCCGTCTGGTAGGTATCCATAGATGAATCGCAGTTCCGAACCGCTCCATTTTCCCGTCCGTGGGCACCATACCGCGAGGTCCATGCGATTAACGACTGCGATGAGCTGAAACGACGTCCAGATATTCTCCTGCGTGAGACTTGAAATCGGGAGGGGAGTTAGGCCGCCGGCGGTGGCCTGCTGAAACCACTGGCCGCCGGCGGCTTCAGGGTCCTGCGCCGCCAGAGTGGCCGCGGTCCGGAAGAGATTCTGCAACGAGTAGCTTTGCTGAAACGCGGGCGGGCAGATCTCCTTGTCGGCGAAGACACAAAGCGGAATCAGCAGACTTCTTTTGGATTCGATAGCGTAGTACTGCTCCTGAACGGGCTGTGGCACGTCCTTGCGACGTGCCGCGACATTCACCGCCCGATCCGTAAACATCGCTTCTGGCGGTTTCTGTGCGCTCCCAACGGAAGCAATCGCCGCGATTGCAAGAATAGCTCCGGCCTTAAATGACCATGGCATCGGTATGGCCACTCCATGCCAGGAACTGCTCTCTGCAAGTGGTCCATGTGGGCGGACCCAGCAGCTTGGCCTGCGCATTTATGAAACTGTTACCCGGAGTAACGAGGCTCTGGAAGGCCGCTATCTCGCCGGGGTCCGTGATCTGGAACTCGGCCAAGGCCTGTTGCGCCGCGGTCGGCGGACCCTGCGCCCCCGACAGTGAGTTAGTCAATCCGGGGTCCAGTAGGAACACTCCGAGGAATGCGGGAAAGTTCGGTGAGCGTTTCGTGGGCAGGCTCTTGACGGCTGCCTGATAGCCTTGATTGGCGAGCTTGATATTGTTCTTCCAGTCGAAGGCTTTAACGGTCAGAACCTGGCAGAGCTTGCCAGCCGTGTAGAGAGAGATCGGCGGCGCGAATGGGAACCGCTCGTGTACCAGATCCTTGATAGCCACGCGCACCTCGTCGATGATCGACGCGACGATGAATCCCGAATCTGCAATAACGGGCGGGTTACCCGCGATTTGATTCTTCAGGTTCGGGTTAACGATTGGCGCGTTTGGCTTTCCGCCGTCGCAGAACTGTATCGACGGGACCGGATAAAAGAGCGGCTCCCCGACCGCGGTGCCGGCCGCGACGCCCTGCGCCTCAAAAGCGTCGAGTAACTCCGGGAACATGATCGCGGCCCCGGTTGCATACCATAGATCGAACATATCGTTTGTCTTCCTTTCAAAGTGAATTAGTCGTTACATTTCCCGCCAACCGCACAATCCGCAAGCGGGGATTCTTCTGGCCCCAATGGTCCAAAACCTTCTTCGCGTACGTGCGTGCGGCAGCGGGGTCGCGCCGCGCGCGGGCGACCAATGCCCGATTTAGCCAGCCGAGCACGAGCACGCCGGGAAAGAACTCGGAAAGAAACAGCCCGCGCTTCCGGTCGAACGCCTCCCATTCCGCTTCTGCGGCTGCGGCGCCTTCCGCCGTTCCCCGTGCCGCGTACAGATCCGCCAAGTCCATCACGCTCCAACGCGCGCCGGTGAATGCGCAGGCGCGGACCAGGAGCGTCTCGGCTCCCGCCACGTCCCGTTCGCGCAGCCTGACTAGCCCATTGGCGTGATCCAGCCAGGCGTTGGCGTCGTCGCTGGGCCAGCGCGCCGCGATTTGCGAGAGGCGATCCCGCACTTGCAAAAGCGATTGACCGTCGCCCGCGCGCCCAGCCCAGAAAGCTACGGCGTCCAAATAGCGCGCGGAAAATGGAACCTGCGGGATCTCCAACATCTTGCGGACCTGCGGAACGGCCAAATCGGTGCGATCGGTCAGAAAATAGAGTCCACAAAGAAACTCCGCGATTTCAAAGCTGTCCTTGGCGGCGCGCTGCCCAGGGCCCGCCGCAGCCTCTTCGCGGAGGGAAGCGATGGAACCTTCGAGATCCCCGGCGAGAAGTTTGGGCGTTTGGACCCAGCAGGCGCCGGGCTGCGCCATACTCTCGTAAGCGGCGGCCGCTTCCGCGTACCGCTCCAGACCCATTAGCGCGAGGGCTTGGCCGCGATGGCAATACGGAGCGCTCTGGGCCATACCGGCGCGTTCCTCGAAAGCCTCCAGCGCCTCCTCGAACTGGCAGTTGTCCGCCAGATTCTCCACCAGCTCGTTCCGCAGCAACGGGTCGTCGGGGGCCAAGGCGACCGCCTTGCGGTTGTACTGAATCGCCTCCCCGGGGTTGCCGGAACGGGCCAGGTTCCTGGCCAGGATGCGCAGATAGCGGGGCTCGTCGGGGTGGTAGCCGGTGTTGCGGCGCGCGGCCTCGATGGCCTTGGCGGAATTGCCGGCGAATGTGTAATATGTCCCCTCGACCGCCGTCCGCTCCCGGCCGGGCAGCCTGGCGGCCAGTTGCATGGCAAGGTCGGCCTCGCGGAAGGCGGCTTCGAAATCGCCGCTGCTGTTCAGGCAACTCGATAGCATGGCATGCGCCTGCGCAAAGTTGCCATCCAGCCGCAAAGCTTCTTCGAGCAGCGGAATTGCCTGCTCGATATCGGCCACCGCAAACATCTCCATGGCGTCGTAGTATTTGGACAGAGCTTCGGGGACCGGCGACATGTATTCGGCCGCGGCGGCGCTGTTCATCCGGAGAGATATCTGGGACTCTCCGGCAGCTTGCCTGAGCCAGCTCGCGGCTGCCTTGGCGGCCGCGGCTACGGTGCCGAAATCGCGGAACGCGTCCTCGGCAAGCATTATCCGGTCGTCGGACCGCAGCAAGCGCAAGACCAGCGAAATGCGGCCTCCCACTTGTTGGATCTGGCCCTCGATCCAGAACGCCGCGCGGAGTTGCGCCAGCAACGCATCCAGCACCCGCCCGGATGCCGGCAGAGTGGCTCCGGCTTCCAGCTTGCGGAGCGCGCCCAGCAAATCTTCATCCGCCAAGGGATGAATGCGCGGCGATTGCGCGACTCCGGTTAAGAACAGCCCGCGCGCAAGGCGGGCGACGGCCGCGGCGCCGGCGGCGGCTCTGAAGCCATTCACCAACACGCGCGCGCCGTAGGGCAAAGCCGTTGCAGGTTGCCGGGTGCGGAGAACATCATAGCCGATCAAGCCGGTAATCGCAATTCCGGCTCCGCCCAGCCAATACCGCCGCGTGGAGCGGGCCTGCAGCCCGTGGATTACGACGTCCAGAGAGCCGATACGCTCCTCCGGATGAGGGCGCAGGCACTGCTCCCAGAGGCGTTCCTTCGGCAGCAGGGCGCTGGCCACCTTGCCGAATGCAAAGATGTCGCTCCGGATGCTGGGCGGGGCGCCCGAGTGCAGTTCCGGCGCCATGTAGTCGAGCGTTCCCGCCTGCACGGAAAGCACACCGCTCGCCGCCGGCGCCGCGGCGCCCACGGCGCGCGCCAAGCCGAAGTCCATCACGACGGCGCGGGGCTCCGCGCCCTCCGCCACGATGATGTTCGATGGCTTCAGATCGCCGTGGACGACGCCCGTGCGATGAGCGGCATGCAGCCCCTCGGCGATCTGCCGGACGAGCGCCAGCGCGCGGCTCCGCGGCATGGGTGCGGCCAGAGTCTCCGAGAGCAACTGCCCTTCCACAAGCTCCATGCTGAAGAAGACGGTTGCACCGTCGTCGAACAACTCATGAATCCGGCAGACGTTGGTATGCGTGACGCGCCGCGCGTTCTGTACTTCGGTGGCTATCCGCCTGCGGATAGCTTGCGAATGCGCCAGCAGGCGCGCGATGGTCTTGATCGCCACCGTCTCTTCAATCCGCTCGTCGAACGCCCGATACACTTCGCCCATGCCGCCGGCTCCGAGCATCCGTTCGATGCGGAACCGATTTAACAGCCTGTCCCCAGGCTGAAAAACGGGCAGGACTTCGAAAGGCATGGAAGCGGCGAGGAACTCCTCTTCCGCCGCGCGCCTGTGCTGTTCCCAGAGCTCGCGCGCCTCGACCCGGATTTCCTCGTCCGGCTCGCCCATCAGAACCGCTTCCGGGTCCGCTCCGGCGAGCAGCTCGTCGAACAAGGCAGTGACTCTCTCCCAGCGCGTTTCATCGATCACAGGCGTGCCCGAAGGGAAAGCTGGCATCTCACTTTCGCCTCATCTGCTTTCTGAACCACGCACGGGCCATCACCCAATCCCGGCGGACCGTACGAACATTTTTTCCGATGGCCGACGCGATCTCTTCGTCGGTCAGCCCGCCGAAATAGCGCAGTTCCACGACGGTTGCCTGGCGCGGACTGAGTTCGGCCAGCCGATCCATCAATTCATTCACTTCGAGCGCATCCGAGCACTGCTCGGATGTCACGGAAATCGCGTCGTCCAGCGCTATCCTGCCGTACCCGTCGCCGCGCTTTTCAGTGTTTCTCTGGCGGGCGTAATCCACGAGGATGCGGCGCATCAATCGCGCGGCCAGGCGAAAGAAATGAGCGCGGTCCTGGAAGGCGATCTGACCCGTCCCGCACAGCCGCATGTACGCCTCGTGGACCAAAGCCGTCGGCTGCAGGGTGTGTGGGGCGCGCTCGGTTCGCAGGCGAGCAGTAGCGATGCGATGCAGTTCGACATAAACCTGCTGCATGAGGGCTTCTTCCGCTGAGCGGTCGCCTTCCGCGATCCGCTCCAGGAGCAGCGTAACCTCACCCTTCGGCGCTGGCATGGTCGAGTATCCGAGCATTATAGCCGAGCAAGGCGGTTGCGCGCTTAGATGGGGTCGCGGTGAGGTCATACACCTTCAAGAATCGTGCCGGACAATTAGTGTAGCGGAAACAGAGCCGAAAAGCGGACAAGTTAAATCTGAAGACGGCGCGAAACAGGGCAGACATCACTTGCCCGGTATAAGTCCCTCACGGGAAAGCCCGACCCTCGATGCCAAGCCGATTAAAATGGCCAACGCCCAGGGGACGAGCTACGCTCGCCCTGGCGGGGTTCAAGCCCCGCACGGACTGAAGTCCGCCCTCCAAATTATTGGGGCGCGTTTTGCGACTGAGCGCACTATGCGCCAATATCGACAAGAACGTGTCGATGTTGAGAGGACAGAAGTCGGAAGGCGGAAGACAGAATGCGCAGGTCCGGTGAGCCGCGCGGTGAGGGTGACGAGGAAATCCGGCAGTGCGTGCAGGAGGGTGAGGGCCGCGAGGAGCACGCCGAGGACGCTGAAGTGGGCGGTGTCGTCATTTCTTGGGTTCGAATGGTAATTCGCCGATTCCAGGGGTGTTACGACGGGTTCGGCAGGTGTTTCGTCAGGGTTGGCAGGCGGAGCCGCCTGCTCCACCGGCTCATTCTGCGGCGGCGGCGGGGAGGCGAGGCGGGCAGCCTGATAGATTTTCAACTGGCGGAGATTGCGGTCGATGGAGAGCTGGGCGGCGGCTTTATAGCGAGCGAGGCTGGCGAGGAAGTTGGGTTTCGCACAATCGATCATGAAGGCACGGGCGAGGCGGTCGTCGGGGTCCGGCGGGTCGGGGGCGGGCGAGTAGGTTTGGGGCTCCCTCTCGTGATTTATTTTCTGGTTGGCCAATTCCCGTTTGCGGTGGTAGTCCGCGGCCGCGACGCCCGGGAGGCGGTGGCGGAAGAGGGCCGCTTCCATGGGAAGGGCGTGTTCGAGGCGCCACATATCGGCGGCGATGTGGGTGACCAGCATTTCCTCGCCTTCGCCGACGGGGCGAAAGGTATCGTCGAGGTCTTTGAGGAGCAGGAGGAAGTCTTCGGGATTATCGTCGTCAAGCAGGATGTGTTTGTTGGCGCGCAGTCCGTGGATCAGGCGATTGCGGCTGGATGCGGCCTTACCGGCATCGCTACGCGGTCCGGTTGACTTCTTGGCGTTCTCACGGTTGGCGTCGATTCTAGCTTGGCTGGTCTGGCTGGTTTGGCGCGATTCATCTGGTTCGTTCATAAATGTGTTGGCGGGCGGTGTGTAGCCCGGTCCTTTCGCTTACAGGTTACCGGGGCGGGTTTTGGGGGGCGGGGGGCATTCCGGGCAAGCGGTTGAAAAGAAAGGGGCGGGCTTTTTTGTCGAGCGGTGACTCGACGGGCTGCGGCGTTGGCGGACTGAGGAGGCCGCCGGAGGCCACGGGCCTGCGCTACGTTGCGTCCAACAAGCGTGCTACCTTGATAAACATGTCACTGGAAAATCCTTTCCAGGATCCCCTGCGCTTCGAGCGTCGCGTACCCGAGTGCGCCATGGTCATCTTCGGAGCCAATGGCGATCTCACCAAACGCAAGCTGCTGCCCGCACTCTACAGGCTGGCCTACGAGCGCCGCCTGGACGCGGGCTTCGCGGTCCTGGGTATTTCGCGCACGCCGCTGACCGACGATCAGTTCCGCGAGAAGATGCTTGCGTCGGTCAAAGAGTTCCTGGAGGATTCGCCGTTCGACGACGAAGTCTGGAACGCATTCGCGCAGGGCATCTTCTATATGGCCGGCGACTTCGACAACGCGGCGCTCTATCCGGCGCTGGACGCGCGCCTCAAAGAAATCGGCGCCGCCCGGCACACCGGCGGCAACGTGCTGTTTTACTGTTCCGCGCAGCCCAGCCAGTACATCCCCATCGCGCAAGGCATCGCCGCCGCCAACGTGGGAAAAGGGTCCGGCTGGCGCCGCATCGTCATCGAAAAGCCGTTCGGCCACGACCTGGCCAGCGCGCAGAAGCTTAGCGCCGAACTGCACAGCGCCTTCGCGGAAGCGGAGGTCTACCGCATCGATCATTACCTGGGCAAGGAGACGGTGCAAAACATCCTGGCGCTGCGCTTCGGCAACGGCATCTTCGAGCCGCTGTGGAATCGGCGCTACGTGAATCACGTGCAGATCACCGCCGCCGAATCCATCGGCGTGGAAGGCCGCGGCTCGTATTACCAGGAAGCCGGGGCGCTACGCGACATGATCCAGAATCATCTTTCGCAGGTGATGGCCACCATCGCCATGGAGCCCAGCGCGACCTTCCGTCCCGACGCCGTGCGCGACGAGCGTTCCAAGCTGCTGCGTTCGATCCGAGTGATGAAGCCGGATGAGGTGCTGCAGAATACGGTCTCGGGCCAGTATGGTCCGGCGCACATCGGCGGCCAGGATGTTCCCGGATTCCGCCAGGAAACGGGCGTGAAGCCCGACACGCAGACCGATACTTACGCCGCGGTGACGTTCTTCGTGGACAACTGGCGGTGGGCGGGCGTGCCATTCTATGTGCGCTCCGGCAAGCGGCTGCCGAAGCGCGTCACCGAAATCGCGATCCAGTTCAATGCCGCGCCACTGGCCATCTTCAACGGCGACGAAACCACCACCGCGCCCAATTTGCTGATTCTGCGCATCCAGCCGGAAGAGGGTATTTCGCTGAAGTTTCTTTCCAAGCGTCCCGGCGCGGGCATGAAGCTGCGGCCCGTTTCCATGGATTTCAATTACGGCTCCAGTTTCGGCGAGCGCTCGCCCTCGGCTTACGAAACGCTGCTGCTGGACGCCATCATCGGCGACGCCACGCTGTACACCCGCCAGGACATGGTGGAAGCCAGTTGGACGGTAGTTGACGCCATCCAGCATGTTTGGGACGACACCAAATTCGACTTCCCCAATTACGCCGCCGGCGCGTGGGGACCGAAAGCGGCCGACGATATGCTGGCGCGCCGCGGCCACGTGTGGAGGCAACCCTGATGGGCGCCGCCGGCGGCACGATCGCTCCCGACCGCATCCTGCACGATATGGCGGACCTGTGGGCCTCGCTGGGCAAACAGGGCGAAGGCGATGCGGGCGTGCTGCGCGCCTGCTCGATGACCCTGGTGGTGGCGGCGGAAGAATCCGACGACGCGCAAGCCATCGGGGAGACGCTGGCGGCGCTGATGCCCGAACATCCCAGCCGCGCCATCGTGATTCGCTTTCACCACGGCGAGCAACGCGAGCTGGCGGCCCGCGTTTTCTCGCAGTGCTGGATGCCTTTCGGACACCGCCAGCAGATTTGCTGCGAACAAATCGAAATCACGGCGTCGGATGCCAGCCTGCCGGATCTAGCGCCGGTGGTGCTGCCGCTGACCGTGCCGGATCTGCCCGTGATTCTCTGGTGCCGCGGTGCGCGCCTGTTTCATCTGCCGGCTTTTGCGCAGCTTGCGGCTATCGCGCAAAAAGTGGTGCTGGATAGCGCCGCTTTCAGCGATCCGGCCGCGGCCCTGCGGGAGATGAGCGAAGCTGCCGCCGCGGGACGGCTGCTTGCCGATCTTTCTTGGACCCGCCTGACGCGCTGGCGCGAGTTGATCGCGCAAATCTTCGAGAACCGCGCCCAGTTGGCGAATCTGCCGCTGGTTTCCGATATCCTGATTTCGCACCGCGCCGCGGCCCCGCCGGCTACGGCTTATTATCTGGCCGCCTGGCTGGTCGACGGTCTGGCACAAGTGGGCGCCCACGCGCGAGTTCAGTTCCAGTCCGATGGCGGCGAGCCGGTCTGGCGGCTGAGCCGGGTGGAGTTGCGCGCGCAAGGCCGGCCGGAGGCCATCGCGTCGATTGCGCTGGCCGAGGGGGCCGCCGCCGAGGTCCGCACCGGCGGGCTGATCAATAAAGCTCTGCTGCCCGCGCTTACCGACTACGCCCTGATGCGCGAAGAGCTTTCGATTCCGGGCGCCGATCCCGCGTTTGCGCACGCGTTGGCCGCCGCCGCCAAACTTGCGTTATCGTGATCCTTACATATGAACGTGCCGTGGTTCACTCAGCCCGACCCGCGCGCGGCCGCCGCCGCTTGCGCGCAACACATCAGCGCCCTGCTCGAGGAGGCGCTGGCCAGCCAGGAACATGCGACGCTGGCCGTCTCCGGCGGTTCCACGCCGAAGCTGATGTTCGAGAGCATGGTGGCTGCGGGTTTCCGCTGGGAGCGGGTGCATCTTTTCTTCGTGGACGAGCGTTGCGTGCCGCCCGACGACCCGGAAAGCAACTACCGCCTGGCTAACGAAAACCTGATCGCGCCGGCGCAGGTCCCGGCCAGCCTGGTGCACCGTATTCACGGCGAGATGAACCCGGAGGCCGCCGCGCAAAAATATGTGGAGGACATCCGCAACTTCTTCGGCCTGGAAAAAGGCGAGATGCCGCATTTCGACGTGGTGCAATACGGCTTGGGACCGGACGCGCACACGGCCAGCCTGTTCCCCGGGGCGTTGTCCATCGAGGACCGCGACAACATCGCCAGCGCGGTTTATGTGGAGAAGGTACCGGACAAATGGCGCGTCACGCTGCTGCCGGGCGCGCTGCTGGCGGCCAAGAATACGGTGTTTCTGGTGACGGGCGCGGACAAAGCGCCGGCGGTGGGCAACGTGTTTCATCGGGAATTCGATCCGAAACATTACCCGGCGCAATTGATTTCGCGGCAGGGGAAGCGGGTGACGTGGTTTTTGGATCAGGCGGCGGCCGCGGAGTTGGCGTAATCGATCATGTTGCGGGTCGTCTTGCTGCTTCCGTTGGCCCTCGCGCTGGCGGGTCAGGACACGAGGCCGAATTTCAGCGGCGTCTGGCGAGTCGATCAACTGCATAGTACGGGCCGCGAGGAGGCCGAGGCTATCGACCATAAAGGTTCTTCTTGCAGAGTCACGTTCTACTATAGCCAGGCCGACGTCGTGCCCTCTGTGACCTACATCACCGGCGGAAAGGACACCGAGAGCAGCCGAAGCCGGGCGGCCCACGCGCACTGGGAAGGCGCAACACTGGTTATCGACGAGAAGAGCGTGATTCAGGGCACCGAGCACAGCGTCCACATCACGATGGCGCTCTCCGGAGACGGCAAAATTCTGACTAAAAGGTTACATTACTCGCCGTCCGGCGTGGATCAAGATGCCACCATCGTTTTCAACAAAATCTCCACGAATGTGACGCTGGGCAGATTTCAAGTGGGCGCCAGCATGGCGGACGTGAAGAACGCCTGGGGCGAGCCGGACCAGGCAATCGAATCGGGGACCCAGACCATTTTTGTCTACCGGAATTGGCGATGCGGCAGGGTCGCCATGTGCAGTCATCGCCTGATCTTTCTGGATGGGAAATTCGTTGAGAGCCAGTACGGGCGCTAGCCGGTCAGATTTCCACCGTAGTGGCTGCGCAACCTGGCGAACGTTGCCATGATCTCCGGCTGCTCCTTGATCTCGGATAATGCCGCAAGATGCCGCTGGCGGCCAAGAACACGGTGTTCCTGGTGACGGGCGCGGACAAAGCGCCGGCGGTGGGCAACGTGTTTAATCGGGAATTCGATCCGAAACATTACCCGGCGCAATTGATTTCGCGGCAGGGGAAGCGGGGCCGATTGGCAATCGGCCCGCAGGATGCCATCCTGCCCCACGACAACAATTACTGCGACTTGTCCAGCAGGACGGACACGGTTTCGGAATTGTAGTTGGCCACCATCAGATCCGGCTTTTTGTCGCCATTGACATCCCCCACAGCCATGCTGACCGGCCCGCTTCCCACCGCGTAACTCGCTCCGATTTCAAACATGCCGCCGCCTATATTTTGCAGGATGGTGGCCCCGTTGTAACTTTGGTTGACCACCGCGAGATCCGGCAGCCCATCCCCGTTGAAATCGGCTGTAACTACAAATTGAAGGGTCCCTAATAGAGAGTACACTTGTGCCGGCTGAAAGGTGCCATCGCCATTGCCCAGCAGAACCGAGATATCGTCCGAATTGTGACTGGCCACCGCCAGGTCCGTCTTCCCATCTCCGTTGAAGTCCGCCACCGCCAGGCAAATCGGATTACCGCCGACCGAGACACTCTCGGCGGGCTCGAAAGTGCCGTCGCCCTTGCCGCGCAGAATGGAAACGGTGTTGGAGGAGTTGGCTGTAAGAACGTCCAGCCGACCGTCCCCAAAGATGTCGGCCACCGTCACGAATTGAGGCGTGGGGCCGACCGGATAGGGCACGGGCGCCTTGAAAGTCCCGTCACCGTTGCCCAGGAGTATCGAGACGGTGTTGACGTTGGAATCGTCATTGGCAACCACCAGATCGAGTTTGCCATCGTGGTTGAAATCTCCGACCGCCACGCCGTGCGGATAATACCCAGCCTGGTAGCTGACCGCCGACTGAAAGTTTCCATTTCCGTCGCCCAGCAGGATAGAAATGGTACTGACTTGATACCCGTTGGTGTTGCACACCGCTAAATCCAGATTGCCATCGCCATTGAAGTCGCCCACCGCCACAGCGCCCGCTCCGTTTGGAACCAAAAAGTTGACGGGCGGCCGGAAGCCGCCCTTGCCGGTACCCAGCAGGATGGCTGCGGCATCGGAATTAGTGGTCACCACTATGTCCAGATGGCCGTCGCGATTGAAGTCACCCGTGGCCATGGAGTTGGTTTGGCTCTCCAGGCCATAAACACCCTCTTGCGCGAATATGCCACCCGCGTTAAGCATGATCGAGACCGTGTTGGAGCTGGAATCCGCCACGGCCAAATCCGGCGCGGAGTCGGCGTTCAGGTTGCCCACGGCCACCGATACCGGTCCCAACCCGGCAAAATAAGTGGTAGGGTGGCCGAAGGTGCCCTTGCCGGTACCCTGCAGAATCGCGACTTGGTTGGAACCGTTGGCCGCGACCGCCAGGTCCAGATGGCCGTCGCCGCTGAAATCGGCCACGGCAACGGAATAAGGCGCAGTGGCCGCCGCATAGAAGGTTGCCTGGCGGAATTTGCCATTGGCATTGCCCAGCAGGATGGCTACGTTATTGGAACCTTTGTTGGCCACGGCCAGATCGATGTTGCCATCGCCATTGAAGTCTCCCAACGCCAAGCCGAGTGGCTCGATACCGACACCATAGTTGGTTGCCGGTTGGAAAGAGCCGTCGCCATTGCCCAGCAGGATGGAGACGGTATTGGAGAAGTAGTTAGTCACCGCCAGATCCAGCTTCCCATCGCCATTAAAGTCGGCCGTGACCACGGCTGTGGGGTTCACCCCCGCGGTGTAGGTAAGGGGCGACTTAAAAGTGCCATTGCCTTTCCCGAGCAGAATGGAAATGTTGCTGGAGCCGTAGTTCGCCACGGCCAAATCCGGAATTCCATCCCCGTTGAAGTCACCCACCGCGACGCCGTACGGCTGCGATCCGACCGGATAGTTCAGCGCCGGCTCAAATTCGCCCGTGCCCGCACCCAGCATCACCGAGACGGTGTTGGAGGAATAGTTCGCTACTACCAGATCCAGGTTGCCGTCCTTGTTCAAGTCGCCAGTGGTGATAAACTGCGGCCCAGAACCTACCGTATAGGTCAGGAACGGCCGGAAAAGGCCATTACCAAAGCCTTTGAGCAATGTGACCGTATTGCCCCCGTTGCCGGCGTTGGTCATGGCCAGGTCCGCGAAACCATCGTTGTCAAAGTCGCCAACCGTCACCGATGAAGGCGATTGACCGGCTGGAAAGGTCCCTGGCGCGCTAAGAACCACTGGCGGCGACGTCGCGCCGACCGGCAAGGCCAAAATCGTCAATGCGCAGATCCCTTTGAGCAGATTCTGGCGTTCCTTCCAACTCGTGAAAAACATCGATTTCATCAAGCGATCTCCTCTACTACAGACGATAAACGGCTACTGTGTGGATCGTGTCTCGAAAGTGTCACGTTTGTGTCATCTTTCACGATACAAGGCTCAGTGAAAGATCGAAGAACCGAAGAATTCCACTCTGATGCCTGTGGCGTTATTGGCATTTCGAACCACAAAATAAAGGTACGCATCGGCGCCGGGCGCGATGTCGGATGGGTTGGTGAAGCTGAAGGGCCACCACTGCTCGAAATCGCTGAAACCGGCTCCCGGCGGGTTCACCGGGATGGCCTGTCCGGCGACTACCGAGCAATTGGCGCTACCCGCGGGACTCTCCAGATAGATCGTATACGTGGTATTGTCGGAGGCCAGTTGGCCATTGACGCTCACACCCGTGGGCGCGACGCCGCTGGGCAGAACCGCCGGCACCGGGAAAGCGGTTCGATAAACGTACCATCCCGGCGGCTGGGGGTTTTCGCCATCGTAAGGAGTAATCCACTCCGACACGGTGCTGTAGCTATCGGGCAGCCAATTAATCCAGGGAGCGTCCACCCAGGCCGGTTCGAACTCCTGCAGCTTGCACGGACCGTTGAAACCTTCGAATGGCAAAGGATAGGGATAGGCGATAGCCCAGTTGCCATCGACGTGCAGACCTCCGCCGTGCGGGTTTGGCGCAACCAGAACCTCGGTACATCCTAACGCGTTTGCGCCGGTCTGACCTGTATTACAAAGGCCTCGGATCTGCACGTTAACGGTAGCGGTGAGCGAACCCAGGTTGTTGGAATAGCAGCCCGGGACCGAGTTGCTGCATGAATCGAGATAGCCCAAATAGAGACGCGTGGCGGTGGGCGGAACCGTGAACATCTGGGTCGCGCCCGAGCCCGTTCCAGTCAAGCCGTCGCCGATGAAAAATACCTGGCCGATCTGGGGACTGAGGGACGTGAAGTTTGTCTGAATGCCGCCCGCTGCGGCGTCGCTTACGTAGAATCGCAATGGCGGAGGCGCGGAGTGGGGAAGACCATCTTCCAGGAAGATACCCGCGAGTCCGCCGGTAAAGTCCGTAGTATCGTAGCCGGAGAAAGTCCCGATCGGATTGTTCATGTTGTGCGGCTGGCAGACGGTCGTGGTCGATCCGTCCGGCCCGTAGAGTGAAGACACACCGCAGCTCCAGGCGCCTGTGATGCTGGAGAACGTAAGGGTCTGTCCGGGGGCGGCTGGGAAAGTAAACTTCGCGGGCGCCGTCCCGTCGCTACCGTCGTCGTATCCCCCGGCACGGTAGATATCCATGTGCGCGCTCGCGGACGTGGTGAGGCCGTCTTGGGCCCGGAGTGCGCCGGTCAATAACAGGGCGATCTGCAGGGTGGTCGCGATTTTCATGGTTGGTCTCTTCATTCCGCAGCCAAGCCCAAACCGGCAAGACTCAGGGTTTGGGGACTGTCTTTCAGCACGTCCACGACGCTTATCGACCCGCTTCTTATCCCAGCCGCCGAGGGTTTGAAAATCACGGTTATGGTACAGGAAGACCGCGCCGAGATGCTTTCGGGGCAGTCGTTGGTTTGCACGAAGTCGCCGCTCGAAACGATAGTACCGATTTTGATCGCGACGGGGCCGATATTTGTTACTTTCGCGGTCTTCGGAGCGCTGGTGGCGCCAACTGACTGGCCGGCGAACGTCAGGATCCACGGAGACAGAATTACCGGCGGGATGTTGCACCCGAGCGGCGGCTCCAGCGACGGTGTCCAGGTGGTGCTGTTATAGAAGCAAAGCACCTCGGCCTCAGTAACCAGGCCTCCTGTGAATCCGGCCGTGGGGCTCATAAGGAGGAAGGAGGAGGCGTTCGAATTTCCGCCCGCGTCCACGTCGATCCACAGTTGCGCCGCGATCTCTTTTCCCTGGGGATCGGCGGACGGAACGCGTCTGACTACCACGCCCTGCTTGGTGCTTGGGTTATGCACCGCGAACCATCCCTGGGTAGAATCCCATGGCGGACTCAACGCGGCGGCGCCGGGCGCGCTCACAGGGCCGGTGCACCCGTAAGGACAGTTGGACGCGTTCATGACCACCAGCTCGCGGCCGGGGGCGGGATACAGCACTTCGGTGTAGCCCAAGCCCAGATTGAGGCGGGCGACGTATGGGCGAAAGTCATGGGCGAACGCTGCGCCGGTGAAATCGAAAACGCGCTGCACGCCGAACCAATTGACGCCGGAGTTGTCGGGATCGAAAAACCGATAGGTCGTTTGCACGTCAATGCCGGCGGAAGATGGCGGACAGCTTGTGGAATTCGAGTTGACGGTGACCTGCGCGGCTACGGAAGGCACGATCTGGCCCGACCACGCGCCGGTTCCCGGCGGTGTGACGGTGCCGCTGCCCACCAGCACCAGGCCTCCCGACTGCGGATCGGGCGGCGCCCAGGCGTTGCCGAAGTAAGGCACGTTGCCGCCGTCGCCGAGGTTGCCACAGGTGTCCAGCCCATAGGTGGTGGTCAGGTTCGACCCTGCCATCCAGTTCAGCGCGGTGATGGCCTCGGTGTCTGCGCCGGTGTTCCAGGTGACGGCGAAGTTGCTGGTGGTGACCGTGCGGGTGGCGGGATTGATGGATACGTTGGGGACGGCAGCGGACTGGGCCCAGGCAGGCGGGGCGGCCAGCATCGCGATCATTGCAAGAAAGTGCGTGAGTTTGTGCGGCATAGCATCCTCCTCTACTATAACGGTAGGCGGCGATTGTGTAGATTCAGCCTGGAAAGTGTCACGTTTGTGTCACGTTTTCGATGGGGAGGGGTCCGCTGCCGAAGGAGACGATCAGGGAAGGGAGTACTCGTTTTGATGTGTTACTTGCGGGTCTGGCCGGCGATGAACTCGCCCATGGCGGATACCAGCGCCTCAATGCGTGCGCCCAGCCGCTTATCCGTCTCCTCGATGCGCTCGCCCAGGCGCCGGTCGGCGGCGCGGGATTCTTCCGCGAGGGCCTCGATCCGCTTGCCCAGCCGGTCGTCCATTTCGACTACTTGGATAGCGAGTTCGTTAAGTTGCCGTTGGGTGTCCCGCCATAGGCCGCGGAACTCTTCGCGGTCTTTGCGGCGTTCTTCGGCCAAGCCCGGGGTTACATGAGCGATGGGTTCGAAGCGCTCTTCGAGGGGCATGGTGTCCTCCAGTATAGCCGACCGAGCTTCGCGGCGAAGCCAGCAGCAGGCGGCGTCACTTCGGTTCGGGAACCCGCCCGCCCGCCACGTCCACGGAAGCTTCCACCGCCGTGGACCCAGCACGGGGTGAGTCGCAAAATGCGGTAGTGCCTCAGTTTGAATTTCTGAGCGCCAATTCCGTCGGGCAAGTCGCGCGATTAAGCAGGAACGTACGTCAACCGAATCAAGTCATCGGCGATTAAATCGCTGGCCACCAGGTGGAGCGGCGGCCGGGGGCCGGCGAAGAACGGCGTGCCACCGCCAAGCACGACGGGGCGGAGGTAGAGTCGATACACATCGATAAGACCGGCCTCGGTCAGGCTTTGCGCCAGGACTGGTCCGCCAACTTGAATCTCGCCAGCCAGCTCAGCCTTCAGCCCGCGTATCACCTTCTCGAAGTCATCCGCGACAAGCGTGGCGTTGGGGCCAACTGACTTGAGGGAACGCGACACGACCCACTTCGGCAGGCTCCGCCACGCCACCGCGAAGTCGCGATCCTCCGCGTCCCAATCAGGAAGATCTTCGTCCCAATAACGCATGATCTCGTACATGCGGCGACCGTAGATGACGCCCGTCAGATTACGCACCAGCTCGATGAAGTGATGGAAGACCGCGGGCGCAGGCGGCCCAAGCTTCATGTGGTCGACGTAGCCATCGAGGGACTGGCTCAATCCGTAGACAAGTTTTGCCATGCTGCAAATCTCCCTCCCACGTTCTTCATAATAGCTTGAGCCGACTGTCGCGCGGAGGTGAGGTTGAACACTATCTGCGCGCCCAGGTAGGGCAGCGTCGCTGCCGGGCGGGCAAGGGGCGATCCGAGAGAGGACACTTGGCGGTGGTGGTTGGGCGGCCGGCCCGCTCGATTTTTATTGTGCAGTTTGTGCGGCTTTGTGCATCGAAGTGGGCTTGCGTAAAATGTGACAGACGAACCGAATCCGCTACTAACGCCATATGAATCAACGATCCAGGCGGATTTTGCCGATCGGATGCCACCGACATTTTTGAAATTTTCAAAGAACTGGCAGGCCGTCCACTTGCAGAACACCTGTGGCGAGTGCAATGTGCCTGGAATTTCGGGGCGTGGCTTGGAGCCCCACCCGACATCACAATAGCACGGACGATGGCGGCTGGCTGGGGAGCACGAGGGCTTCGACGGTTGCTTTCAGTCGATTGGGCGGGATCCGCAGGGTGTGATCAAGGTGGGCACGGGCTGGCGCCGATGGCAGCGCATTAGAAACCTCGCATCAGTCAGCCGCCCGCCATTGCGGTGCGCTACATCTGGGACAAACAAACCCTAACCGACTGATTCTGCGAATCGAATGGTCGAAGTGGGTGGTTCCAGCGGCCTCTTGTCGAACAGCGACACCCAGGGCGGCCGTGCCGGCATGCCTAGGCGGCGATCCGCCCCTGAGGCTCGCCTACGTCGACGTACGCGAACAACAGATCCCGAAATTCGGGATTTTCCAGATGCTTTGAAACGCTTTGCCCTTCAGGCGCCTGTTGGCCGGCTTCCCGATAGGCTTCCAGGTTGATCCGAATCGCTTCACTGGCCGCGCGTTTGGCTGCTTCGATGTTCTCTCCGTAGGTGGCGATGGCCAGGTCGGGCGCCTGCACTGCAAATCCCGTTTCGGTTTGTTCCAGCATGATCAGAAATCGCATCACTTGATCTCCAGTCTGATTTCGACGCCATATCGTCACGCCGGAACCGCGTCGCCAAACTCTTTCGCGGTGTCGATCCACAAGCGAATCGCGTCCTGCGCGTTGCTGAGGGCACGGTCCTGCGTCGGGCCGTGTGCGGCGCATCCCGGAAGCTCGGGCGCCTCGGCCACGTATGCCTGGTCCTCTTCACTCCAATGGATGATGACTTCGTATTTGGCGATTGCTTTGCTCATTGTTTCAAACCAAGCTTGGTTCTCAGCTCCCGGCGACGCATGCCCGCGGTGATGGGCAACGATGACCTGCTTTCCGGTGAGCGGGTGCCGCCGCTTCTGGTGGCTGCCAGAGGCGGCGATGCGCACGAAGCCGTGATGCCGAAGAATCCGGATCACCTGGTCCGAAGATAGCCTCGGCGTCCGCGCTCACCCAACCGTAACCTCGACGAGCTTCGCGTCTTCAGGCAAATCGATGTCTCCTGGCATAAGGTAGAGCTCTATGGCCTCTCGGATATTCGATCTGGCTTCAGCCTCGGTTTCGCCGGCAGAGGCGCAGCCGGGGAGTTCCGGGCAGACGGCAGAGTAATCGCCGGTCTCGGGATCATGCTCCAGAACGACCCTGAATGTCATATCCACAGTGTAGCGCCGCAGGCTTCTTGCTGGGCGGAAGAAGCTGTATTCCCTTACGAATCTCTCCAATGCTCAGGACGCTGGGAGAGCATATCCGGGTGCACGGATTCCACCCAGCGCCTCACTCGCTTGTTCGGAGGAATGGCGCTCCGGCTGAACTCGGAGAGAGCACCTTGGTGTCGAGCAGGAATCCAGTCATAGGTCAATCGGCCGGCCGTAATCCTGTTGGCGCTCCAAATTCAGGTCGGAACCGGCGAAGGGCGATTCCAGGAAAAATTGAGCGAGGTTCTTGCGGGCGCGGGGCGCGGGTGCCGGAGGGGCGTTTTTCTCGCGCAGGGCCTGAAGGGCCTGGGTAAGAAGCCCGTCCATATTCTGGAAGTGGAACGCTCAGGATTCCTCCTGGACCAGCCGTTCCAATTCGGGCTTTTGGATTTCAATCGTCATTTGTGGCGCGCCGCCCTCGGCCTTCTTCTACTTTAGGATATCTCGCGCTTGCAATCCATGCTCACACGCCGTCGATTGGTCGGGCGCATCAGTCATCGCAAGCACCCGTCGCGGAAACAGGTTCGCAGACTCGCCTCCAGCCCCGGCAACTCAATCTCCACCAACAACCCCGGCCCCCGCATTCCGCGCCCTGATTGTGCTCTTATGCAGCTCCACCGCCCGCCGCGCGATCAACGGACCCAATCCCACCCGGCCGCGATCCGTATCCGCCCGATTGAGGGCGTCCCCTGGCAGTCCGCTGTGATTGCAAAGCTGCCCACGGGAGCGGTGAAGCAGATCGCATGCGCCAGGGGACCTTGGCTAAAGGCCGAGCCTCTTGCGGAGTTCAGCTTCGAGCTTCAGGATGCCTTCGCCGTCGCCAACCTCGGTACAGGCGACATATCGATCATAGAGACTCGGATACACGTTCTTGATGTTCATTGGTATCTGCAAGCCGCTGAGCGAGTCTTCGGCGATATATGACGCGCCAGTTCCCTGCTCGACTAACGAGGCGCCGGAGGACGCCCCGAGCACAGCCCTTAGGCCAAACAGCGTCGCAAACTCCTCACCAGAGCGCTTCGGTCGCAGGATGAGTACGCAGTCTGTTGCGCCGACACTGGTCTGCCGTAAGACAATCCCAGTTGATTGCGAGCAGGCGCGCCCCACCCGCTTGATTAGGAGATCGCTGGTTCTTAGACTATAACGGTCGGGTCTCGGCTGCAGTTCGGCACGGTCGATGTGCCAGATTCCCCCACGAAAGTCACACGTGTGAACACCGCTCCTCTTGCCCTCAGGTGACGACAGCCCGCCCCGCCTCATCGTAACCGTTTCGCCGACTCGCCGCCATCCAAGCGCGGGGCTCGACTGCGCCGCTGTTTCGAGATTGAGCCGGGCCTCGTGGAAGCCGTAATCCCAACGATCGTGCTGGCCTAGCACTGAAGCCTTCACCCAGAGCCGTTCGGGTGCCTTTAGGTCGTGATTACACAGCAGCGTCGGACGTCGAGTGCCGCCTCGCTCAAACGCGAATAGGTAGAGCCGCGCTTCCAGGCCGTGAAATGCCTTGGCCGGCAACTCGTGCACGTACCTGACCGCTCCGCACGACATAATATGGCGGCGGACCCAGCTGGCGTTCTTGCCGCTTACAAGCGACGCCGGTAGGACTGACAGCAAAACGCCCCCAGGTCTAAGCAGACCCAAGCAACGAATCGTGAATGCGGCCTCAACGGACGCGGGTCTCAATTGATCCTCTCCGTCGCTAGGAACGCTTACCTGAGTCTCATCCTTCTTTTTTCCTAGGAAGGGTGGGTTCATCACTATGCAGTCAAATGCCTTTCGTCGATTGGCCGCCGAGGACCACTCGAGGAAATCTGCCGTCTCCGCCCTTAGATTGGTGCCGAGCGATGGCCGCAGCAGCCGCACAACACCCCTGAGCGCCGCGCTGTCCACATCGAGGCACACCACTTTCGCTCGTTGTTCGGAGAGTTGCCCAAGAAGCGGCCCGACCAGACGCCCCCCCCCAACAGCGGGGTCAAGAAGACGCGAGATGCGAGGAGGGGCGAACCTTGCCAGCACCCCGGCAATATCTTCTGGTGTTTCGTAACGTGCCATGCTAAGCCCTCTCAAAGGCCAATGTGGTAGAGATGCCAGCGTGAGATCTGCTCGGTTCTACCGGCGCTCCTTTTTGGGTGGTCGTAGAGCAGCCCGACTTCGGGGTGTAGCGCAGCAAAGAGAGCGGCGCCAATTCCATTTGGTTTGGTGCCAATCGGTGCCACGACCATCCGCGCGTCCTTCTCCAGGCTCGCCTTGATCTCGAGGAGAACCTCGTAGGCTCCAGCCGGGTTCTCTGCGCCACAGAAGTGAACGCCTCCTGAGAGCCTCTTGGTCTCCAGGACCCTCACGTTATTGGCGAATGCATGAGCCTCCCAGCCAGGCTTGTAGGCGGGAACGCCGAACACCACGGAACAGTTGGACGGCCTAAGAGTTTGGAAATCCTCAAGCGCAACGTCGAGCCGCCGCTCCTCAAACCCAAGAAAAAACACGCCGTGTTGCGGCCTTCGGTCGGTGAGAATAACGGCAGCACCCGGAATTGCCCGGTAGCCGGGGACCTCAGACGAGAGCTCAAAGGCACGTCTGTAGAGAACCTCGCGCCGTCGCGGGGTCTTGTACTCCTTAGGCTCCACATAGGCCAGGTGGAAGCCGTTGGTACCAGCCCGTACTAACGCGCGACACGCCAGAAATACTTCCACAAAACCAAGCGTTGTGGACTCAAGGAGAAAGGCGGCCGACGCAAGGTTGGGCAGGCCGGTAGAAAGCTCATCAGCCTCGATGCTCCGCCCATCTACCAGAAACGTAAAGGAATCCGCGCGATATTCAAGGACTATTGTCGTACCTGTACGCGACTTGGCAAACTCTATCGCCGCCCGGCCTCGTTCGTCGACCGCAGGGCCCACCAACGCCACGTCCCACGGGCCGTCTGACCACTCTGCCGTTGAGACGCCAGATTTCATAGAGATGTTCATAGGCTGTCGGGTTCGACGAAGGGAAATAGTGTTGGGTTTAACTCCTCACCTTCAAGGCCCCACTTTCCAGAGTACCGGCGAAGCAGCTCAGTGACCTCGCTATACTTGCCCCTAATGAGGCAGATGACGTCGTCAGTCGTGATCTCAAGCCTACGCTTCTTCCTGTAACTGATATGGAAAAAGGGGGCGTATATCGGGTTAAGAACGTACTCGGTTGTTTCCGGTTCCTGTTCGCTCTTCTTTTTCGTCCCCTTGTATTCGTAAAGTACGGACCACTTCAGCGCCTCTCTAAAGAATTCGCGATCCTCCTCGCTCAGATCCGACGTCCCCCTCAGGATCGTAAAATGAGACTGCTCCGACTCGCTAAGGCTGGGCCGTTGGTGAGCCAACATAAATAGTGTGCCCAGGCGAAAAACAAAGTCGTGTAGTTGGTTGCCCTTGCGACCGAAGCTCTTGACCTCCCGAAGAAGCGCCGCACTCGCCTGCCGGGCCGCCTCGGCTTGTTCTGCCGGCGGGATCGGCGGCTTCGCCGAAGAAGTGTCTCGGTTCAGTGACTTGTAGCAGAGTTCAAGGAAGTGCCGGATGTTGCCTCTAGATAGGTCACAGAATGCGTCGAACCCCGCATAGAAGGGGCACGCGCGGGATTGCGGTTCGTAGAGTTGAAGTACGCTAGCTACCAGGTTATTGTGGATCCAATTCGTCGCGCCGGTAAATTTGTTGTCCTCGCCCCTTTCCAGCTTCTCGATCTCAGAGCGGACGTCATCTGGACTGGTAGAAGGGCGGCTCAGTAGCGCCGGCGTAATCACCGACGCCTCTGGAAACGCTGGTCTAAAGAAATCTTGGACGGTTCCTCCGTTCCGTCGCGACAAGGCTCTCTCGATGCGTCTCCGTAGTTGGTTGCTTAGTGCGCCGTCGGCAAAGATCGTGGTGGCTAGCTCCTTGTTAGTCAGCCCAGGGAATAAGGCTTTGGCAGCTGATATCGCCGCCCTCCTGTAGTCTTGCGTGCGCCTCAGGTCAATCTTCTCTGGATCACGTAGCACATCTGGTTCGATGGGTAGATCGGGCACGCCGGCAAGGGCAAAGCGCAGCAGCAGTATTTCAGCAGCCATGATGGGAAAATTATCTTCGAGGAAGTCCTGCTCAAGGTCGTGGGTGCGGAAGTCGTGAATGTCCGAAAGCGCCTCGGGCCCAGTCGTGGCGAGAGTATCGAAGGCATTCCTCTTCATAGCAAGGTTGAAGATCAGGGGAGTTTGACTGTGCTTGAGCCAGGTATTGACTATCTGCTGTTGCCTCAAATCTAGGTTCTCGTATTCATCCAAATAGACAAAGAACATTGCGTTTTGAAGGCTCGGAATCTGTCGCTGGATCTCCTTTATTAGGGATTGGAGAAACTTGGATCCGGGAAGAAACGCGGGCTGTGTTCTACCCCTCACGTCGTTGACCCAGGATTGGAATTCCCACAGCATTTCTTCAAGCTTGGGATGCAGGTCTCTGAATGCTGGCGCCAGCTTTTGACTGTAGACCAAGAGACGGTGGAAATCTAGCTGATCGAGTTGTTCCGAGCACACAGCGTCACATGAGCTCGATGCGATACTGGTCAAGCTGTTCAATACTTCCATGCCGAGGATAACGGCCGCCATGTGGCTAAAGGCGGCGTCCCACGTATCGGTGGGTATACCGCGCTGGCTCATGGCGCTGGCAAATTGGGTATCGGCGCGCCAATAAAGGCCAATGTGTGTTAGGGCATCGGTCGGTATCGTCGGACGTGTTGCCGAGAACATCGTCTGATGGGAGAGGTAGCGAAGTAGCATCGTTTTGCCGCAGCCGCGCCCGCCGATGATGAGTCGGGGCTTCCGGGCCGCGGTCAGATCGAGCTCCTGGTAGAACGGGGGCACGACATAGTGCTGCCATACGTCATATCCAAGCTCTTCGGCCCGGTTCTGAGAGAATACCCGTCTTAGGTCGGTAGCTGTGCTCATTCGTCACCTTACGAATAGTGGCTTCCAGTCCGGCGAGCGGTCCCACCAGAGGATCGGCAAATTGTTGTCGGGGACAGCGTGGTGGAACACGTATGCGAGTTCGAGGCCGCCGTAGCCCCTCCGGTCGCATGATGCCAGGTGGATGCCGCGTTCTTGTAACAGCTCGTAATAAAAAAGCTCAGCACTTTCAGCGCTGTTGAGCCCGTCATCGAAGCAATTGGCGCTGGGGTCAAAGATCTCGTTCCTTTCGTCAAGGAGTTCCACCGGTCGGATCTTGAGCAGGGGCATTGCCGAATTTAGGGCCGCGATCCCTTTTCTATGGGCGGCCAGTGGGCAGTATGCAACGTACGAGGACGTGATGGCGGGCAGCAGGCCCTCATCATCCACTAGAAGCTTGAACTGGTCGCCAGTTCCCAGCAGGTCGTCTATAAAGACAAACACGCGAATCCCGTTGCTAAGACAGGATGCTATATCGCCCGGCTTGATCATCCAATTCTCGTCGATCTGAAGGTGCCGCTTCAGTTGACGGAGTAGGGTTGGTGAGCTCTTCGAAGGAGGATCACTCGACTTCGTGGCGGACACCAGACGCATTCCAGGCTCGACAGGGGATTCCGCGCGCTTCAGCTTACGGTGCGCGTCGATAAGGGCATCTGAGTGCCCCGGCTCAAGCCGCGCAAGGTCTGGCAGAACGCGCAGAAAGAGGTGCCGGAACAGAGAGATGGTCTGCTTCTCGGAGCGAAAGATCAGGGCGTCGAGCACGCACGCCGCGAAGTACCTCTCTTCATCGGTTCGAAAGTTGGTCAGCCATGTTCGCAACAGATTCTTATCAAGCCCTTCCCAGATGCCGCAGTTGATAAAACCGTGACAGCGTTCGACGATGTCCTCGTGGTACAGATGACCGTCCCGCGGCACGCGAAATCGCTCGCCCGACCTGGGTGTCAAAGCCATGATTCTTTTTTGATCACTTATCGTAGCGCGAAACGCGGCGGTCCGCGGCGGAATTTGCAGCGGCAACCCGCCTGGCGATTGGCCGAGGCCCAATTGCGGAGCTCGCGTAGTTGTCCGAGAGGCCGATGGCGAATGCACTCGGCGCAGCAACGCCAGTCTTTCAGAGGCGTGCCTCCTACCCCGGCAGATCAATCTCCACCACCAACCCCGGCCCCGCATTCCGCGCGCGAATGGTCCCCTTATGCAACTCCACCGCCCGCCGCGCAATCGACAGTCCCAAGCCCGCGCCGCCGCTGGCCCGGTCGCGATCCGTCTCCACCCGATAGAACGCGTCGAAGATCCGCGGCAGCGCTTCTTCCGGCACGCCCGGCCCGTGGTCGCGAATTCGAACTGTGACTCGGCCGTCGGCCACGTCCATCGAAGCTTCCACCGCAGTGCCTTCCGGCGCGTGGCGGATGGCGTTGCGAATCACGTTCTCTATCGCCCGCCGCAGTAACTCCGGATCGCCCTGGACCGTCGCCGGCTGCACGCTCACTAACCGCACCGCGCTCCCGCGCGATTCCGCCTCCAGCGACGACTCGGCCACCAGTTGTTCCAGCAATCCATCCAGCCGCACAGGCTCGCGCCGCAACGCATCCGGATCGCCTTCGGCGCGCGTGACTTGCAGCAGTCCGCCCACCAGCGAATTCAGCCGCTCGGCCTCCTTGTCGATACGGTCCAGGTGCGCGTCGCGGTTCTGACCGGAGCGCGCCAACTCTACGGCTACCCGCAAGCGCGCCAGGGGCGAGCGCAGCTCATGCGAGATATCCAGCAGCAGCCGGTGCTGGGCGTCCACCAGGGTCTGGATGCGGTCGGCCATGCGGTCGAACGTGCGCCCCAGTTCGCCCAACTCGTCGCGCCGGCGGCTGGCGGAACGCGCGGTCAGATCGCCGTGGCCGAAGCGTTCCACGGCGCGCTGCAGCTTCCGCACCGGGTAAGTCAGATAATAGGCCAGCAGGTAACAGAGAAAGATGCCGCCGGCCATCATCCACCAATGCTGCGGATGCAGGAACCAGGAGGCCAGCCGCGCGTGCGGAATCAAGAAAATGAACCAATACTTACCGTCCTGCGAGTGGCGCGCTATCGCCGCACCGCGCAAGCGCATGGCTGGAAACAGCGACTCCTCGTGGGCCTTGTCTAGCAGGCTCGATTCATCCTCGCCGGTGAGCAGGTCGTGCCCGGACGCGCCGGTCAAGATGCCCTCGCCCGCGAACACTCTGCGGAAACGCCCCATGAACCGTTCCAGGCCGGGCTGTCCGCCGGATTCATAGGCGGTGCGGGCCTCCTCGAGCTGGAACGCTACCAGCCGCGATACCAGATAGGGACGCGGCCCGGACAGTCCGGAGATGAAGGCCGATCCGATAGTGTTGATCACCAGCGTGGCCCAGAACCACAGCAGGATTTTGACGAACAGCGAATTCATTCCGGCACCTCGTCATGCGGCGATTGCAGGAACTGGTAGCCGACGCTGCGGATGGTTTTGATGAACGGGCGGTGGGTTTCCAGTTTGCGGCGGATGTGGCTGATGTGCATGTCGATGGAACGGTCGAACGCGGTGGCTTTGCGGTTGTAGAGGTTCTCCATCAGGTCGTCGCGCGAGAGCACGCGGCCGGCGGCGCGCATCAGGATGTCGAGGATGTCGAATTCGAAGGTGGTCAGATCCACGGCCTGTCCGTCCACCGTGACCTGGCGGGTGGCGGGGTCCAGCACCACGCCATTCACTTCCACGCGCGCGGCGGTGGAGGCGCGCGGCTCGTAACGCCGCAGAATAGCGCGCACGCGGGCCACCAGCTCGCGCGGGTTGAACGGTTTGGGCAGGTAATCGTCGGCGCCGAGTTCCAGGCCGACGATGCGGTCGACGTCGTCGGCGCGGGCGGTCAGCATCAGGACCGGGACGCGGCTCTCTTTGCGCAGGCGGCGCAGGATTTCGAAACCGTCCAGGCCGGGCAGCATTACGTCCAGGATCACGAGGTTGAAACCGCCGTGCAAAGCGCGGTCCAGGCCATGGCGGCCTTCGTGGGCGGATTCCACGGCGATGCCCTCGTTCTTGAGAAACTCCGCCAGCAGGGAGCAGAGTTCGGTGTCGTCGTCTATTAACAAGAGTCGCACGGATTCGAATGTAGCATGATCGGAAAGTTGTGGTGAGGCGTTCCCGGGTGTTACAACGGAGATAGCAGCGCCGGGGTGAGGCGCTTGGACGTATGCGGACTCTTGGCTGGCTGATGTCCTTAGCGCTCTGGGGCACGGTCACGCAGTCGATCAACTTCGATTCGGCGAAACCGGGCTCGATCCCGTCCGGCTGGACGGTCACGCCGAGCGCCGGCACGCCTCCCAACTGGGAGATCCTGAAGGACCCCAGCGCTCCCAGCCCGCCATTTGTGCTGGCGGAGGTTTCCGGTTATACAGCCGGCGATGGCGGCGGCGACCACTGTCCGCTCGCCATCCTGAACAGGACGCAAGTAATGGATGGCGACCTAAGCGTGAAGGTGAAGCCGGTGGCCGGCAAGGAGGAGCGCGCCGGAGGCCTGGTATTCCGCTACCGCGATCCCGATAACTACTATCTGGTGCGTGAAAACGCGCTGGAGGGCAGCATCGTCCTATACAAGGTCGAAGACGGAAAGCGCACGCCGCTGGCGTCGCGCGGGTCCCCTCCGCAGGGCTACGGCGTGAAGCATCCGGTGCCGTTCAACGAGTGGAGCGTGCTGAAGGTGCAATTTCACGGTCCGTTGTTCAGCGTGTACTTCAACCATCGGCGCTTGTTTGAGGTGCTGGACTCCACGTTCAGGCAGCCTGGCAAAGTGGGACTGTGGACCAAAGCGGGGGGTATTACTTACTTCGACGATTTTCGGGTGGCGGGGAAGTAGGGCAATTCTGCAGCGGGGATAAATCCCCGCGCCGGCTCATCTGTGACTCCATTGCCGCTCGATGGTTTAGAGGCCTGTTTCGACAACTGTTTTTCGGGTGGTTGACGAGCTTCGCTCGTCTGCGCCGGCATGAGTGCCGGCGCGGCAGGCAGAGTGCCTGCGCCACGTCGCCCCACGAGTTCAGCAGGGGAACGGCTGCACGGGCGCGTTTGGATCGAACAGTGGAATCACGCGCCCGTCCACATCCGTGAAGCCGTACTCCTTGGCCAGTTCCGCAGCCCATAGCAACTGTCCCGTCTTGTTCAACGCTTGAGGATCGGCCGCCAAAGCCGCGGCAGCACGCCCGATATACTCTACCGATTCGCTCAAATCGAAGCGAAACTGTTTCTTGATGTCCTCAGTGGCCATGTGCATCAGAACGCGCTCCGTGCGCATGAAACCTGGATTCAACCCCACCACCGCCACTTTCGATTTCTTGAGTTCGCGGCTCATGTCCATCACCAGGCGGTTCAGAAATTCGTGGCCCAGATCCCATAGAACGTGCCCGCGATACGCCGAAGGGTCGGGATGCAGATTATCCGTCACATGCACGATGATGCCGCTGCGCTGCTTCACCATAATCCGCGCGGCATGTACGCTGGTGAGCCAGGCTGCGTTGATGGTTGCTGAGGTATCCCGCCAGATGCCGGTGCTAAGCTCCCAGAACGGCTTGGACCACTCCGGCATGAAGTTTGCGCCCCAGGCGGAATCGACCATCAGATCGAGCCGGCCCTGTTCCTCCTCTACCCGCCGGAACAATGCCGCCGTCTCCTCCTGGTTGCCCAGATCGGCGCGCACGGGGATGCCCTGGCCGCCGCGCGCGCAGACTTCTTCGGCGGTATCTTCCACGGTGCCGGGCGCGCCATCGGCGGGCTTGGGCCCATGGCGGGAGGTGCGCGCCGCCACATATACAGTGGCGCCCGCATCGCCCAGCGCCAGCGCGATGCCTCGGCCCGCGCCGCGGCTGGCGCCTCCGACCACTGCAATCTTTCCTTGTAAAGGTTTCATCTGACGTAATGTAACCGGGCATTCCTGACACCCTATGTCATATTTGGCTGATAATCTTTGACTATGCGCGCCGATCGCCTCCTTTCCATCCTTCTGCTGCTGCAAGTAAATCGGAAGGTGACCGCCCGCGACCTTGCCAAACGGCTGGAGGTCTCCCAGCGGACCGTGCTCCGCGACATGGATGCGTTAAGCGGCGCTGGCGTGCCGGTGATGGCCGAGCGCGGGACGGGTGGCGGCTGGAGCCTGGTAGAAGGCTATCAGACGAAGCTGACCGGACTGAGCGCGGCCGAGATCCAATCGCTGTTTCTGGCGAGGCCCCCGGGATTGATGGCGGATCTGGGGCTGGGGCGGGAGTCCGACGCGGCCATGATCAAGCTGCAGGCGTCGCTGCCGGCGGCTTCGCGGCAGCATGCCGATTTCGCGCGGCAGCGGATTCTGGTGGATGCGCGCGGCTGGCGCGATCCGGCGGAATCGGTGGCCTGCCTGCCGGTGTTGTTGGACGCGCTGTGGCGGGAGCGGCGGGTGCGCTTTGTGTACAGCCGGGTGCTGGGCGAGGCGGGCGAGCGCATCGCCGATCCGCTGGGGTTGGTGGCGAAGGGGAGCACTTGGTATCTGGTGGCGCGTATCGAAGACGAGCCGCGCACTTATCGCGTGTCGCGCATGCGGGAAGCGGAGATTTTGGAACAACCCGCCAGCCGCATGGCCGGATTCGATCTGACGGCGTATTGGGAGCGGTCCGCTGCGGAGTTCCGCGAGAAGCTGCCGCGGTATTACGCGACATTCCGGGCGAGCCCCGAGGTGATGCAATGGGTGCGGTATCGGGGATGGCGGTTGGAAGAGGAAGTCAGTGAAGGAGAGTCGGTGCGCTTGCGGATGCGGTTTGATACGGAGGAAGAAGCGGTCCAGTTCGCGCTGAGTTTTGGCGGGCGGATTGAGGCGATCGAACCGCCCGAGCTGCGCGCCAAGGTCTTGGCGGGCGCGCTGGCTATTGCGGCGGTGTATCGGTAGGGCGGCGCCATGCGCCGCCTTGGCAGGGCATTGCCCAGCCCTACTTTACCGTCGGGTCCTTGGTCATGCGGTAATCGCCCGTGTGCTTTGGGTCCGTGAAGTCGACGATCACGCGGTTCCCGATCCCTTCGATATGGTAGAAAAGCCATTGGTCAAGTCCAGTCGCGGTGTGGCTTTCGATCTCGTCCGGCGGCCCGTAGACGATGTAGATGCGGCCGCGGTCCGTCTTCCAGCCAGGCGTGCTTGGCAAGCCCCATTGCGAGTTGGCGTACGCGATGCGGCGGTAGTGCTCTTCCTTGAATTCATTTTCAGGCGTATCCGGGGTGGGATCGCGGCGCAGCCGGAACTGCTCGATGAACTTAGCGCGCTCTTCGTTGGTGCGCAAGCGCAAGAAAGCGGCCCGCTCTTCGGCCTTGACGATGTAAACCACGTCCTCGTTCAGCCACTTGCCGTAGGCCGTCTCGGCGCGTTGGCTGCTCGGCTGGGTTTGCTGGGCCGCGGCAAAGAAACAGAACATACCCAGCAGCAGCCCCATGGAGAGGATCAGCGCCGCGGCGGCGCGCGGCTTCTCCGGTTGATTGAGTAAGCGGCGGATTCGTTTCATCAGGTCTCCTCCCGTAGCGGCCAGCGCGGGCTCGCGCCCCGTAAGCCGCCGCTGTTCCAAGGTCACCAGGGCCGCCGCGTATCCGCGGGCATCCCCTTGTATCGCTACCGCCATGTCGTCACAACAATTCTCGCGTTCCGTGCGCACCAGCCCGGAAATCCACCACACCGCCGGGTGATAGAAGAGCAAGCTTTCCACCAGGGTCTGCATCAGGTTGACCAGATAGTCGGACCGGCGGATGTGCGCCAGCTCGTGCAGCAGGATGGCTTCCACGTGCTGCGGCGGCAGACCGGCCAACAGTCCCAGGGGGATCAAGATCGCGGGGCGCAGGTGTCCGATGACCACCGGCACTTCGGCCAGGCTGGATTCGAGCAAGACCAGCGGCCGCGACACGCCGATGCGTTGCGCCAGTTGGCGGAGGCGATCCTGCCAGGGCGATGGGGCGGCGCACACGCCCGACCGGCGCAAGCGCTGCGCCGCCATCCACCCTCCCAGACGGTACAAGCCCATCAAAACGGCGCCCGCCATCCAAGACAGCACCAGCCACGGCAGCGCGCGCTCCACGTATTCGAGAGCGCTCGGCGGGTGCGCGGCCATCCCGCTGCCCGCGTCCGGATTGGCGGCCGCCGCGATCGCCCAGGGAGGCCGCAGCGCGGCCTGCCGGCCCGGGATCGACACCGCCCCTGTCACCGCAAACGCCAACAGCATGGCCAGCATCGCCACGCAGGCCGCGGCGTAACGCGCTTTGGCGCTCCGGCAAGCAGGCAGGACCGCGGCGAGCAGCAAGGCGATGAGCGCGCCCTGCCACACAAAATGCACGAGCGCCCAGCCTAGCGCCTGCACCAAAGGAATGTGCATCCAGCTTGCGGGGATGGATATGCTCACGATTTTCCCCTGTCGAATTGGTCCAGCAAGCGGCGCATTTCGGCCAATTCCTCCTTGGACGTTTTGCGTGCCGAAAGCGCTCCCAGCATGAGGCTTTTGGCGGAGCCTGCGAAGGCGCGCTGCAGCAGGTCTCCGGCGAGTTGCCGCTGCGTCCACTCGCGCGGACGGCTGGCGGCGTAACGGTGGGCGCGCTCCTTCTCGTCGCGGGTGACCAGGCCTTTTTCCGACATGATCTGGAGGAGCTTCAACACGGTGGTGTACTGGGCGGGCTTGCGGCGCAGGATGGTTTCGTGGACTTCGCGCACGGTGCTGGGCCCCAGGCTCCACAGCACGGTCAGGATTTCCAGTTCGGCGTCGGTCGGTCTGGGCGGATCGGGCGGTTTCGCGGGCATCTACGAAGACTTTACTACGAGTACCTTCGTATGTCAAGAAGGGTGGGCGATTGTTTTTCGCCCAAGAGCGGGTTCTGGAGAACCCGCGCAGGCCTGGAGGCCTGCCCCACAAGATAGCCAAGGCGCAGCGCCCTACTGTTAATATGGTTTAGCAGCCAAACCCGTTATGCAACAGTACGACATGATCGTGATCGGCTCCGGCCCCGCCGGACAGCGTGCGGCCATACAGGGCGCCAAGTCCGGGAAGCGCGTCGCGCTGATCGAGAGACGCGAGGTGGTGGGCGGCGGCTGCATCAACTCCGGCACCATCCCCAGCAAAACCATGCGAGAGGCCGTGCTGCACCTCTCGGGATTCAACTATCAGGGGATCTACGGCGTCAGCTATCGCGTGAAGGAAAAGATCTCCATGGCGGACCTGGGGTTCCGCATCCAGCACGTGATCAAGACGGAAACCGATATCACGCAGGCGCAGCTTTCGCGCAACGGCATCGAGGTGATTTACGGCACGGCGCAGTTCGTGGATGCGACGCATGTCCGCGTGGAGAACATGCGCGGCGTATCGGACTACGAGGCCGGCATCATAATTATCGGGACGGGGACGAAGCCCTCGGTATCGGCGAAGGTGCCCTTGAACGGAAGCACCATCATCAACAGCGACCAGATCTTGCAGATGGTGGATGTTCCCAAGATCCTGATCGTGGTGGGGGGCGGCGTGATCGGCGTCGAATATACGTGCATGTTCGCGGCGCTGGGCGTGCGCGTGATCCTGATCGAAAAAAGGCCGCGCCTGCTGGAATTCGCCGACGCCGAGATCGTGGAGGCGCTGTCGTATCATTTGCGCGATCACCGCGTGACCATGCGGCTGAACGAGGAAGTGGAAAGCGTGGAAGATACGCCCACTGGCGTGGTCGCCAACCTGGCGAGCAAGAAAAAAATCTCGGGCGACACGCTGCTTTACGCCGTGGGCCGCCAGGGCAACGTGGAAGAGCTCAATCTGCCGGCCGCCGGACTCGAAGCGGATAGCCGCGGCCGCATTCCGGTGAACGCCACCTACCAAACCAAGCAGCCGCATATCTACGCGGTGGGCGACGTGATCGGATTCCCCAGCCTGGCCTCGGTTTCGATGGAGCAGGGCCGCATCGCCGCCGCCACCGCCCTGGGGATACCGGTGCACTCCAACCCGGCCACCTATCCGTACGGCATCTACACGATTCCCGAGATCTCGTTCATCGGCAAGACGGAAGAGCAGTTGACCGACGAGGACGTGCCGTACGAAGTGGGCGTGGCTTATTACCGGGAGATCGCGCGCGGGCAGATCCGCGGCGACACCACGGGGCGGCTGAAACTGATTTTCCATCGTGAAACCAAGGAAATACTGGGAGTACATATCATCGGCGAAGGGGCATCCGAGTTGCTGCATATCGGCCAGGCGGTGATGATCCTGAAAGGGACCGTCGAGTACTTCGTGGATACGGTGTTCAACTATCCGACGCTGGCCGAATGTTACAAGGCCGCCGCGTTCAACGGCCTGAACAAACTGACGCGACTGTAGCGGGGGAGATAACATGGGGCAAACAATCGGCGTACTGGCGACCAGGCAAGTCGCGGTAGGGGTGGTGGAGGATAATGCGCTGGCCGGGCCGATCCGGCGCTTTCCCGAAGGGGTCGAGAATCCCGACGCGCTGCGGACGTTGACGGGCGACGAGATCGCGGAGCTGATCGGCGCGCAAGTCTTAATGGCCGCGAGCGGTCGGCAGATCGACAGCGTGGGGGTGGGTTTGCCGGGCGTGATTCGCGGCGGGATCGTAGAGGAATCGCCAAATTTGCAACAGATCAAGGGCTTCGCGTTCGCCACGGCTTTGTGCGGCGTGCTGGCGCGGGGCGGGCTGCAGGCCTCCGTCCTGATTCTGAACGATGCGGATGCCATCGCCGCGGGCGTGGCCGCCACGCGCGGGCATTTGGAGAAGCTGATCCGCATCTGGTACCTGGGCGACGGCGTGGGCTTCGGACGGTACCCGCATGCGGAAGGCGTGTGGGAGGGCGGCCACATGGTGGTTTCGCTCGACCCCAAGGAGCATTATTGCCGCTGCGGCGGCGTGGGGCACCTGGAAGGCATCATGGGACATCGCGCCATGCGGCTGCGTTTTTTGGATATGGAGCCGGAGGAAGTTTTCGAGGCTGCGCGGGAAGGGGACGCGCGCTGCTGCGCCTTCGTCCAGCTTTGGCACCGCGCGCTGGCGGCGGCCTCGGCCAGCAGCATTCATTTGGATGGGCCGGGGAAATTTTTCATCATGGGTCCCAACTCGAAGTATGTGGACCTCGGGCTGGTTGGGCAGTATATTCACGAGATGGTGAAGATGACGCCGCTGCAAGGGAGCTTGTTTGAAATCATTTCGAGCAGCACCGATCTGGCGATTGTAGGGGCCGCGGTGAATGCGCGGCGCGCGGTTGGGGCTTGAAAGCGGTTTGTCAATTCGCGTTGCGGGCGATGCTGTTGGGCGCGGCCAATTTGGCCGACGGGCAAACGCCGATAGAGATCCCTCAGCGAGAAGTGGCGGCACACCGGATTTCCCACGTGCACTGGATTCGGGCTCCGGGCGGACTCTTCGAGGGCCTTCAACTCCACATCGAAGTCGACGAGAACGGTGCTGTCACTTCCGTGAAGGTCATAGACGGGCGGGGAGAATTTCGAGAAGCTGCGGTGGCCCTTGCCAAGACTTGGCGGTACAGGCCGTTTGTGCGGCATGGCTGGACGGTGCCGGCAACCTTGTCGGAGCGCATATCGGTGTTCCCGCCGGAACGACCGGTTACCGGGAATGTGCCGTTTCCCTCCGTGCGAGACTGGGACAGCCTGAAGATCACGCTGCAGCGAACCACTTGTTACGGTAACTGCCCCGCGTATGAGGTTCAAATTGATGGCAACGGCGATGTTGTCTTCGACGGAAAGCGGCGCCGCAACATTTCGCGTGAGGCGCTGCAAGCCCTGTTGGAAGTCTTCCGTAAAGCGAACTACTTTTCGTTGGACCGGGAGTACCGCATTCTGGCGACGGATTTGCCAACCTACATCGTCTCGGTTTCCATTGACGGTCAGTCCATGTCGGTCGAGGATTATGGTGGGTTGCAAGTCGGGATGCCCACGTCGGTGCGCGACGTGGAGGACGCGATCGACGAAACCGCGGGCACGCGCGACTGGCTGAAACACCACCGATAAGCTTGGGACCTGAGGGCGTACACTAACACTTATGGTCCGATGTGCCTCCTGCGCGAGTGAAGTGGCCGAGAACAGCCGCTTTTGTCCGGCGTGCGGCGTCGCCGTCGAGAGTGAAGAGTTCGCCACTCAGACCGTCGCCGTCTCGACGCCGCGCACCTCAGTTGGGCGCGTCTCCTCGGGAACTTCGCACGGCCGGTTCGCGCCCGGATACATGCTGGGCGGGCGGTACAGGATCGTGGCTCTGCTGGGCAAGGGCGGCATGGGCGAAGTGTATCGCGCCGACGACCTCAGCCTGGAACAGCCGGTGGCTCTGAAGTTCCTGCCCGCAGCCGTGTCCGACAGCCAGGAAGCGCTGGCGCGTTTTCGCAACGAGGTGCGCATCGCGCGGCAAGTATCGCACCCCAATGTCTGCCGCATGTACGATCTTGGGGAAGCCGACGGATGCTGTTTCCTATCCATGGAATACGTGGACGGCGAAGATCTCGGCTCATTGTTGCGGCGCATTGGCCGCCTGCCCGCCGACAAGGCCCTGGAGATCGCCCGCAAGCTCTGCGCGGGGCTGGCCGCGGCGCACGAAAAAGGCGTGTTGCATCGCGATCTGAAGCCCGCCAACGTGATGCTGGACGGGCGCGGCCAAGTGCTGCTCACCGATTTCGGCCTGGCCGGACTGGCGGGCCAGATCGAGGGCGCCGAGGTGCGCAACGGCACGCCCGCCTATATGGCGCCGGAGCAACTCTCGGGCCAGGAGGTGACGGCCCGCAGCGACATCTACTCGCTGGGGATGGTGCTCTACGAGATCTTCACCGGGAAGATGCCCTTCGAATCGAATACGCTGGCCGGCCTGATGCGGGCGCAACAGGAGAGCCAGCCCGCCAGCCCGTCCACGCTGGTGCGCGACCTGGATCCCATGGTGGAGCGTGTGATCCTGCGCTGCCTGCAGCCCAAGCCGGCGTCGCGCCCAGGTTCGGCGCTGGCCGTGGCCGCGGCGCTGCCGGGAGGGGATCCGCTGGCGGAGGCGCTGGCGGCCGGTGAGACACCGTCGCCTGAAATGGTGGCGGCCGCGGGCGAGGGCGAAGGACTCTCACCCACTGTCGCGGTTTCCCTTCTGCTGGCGGTGCTGGCTAGCATCGCGGCGTTTGCGGCGATCAGCCTGCGCGCCAGCGCGCTCGAACGGATGCGGCCAGAATACCCTCCGGACGTCCTGGCGCAAAAAGCCAAAGACACCATCCAGCGGCTGGGATTCACCGCGCCGGTGGCCGACGATGCGCACGGTTTCGACTGGGACGGCGGTTTTCTGGATGACGTCAACGGCAACAGCAAGCCGGTCGATTGGGATCGCGTGCTTTCGCAGAAGCCTCCGCTGCTGATGTTTTGGTACCGATCGAGTCCGGAGGCGCTGACGGGGCTGGAATTCCACGACGACCTGCTGACGCCGGGCATCGTGCGGGGGGACGATCCTCCGCCGATCGATCCGGGGATGCTGGGAGTGGTGTTGGACTCCTACGGGCGGCTGCTGTATTTCAAAAGGGTGCCGCCGCAACGGCTGGCGCCGGGGCTAGCGGCGGCCAGGGTGGATTGGAGCGCATTCTTCGCGGCAGCCGGCGTGGATATGGCCCAGTTCCAGCCCACCGAGCCCCTGTGGACCGAGGTAACGCCTTCCGACGCCCGCGTGGCATGGATCGGGACCGGGAAGCGGCCCCTGCGCCTCGAAGGCGCATCGTTGCGGGGAAGCCCGGTGTACTTCGAAATCATCCGTCCCTGGAAGCAGCCGAGCGGGCAGGACAACGGGCAATCGTCGACGCAGGAATCCATCACTTTCACCATTCTGGGCGCGGTGGTGATCGTGGTGTGCTTGGGGGCGGCCTTGCTGGCGCGCCGCAACCTGGCGCAGCAGCGTGGCGACCGGCGCGGCGCTTTCCGGTTGGCGTTCTTCTTTTTCTGCGTGCAGATGCTGCTGTGGGTCACGCGCGGGCACCTGACGGCCTCCGCCGGCACATTCGGCATGTTCCTGCTGGCCCTATGCACCTCGGTTTTCTACGGCGTGGTGATCTGGACGGTGTACATCGCGTTGGAGCCGTACGTGCGCCGCCGCTGGCCGCAGACGCTGATCTCGTGGTCGAGCGTGCTGATGGGACGGTTGCGCGATCCGGTGGTGGGCCGCGACGTTTTGATCGGCGTTGCCGTGGCCTGTGGCGTGCAGTTGGTCTTCGCCTTGGTGGATGTTTGGAAGCGCTATTTGGGCAACTGGACTCCCAATCTGGACAACTCCGCGGTGCTGGAGGGAGCCCGCGGCACGCTGGCCACATGCTTTTCGGCGGTGCCCCACGCCATTCGCGAGACGCTGTTCTTTTTCTTCCTGATATTTCTGCTGCGCGTGGTGCTGCGCAACCAATGGGTGGCGGCGGGAGTATTCGCCGCGATCTTCGCGCTGGCGAATCTGAATGCGGCCGGCCATCCCATTCTGAGCGCCGTGACGAGTTTCCTGATCTACAGCGGGTTGGCGTTCGTGGTTCTGCGTTGGGGCATTCTGGCGATGGCTGTCTCGATCCTGGTGAGTAAGATCATCGGCAGCACGCCGTTTACGACGCACTCCTCGGCGTGGTATTTCGCGAGCGGGGTCTGCATGTTGGCCTGCGTGTTGGCGCTGACTGCATGGGCCTTCCGCACCGCCATCGGCGGACAGCGGCTGTGGAAGACGGACCTGTTCGCATAGATTGAAATCACCTTGCGCCGCGCGGCGAGGTGTGGCATGCTACCCTAAGATTGTTATGGGACGGTGTGAAAGCAAATAGCGGCGAACTGCTGCGCGACACGCTCGACATGTTAGTGCTGAAGACGCTCACGCGCGGCGCCATGCATGGCTACGCCATCGCGGAGTTCATCGAAGAAACCACGGAAGACGTGCTGCGCGTCGAAGAGGGCGCGCTCTATCCCGCGTTGCACCGGTTGGAGCTGCGGGGGCTGGTGGCGGCGGAGTGGGGGATGTCGGAAAACAACCGGCGCGCCCGATACTACAAGCTGACCGCCGCCGGACGCAAGCAGCTCGGCGCAGAGTCGGCGCGCTGGGACCGTGTGGCCGCGGCCGTGGCGCGCATCATGGAGGCCTGATATGTGCGCGTGGCGCACGAATGCGTGGTTGCGGTTCAAAGCCCTGATCCGCCGCCGGGCGTTCGACCGCGATCTGGAAGACGAAATCTCGTTCCACCTGGCCATGCGCGAACGCAAGCAGCGAAGTCTGGGCCTCGGCGCCGACGCCGCGCGTTACGCTACGCACCGCCGGTTCGGCAACGTCACTTTATTGAAGGAGGATACGCGCGAAATGCGGACGTTTACTCTGTTTGAAACTCTCTGCCAGGATGTTTGCTTTGCGGCGCGCACGCTGCGCAACAGTCCCGCATTTCTTGCGGTCGTGGTGATCTCTCTGGCCCTGGGGATCGGGGCGAACAGCACGATTTTCAGCGTGCTGAACGCGGTGCTGTACCGTCCCCTGCCTTACCCGCAGCCCGACCGGCTGATGGCGATTTGGGAGACAGAATCCGGCCGGCAGAATTCCGCGGAGCCCCCGGCGATCGCCGACGGCGCAGATTGGAGAAAGCAAAGCCACGTCTTCGAAGACATCGCATTGACCAGTTTCACGGAAGACACGCCGCTGGCCGGCGAGGGCCGCGCCGAGCAAGCCCGCGCGCAGTACGTGACTCCGAATTTCTTTCACCTGCTCGGAGTCAGTCCGATGTTCGGCCGGGTCTTTACCGCCAGCGAAGCCCAGGACCTGACGCAGACCGTGGTGGTCAGCAGCCCTTTCTGGAAGCGGCGCTTCAACGGCGATCCCAAGGTGCTGGGCAAGACACTCAAGATCTCCGGAGTGTTATCCACCATAGTGGGCGTGATGCCGGCGAGCTTTGGATCGTTCTTCGGCGACCCGTTGGATTTGTGGGTGCCCATCGACGCGGATAGCGCGCGCTACTCGGAGCGCAAAGATCACTGGCTGATAGCCATCGGACGCCTGAAGCCGGGCGCCGCCCAAAGCCAGGCGCAGACTGAGATGAACGTGATTGCGCACCGGCTGGAGCAAGCCTGGCCGGCAACCAATAAAGGCGTGGGCGCCAAAGTCGAACTTTTTCACGACGCACTCTACGGAGGGGCGGGCCGCTATCTCTACCCTCTTATGGGGGCCGTGATTTGTGTCTTGCTGATCGCCTGCGTGAACGCCGCGAATCTCTTGCAGGCTCGCACCGAAACCCGCCGGACCGAATTCGCCGTGCGCGCATCGCTGGGCGCGTGCCGCCGCCGTTTGATGCGGCAATTGCTGGTGGAGAGCGGACTGCTGGGCCTGGCGGGCGGGGCTCTGGGTGTCGCATTGACACTCGGCGGCATTCGGATCTTCCGGGCGCTTGCCGGCGATTTTCCGAATGCCGATGGCGTCAAGGTCGACGTCAGAGTGCTCCTGTTCACGCTGGCGGTGTCCTTCGCGACGGCAATTCTGGTTGGTTCGGCGCCCGCATTCCAGGCCTCCCGGGCTAACTTGAATCTGGCCTTGCGGGAGGGCGAGCGCAAGACCACGGCGGGCAAAGCCGGCCGCCGCACGCGGCACATCCTGGCGGTTTCGGAGATCGCTTTGGCCATGGTGCTGCTAGTGGGCGCCGGTCTGATGATTAATAGCGTGCTTCGCTTGCAGCAAGTCAACCCCGGTTTCGATCCAGCCAATGTGATGAACTTCGAGATCTCGTTGTCCGAAGGCGCGCCCTATGTGGAGAGGGTGCCGGGCGGCGACATTGAGAGAGCGACTCCTTTGGTCGCGGCTCTCTACCGGCAACTACTCGATAAACTGGCGGCCGTTCCGGGTGTGGAGTCGGCAGGCATGATCACGCCGTTCGGCTTCGGGTATAACTTCTCCGTGCTAGGACGCCCGGCCCCGCCGCCGGATAAGATGCCCATTACGGGGTTCCGCGAGATCAGCCCAAGCTTGTTCGGCGCCCTGAAAATTCCACTGGAGAAGGGCCGCTATTTGAACGGTTTCGACGTGGCAGGCGCGCCGTGGTCCGCCGTGGTCAACGAGACCTTCGCGCGCCGCTACTTCCCGCACGAAGATCCCATCGGTCGGCGGTTACGGCTGAGATTCATCGACTTGGATCAAAAGCAGCCTCGGCAGATCGTGGGTGTGGTTGGCGACGTGAAATTGTACCTGCCGGAGAGAAACCCGGATCCGATCGTCTATGTTTCGTATCTGCAGCAAGATTCGGACTACCGCGGCGGAGGCATCCTGTCACATCTGGCGCAGACCTTGATGGTGCGGTCCGCGGGCAGCCTGGCGAGCCGGGCGGCAGGCCTGACGGCGCGGGTGAAGAAGGCGGTTGCGGAACTAGATCCGGATCAGCCGGTCACGAGGATCATGACGATGGAACAATCCCTGGCGCGGTCCATCGGCGACGCGCAATTTTACGCCCGCCTGCTGGAGATCTTCGCGGCGATCGCCCTGCTGCTGGCGGCCATCGGCATCTATGGTTCGATGTCCTATTTCGTGACGGAGCGGACGCATGAGATCGGCATCCGGGTGGCGTTGGGGGCGCAGCGTGGCAGCATCCTGGGGATGGTCACGCGGCTGGGCTTGAAGCTTTCCCTGGTGGGAGTGGCGATCGGAGTGGCGCTGGCGCTGGGGCTGACGCGCGTGATCGCGCAGTTTCTGTTCGGGGTGACGGCCACGGATCCCGCAACGTTCGTGGAGGTGGGTTTGGGCCTGCTGGCGATCGCGCTGGTGGCATGCTACATCCCGGCTCGGCGGGCTACAAGGGTCGATCCGATGGTGGCTTTGCGCCACGAGTAGGGCGAGCTTCCGAAGAGCGGGGCTAAAGCCCCGCGCCGGCTAAAGCCCGCCCCCCAGTGTTTGGAGTAAGATGATACCAAGGTGGAGATGAGATCAGCGCGCTTCTTCGCGGTCACGGTTGGGTTATCACTCCTGGCAAGGGCGGCCACATTCGACGAACTGGCGGCCCAAGCCGCCCAGGCGCGCCGCGGCAATCAAATCCCGGAAGCGATCGAGCTTTACCGGCAAGCGGTGCAGCTTCGCGCGACATGGATAGAAGGCTGGTGGTTTCTAGGAACGCTTTCCTACGCGACTTACAAATACGGCGACTGCGAGTCCGCCTTCGACCAGTTCGTGAAGCTGGACGGCAAACGCGCCCTGGCATGGTCGTTGCTGGGCCTTTGCGAGTTCGAAACCGGCAAGTACGATCCGGCGCTCGACCATCTTCGGACCGGCCTGGCGGGCAAGGATCTGGCGCCGGAAGTGGAAGCCGGGGTCCGTTTTCATTATGGGCTGTTGCTGACCAGGGCGGGGCTCTTCGACCAAGGGAACCGGGAACTGAACCGGTATGCACAAGGCGGCGCGCACGAACCGATGCTGATTGCGGGGCTGGGGTTGAGCGCGCTGCGCCAGCCGCTGTTGCCCAAGGACGTACCCGCGGAGCGCATGGATGCGGTGATGAAAGCGGGCGCGGCGGAACGTTCTCTTGTTCTTGGCGAAATCGAGACGGCCGCAACCGGTTTTCAGGAGTTAGTGAAAGAGTACCCTGCAATGGCCGGCGTTCACTACTTATACGGCACTTACTTGAGTTACACGCGCCCGGAAGAAGCTATCCCGGAATTCCGGCGCGAGTTGGAACTGAATCCCGATAACGCGGAGGCGGATGCCATGCTGGCGTTGCTGCTATTACGCGTCAAAGACCCGGCTGGCGCGTTGGCCTACGCGAAGAAGGCGGCTGAGGCAAAGGCAGCGGATGCGTTGGCCGAGTACGCGTATGGCGAGGTTCTGTTGGGTACGGGGGAACTGCGGCCGGCTATCGCCAGGCTGGAAGCGGCGGCGCGTCTCGACCCGGCGGCGCTACAGTACCACACGGCCCTGGCGACGGCATATTCGCGCGCGGGCCGCCACGAAGACGCGCTCCGGGAAAGGCGTGCGGCGATGGAGTTGGCGGGCGTCCCGGGCCGCGAAAGCGGCGCACAGAACGCCAGATCGGGTGGCGCCGATTCTCCGGAGAACCGATGACTGCTGGGTATGTACGAACGGTGTTGTATCTGGCGCTGGCCGCGGCCGCGCAGGCGGCGCCCAAGACTGTGACTTGCGCGAATTGCCATCGGGCGGAGGCCCAATCGCAGCCCAAGACCGGCATGGGAATCGGCATCGAGATGTCCCCCCATCAGGAAGTTCTCGAGCGGCACCCTAAGCAGACTTTGGATAAGAATGGATATCACTACGACGTCGAGAACAAGAACGGCGTAAGCACGTATACGGTAAGCGACGCTTCCGGCGCTCTTACGCTGCCCATTCGATATGCATTCGGCTATCGTAACTTCACGTTCGTACTGGAATACCAGGGCCGCTTTTATGAAAGCCTGGTAAGTTACTACGAGCCGATCGCGGGCCTGGCGACCACCATGGGGGACGAGAGGATACATCCGCACAACCTGACGGAAGCCATGGGACGGGAGACACCGGAACCGGAGGTGACGCCTTGTTTCGGCTGCCATGCCTCAGGCGCGGTGAGCCAGGGCAAGTTGACGCTGGCTACTATGAAGCCGGGTTTGACCTGCGAGCATTGCCACGCGGGCGCCGAAGCGCACATGCTGGCCATCTCCGCGGGCAAGACGGCCCCGAGTCCGCGTAAGTTGGGCGAAATGGCGGCCGAGGAGATGTCGAACTTTTGCGGCGAATGTCATCGGACGTGGGAGTCGGTGGTGACTATGCGCCTGTTTGGCGAGAAGAATGTCCGGTTTCAGCCGTACCGCCTGGCTAACAGCCAGTGCTTCCTGGGAGACGACAAGCGCATACGCTGCACGGCTTGCCACGATCCGCACGTGGAACTGGTGCATGACGATGCCAGTTACGATAGGGCGTGCCTGGCGTGCCACGGCGTTACGCAGAAAACCTGTACAGTGTCGAATAAGAACTGCGTAAGTTGCCACATGCCGAAGGTGCAGGCGCCGTTAAATCCGACGGTATTTACAGATCATAATATACGGGTGGTGCACGCTGGCGATCCGTATCCGCAGTAAGACAAGGCATAGTAACCGCCGATGAACGCCGATAAACGCGGATAAGACAGGCTTACCAGCCCATGTTGCGCATCTTCTCCAGGATATCGGCGCTCAGTTCGTCCATGCGGGCGGGCTTGCGCTTCAGGGGCGACGGGATGACGGCCGCCAGACGCGCGGATTCTTCGCGGCCGAGACGCGCCGCCGGGATGTTGTAGTAATAACTCGCGGCTGCTTCCGCGCCATAGATACCCGGGCCCCATTCGATCACGTTGAGATAAAGCTCGAGCACGCGGCGCTTGCCCAGAATCAGGTCGGCGGCCGGGGTGATGGTGAACTCCACGCCCTTGCGCACCACCGACCGGCTGGTGGAGAGAAACAAATTCTTCACCAATTGTTGCGTGATGGTGGACGCGCCGCGCCCCATTTTGCCGCGGTCGAGGTCGCGATCCACGACCTTATGCAGCTCGGTCCAGTCGATGCCATGGTGCTGATAGAAACGCTCGTCTTCCGACGCGACGACGGCATGCTGCAGGTCCTTCGAGATGCGGTCGAGCGGCACGAAGTTATAGCGCCTGCGATACGGGCGCCGGTGGATGGCGGCCTCCACCCGGCGCTGGATCTGCACCATGGCGATGGGCGGGTCGATCCACTTGAGTGACACCAGCGCGGCGGCGCAGAGGGCGTAGAAGCCGGCTACCAGCGCGGCGGTCCAGAACAAGATGCGGCGCCAGAGGGTACGTTTGCGTTTGACTTTAGCCGGGCGGCCGCGCATGGCGCAGCCCTACCATTCCACCGGTTTCCCGGGCTCCAGCGGCCAGACTTCAGTGCCCGGCAGATCGCCGATCATTGCCGCCAGTTGCTCCGGCCGCCCGGTCAGCGCGGGGAAGGTTCCGAAGTGCATGGGCACGACAGTTTTCGGCTTCAGCAATCGGCACGCCACTGCGGCCTCCCGCGGACTCATGGTGTAAAGATCGCCGATGGGCAGGAAGGCCAGCTCCGGATGGTACAACTGCTCGATCAATTGCATGTCCGTAAAGACGTTGGTGTCGCCGGCGAAGTATAGGGCGCGGTCGTCTTCGAAATGCAGAACATAGCCCGCGGCCTCGCCGCCGTATACGATCTTGCCATCGTCCAGGATGCCGCAACTGTGTACGGCGTGGGTCATGGTGAACGTTACCGCGCCGGCCTGCTGCGAGCCGCCCTTGTTCATGGGGCGCGTATTGGCGATGCCCTTGGATTCGAGCCAGTGACAGGTCTCGAAGATGCCCACCACGGCGGGCGAGAACTCCTTCGCCAGGGGCACCGCGTCGTGGATGTGGTCGAAATGGCCGTGGGTGATGGCGATGGTGTCCACGCGCTCGATCTTGTAGTCCTGCGGGTAGGCGGGGTTGCCCTCGGTCCAGGGATCCATCAGGATGGTTTCGCCGGAGGGGAGGCGGAATTGGAAGGTGCCGTGTCCGAGCCAGGTGATTTCCATAGCAAGATTATGGCATGGGCCGTATACTGGTTGGTGAGTCCAGTGCCTCGACGCGCTCAGCGGCCGTATCGTTTCCTGCTGCTCCTCTTCGCCGCTATCGCATGCGCGGAGGACGACACACCCGCCACGTTCCGAGCCAAGACCGATCTTGTTTTGGTGCCAGTGGTGGTGCGCGACAAACAAGGACGCGCCATCGGCAATCTCCGCCAAGAGGACTTCCAGGTCTTCGATAGGCGCAAGCCGCAGGTCGTCACCAGCTTCTCCATCGAATCCAGCGGGGCTGATCCCGCGCCAGCGGAACCGCACGTGGCGGAGAGCAAACCGCCCGCCGCACCCTACCATTTCGTCGTCTACCTCTTCGACGATGTGCATCTAAGTTCCACCGACTTGGCAGCGGTACGGGA
>Ga0302326_10001210_pt1 | contig 66821 bp, 81 predicted proteins | sample Palsa_T0_3_FD_202264 | JGI IMG/M metagenome (GOLD analysis project Ga0302326, IMG submission 202264) | Peat permafrost microbial communities from Stordalen Mire near Abisko, Sweden - Palsa_T0_3 | ecosystem: Environmental > Terrestrial > Soil > Palsa > Peat permafrost | place: Sweden: Abisko...
GAATCGCGACTATTGGCTCGCACCGGAGCGGATCGGCCGGACACGCGATTTTCTGGTCGTGCACGGCATCTGGTTCGGATCGCTGCTGATCAGCATGGTGTGCTATGTGCACTGGCTGGAGCTGCAAGCGAACCGTCAGCAGCCCGCGCATCTACCGGATAATCTGGTATATGGCGGGCTGATCCTGTTTTTCTTGATCACCGCCGGTTGGTCCGCAGGGCTGCTGCTTGCCTTTCGACGGCCTCGCGGCACTTAAGGTGCTTTCAGCACCGCGCTGAGCGAGATTTCCGGGACGCTGGCTAGTGCCTTCGACAGCGGGCAATCCGCTTTGGCCTTGGCGGCAATCTTTTGGAAGGTTTCGGCATCGATCCCCGGCACGCTGGCCTCCAAGGTCAGCGCGATGTGCTCGATCGAGAATCCTCCGTCCTTCATCACCAGCCGCACGGCCGCCTTGGTGTCGACAGCCGCGGTTGCGAATCCAGCCGCATCGCACGCAAAGGAGAATGCCATGGTAAAGCACGCGGCGTGCGCGGCGGCCAGCAATTCCTCCGGGTTGGTGCCGCGCTTGTCGTCCTCGAATCGGCTGGCAAAGCCGTAGGGATAGGACTTCAGGGCTTCGGTCTGGGTGCTGATCCTGCCGACGCCCTGCTTACCCCGGCCTTCCCAGTGCACGCTTGCAATCTTGTCGCTCATGAAGCACTCCTTTGAATATTGGATGCCTAAACTCAAGGCTGTTCGATATCGTAGCCGCCTGCGCGCAACGCATCGAGAAACCCTCCCGGTTCCAGCAGCATGTCCATGCTGACCACAGCCACCGTAACACCACCCTGTTGCAAGTGATGTTTCATGTTGTCGATCCAGGTTCGGCGCAGCAGCGAATATAAATCACCCGATGCAGCCTCCATGGTAATCGCTGCGCGGCACGCCGCAACTTCCTTGGATTCCGGCAGCGACTGAATGAGTTCGACGTTGCCCGTGGCCCAGGCCCTGGCGCGGTCGATGAGCCGCGGCAATCCGCTCTCGAGCGTGGCCAAGCTGGCGGCCACGCATTTATCCTCGGTCGACGGCGGCAGGGTTTTCAGCGCGTCCAGGACATCGCGCAACCCCGCAATCTTGAACTCCTCGATGCGCACGTGATGTTTGCGGGCCAAGGACCTGACCTCTTCGGCCAGATCCAGGCGCGTCGACAGCCCGATCCGGTGGAATGCCTCCTCCTCGAGAAATGCGGACGCGACCAGCGGGCGGTATCGTTCCCATTTGTCCGGGTCATCGGTGAAGCGCGCGCGCTGCTTGGCGAAGCGTGCATACAAGTCCGCGGGCAGCAAATCTTTCAGCTTCCTGCCGTGCCCCGCCAAGAGCAGCGAGCGCTGCGTGACCACGAGCCACATGGCGCGCGCGATGCCGATCTCGACCGGCTTTGCCACCAGCACCTGATCGGCGTTGTCCAACAGCGATTCGAGTTGTTGGGAACGCCACGTCATATTCTTGGGAAGGGGCGATACCGTGCCGAAAATCCAAAGCTGCGCCGTGCCCCGATGCACGCGCCAGAGGCCGGGACCGGCACGCTCGCCGGTGACCGTCAGCTCCTCGAGCTGCGCGGGCTGCTGGTCCGCGGCCGGCGCCCTCGATGCCAACACGCACGCCAGCGCCGCACCGGCGATTGCCCTCGCAACGCCTCTCATTGCTCGGGGAGCGGCTCGGGGAGCGGAATGAATTCGGTCTCGCCGGGAACGGCGGGAAACTGCTGCAAACGCCAACGCTGCTTGGCCTGTTCGATCCGTTCCCGGCTCGAAGCGACGAAGTTCCACCAGATGTAGCGCGGCGTGGGAAACTTCGCGCCGCCCAACAACATGACGCGCGACTCGCGCAGCGCGCGCAGGCGCGGCCGCCCATCCGGCGCGAGCACGGCCATCTGTCCCTCCGAGAGGCGTGTCCCGTCGACCTCGAGTTCGCCCTGCGCGATATAGACGGCGCGCTCCGCGTGATCCTCCGGCGGGTCGAGCGTCGCGTCCGCGCGCATGCGCGCATCGACGTAGAGCGTCGGCCACAGCGTGGCGACCGGAGAATTCAGCCCATAGGCTCTTCCTGCGATCACCGCCAATTCGACGCCGCCGGCACTGCGCTGCGGGAGGTCCTTGGCGGGATAGTGAGTGAATTCAGGATCGACATCCTCGTGTCCGTCAGGCAGCGCCACCCAACTCTGGATGCCATGAATGGGCGCTCCGCCGGCGCGCGCGGCCGCGGGGGTTCGTTCCGAATGGGCGATGCCGCGGCCGGCGGTCATCCAGTTGACGTCGCCGGGATGGATGTCGCGCACGCTGCCGAGACTGTCCCGATGCCGCAGCGAGCCTGCGAAAAGATAAGTTACGGTAGCCAGAGCAATGTGCGGGTGCGGGCGCACGTCGATGCCGGATCCCGGGGCAAATTGCGCCGGACCGAGATGGTCGAAAAAGATGAACGGCCCGACCATCTGGTGTCCCTGATGAGGAAGCACTCGACGTACGACAAAGCCGCCCAGGTCACGTTCCCGTCCGCATATGACTTGTAAAATCGACATAGCTCGCCTGTTGGCCGCCTTAGGGCTGCGTCAGCTCCTTCAGCAGCAAGTAATAGAACTCCACTCCCGCATAAAAGGCATCCACCTTGACGCGCTCGTCGCGCCCATGCGCGCGCGAATCGTTGCGGTCGATTGCCACGCCGGAAATCCCGTAGCTCGGTATACCGGCGTTCATGGTGTAGATGCTGTCGGATGCGCCGGTTTCCATGATCGGAATCACGGTGGTGCCGGGCCATAATTTCGTGCCGACATCGTGCAACGCCTTCATGATGTCCGCGCGCAGGGGCGGCGGCGACATGGCCTTGTTGTCCGATCCGTGATCCGACAAATCGCCCAGACTGTTGAGATACCGCACGGTCACGGCCGGGTCATTGAAGATCTTGACCAACGCGAGCCGAATCTCTTCCTGCGAGTGCCCCGGGAAAATGCGGCAATTGATATTGGCCGTCGCCCGCTGCGGCAGCGCGTTGAGGGCGTGCCCGCCGCTCAACATCGTGGCCACACAGGTGGTGCGCATGGTGGAATTGAATCGCGCGTTTTGCGAGAGCCTGTCGACGGCTTGGCTGTCGGGCGGATCCTGCAGGATGGCGCGCATGTCGGCGGCCTCCTGGCCGGTTTCGATGCGCGCCATGACCGTGAAGTATCCACGCGTGACCGCATTCAGTTCGAACGGGAATGAGAATTTCTGCAGCGCGGCCAGCGCATCGGCGACATGGTAGATGGCATTGTCGGGCTTGGGCAGGGAGCTGTGGCCGCCGGCGTTGGTGGCCATGACCTGATAGTCCGCGTAGAGCTTCTCGGTCGCCTCGAATTCCACCGCCAGGGGTTTCTCGGTTCTCACCTGACCGCTGTCGGGGTTCAACGCATATTCCGCATCGACGAGTTCGCGATGGTTTTTCAGCAGCCAATCGACACCGTTCGAGGCCCCGCTCTCTTCATCCGCGGTCAGCGCCAGAATGATGTCCCGGTCCGGGACATACCCCTCCTTTTTCATGCGGATGAAGTCGGCCACGGCGATGGCGTCGGCGACTTTCATGTCTTCGGCGCCGCGGCCGTAGTAATAGCCGTCCTTTTCGACGAACTTGAAGGGATCCGTGCTCCAATCCTCCGGGCGAGCTTCGACGACGTCCGTATGGCCGATGATGAGAATGGGTTTGAGCTTCGAGCCCGGCTTGCCGCGGTAGCGGGCCACCATGTTGCCCTTGCGGTCGTTGGGTCCCATGACCACCACGTCGGCCTTGGGGAAGCCGGCATCGAGCAGGCGCTTGGCCATCGCATCGGCGGCCAACGTGGTATTGCCGACCGAATCGGTGGTGTTGATTTCGATCAGCTCCTTGAAGATGTCGTGCGCAAGCGCGCGCCTTGCGGCGTCGCCCGTGGGCGTATCGGGCCGCGCGCTTTGCATGCAACAGATAATGGTAAGGACTGCCGAGAGGGCCCAAGTGCCGCGATGTTTCAAAAAGGTCTCCGAAGCCGTATGGAAGAGGCGCATGGTATCGTACGCACCATGACAAAAACCAAGAGACGTGCGGGCAAAGAACCTCCGGTAACCCGCGGCGCTGCGGAGGCAGCGGTGCGCACACTGCTGCGCTGGGCCGGCGATGAACCGTCCCGCGAAGGCCTGATCGACACGCCGAAGCGCGTGGTCAATGCATACAAGGATTGGTTCTCAGGCTACCAGGCCGACCCCGGCGCATACCTGCGGCGCACCTTCGAGGAAGTCGAGGGCTACGACGAGATGGTGGTGCTGCGGGATATCTCGTTCGAATCTTTTTGCGAGCACCACATGGCGCCGATCATCGGCCGCGCGCACGTCGGCTATTTGCCTTCCGACCGCGTGGTCGGCATCAGCAAGCTGGCCCGCGTGGTGGATGGCTACGCCCGCAGATTCCAGGTGCAGGAGAAGCTGACCGCGCAAATTGCCGCCTGCATAAACGACGTACTCAAGCCGCGCGGGGTGGGCGTCGTGGTCGATGCCGTGCATCAATGCATGACGACCCGCGGCGTACACAAGCGCGGCGTGTCCATGGTCACCAGCAAGATGCTCGGTACGTTCCGCGCCGACGCCAGCACGCGCGCCGAATTCCTGCGCTTCATTGCCATCGAGGGCAGCTCGCAGCGCTGATCAGTTGCGCTTGCGTTCCACAATGCCGCGGACCGGCATCAGCTCGACCGAGAAACTGTATTTGTGCTTCTCGCCGGGTTGCAGGGCACCCACGCCCACGACATGCCGCGCGATTTTCTCGCCGCGCTCATTGCTGATCGCCACCACCACGCAGTACTCGCATTGCTCGTCGCGCACCGCGTGCTGAATGGACCCTTCGATGCGCATCGCCGGCACAGCCTGTGTCTGCGGTTCGGCATTCCCCACCGTGGCGAACCGCAGGTGATGATGGCAACCCGGGCATATGTTTGCGCTCTGCAACACCGTGGCCTTGCAGTGAGGACAAACACGGGTCGCGCCAAGGTTGCTCGGGCGGGCGACGGCCATCGTCAGCCGCTACTCACCAGGCCCGGCTTCATCTTGGTCTTCTCTTCGTCCCAGCCGAACTCCACGTGACCGCGCATGCGCGAACCGGCGGCAACGGTAATGGAACCAGCCTTGACGTCGCCGACGACGACACCGCCCTCGAGCACATCGACCCGTTTGGCCGATTCGATATTGCCCTGCAGCTCTCCGCCCACGACCACGATGCTGGCCAGCACCTGCCCGGTCAGGTGGGCGCCCGCCTCGATGCTGAAGTTACCGTCGATGCGCACGTCGCCCTTGAAACGGCCGGCGATCCGCACGTTGCCGCTGCCTTCGATCTTGCCTTCGATGGTGATGTTCGCGGCAATGACGGACTCTCCGCCTTCCGTAGCGCTCTTCGGCGTCGGCCGGCGCGGCGATACGGTCGGGTTTGGATCGGGGGTACTGCGTTCGGCGGAGGCAGGACGATCCAGGGGCACCGCTGCCGGTGCCGCTACGGGGGAGCCCGCGGTCGCGGGCGTGGTTGATTCTTTCCAAAGCGCCATGATTGATGCCTCCCGCTGTAAGGAAATCGAAGCCTACACGCTAAACCCGGCCAATGTCATCGACCATGTCTGATATTGAGACGAGCCCCTGGCTGCAGCGTCGCTTCGTCTATAATGCGCTGAAACATTCAAGGGGGTGCGAACTCTTGTTCCAGCAACTTACGCGCTTGAGCGCCGATACCATCCTGGGCCTGATGGCCAAGTTTCGTGCGGACTCCCACGCGGAAAAGGTGGATCTGGGCGTGGGGGTATTCCGCGATCTGGCGGGCAACACGCCGATTTTGGATTGCGTACGGCGTGCTGAACGAGAGGTGCTGGCCGGTCAGACCACGAAGTCCTACGTGGGTGCGGCAGGGCGCGAAGAATTTAACAGTGCCGTCGAGGCCCTGGTGCTGGGGCCGGAGCATCCGGCCCGGCGCGCGGCCGTCGCGCGCACGGTGCAGACACCGGGAGGCTGCGGAGCTCTGCGCGTGGGGGCCGAGTTGATTCGCGCCGCCGCGCCCGCGGCGACAGTGCATGTCAGCGACCCCACCTGGGGCAATCATATGCCCTTGCTGGGCAGTTCCGGCCTCAGGATCGAGAAGTACCCCTACTACGACGCGCCGGCCCACCAGCTGCGTTTCGAGGCCATGCTGGAGCGCTTGGACCAGGCGCCCCCGGGCGATGTCGTCCTGATCCATGCCTGTTGCCACAATCCCACCGGCGCCGACCTGAGCCAGCCGCAATGGGAAGCCCTTGCGGCCCTGTTGGAGCGGCGCCGCCTGGTGCCCTTCCTCGATGTGGCGTACCAGGGCTTTGGCGCTGGATTGGAGGCCGACGCGGCCGGCGCGCGCTTGGTGGCAGCGCGCGTGCCCGAAGCACTGATCGCGGTTTCCTTTTCCAAGAACCTGGGCCTATATCGCGAGCGCGTCGGCGCGCTCATTTCGATCGGCGAAAGTACGGACCGCGCCGACGCGGTTTTGAGCCACGTCCTGCAAATCGCGCGCAGTATCTACTCCATGCCGCCGGATCACGGCGCGGCAATTGCCGCACGTATCTTCTCGGACCCGGCATTGACCCAGGATTGGATTCGCGAACTGGACGCCATGCGCGTGCGTATCACCGAGATGCGCAACTTGCTGGCTGAACAATTGCGCCTGGCGACCGGCGACCGATCGTTCGACTTCATCCGTACGCAGCGCGGAATGTTCTCGCTGCTGGGGGTGTCGGGCGCCGTGGTGAATCGTTTGCGCGAGGAGCACCATATCTACATGCTGGGCGACAGCCGCATGAATGTCGCCGGCATCATGCCGCACAACGCAGCCTACGTGGCCGCGGCGGTCGCCAAAACGATTGCCCTGGAACGCGCCGCCTAGGGCGAGCGTGCGGGCCTCGTACTCATGCACCCAATGCGTGACTCAGCGCGGTAACTTCGGCGGCCGAGTCTTGCATGACGGCGAGCGTCTTGGATTCATCCAGCCCCAGGCGCTTTGCGCCCGGATGACCTTGTAAGGCGATCTCGAGGCCGCTGATATCGGTGCCGTACGAGGCAATCAGAATGGACACCGCGACCACGTCGGCCAGGTCGGGCGCACCATCATCCTCGCGCGATGCTTCCTGGTCGCCGACCGCCTGCGCCATCGACTCCGGAAATTCCCAATTCTCCAGGATCGCCTTGCCGATGGAAGCGTGCCAATCGTTGATGATTTCGTTGAGCTCTGCATCTCCGCCGAACAATCCGGGATGATCGGTGGCGCGGGTCAAAATATAGAGTTTGCCGATGCCGTGCATCATGCCGGTGAGCAACGCTTCGTCGGGATTCACGCGGCTGTAGTTCCTGGCGAGAACATAGGAATAGGCAGCGACACTCGTGCTGCGCTCCCATAGATCGTTCAGATAGTGCCTGAAGGCCGTCAGCTTCTTGTCGTGCCGCATCTGGTTCATCGAGAATGACAGCGACGCGCTGCGCACCATGTTGTGGCCGATGCGGCTGATCGCCGTGCGCAGTTCGGTGACCGGCCGGCCGCTGCGATTGAGCGATGCAGAGTTCGCGATGCGCAGCAGCCGCGCCGCCAGCGCCGGCTCCGAGCCCACGATTCTGACCACCTGCTCGATCGAGGATTTCGAGTCGGACAAAACCCTTCGGATGCGCACGGCAATCTCGGGAAACGACGGCAGATCGAGACGGCCCCCCGACAATTCGTTGGCCAATGTACTGACGAACTCGAAGGCGGCATGTGATGGAGACTGCACGAGGCCCTAATGATCGGCCGATTCCGCCGATCCTTTAGAGGATCCGGGCTAAAATCACCGAAATGTCGAAGGCCTGCTCTTGAAGCGTTGATGCACTTCACCGTTTTGCGCCCGCTCGGCAAACTTGCCCGGGCAGTAGACGGTCAGCACCCGGCGCCAGAAGGCCACCGAGTCGGGATGGCGCTGATACTCGACGATCTCCCAATCGCCGGTAAAGCGGTCAAAAATGAGCGTGGCGGCGTTGCGCCCTATGCCTGCGTTGCGATGTGGCCGGCGGACGAAGAACTCCGACATCCTAAAGGCCGCGCCCTCAGCCCCGGCGGGCGGGATGCGCAGACGCGTCACCAGGGCGAAGCCCACCGGGTCGGCGCCCTTCAAGATCACCAGCGGGTGCGCTTGATCGTTGGAAAACCAGTTGGCGAAAATCTCATCTTCGCGGGCGTTCTCCGAACCGATGACGGAAAAGAAACCGGTATTGAGGTCGGCCAAGGACTCCAGGTATTCGCCATAGACACTCCGGATCCAACGCTGATCCTTGAGCGAGCTTCTGACATCGCGAATGCTGACGAGCAAGGGATTCGCCGCCTCGGGAGCTTAAAAACACATGGCCCGGACGAACGTGCCTGATGCAGTCCGCCCGGGCCCTGTGGGATCAGCTAACGCGCGTTACGGCTTTGCAGCCGATGCAGCAGCGGCGGCCGCGTCGGCCGCAGAGCTGGCAGCGGCAGCAGAATCGGCGGCGGCGGAGGCGGCAGAATCGGCGGCGGGCGGAGTCGTGTCGGCCGGCGCGGGAGCCTCGGTCTTGCTGCCGCAGGCACTCAGCATGAATGCAGCGACGAAAGCGCAAAAGCTAAGTTTGGTCTTCATCTATCGATACCCCAGAATTATTTAAGGAAAAGATTAAGGCCGAGCTGGTTGTTTTGGCCCACTACCCAGATGTCACCGGTGATTTTAGAGGGTTTTGCCGCATTTTCATATCTCTTTTCCTTGACCTGTAGCGCCTGTAACGTTTCAAATCGGGTCGCAGGGTTAAAGGTGACATACTTGCCGCACGCGCAAAGCCGGAGACCGCCGTGAACGATTCAAGCATCGATCAGCTCTACGTGCCCCACTTGAGGACCCTCATGCAGCGCACCGATGTGGCGCTTGCCGCCACCGGCTTCGACGCATTGGTCATTCGCGCCGGCTCGCCCCCGGTTCAATTTCTCGACGATCAGGATTATCCGTTCAAGGTAAACCCGCATTTCAAAGCTTGGGTGCCCATCGTGGACAACCCGCGCAGCATTCTTATATACGTGCCCGGCCAGAAGCCCACGGTGCTGTTCTATCAACCCAACGACTTTTGGCACAAGCCCGGGAAGTTGCCGCAGGGCTCATGGACCGCCGCGCTCGATTGGCAGGTCATGGCTGACGATTCGAAGGCCGGCGAGCACTGGGCAAAGCATGGCCGGGTTGCCGTTATCGGCCCTGACAGCTCGAATCCGCCGGAACTGCTGGCACGGCTGCATTTCGACCGGGCGGTCAAGACCGATTACGAGCTCGCGTGCATGCGCCGGGCAAACGAGCTGGGGGCGATCGGCCATATGGCGGCTTTGGCGGCGTTTCGCAAGGGACGAAGCGAATACGAGGCTCATATGAGTTATTTGCAAGCCTGTGCCCAACGCGAGGAGGAAATGCCCTATAACAACATCGTCGCTTACAACGAGAATGCGGCGGTCCTGCACTACCAGCACCTGGAGCGCAATGCCCCGCAGCCGCTGCGCTCCTTTCTGATCGATGCCGGCGCCCAATATCGCGGCTATGCCGCCGATATCACCCGTACCTATGCGGCACAGCCCGGCCTGTTCGCGGATTTCATCGCTGCCATGGATGAGGCGCAGCGCAAGCTATGCGGTGAGATCGTGGCCGGACGCGACTATCGCGAAGTGCATTTGTCGGCGCATCGAGCGCTCGGCGATTGTATGCATGCCATGAAATTGATCTCGTTGCCCGGCCAGGATGCCCTCGAGGCGGGCGTAACCAGCGTGTTCTTCCCGCATGGCATCGGACATCTATTGGGACTGCAGGTGCACGATGTCGGCGGCGTCATGGCCGATGTGGCCGGGCACGAGCGGTCACGGCCTGCCGGCCACCCCGCGTTGCGGCTCACCCGCATGCTCGAGCCCGGCGTGGTGGTTACCGTCGAGCCGGGGATTTATATGATCGAGTCACTGCTGGCGGCCGCTCATGCAGACGCGCGCCGCGCCCACATCAACTGGTCGATGGTCGAACAGCTGAAGCCTTGCGGTGGAATTCGCATCGAGGACAATGTGGCCGCCACGACGGCGGCGCCCGAGAACATGACTCGGGACGCGTTCGCCCGGGTCGGTGTGCGTAGCCGCAACGCCGCCTAGAACGAAACTTCCGCCTTACGCGGGTGATCGGCCTTACGCGGGTGATCGGCCTTACGCGGCTTTGGCCTTACGGCGCTTGGGAGTCGCTTCCACCTCGCCGGCGTCCGCGGGAGGCGCTTTTTTCGACTTCTTCGACGCCTTGCCGGCCTTCGTGTCGTCCTTCTTCTCGCCGGCAACCACCGCGGCATCCACCAACTCCATGAGAGCCATGTCGGCGGAATCGCCCGGGCGCGGCTCCATCTTGAGGATTCGCGTGTATCCGCCGGCTCGCGCCTTGAAGCGTGGCCCCAGATCGCCGAACAGCTTTTCCACCACTGCCTCATCGCGCAAGCGAGAGTAAGCCAGCCGGCGCAGCGCCATCGAATCGGCCTTCGCCATGGTGATCAACGGCTCGACCACGCGGCGCAGCTCCTTTGCCTTGGGCACCGTCGTGCGAATGGTCTCGTGCCGCAGGAGCGAAGTGGCCATGTTGCGCAACATCGCGTGGCGATGGGACGAATTACGCGAGAGCTGCCGCCCGCTGTTTCTGTGACGCATGTTCTTAGGACCTGATTTCTACGATTTCAAATGCCGTCGCGCTCATCGTCGCGCTTCAAGCCCGGGGGCGGCCAATTGTCGATGCGCATCCCCAGCGTCAAGCCGTGGCTCTCGAGCACCTCTTTGATCTCCGTCAAGGACTTCTTGCCGAGGTTCGGCGTGCGCAGCAATTCGACTTCCGTCCGCTGCACCAAGTCCCCGATGTAGTGGATGTTTTCCGCCTTGAGACAGTTGGCTGAACGCACCGTGAGCTCGAGCTCGTCGACCGGCCGCAGCAGGATGGGATCGAACTGCGTCTCGGTCGCCTTCTGCGTGTTCTCGTCCTGACCCTGCAGATCCACAAACACCGACAGCTGGTCCTTGAGAATGCCGCCGGCGCGGCGAATCGCCTCTTCGGGATCGATGGTGCCGTTGGTCTCGATGTCCAGAATGAGCTTATCCAGGTCGGTGCGCTGTTCGACGCGGGCGCTTTCGACGTTGTAGGTGACCTTGCGGACCGGGCTGAACGATGCGTCCAGCTGCAAACGGCCGATGGCGCGCGTCTGCTCTTCGAAGGCCAGGCGTTGCGCCGCCGGACGATAGCCGCGGCCGCGCTCGACCTTCAACGACATCGATAGTTCACCGGCTTTCGTCAGGTTGGCGATCACCAGATCCGGATTCAAGATTTCAATGTCATGATCGCCGGCGATATCGCCCGCGGTCACCGGGCCCGGCCCCTTCTTGTGCAGGCGCACCTCGGCGACATCGCGGGTATGCATGCGAATCGCAACGGCCTTCAGATTCAGAAGAATGTCGACGACGTCCTCTTGCACGCCCTCGATGGCGGTGTACTCGTGCAGCACGCCTTCGATCTCGATTTCGGTGATCGCCGCCCCAGGCAACGACGACAACAATACGCGGCGCAGCGCATTGCCCAATGTATGGCCGAAGCCGCGTTCGAAGGGTTCGATCACGATTCGCGCATGGCGCGGCGACACGGGCTGAACCTTGACCACCCGCGGCTTTAGAAATTCACTGATCGATCCTTGCATGGATACCACCTACGTTAAATAACCCTAGGGAACGCTGCCGAAAAGCCGCGTTGCACTACTTGGAATACAATTCGACGACCAAGCTCTCGTTGATGTCGGGCAGAATCTCCTGCCGCTCCGGGACAGACTTCAAGATGCCCGACATTTTCTTGTCGTCCACCTCGACCCAGTCGGGAAGGCCGACCTGGGTGGCGATCGTCAAGGCCGCGGTGACGCGGGTCTGCTTCTTGGCCTTCTCGCGCAGCGCGATCACGTCGCCGGCCTTGCATTGGTACGAGGCGATGTTGACCAGCTTGTCGTTGACCGAGATCGCCTTGTGGCTCACCAACTGGCGGGCCTCGGCGCGGGTCGCCGCGAAACCCATGCGGTAAACGACGTTGTCCAGCCGCGACTCCAGGAATTGCAGCAGAGTTTCGCCGGTGGCGCCGGGCCGGCCCGCCGCCTTCTGGTAATAGTTGCGGAACTGACGCTCGAGCACGCCGTACATGCGGCGCAATTTTTGCTTTTCACGCAACTGCAGGCCGTATTCCGACAAGCGCTGCTTGCGCTCGCTCTTGACGCCGCCCGGCGGCACCTCGAGCTTGCATTTCGATTCGAGAGGCTTCACTCCGCTTTTCAGGAATAGATCCGTGCCTTCTCGACGGGAGAGCTTGCACTTGGGACCGGTATATTTTGCCATTACGAACCTTTGTTACTGGAGGTCGCGCTTAAACGCGGCGCTTCTTGGGCGGACGGCAGCCGTTGTGCGGAATCGGCGTGACGTCCTCGATGTTGGTGATCTTGAGACCGCAGCCGTTCAATGCTCGCACCGCTGATTCGCGCCCGGGACCCGGACCCATGACGCGCACTTCAACATTCTTCACGCCATGCTCCTGGGCGGCGGTGCCGGCGCGTTCGGCGGCCACCTGGGCGGCGAACGGCGTGGATTTGCGCGAGCCGCGGAAACCGCAGCCCCCCGAAGTCGCCCACGACAGCGTGTTGCCCTGCCGATCGGTGATCGTGATGATGGTGTTGTTGAACGAGGCATGCACATGCGCGATCGCATCCAGCACGTTCTTACGCACTTTCTTGCGGACGGGCTTGCCGCCCTTTTGCTCATTGCTCTGAGCTGCATTCTGCTTCTGGTCAGCCATGTATGTCCTTTAAACCTTGCCCGGCGGCGCGTTCATCTTGACCGCCTGCTTGCGCGGGCCCTTGCGGGTGCGCGCATTGGTGCGTGTGCGCTGGCCGCGCAGCGGCAAGCCTTTGCGATGCCGGATGCCGCGATAACAGCCCAAGTCCATCAGGCGCTTGATGTTCATGGACACTTCGCGTCGCAGATCGCCCTCCACCGCGAACTTCGCCACCTGGGAGCGCAATGAGGCAACTTCCGCATCGGTGAGATCCTTCACTTTGACGTGATACTTGACTCCCGCCGCATCGCAAATGAGCGAAGCCCGGGAGTTGCCGATGCCGAAGATGTGGGTGAGCCCGATGACCACATGCTTGTTCATCGGGATGTTGATGCCGGCGATACGCGCCATCTAATTCTCCGCCTGCGCCCGCGAAAAATGGCGCGTTAGTATATAAGATAAGTCTCTTTTAAGCAATTTACTCGCCAAGCGGGCCTCAGCCTTGCCGCTGCTTGTGGCGCGCGTCGGAGGAACAGATGATGAATACGATGCCGCGGCGCCGCACGACTTTGCAGTTTTTACAGATCTTCTTCACCGAAGGACGAACTTTCATTTCTTGGCTCCAATGCCCCGAAGGCTGGCCTTTTTCATCAGGCCCTCATATTGCTGCGACATCATGTGCGAGGAAGCTTGCGCGACGAAATCCATGACACCGACGACGATGATCAAAAGCGAAGTACCGCCGAACTGAAACGGTATGGCCGGATTCACCATACGGATGATCTCGGGCAGCAAGCACACACCCATGATATATAGACCGCCCCACAGGGTCAGACGCGTCAACACCTTGTCCAGGTAATCGCCCGTCTGCTGGCCGGGACGGATGCCCGGGATGAAGGCACCCGCCTTCTTCAGGTTCTCCGCGGTATCGCGCGCGTCGTACACCAGCGCCACGTAGAAGAAGGCGAAACCGATGACCAGCAAGCCGAACAGCAAAACGTGCAGCGGCTGTCCATAGTTGAGGACGGCGGCAATCTTTTGCAAGGTCCGCTGGATGACGTTGGGATTGGGGCTGTTGCCGAAGAACTGGGCGATGGTGGCCGGGAATACCAGCAAACTGGAGGCGAAAATCGGCGGAATCACGCCCGCCATATTCAATTTGAAGGGCAAATGGGTGCTTTGCCCCTGCATCATGCGCCTTCCAACCTGCCGCTTGGCGTAATTGACCTGAATCTTGCGCTGCGCCCGCTCGACGAATACGCAGAACAGCGTCACCAGCACCACCACGACCAGAATCAGCAGCACGATCAAGGGGCTCATTTCGCCCGAGCGCACCATTTCAAGAGTGTTGCCGATGGCGCGCGGCAGACCGGCGATGATGCCGGCCACGATGATCATGGTGATGCCGTTGCCGATGCCGCGCTCGGTGATCTGCTCGCCCAGCCACATGACGAACATCGTGCCGGTGGTAATCGACACGCACGCGATGAACAAGAACTGAGGGCCCGGATTGGGTACCAGATTGCCGCCCGAATTTTGAATCGCCAGGGCTGCGCCGAAGCCCTGGAATGCCGCCAGCATCACCGTGCCGTAGCGCGTGTACTGCATCAGCTTGCGGCGGCCCGATTCGCCATCCTTGCGGATTTGCGCCCACGGCGGGTACACCATGGAAGCCATCTGGATGATGATGGACGCAGTGATGTAGGGCATAACGTTCAGCGCGAAGATGCTGAATCGCTGCAATGCACCACCCGAGAACATGTTGAACATGCCGAGCAGCGTGCCGTTCTGGGTCGAGAAGAACGCCGCAAAGCGTGCCGCATCGATCCCGGGCACGGGTATGAACGTGCCGACGCGGTATACGACCAAGGCGCCGACCAGGAACAACAGGCGCTTGCGCATCTCGGCGAAGCGCGTCATGTCTCCTAATGCGACAGCGGGATTGGTGGTGGATGTAGCCACGGTGCCTTTCCTAGACCTCGAACCTGCCGCCGGCAGACTCGACCGCACTCTTCGCGCCCTTGGTCGCCGTGACGGCTTTGTCCTTGATGGTGAAGGCCTTGTCCAGCTTGCCCGATACGATGATCTTGACGAGCTTGGTGTATTCGGGCACCAGGTTCGCTTCTATCAGGCCGGCCAGAGAGACTTCCGTGCCCTTTACGCGCATGAGATCGTCCAACGTCAATTCGCAGCGCGAGGCCTTCATCGCGGATCTGAAGCCGCTCTTCGGCAAACGCCGCTGCAGCGGCATCTGGCCGCCCTCGAAGCCGACCTTGTGATAGCCGCCCTTGCGCGCGCGCTGACCCTTGACGCCCCGGCCGCAGGTCTTTCCCTGGCCGGCCGACGCACCGCGGCCCACCCGCAGGCGAGTCCGCTTCGAACCGGCGCCCGGTTTGATGGTATTCAATTTCATTTATCGTTCCCCAACGCAGGCTCGACCTTCAGCATGTGGCTCGCCGCATTGACCATGCCGCGATTGGAGGGCGTATCCGCCACTACCACGCTGTGGCCTATGCGGCGCAATCCCAAGCCCTTCACGGAGCCCCGGATGCTGGCCAACTGCCCGAAAACACTCTTGATCAAAGTTACTTTGATCGCCTTGTCTGCAATTACCTTGGCGGTCATGACCTTATCCCACGAGCTCTTCGACGCTCTTGCCGCGCTTGGCGGCGATGTCGTCCGGCGTCCGTAACTTGCCGAGCGCATCCATCGTGGCGCGCACCACGTTGATGGGATTGCGCGAACCATAGCTCTTGGCGAGCACGTTGCGCACTCCGGCGCACTCGAACACAGCGCGCATGCCGCCGCCGGCAATCACGCCGGTACCGTCGGCGGCCGGCTGCATATAGACGCGCGTTGTCCCGTGCCGTCCTTTGACCGCATAGAACAGGGTTTCGTTCTTCAGGGAAACCGTGACCAGGCTCTTGCGGGCCTGCATCATGGCTTTGGAAATCGCCACGGGCACTTCCCGCGCCTTGCCGTAGCCGAAACCGACGCGGCCGGCACCGTCGCCCACCACGGTGAGGGCGGTGAAGCCGAACTGCTTGCCACCCTTCACGACCTTGGCGACGCGGTTGACGGCGACCAGCTTCTCGAGCAGGTCATCGCCGGACATGGGTTTTTCTGTTCTGGCCATAGTGTGCTTGAGACCTTCGAAAAAGTTTTAGAACTCGAGACCGGCTTCGCGCGCGGCCTCGGCCAGCGCTTTGACGCGCCCGTGGTACATGAAGCCGGATCGATCGAAGGCGACCTTGGCTATGCCTTTCGCCTTCGCCCGCTCCGCAATGGCGCGACCGACGGCCTTGGCAGCCTCGATGTTGCCCGTGGTCTTCAATTCTCCGCGCACGTCCTTCTGCAGCGTCGAGGCGGCGACCAACACCTTGTCGCCTTCCGGGGCGAAAATCTGCGCATAAATGTGCTGCGGCGTGCGATGCACCGAGAGCCGCATCGCAGCCAGCTCCCTGATCTTCACGCGGCCGCGCAACGCGCGGCGCAAGCGAACGTCTTGTTTGGTGAGTTTCATCGGCTTACTTCTTTTTCGCCTCTTTCAGCGAAATCTTTTCATCGGAATATTTCACGCCTTTGCCTTTGTAGGGCTCGGGCGACCTGAAACCGCGGATTTCGGCCGCAGTCTGACCGACGCGCTGACGATCGATGCCCTTGACGATGATCTCCGTCTGGCTCGGCGTTTCAATGGTCACGCCGTCGGGAATCGCATAATTGATCAGATGCGAATAGCCCAAGGTCAGGGTCAAGTTCTTCGCCTGCACGGCCGCGCGATAGCCCACACCCACCAGTTCGAGCTTTTTCTCGTAGCCCTTGGTGACGCCCATGACCATGTTTGCCAGGTGCGCGCGCGTGGCGCCCGCAATCGCGTTCAGCCCTTCGGCGTCCGTCTCAACCTGGACTTCCAGACGCTTCTCCTGCTGCACGACCTTGATGCCGCTCTTGACGGCCAAGGTCAATGAGCCCTTGGCTCCCTTCACGGTGATGCTATCCGCGCCGATGGTGGCGCTGACACCCTGCGGAAGATCGACCGGCATTTTCGCGACTCGAGACATATGAACCTACCTTGAAATCCTTACTGAACGACGAACAGTACTTCGCCGCCGGTGCCCGCCGCACGCGCTTGCTTGTCGGACATGATGCCCTGCGGCGTCGAGACCACGGCGACGCCGAGCCCGCCGAGCACTTTAGGCAGCTCGTCCTTGCCGCGATAGATGCGCAGCCCCGGGCGGCTGATGCGCTCGATGCGGTCGATCACCGGACGTCCGTCGTGATACTTGAGCTCGATGGACAGGGTGCTCTTCGCGCCGGCGCTGTCCACACCGAATCCCGCGATGTAGCCCTCGTCCTTCAATACCTTCAAAATGGCCAGCTTGAGCTTGGAAGCGCCCATGCCCACCGTGGGCTTGCCCGCGGATTGTGCATTGCGTATTCGGGTCAAGAGATCGGCAATCGGATCAGTCATGCTCATTGTGCGCGCCTCACCAGCTCGCCTTGGACAGGCCAGGTATCTCGCCGCGGCTGGCGGCTTCGCGCAGCTTCGTGCGGGCCAGGCCGAATTTGCGGTACACGCCGCGTGAACGCCCGGTAATCGAGCAGCGGTTGCGCTGCCTGCTCTTCGATGCGTCGCGCGGCTGCTTCTGCAGTTCGGTCTGCGCGGCTACGCGCTCTTCCGCCCCGGTCTTCGGATTGCGGATCAGCTCTCTGAGCTCGGCGCGTCGCGTCGCGTATTTCTTCGCGATCTTGAGGCGCTTCTTCTCGCGCATGAGCATGTTCGTCTTTGCCATGGGCTAATAACCTACTTGCGAAACGGAAAGTTGAAGGCTTCCAACAACGCCCGGCCATGCTTGTCGTCCGTGGCCGAGGTGGAAATGGTGATGTCCATTCCACGAATCTGATCGATCTGGTCGTACTGGATCTCGGGGAAAATGATCTGCTCCTTCACCCCTAAGCTGTAATTGCCGCGGCCATCGAAGGATCGCGTGCTGATGCCGCGAAAATCCCTGATGCGCGGAATCGCGATGTTCACCAGACGGTCCAGGAATTCGTACATGCGCGCGCCGCGCAGGGTCACCTTGCAGCCGATCGCCTGGCCATCGCGCACCTTGAAGGTGGCAACGGACTTCTTCGCCTTGGTGACGGCGGGCTTCTGCCCGGTGATCTTCGCAAGGTCTGCGGTCGCCGCGTCCATGACCTTCTTGTCGGCCACGGCCTCGCCCACGCCCATATTGACCGTGATCTTGAGAATCCGCGGCACTTGCATCGTATTGTGCAGGCCCAGATTCTTCTTCAGCTCCGGTACGATTTTCTCGCGGTAGATTTGTTGCAGTCTTGCCATGATTAATGTCACTTCAGATTCATTTCGTGTCGACCATTTCCTGATTCGACTTGAAGACGCGTACCTTGCGGCCGTCGGCGAGCGCCTTGAAGCCCACGCGGTCGCCTTTTTGCGTGGCCGGATTCAAGACCATGACGTTCGAGATGTGCACCGGCGCCTCGCGCTCGATGATGCCGCCCGGAACGTTCATGTTCGGATTCGGACGCTGGTGCTTCTTCGACATGTTGACCCCTTCTACGCGCACGCGGCCGTCGGCCAACACCTCGACCACCGCACCCTTGCGGCCCTTGTCCCGGCCCGAGATCAGAATCACCATGTCGCCCTTGCGAATCTTCTTCATCACAGCACCTCGGGCGCCAGCGAGATAATCTTCATGAACTGCACGTTGCGCAGCTCGCGCGTCACCGGCCCGAAAATACGGGTTCCGACCGGTTCCAATTTGTTCGTCAGCAGAACCGCGGCGTTGGTGTCGAATCGGATCAGCGATCCGTCGGCACGACGCACCCCGCTCTTGGTGCGCACGACGACGGCGTCGTAGACCTCGCCCTTCTTGACCTTGCCGCGCGGAATCGCGTCCTTGACGCTCACCTTGATGACGTCGCCGACGGCCGCATAGCGGCGCTTCGATCCGCCGAGCACCTTGATGCACATGCAGCGCTTCGCGCCGCTGTTGTCGGCGACGTTCAAAATCGTTCGCATCTGAATCATGTCGGCACCTTATACGACGCGGGCGCGTTCGACGACGCGCACCAGCACCCAGGACTTGCGGCGCGACAGGGGCCGGCACGGCTTGATCGACACCGTGTCGCCTTCCTTGCACTCGTTGCTCTCGTCGTGCGCCAGCAGCTTGGTGGTGCGGCGGATGTACTTGCCGTACATCGGATGCTTCACCAGGCGCTCGACGGACACGGCAATGGTCTTGTCCATCTTGTTGCTGACGACTTTGCCCGTGAGCAGGCGCTGTCCGGGGACCGGAGCCTCGCCCGCCGCCGGCGCCGCGGATTCACTCGTGGCTGCGGTTGATCGTGTTTCGGTCGACATCAAACCTTACCTCCGGCTGCCTTCGCTTGGGCCAGCACCGTCTTCACGCGCGCAATGTTCTTGCGCACCTTGGCAAATTGGTCCGGCTTGGCAGCCTGGCCCGTCGCGCGCGCCATGCGCAGATTGAATTGCTCGCGGCGCAGCTTGAGCAGTTCCTCGCCCAAATCCTTCGGCTGCTTCGCGCGTAAATCCTTCGCCTTCATGAACGCACCTGACGCTTGACGAACGCGGTCGACACGGAAAGCTTGGCCGATGCGAGCCGGAAGGCCTCGCGGGCAATTTCCTCGCTCATGCCTTCGATCTCGAACAACACCTTGCCGGGCAGCACTTTCGCCACCCAATACTCGACGTTGCCCTTGCCGGAGCCCATGCGCACTTCCAGCGGCTTCTGCGTGATGGGCACATCCGGGAACACGCAGATCCAAATGCGTCCGCCGCGTTTGACGTGGCGCGAGATGGCGCGTCGCGCCGCTTCGATCTCACGCGCCGTCATGCGGCAGCGGTCGGTCGCCTTCAGTCCATACTCGCCGAAAGCCACGGTGTTGCCGCGCTGCGCGCTGCCCGAGATCCGGCCCTTGAATTGTTTGCGGAACTTGGTCCGCTTCGGCTGCATCATCTTTGGTTACCTAAAGTTCAACCGGCGGCCGGCGCCGCCGGAGCCTCGACAGTTTTCGCGGCGGGCGCCGCGGCAGCGGCTTCGGTCTCGGCCGCCGGCGCCTCTGCCTCGGGCTGATCGAACACTTCGCCCTTGAAGATCCATACCTTGATGCCGATCACGCCGTACGTGGTCTGCGCTTCCGCAAGGCCGTAGTCGATGTCGGCACGAAAGGTATGCAGCGGCACGCGGCCCTCGCGGTTGGTCTCCGTGCGCGCGATTTCTGAGCCGTTCAAGCGTCCGGAAATTCGCACCTTGATGCCCAACGCGCCTGAACGCATGGTATTGGTGACGGCGCGCTTCATGGCGCGGCGGAACATCACGCGCTTCTCGAGCTGCTGCGAAATGCCCTCGGCAACCAGCTTGGCGTCGAGTTCGGGCTTGCGGATCTCGGCGATGTTGAGGCGCACGTCGTTCATCGTCATCCCCAGGATCTTCGCCACGCCGGCCCTGAGCTTCTCGATGTCCTCGCCCTTCTTGCCGATCACGATGCCGGGACGCGCCGTGTGAATGGTGATGTTGGCGCGCTTCGCGGCACGTTCGATATGGATGTTGCTCACCGACGCATCGGCCAGCTTTTTGCTCAGGTACTTGCGCACCAGGAAGTCGGTATGAATATTCGAGGCGAACGTCTTGGATCCGGCATACCACTTCGACGACCAGTCGCGCGTGATGCCGAGACGAATACCAATCGGATTTACTTTCTGACCCATTAGGCGTCTCGCTTTCCGTCGGACACTTGAACCAGGATGTGGCTGCTGCGCTTGGCGATGCGCACGCCGCGCCCCTTGGCGCGGGCATGAAAACGCTTGAGCATCGGCGCCGGATCGACTTCGACCCGCGTCACCTTCAACTCATCCACATCCGCATTGAAATTGTTGTAGGCATTGGCGATGGCCGAATCCAGCACCTTGAGGACGATTTTGGCGCCCTTCTTCGGCATGAATTTCAGGGTGTTCACCGCCAGGGTCGCCGACTTGCCGCGGATCGTATCCACGACCAACCGGCATTTTTGTGGAGAGATGCGCGCGTACCTTAAAATCGCTTTGGTCTGCATGTAACTACTCCGCCGCCGAGACTTTCTTGTCGCCGGAGTGCGCCTTGAACGTGCGAGTCGGCGCGAACTCGCCGAGTTTGTGCCCGACCATGTTCTCGGACACCAGCACCGGCACGTGCAGCCGGCCGTTGTGCACGGCGATCGTCAATCCGACCATGTCGGGAATGACCATCGAACGGCGCGACCAGGTTTTGATCGGGCGCCGATCATTCTTTTGACTGGCCGTCTGCACTTTCTTGGCGAGGTGCAAGTCGACGAACGGGCCTTTTTTTAACGAACGAGGCATTGAATCTCCAGTCTTAAATGCGTTTGTTCTTGCGGCGCTGCAGGATCATGGCGTTGGTGCGCTTGTTGTGGCGCGTCTTCAAGCCCTTGGCCTGTTGTCCCCATGGGCTGACCGGGTGCGGATTGCCCTGACCGGACTTGCCTTCGCCGCCGCCGTGCGGGTGGTCCACGGGATTCATGACGACGCCGCGGACCGTCGGACGCACGCCGAGCCAGCGTATGGCGCCGGCCTTGCCGTAAACCCGCAGGTTGTGTTCATCGTTGCCGACCTCGCCGATGGTCGCGCGGCAGTCGACATGCACTTTGCGAATTTCGCCGGACTTCAGGCGCACGCTGGCATACAGCCCTTCGCGCGCCGCGAACTGCGCCGAGGCGCCGGCGCTGCGCGCCATTTGTCCGCCCTTGCCCACCTTCAGTTCGATGTTGTGAATGGTGCTGCCGACGGGAATATGCCGCAGCGGCAGAGCATTGCCGGCCTTGATGGGCGCATCGGCGCCGGAGCGAATTTCATCGCCGGCCTTCACGCCCTTCGGCGCGAGGATGTAGCGGCGCTCGCCGTCCTTGTACAGCACCAGCGCCAGGTGCGAGGTTCGGTTCGGATCGTATTCGAGCCGCTCCACCGTACCGGGAATGCCGTCCTTGTCGCGCTTGAAATCCACCAGACGATAGCGCTGCTTGTGACCGCCGCCGATGTGGCGCGTGGTCTGGCGGCCGGAATGATTGCGGGCGCCGGTGCGATTCTTCTTGGTGGTCAGCGACTCGATCGGCCCACCCTTGTGCAGGTGCGAGCGATCGACTTTTACCACGAAGCGCGTACCCGGCGAGGTCGGCTTCATCTTGATGAGGGCCATGGCTCAGGAGCTCCGTGTCGAAGCGTTGCTGCTGCCGGTGAAGTCGATCGACTGACCGGTCTGCAAACGAACATAGGCTTTCTTGTAGCCGGTGCGCCGGCCGGGCATGTTCTTGAAGCGCCGCGTCTTGCCGGGACGGTTCAACAGATTCACGCCCTCCACCTTGACTTCGAACATGAGTTCAACAGCCTGCTTGACCTCGGCCTTCGACGCATCCTCGAGAACGCGGAACACGTATTGATTGGCTTTCTCTGTGACCGTCGCGGCCTTCTCCGACACGTGAGGCTGGACCAGCACGGTCATCAGACGTTCTTTATTCATGCGCGCCTCCGAGACGCTGTTCCAGCAACTTCAAGGCGCCGACCGTGGCGATCACCTTGTCGTGTTTGATGAGACTCAACGGATCCAGCGATCCGACCGGCACGACATCCACATAGGGAATGTTGCGCGCCGCGAGAAACAGCTTCTCTTCGTAGGCCTCGACCAGAATCAGAGCGCGCGTCAGGCCGAGTTCGGCCAGTTTCGCGATGAGCAGCTTCGTCTTCGGCGCCGGGAGCTCGATCGATTCGACCGCCATCAAACGCTCCGTGCGCAAAAGCTCCGACACCATGGACTGCATGGCGGCGCGGTACATCTTGCGATTGACCTTCTGCGAAAAATCGCGAGGACGGGCCGCGAAGGTCTTGCCGCCGCCCACCCAGATGGGGCTGCGGATCGAACCGGCACGCGCCTGGCCCGTGCCTTTCTGACTCCAGGGCTTCTTGCCGCCGCCGCGGACTTCGGCGCGCGTCTTTTGCGCCTTGGTGCCGGCGCGGCCGCCCGCCAGGTAGGCTGTGACCACTTGGTGCACCAGCGCCTCGTTGTAGGCACGGCCAAATGCCGCATCGGACAGTTGGATTTCGCTCGCGGGACTCGCGTTCTTCAGCTGGACTTTCATGGCAGTTACTTCTTGGCGGCTTTGGCGGCAGGAGCCGCGCCCTTGGGTGCGCCGGCGCCGGGCTTGGCAGCCGTGGGCGCCTTCTGCGGCATCAACTTCTGGCGGCGCAGCTGGCCGGCGGCCTTGACCGACGGCCGCACCACGACACGGCCGCCCTCGGCCCCGGGAACTGCGCCGCTGATCAGCAGCAGATTTCGCACGGCGTCGATCTCGACGACCCGCAGATTCTCGATGGTGCGGTTGCGCACGCCCATGTGTCCGGACATGCGCTTGCCTTTGAATACGCGCCCCGGCGTCTGGCGCTGGCCGATCGAACCCGGCGAGCGATGCGAGAGAGAGTTGCCGTGGGTCTTCCTGCCGCCCTTGAAGTTGTGGCGCTTCATGGTTCCGGCAAAGCCCTTGCCCACGGTCGTGCCGGTGACATCGACCATCTGTCCGGCTTGGAACATGTCGACCTTGAGCTCCGCGCCCGCGGCAAGCGCCTCGCCCTCACCCTTGTTCAAGCGGAATTCCTGGGAGATGTTGCCCGCTGCCACATTCGCCTTGGCGAAATGGCCGGCAAGCGCCTTCGTGACGCGCGAAGGACGGCGGCTGCCAACGGTAATCTGAACCGCACGATATCCGTCGGTTTTATCGTCTTTGACCTGCGAGATGCGATTCGGTAACGCCTCGACGACCGTCACGGGCACGGCAACACCGGCGTCGGTGAATACTCGGGTCATGCCGCATTTGCGGCCAACCAGACCAATGGCCATTGTCAAATCCTCTACACCGCGAGCGCTTCGATTGGCGGCCGCACTGGGTTGCAAAAGGTCAGCGGTTTGGACACTCGGACCCCAAATCCCCTTGAGAATTTGGCGTTGGCGACCACGCGCTCTGACCTGAAAAAACGGAGCGCGGAGTATACGCGAATCCGCACGTAGTTCAACAATTTCCCCGAGAAATGGCTTTTGGCTTCCCTACGAAATGGCTTGCGCCGGCCCGGCCACTGCGGCGCACAACTGGCGCACGGGTCAGACGGTTTACGGCGGCGGTAGCAGCCCTTTAAGCCTTAGTTGGTCTTGACTTGGACATCCACGCCCGCCGGCAGATCCAGCTTCGCCAGGGCGTCCACCGTCTTGTCGGTAGGCTGTAAAATGTCGATGAGCCGTTTATGCGTGCGGATTTCGAACTGATCGCGCGCGTCCTTGTCGCCATGGGGTGCCGTCAACACCGTAAAGCGCTCCATCTTGATGGGCAGGGGTATCGGGCCCATGACGGTTGCGCCGGTACGTTTCGCGGTGTCGACGATTTCACGCGCCGACTTGTCGATCAAGCGATGATCGAACGCTTTCAGGCGAATACGTATGTTTTGGTTGGCCATAAAGTAGATTCCAAACGATTGACGGGGTCTGTGCGACCCCGTCCTTAAAGGGCGGCGAATCTTACGCTTAAGTGATGACTTTTGCCACGACGCCGGAGCCGACGGTTTTACCGCCCTCGCGGATGGCGAAGCGCAGGCCCTGTTCCATGGCGATCGGGGCGATCAGCTCCACCACGATCTTGATGTTGTCCCCCGGCATCACCATCTCGGTGCCCGCCGGCAACTCCACCGCTCCGGTCACATCCGTGGTGCGAAAGTAGAACTGCGGCCGATAGCCCTTGAAGAACGGGGTATGCCGCCCGCCCTCCTCCTTCGTCAGCACGTACACTTCCGCCTCGAACTTGGTGTGCGGGTTGATCGAGCCGGGCTTGCACAACACCTGCCCGCGCTCCACTTCCTCGCGCTTCGTGCCGCGCAGCAGCACCCCTACGTTGTCCCCCGCCTGACCCTCATCCAAGAGCTTCCTGAACATCTCCACACCCGTGCAGGTGGTCTTCTGCGTGGGCCGCAAACCCACGATCTCCACCTCATCGTTCACCTTCACAATCCCCCGATCGATGCGCCCCGTCACCACCGTGCCGCGGCCGGCAATCGAGAACACATCCTCCACCGGCATCAAAAACGCCCCTTCCACCGCGCGCTTCGGTACCGGGATGAAATCATCCAAAGACTTCACCAGCTTGATGATCGCCGGTATCCCTATATCGCTCGTGTCCCCTTCCAACGCCTTCAATGCCGAGCCCGTCGTGATCGGCGTCTTATCCCCGGGAAACTCGTACGAGGTCAACAAATCCCTCACCTCAAGCTCCACCAGCTCCAACAGCTCCGCATCATCCACCATGTCCGCTTTGTTCAAAAACACCACAATGTGCGGTACCCCCACCTGGCGCGCCAGCAATATGTGCTCGCGCGTCTGGGGCATCGGACCATCCGCCGCCGACACCACCAAAATCGCCCCGTCCATCTGCGCCGCACCCGTGATCATGTTCTTCACATAGTCCGCATGCCCCGGACAGTCCACGTGCGCGTAGTGACGCGCATCGCTCTGATACTCCACGTGCGCCGTGGCGATCGTGATCCCGCGCGCTCGCTCCTCCGGCGCCTTGTCAATCTGATCGTACGCCTTGAACTCCCCGCCAAACTTCTCCGCCATCACCTTCGTCAAGGCAGCCGTCAAGGTCGTCTTGCCATGATCTACATGCCCAATCGTCCCCACGTTCACGTGCGGCTTCGTTCGCTCAAACTTCCCCTTCGACACGGCGCGTACCTCTGTAAATTTTAAAAATTGGAGCCCACGAGCGGGATTGAACCGCTGACCTCGTCCTTACCAAGGACGTGCTCTACCAACTGAGCTACGTGGGCCGATCCATATGGAGCGGGTGATGGGAATCGAACCCACGTGATCAGCTTGGAAGGCTGACGTTCTACCATTGAACTACACCCGCACTCCGCTGAAGCCAATGGCACGAACCCACATCCTTCGCTGGTGGAGGGGGTAGGATTCGAACCTACGAAGGCATAAGCCAGCAGATTTACAGTCTGCCCCCGTTGGCCGCTTGGGTACCCCTCCTCAAAATGAGCCGCGTATTTTGGGGCGCAAGTACAGTGCTGTCAATGTTAGCTGGGACCTAAATCCTTGATCTCCCATTGTGCTTGACACTATCTTACGATATATATATCTTACGATACGTCTAACAACATATCGAGCGTAAGTATGCGACATCATTTTGAACATTTCTTCGGCAGTCATCGGGGTCATCACGGTTCCGGCCATTTCGGCAGAGCCTTCATGGAAGGCGGCATGGGCGGCCGCGGCTTAGGGCTGGGACGCAAGTTGGGATCCTCGGATCTGCAACTTCTCATCTTGAAGCTGCTCGCCGAAAAACCCCGTCACGGCTATGAAATCATCAAGGAGTTGGATGAACGCTCCAAGGGATTCTACGTGCCGAGTCCCGGCATGGTGTATCCCGCCCTTACCTATTTGGAAGAGATCGGCCACGCCACCGTCGCGGTGGACGGTGCCCGCAAGCTCTACAGCATCACCGAGACGGGCACGGAGCACCTCACGGAAAACAGCGAGGCGGCCGATGCGTTGCTGACCCAGTTCGGCCGTGTCGGCGACCGTATGGATCGCGTCCGGCGCGCCATGCTCGACGAGGAGTCCGGCGGCGAGGATTTTGGCGGCAGGCATCGCGGCCGTAAGGAACTGAAGCGCGCCCTGCATGATTTAAGATCGGCCCTCGGCGACAAGTGGGGCTCCACCACCGAGGAGCAGCAGCGCATCGCGGCAATATTGCAGCGCGCGGCTGCTGAAATCATCGGTCGCGACAAGGAATAAAAGAGCGCGGCCGCCTTGGGCCGCGGTTTATTTCTCGATGACGGGCGCGCGCACGTCCGTATAGACGATGCGAATTTCCAAATGCCGCTGTCCGGCGGGGCCGGTGCCCGAATCGGTATTGATCTGCTCGCGCACCGGCAGGCCGCTGTTCTTGGCGATCCACACGGTTCCGATGCTGCTGATCGGTCCGGTCTGGCTCTGTTCGACGTAAACGGTGGTGGGAGTCCCCTCGACGACCTCATCGCGCAGCAGACGGCAGACGGTCTTGGAATTCTTGAAATTCTCTTCTTCGCGCTTGAGCATCTCGCGCGGCGACTCAGGTACGGTTTGCCACTTGCCGTTCATCAGCACGAACCTCGCGTGGCCGGTGTTGATCATCTCGTTGGTTTGCACGTGACTGTCGGGCTCCGCGCCCGATATCGTGAAAAACTGGTGATTGGGCGTATTCGCCTGCAGTTTGATCCCGTTGAATACCTGTTTGCATGAAGCATCCTGCGCATGCGCGGCGTGCGGCGCGAGCGCCGCGAACGCCATCAGACCCAGGCACTGTATCGTCAGGATCGATCGGGCGGCTTGGCTCATTGCAGGTGTGCCTCGAAGAGCTTGTAGATGCGCTTGTATTCGTCCAGCCACGAATCGGCATTCGAAAACCCGTGCCGATCCAAAGGATAGGGCGAGATGCTGAAATCATCCTTGTGCAATTCGATCAAGCGCTGATAGAGGCGCATCGAATCCTCGAACAGGACGTTGTCGTCGATGACGCCATGGCAGATCAGCAATGGATCGCGCAACCCCGCCGCGAACTCGATCGGCGAGGAGCGTTCATAGGCGATCGGATCGGTCTGCGGATCATTCAAAATCGCTGAAGTGTAGGCGTCGTCGTACTGCATCCAATCGGTTACAGGGCGCAGCGCCGCGCCTGCGGCGAATTCCCCGGGCGCGCGGAACAGCGCCATCAGCGTCATGAACCCGCCGTACGAGCCGCCGTACACCCCGACGCGCGCGGCATCGACGCCGGCGTGCTCGACCAGCCAGCGCTTGCCGTCGAGCATGTCCTGCAACTCCGGAGTGCCCATCTGCCGATAAATGGCCGTGCGCCAATCGCGCCCGTAGCCTTGCGATGCCCGATAGTCGAGGTCCAGCACCGCATACCCGTGTTGCGCGAGCAGGTTGTTGAACATTTGTTCGCGGAAGTAATACGAGTAGCGCAGTGTCACGTCCTGCAGATATCCGGCGCCGTGCACGAACAGCACGCCGGGCCGGCGTGCGCCGGCCCCCGCCGTCGCGGCGCGATAGAGCTTGGCGTAGATCACCCCATCGAAATGCGTGGAAGGGATCTGGACGATTTCAGGCTCCATCCACGCGATCGATTTGAATTCGGCGCTGCGCGTGTCGGTCAATTCGCGGACCTTGTCGGATCCCACCTCGGCCACCGCGATCTGCGGGGGCATGTAGGCGGAGCTGTGCGTCAGCAGCAATTGCCTGCCGTTCTCGAGCAGGGAAAATCGGTCCACGCCTTGCAGGTGCGTCAGCCGGTGCATTTCGCCGCCGCCGCTGGCGACGCGATACACGTCGTAAGAATACGGCGCGACCGCGTTGCAGAGCACGTAGAACCATCGACCGTCGGCTGACAGCACCGGGCTCGAAACCTCGAAGTGCCCTTGTGTGAGCGCACGCGGTTTGCCGTCGAGCCTCTTGACGTATAAGTGCGCGTAACCCGATTCCTCGGATTGGTACCAGAGCGTGCGGCTGTCCACCCAGCCAACTTCGCCGAACCCATCCGCGTTCACCCAGGCGGCGTCGACGACTCGATCTTGCGGCACGAGTTCGTAGCGCTGCAGATCGACGCTGGCGATCCAGCGGTCCTTGTTGTCGATGGCCAGCATCTCAACGGCCACGGCTTGGGAATCGGGACTCCATGCCACGGTGCCGCTGCGAGCATCGGGGTCATCGCTGAGCACGACCACGCCTCGGGGCTTGGCTGCCCCATCCGGCTGCACCTTGACCCAAGGGTGCGTCTTGGCGTTCTCCTCGCGAATCGGCCGCAAAGGATCGTCGTAGATGCCCGGCAGCTTATCGAGGCCCAGGGGGTGAATGCTATGACCGGCAAGATCCAGAAGCAGCAGCGCTTGCGGCGCGGTCGAGTTGCGGCCCACGCGCGTGCGCTCCTTCTCGAATTCTTCATAGCCCGATTCGGTCACGTATCGGGTCAGCTGACCTTCCCTGCCCTTCGCGGCGGCTTTGGCTGCGGTCACGACCACCAGCCAGCGAGCGTCCGGCGACAAGAACGTGGCGCGCACCGCCACATCCTCACCCAGGTAGAAAGGCGCCGCGGCCTGCGTGGCGTCCGCCCGCCGCAGGTTTTCCGCTTCGTGCTTGCCGGCTTGAGCTTCGTCGTGCAGGCGATTCAGGGTGGAAAAGGTCCGCAACTGCATGTCGCGCAGGTCATCCGCATCGGGCGCGGCGTCCGGATCCTTCTCCGTTTTGAGGACCGCCGCGGGCGCCGTGATGCCGCTGGCGAAGTCATGCACGAACCAGTCGTTGTCGATGCGAAAGCTCAGCAGCCTGCCGTCGGCCGAGAATTGCGGCGACGCCTTTTTTTGCGGCGAGCGGGTTATCTGCTGCAATTTACCGCTCGCCACGACTCGCACGAAGACATCGCCGTTGCGCACGAACGCCGCACGTGCGCCTGCGCGATCGTAAACCGGGGGCATGTCCGCATTCGCGCGGGCCGCCGGTTCGAGGATCGCATCCGCAGCCGTAGCGAGGTCGATTCGATGCAAGTCCATGAGCTTCGAACCCTTGCGCTTGAGTGAGTAATAGACCGCCCTGCCATCGACCGACCAGTACGGTTCGACAACCGGCGCACCGATCCAGTCCGGATCGGCCATGATCTTCTCCAGGGTCAAGGAATCAGGCTGGGCGGCATTCGCACACGCAGCAGCGAGCAGCAAAGCGCTGGGCGCCAAAATTTTCACGTACTTCCAATCCTTATGGTGGGGGCCGAGAGTCTGGGCGAGCCGCCGGATCAGGACGCAGACTGGCGGTCAGCAACGCGAACAGCGCTACCCATGAATATCGCATCTGCGCCAGTCTAGCAGGCGCTCCGCCCAAGCTCCTAGGCGCTCTTTTTGCGCCCGTGCAATCGCGCCACCAGTTCCGCTTCGCCGCGGCTCAAGCCGAACTCAGCGGCCAGGCAGCCCGTATCGGCGCCGCGACGCGCCGATTGGATGGCTTCACCGAGCGCCTTGGGCTTGCCGCGCGCCTCGACCAGATCGACTCTCTCGGCGACCTCCGAATAATCGCTCTCGATGCGCTTTACCTGCCGGCCTGTGCGCACGCTGATGGAGGCAAACCTTTCTATCTCCCGCTGCAACCCAGGCAGCATGGCTTCCAGGCCCATGCAGCGTTCGCGCCAATGCATGAGAGCTCGATACATCTGCACCACGGCCGCAAGACTGATGAGACTGATCACGGCTGCCGCAATGCTCAAAGCGGCGTTGACGTCGATTGTCATCATTTATGCGTACTCATCTATCAGGGATTTCGGGGGGCGGGGCGGAGCGGCGGGATCGGGACTGTCGGCGGGTTTGGCCGCGGAGTTGTCCGGCGCGCGCGCATCGTCGCGCGTTCTTCGCCCCGGATCCTCCTTGGAGCCGCGCTTGTCCGCGATCGGCAGCGCTGGATAAAGTCCTGAGTTGCTCAATCGGTCAACTTCACTCATTGCGTGACCTCGTTCATTGCTGTTGCGTTGTAGTCTCTGCGGTGGGGGCGGGTGTGGCCTTCAACAGAACCGTTTTTTCCAGGGTGGCTGGCTCGACGCGGTAAAGAAGCCGGTTCCCGGCACTGGCGCCGTCGGCCGTCGAAACGCCGGGTGCGGCGCTTTCGGGCGTGTGCTCGTTGGCCACTGCCGTCGTGGGAGCCCCGGGCGCGACTGCTTCGAGCACCAAAATCGCGACGCGTCGATTGGCGTTGCGCCCCTCCGGAGTGTCGTTCGCCTGGCGCGGGTGAAATTCGCCGAAGCCGACGATCTCCAGGCGCAGCGGGTCGATGCCGGCCTTGGTGAACTGGTGCACCACGCTCGCGGCGCGCGCCGCCGATAACTCCCAGTTCGACGGATAAGCCGCCGTGTGCACGGGCCTATTGTCGGTGTGTCCCTCGACGCGGATCGGATTGGGGAATGGCTTCAAGACCTCCGCCAGCTTGTCGAGCACGGGCTCCGCGGATGAGGCGAAGCCCGCCGCGCCGCTCGGAAACAGGATGTCGGTGTTGATTTCGATTTCCAGCCACATATTTTCGCGGCGCACGGTGACCAACTTGGCGTCGATCAACGCCTGCATGGCGTCCTGAACTGCCCTCTCCATGCGGATCAGCGCGCCGGGCAGGTCCTTCGATTCGCCGCCGGCGTTGACCGACAAGGTGCGCGGCGCCAATTCCCCGTCCTTGCTCGATTGCATCTTGATCTTCATCAGCGCCGTGGGAGTGATGCCCACCAGCGGCTTGTCGCCGCCCTTGCCCGGCTGCTTCTCGCCGACGTTCACCGGTTCCAGGCTTTTTGGAGCGCCGCGGAACGCGGCGATCATCGAATCGGAGAGCACGCGGAATTTGCCTTCGTTCACCGAAGACATCGCGTACATCACCGTGAACAACGCGAACAGCAGCGTCACGAGATCGCCGTACGGAATCGCCCAGGCTTCCGCGTTCACGTGTTCTTCATGTTTTTTCTTACGCGCCATGATGCATCAGTGGTGGAAGTAGCCTTGCAGTTTCGACTCGATGTTGCGCGGATTTTCACCCTGCGCGATCGCGATAAGCCCTTCGATCACCATGGTGCGCACCTGCGTCTGACCGTGAATGACGGATTTCAGTTTGTTGCCCATCGGCAGGAACAGCAGATTCGCGAAAGCGATGCCGTAGATGGTGGCGACGAACGCCGCCGCGATGCCATGGCCCAATTTCGAGGGGTCAGCGAGATTCTGCATCACCGCCATGAGTCCCATGACCGCGCCGATTATCCCTAAGGTCGGCGAATATACGCCCATGGCCTCGAACACCTTGGCAGCCTGGGTATCGAAGTGTTCCAAGGCGTCCAATTCGATTTCCATGCTGGAACGTATCGCGTCCGGTTCGCCGCCGTCGACCAACGACTGCAAGCCTTTTTTCAGGAAGTCGTCCTTTTCGCCCTCGACCGCCGATTCCAGGCCGAGCAAACCTTGCTTGCGCGCGATGTTGCTCCACTCCACTATTTTTTCGATCACGGCGGTGGGATTGTTCCGCGGCGGCATGAACACCCATGCCACGATTTTCCAGGCGCGCAGGAAAGTCGCCATCGGCGTCTGCACCAAGCTGGCGGCGAGCGTGCCCAAAACCACGATGACGAACGCGGCGCTGCCGACCAGCGCGCCGGCACTGCTGCCTTTCAAGATCGCGCCGCCGATGATGGCGATGAGCGCGAGAACGATGCCGACGATGCTTAAGATATCCATGGTGCCATCATTCCGGCGTCAGCCACTCCGACAGGCGCGCGCGCAGCCGCACCAGCGCCTGACCGTGTATCTGGCAAACCCGCGACTCCGACACTTCGAGCACCTCGCCGATCTCCCGCAGGTTCATGTCTTCGTCGTAGTACAGTGACAGCACCAGTTTTTCCCGCTCCGGCAATACGTTGATGGCACCGGCCAAGGCGGCGCGAAAGCCCGCATCCTCGATGTCGTCGAACGGACTTGGACGATCGTCGCGTGCGAAGTCCGCGGGGTTCGACTCATCGTCGTTGGCCCCCAATTGATCGAAACTGAACAATCGGCAGCTGGCCGCGTCCTGCACCAGCTTGTGATATTCCTCGATCGGCACGCCGAGCCCTTCGGCAATGTCGGTGGGCGTTGCATCGGCTCCCTTGGCGTTCTCGATCTTGCGCACCACATCGGCCATTTCGCGCATGTTTCGATGCACCGAGCGCGGCGTCCAATCGGACTTGCGCACCTCGTCGAGCATGGCGCCGCGAATGCGTATGCCCGCATAGGTTTCGAAATTGGCGCCCTTGGTGGCCGAATAATGCTTCGCAGCATCCAGTAATCCGATCATTCCGGATTGAATCAGGTCGTCTACTTCCACGTTGGGCGGCATGCGGCTGACCAAGTGATAGGCAATGCGTTTCACCAAATCGGCGTGTTTCAACACCAATTCTTGCTGAGGCACCTGATCGATCGGTACCTGCTCGCCGGCGGCCGGATGGAGGCCGCGCTTCTGAATGTTCGTGTACTGTGTGCTTGCTCTCATTGCAATACCGCCGAAGGACCAATCCGGGCCCCCACCATTCGTTCTACGAAGAACTCCAGGTGACCTCGCGCCCCTTGTGGCGCAGACCACTTATCGGCCTTCGTTGCCAGATTCTTGAGCGCCAGGGATGAAATTGAGGCGGGGTACGCATCCACGACCGCGGTTTGTCGCTGCACTGCCCGGCGCAGGTAATCGTCGAACGGTACTGAACCGGCGAACTCCAGCGTCACGTTGAGAAATCGGTCACAGACTCGCTTGATTTTCTCGAACAGCGCCGGCCCCTCGCCCGATTTGCGGGTCTGGTTGGCCAGGATCTGGAAGCGCTGCACCCCATGCTCGCGGCTCAAAACCTTGATCAGCGCGTAGGCGTCGGTGATCGAGGCCGGTTCGTCGCATACCACCACCAGCACATGCTGCGCGGCCTGGCTGAACGTCATGACGCTGTCGTGCAAGCCGGCCGCGGTATCCACCACCAGCACCTCGACTCGATGGTACAAATCGCTGAAGGCGCGCACGATACCGGCGTGTTCGGCGGGCGACAGGTTGGCCATGCGCTTGTAGCCGGAGGCGGCGGGCACGACCTGCAGACCGTGCGGACCGGTCACGATGGCGTCCTCCAGCGCGCACTCGCCGGAAATCACGTGGCCGAGGTGAAATCGCGTGTGCAGTCCCAGCATCACGTCCACGTTGGCCAGTCCAAGATCCGCGTCCACCAGCATGACGTCGCGGCCCCGCGCCGCTATCGCCACGGCCAAATTGGCCGACACGGTGGTCTTGCCGACGCCGCCCTTGCCGCCGGTGACCGTGATCACCTTGACCGGGCGCGATGCGTTGATCTCGGCCAATTCCGCCAACCGATCGGGTGAGAGCCTGATGTTACCCATGCGCGTGTACTCGTCCGAAGGTGCGAGCCAGGTAGGCTTCATCCCGGATCCGCGGGACGCGCTGTTTCATTTGCAGCGCGGCGCGAACCAGCCAGATGCGCCGTTCCTCTGCCGCATGCATGTCCTCCGGAACGCGTTGCCCATCGCAGACGTAGGCGATTTTCAGCTTGTGGCGAATGGCCGCCGACAGCACGCCGCCGAGACTCGCCGCTTCATCTACCTTGGTGAGAATGCACGCCTCGGGCGATACGCGCGCAAACGCGCGCACGATTTCCTCGAGCGCGTGACCTTCCCCTTGAGCGGGCAGCGTCAGCAATACCTTTGCCTTGGCGGCGCCCAGCTTCAAGGTGGCAAGCTGTTCGGTCAGCCGAACGTCGCGCGGACCCATGCCGGCGGTGTCGATCAGCACCAGCTTCTTCGAGCTCAAACGGGCCAACAGGCGCCCTAATTCCTTGGCGCTGTTGGCGGGGTACATGGGCGCGTCGAGAATGCGCGCATAGGTCATCAGCTGTTCGCGAGCGCCGATGCGATAGGCATCGGTGCTCACCAAGGCCAGATCCCGGCTGCCGTGCAGCAGACACCAGCGAGCGGCAAGCTTTGCGATGGTCGTAGTCTTGCCGGCGCCCGTCGGGCCGACCAGCGCCATGATGCCGCCGTTGACGGCCGTCGTATCGGCGCCGATCGGCAGATGCTTGATCAAGAGCGCCAACGGAATATTCGCCGGGTTCTCGAGACTCGTGCGCCGCGGCGTCGATTCGGCGATCGCCATGGCGACGTCCGGAGCGATGTCCATTGCGGAAAGTTGTTCCAGCACGCGGGCCTTCAAGGGTTCGCGCAGGCGCTTGTCGCTCCAGGTCATGCCGGCCATGCCGGCCTCGAGTAGCCTGCGCATTTCATGCATTTCCCGCTGCATCAGCGTGTAGCCAACATCGGCGCGCGGCGTGACCGCCGGGGTCCGGTGCGCAGCTGCCAGCGTTGGGGCGCGCGGCGTAGCTTTGGGGGGCGCCGCGGGTGCGGGCGGCTGCACCGTTGCCGGACGCGGCGCGGGCGCTGCCCGCGGCGGCGGCGCGGTGCGCTGGGCGGCAGCGCCGGTAGTGGGCGACACGGCGGCGCCGGGTGGCGGCGCCGCTGCTGTTTCGGCCGCCGTCGCCGCGCGCTGGCGGTTGGCGTCCGTGAACAGCGCTTCGTCGTAGTCCACGGCGGCGATCACTTCGATCCCCTCCTGGCCGCGCCGGCTGGACAGGATGACCGCATCCGGTCCCTGTTCCGCGCGCACTTGGGCAAGCGCCGCGCGCATGCTCTCAGCTGTGTAACGCTTGATTTTCATGTCGAACTCCATGCATCGTTATCGTCATCGTCCAACCGCCGCAATTACGCGAATGCGGCGGTTTTCCGGAATTTCGTTATAGGCGAGCACCGCCAGCGACGGCGTCGAGTGGCGCATCAGCTTCGCGATCCACGGGCGGATTTTCGGTGCGACCAGCAGCACGGCGGGCTCCCCTGCCGCCTCCTGCCGCCGCGTGCTGTCGCCGAGCGCCGTTTGAATTCGGTCGGCTAGGCCCGGCTCGAAGCCGGGCGCGGCATCGCCGCCGCTCATCGAGTCTTGCAGAACTTGCTCGAGCGCAGGATCCAATGTGATCACCGGCAGCTCGTGGCGCAGTCCGCCCACGTTCTGCACGATGCTGCGGCCGAGCGCCACGCGCACCGCGGCTACCAAGACCACCGGGTCCTGCACCTTCGGCGCGAGTTCCGCCAGCGTTTCGCAGATCGTGCGCAGATTGCGGATCGGCACCCTTTCCAGCAACAGATATTGCATCACCTTGACCACGACGCTCATGGGCAAGAGTTTGGGCACCAGATCCTCGATGAGCTTCGGCGCGGTCTTGGCCAGCCGGTTGAGCAGCTGCTGCACCTCCTCGTGGCCGAGCAATTCGTGCGCGTGCGATTGCAGCAGGTGGCTCAGATGCGTGGCGATAACGCTGCTGGCATCGACCACGGTGTAGCCTTGCGCTTGGGCCTGTTCGCGCCGCGCCTTGTCGATCCACACCGCTTCCAAGCCGAACGCCGGGTCCTTGGTGGGCGAACCGGGCAGCGTGCCGGACACCTGTCCTGGGTTGATCGCCATCTCGCGATCCGGAAATACCTCCGACTCGCCGACCGGAGCCCCCAAGATGGTGATGCGATAGGAATTGGGACCCAATTCCAGGTTGTCGCGGATGTGCACCGGCTGCACCAGGAAGCCGAGTTCCTCGGAAAGCTTTTTGCGCACGCCTTTGATGCGCCCCATCAGTTCGCCGCCTTGGTTGCGGTCCACCAACGGGATGAGCCGATAGCCGACCTCGAGACCGATCAGATCGACGGCCTCCACGTCATCCCACGACAGCTCCTTATGCTCGGCGGGGATCGCTGCCGCGGCGGCGGCAGGTGTCTTCGCGGCGGCAGCCTTGGCGGTCGCGCGGTTCTTGCTGATGTAGTACGCGCCCACGGCGCACGCAGCCGCCATGAACAGGAATACCAGATTGGGCATCCCGGGTATCACGCCGAGCAACGTCAATATGCCGGCCGTCACCGCCAGCGCGCGCGGCTGACCCAGCACCTGCGACATGATCTGCTGGCCCATGTCATGGGAGCGCGACACGCGCGTGACCAGGATGGCCACGGCCACCGACAAGAGGAGCGCCGGAATCTGCGCCACCAGGCCGTCACCGATGGTCAGCAGCGCATAAGTTTTGCCCGCGTCCGCCAGGGACATGCCGTGCTGCGCGGCGCCGATGATGGTGCCGCCGAACAGGTTGATGAACACGATCAGGATGCCTGCGATGGCATCGCCGCGCACGAATTTGCTGGCGCCGTCCATCGCGCCGTAGAAGTCGGCCTCTTCGCGCACCTCCTGGCGCCGCACGATGGCCTCGGCCTGCGTGATGATGCCGGCGTTCAAGTCCGCATCGATCGCCATCTGCCGCCCCGGCATTGCGTCCAGGGTGAAGCGCGCGCTCACCTCCGAGATGCGTCCCGCGCCCTTTGTGATCACCACGAAATTGATGATCACCAGCACCGTGAACACCACCATGCCGACCGCATAGTTGCCGCCGACCACGAACTGGCCGAACGCCGCGATGACATGGCCCGCGGCATGCGAACCGGTGTGCCCGTTCATTAATACGATGCGGGTCGAGGCTACGTTCAGCCCGAGGCGCAGCAAGGTCGCACCCAACAACACCGTCGGAAAGGTTGCGAATTCCAGCGCGCGACGCACATAGATCACGGCCAGCAGAATCGTCAGCGACAACGAGATGTTGAACGTGAAAAACACGTCCAGCAGGAACGCCGGCAGCGGCAGCACCATCATGGCGATGACGATCATCACCAGAAGCGGCACTCCCAACCCGTTGCGGGCGAATTCGCCCAAGGTCGTCATGGCGGCGCGCGCGTTCATGGCTCGCCGTACTCGGCACCGACTTGCGGATCCGGCCTGTTGAGGCGTGCCGCCAGCGTCGGATTCAAGGTGCGCACCCTGAAGATGTACGACAGGACCTGCGCCACCGCCAAATACAAGCCCTGCGGAATCTCCTTGTCGAGGTCGGTCGAACGGTACAGGGCACGCGCCAGTTTCGGCGACTCGAACACCGGCACGCGATGCTCCTCGGCGATGCGGCGGATGTTGGCGGCGACCATGTCGGCGCCCTTGGCAAGCACGCGCGGCGCACGCATTTTCTTAGGATCGTATTTCAAGGCCACCGCGAAGTGGGTCGGGTTGACGATCACCACGTCCGCGGTCGGCACCTTGTGCATCATCCGGCGGCGCGCCAGCGTTTGCTGCATCTGGCGAATGCGCTGCTTGGTCTCGGGGCGGCCGTCGAGTTCCTTCGCCTCGTCGCGCAATTCCTGGCGGGTCATGCGCAGCGAACGTTTGTACTGGAACAGCTGCAGCGGCACGTCGACGGCCGCCACTAATGCGAGCGATGCACTCAGCCAGACGAACGCCCAGCCCAGGAGGCCCGCGCCGCGCCCCACGGCGGCGCGCGGCGTCATGTGGCCCAACGCCAGTGCGCCGGCGAACAGCCAGGAGACGATCGCCGCGCACACTGCGCCCACCACCAGCAGTTTGAGAATGGCCTTGCCCAACTCCGACGCGCCCTGCAGGCCAAAGTGCCGCTTCAATCCTGCAGCCGGACTCAAGCGCATGAAGTCCGGTATCAGCGCCTGGCCGCTGAAATTCCAGCCGCCCAGAATCAACGAAGCCAGCAACACCAGCGCGATCAAGGCGCCGAACACGGGCAGCAGCGCGGTCAGCGCGGAGATGCATGCCTCGCTTAAGTGCTCGACCATCGAGTGCGGGTCGCGCAGCGCCAGCGCATCGATCGTCATACCGCGGCGCATCACCTGCGACATATGCGTCGTCAACGAACCGCCGATCGCGGTCAGCATCGCGCTGCCGCCGATCATCGTGGCGAAGGTGGTCAGTTCTCGGGAGCGCGGCACCTGGCCGCGTTCGCGCGCCTCCTGCAGGCGCCGTTGCGAAGGTTCTTCGGTGCGTTCACCGCCGGTCTCGGCTTCCTGGGCCATCAGGGGGCTCCCGGGGCGTTCGCGCCGACGAGTTCCGCAGCCGCCATGAGGGCGCTGTTCAGCAGGCTGGAAATGCTGCTCAAGATGCCGTCGAGACCGACCAGCAGCACGAAGAAGCCGCTGAGCAGGGTGATGGTGAAACCGATGCCGAAGAGATTCAGTTGCGGCGCCGCGCGGGTGACGACGCCGAGCGCAAGATTGACGGTCACGAGCGCGATCACGATGGGCAGCGCGATCAAGAGACCGGCGTCGAACACCCGGGCGCCCCACAGCACCAGCATCAGCAGGAAATCATGACCGATGTGCGCAGCGCCGATCGGCAGATGCTTGAAGCTCTCGGCGAGCGCGTTGATCAGCACCAAATGCCCGTCGATCGACAGGTAGGTCAGGGTCCCAAGGATCATGAACAACTGTCCGAGCACCGGCGTCTGCGCGCCGTGCTGCGGATCGACCAGGGTCGCGAATCCCAAACCCATGGTCAGGGAGATCGACTGGCCGGCGAAGGTCAACGCCTCGAACGCAAGCTGCACCACCAAGCCTATGCTCACGCCGATCAGCAGCTCGAGCACCGCCGACAGCATGCCGGCAGCCGAGAAAATCGACAGGCCCTCGGGCACCTGCACGAGCGGCGCGAGCAGGAATGCGAGGCCCAAGGTCAACACGATCTTTACCAGGCTTGGTACCGAGGTTTCGGATGCGACGGGCGCGGTGAGCACGAATCCGCTGACGCGCAGCGCCGGCCACCAAAGGCGGTTCACCCAGGTGGAAACATCGGCGGCGTTCAGAGTGATGGGCTGCATCGGCTCAACCGATCAGGCTGGGAATGCTGGCGTACAGATCGCGCGTGAAATCGATCAGCACGCGTAAGATCCAGGGTCCGGCTGCGAACAGTGTAAGCACCAGCAGCAACAGCTTCGGAATGAAGCTCAAGGTGGACTCGTTGATTTGTGTCGCCGCCTGCAGCATGCCGATCGCCAACCCGGCGATGAGTGCGATGAGCAGCATCGGCGCCGCGATCATGGAGGTGACCATCAGCGTTTTGTGCGCCAGATCCATCACGACCTCGGGCGTCATGTATGAAAGCTCGCGGCCAGGGTGCCGACCAGCAAGGACCAGCCGTCGACCACCACGAACAGCATGATCTTGAACGGCAGCGACACCAGCACGGGCGACAACATCATCATGCCCATCGACATCAGTACGCTGGCCACCACCAGATCGATGACTAGGAAAGGAATGAAGATCATGAAGCCGATCTGGAAGGCCGTCTTCAGCTCGCTGGTGATGAAGGTCGGGATCAATACGGTCAACGGCACGTCGGCGGCGCTGGCGAATTGCGATTTGCCGGACATCTTGGCGAACAACTGCAGGTCGTTCTCGCGAGTCTGCGCCAGCATGAATTTTTTCAGCGGCTGCACGGTGCGGTCGAGCGCCACTTCGCCGGCGAGCTGTCCGTCCATGTAGGGCTTGATGCCCGCGGCGTATGCCTGCTCCAAGGTCGAGCTCATGACGAAGAACGTCATGAACAATGCGAGGCCCGTCAGCACCTGATTCGACGGCGTCGTCGCCATGCCGAGCGCCTGGCGCAGAATCGACAACACGATGATGATGCGGGTGAAAGCCGTCATGGCCAGCAGGATCGCCGGCAGCAGCGTCAACGCCGTCATCAGTATCAATATTTGGAATGTCAGCGAGTAGGTCTGAACGCCGTCCGCCGCGCTCTTGATGGCGATCGCGGGCAGCGCCGCCTGCGCGCTCGCGCCGTGCATCGGCAGCAAGATCATCGGCAGCAGCAGCGCTGCGGCCATCCATAAGCGGCGCCGTGTCAGCAACTGCCGCGCCCGCAGCAACACACGGCGCACCGGGCTCAGAGTTTTCACGCTGGACCGCCGGGGCGCTTCATCATGTCGCGGAGACGCTCGGCAAATGGCGGCGTGCGCGCGCCGGATTGCAGCGAAATCGGATTTGCCAGGGGAGTCAGCGGCACGATACCGCCGGCGCCGATGCCGACCAGCACTTGATGATCGCCGATGCGCACCAGCGCGATTCGTTCGCGCGGCCCGATCGAAACCTGGTCGAGCACCGCCATGTCGCTGGAACTCCGCGGCAGCGCTACCTTGAAGCGCTTCAGCAGCCAGCTGATGGCGAATATCAGCGCCACGATGGCAATCAGGCTCAAGGTGAGCTGCGCCAGACTGCCGATGGAAAGCGGCGAAGCTGCTTGCGCCATCCCCGTCACTTGGCGTGCTCCATCCGTTCCGTGGCGCTCACCACATCGGTGAGACGGATGCCGAATTTTTCGTTGACGACGACCACTTCCCCGCGGGCGATGCGCACACCGTTGACCAGCACGTCCAACGGCTCGCCGGCCAGGCGATCCAGTTCCACCACGGCGCCGGGCGCCAGCTGCAGCAGATCGCGCACCGACAGCTTCGCCCGCCCGACCTCGAGCGCCAGGGTCACGGCCACGTCGAGAATCAAATTCAGATTCATTTCCTGCCCGCCGCCGGCGGCGGCGTTCGGACCGAGATCGCTGAACTGCGCGCGCGCCACGGCGGAATTCCTGGGGTCATTCGTGCTCATCGTGCGGCTCCCGATAGAATCTTCAACGCGTTTCGTCCTTGCGAAACGCCGAAGCGTCCCTGGTACAAGGGCACGTCGCCCGCCAGCAAGGTGACCTGCTGGGGCGCATCGATGGGAATGATGTCGCCGGGCGACAGTTGCACCAGTTCGCGCAGGGAAATCTGCGCCTCGGCGAGCACCGCGCGCGTGTCGAGCTGCGCTTCCCGCAAGGCGGCGCCAAGCGCGGGGCCCCAGGGCTCTTGCTTGCGCGCGGTGGGGGTACCGCTGGTCTCGCCCGACAGGGTATCGCGGATCGGCGCCAGCAACGCTTCCGGCAACAGCCAGTTCATCGTGCCGCTGCGCGCCGCGAACTCCACGGTGAACTTGCATACCACCACGGATTCCTGCGCGGCGCCGAATTGCACCAGGCGTGGGTTGGTCTCTTGCTTGACGAGTTCCAGTTCCAGCGGCGCCACCGGTGTCCACGCCGCGGTCACATCGGGCGCGAAATTGCGCAGCATCAATGCGAGAAACCGCTGCGCGGCGGGCGCAATCGCAGCCTGTGTGTCGTTGTTGGCGCGCCCCGAGCCGCCAAAGAAACCGTCGAGCAGCGTCAGCAGCAATTGCGGTTCGACGCTCACGTAGGCGAAGCCGTTCAAGGGCTTGAGACGGATCACGGCCAGGGTCGCCGGCGTCGGCAGGGAGGCCTGCATGTCGCTGCACTTTACCGATTCCATCGAATCGAAATGCACGGCAGCATCGCGCCCGAGCAGGCCTGAGAGCGAATGGCAGGCGCGGGCCGCGAAGGCCTTGTTGACGCCGTCCAACAGCGGCAATTGGGTCCGATTGATGCGTTGCGCGGCGAAATCGTACGGCCTGGCCATGCCGACGTCCTTGCCGTCCTTCTTCTCGAGAAGTGCGGCGACTTCTTCGTCCGAAATGGCCGACTTCACCGCTTGCGCCTGTGCGTCCGCCATCACTGCACCACGAAGCTGGTGAATAGAAGATCGTCGATTTCCGGACCACCTTCTTTCTTCTGCACGGCACGGACCTCGTCGAGCGCCTCCATGCGCAGCTTCTCCTTGCCCTCCCGCGACATCATGGTCTGATAGTTGCGGTTGCTCATGATCAGCAGCAGGTTGTTGCGGATCAGCGGTATGTTCTTCTGGATGCTTTCGAGGGCCTTCGGATCGCGCGCCATGACTTCCATGGTGATTTGCAGGAAGCGCACCACGGATCCGTCCTCGAAGTTCACCACCAGCGGCGGGTCGATGGCGTAGTAGACCGCGGCCTTGCCGCCGCCTTCATCGCCATGGCCGCCGGCGGACGGCGCAGGTGCCACGGCGGTGATGTTGCCGTCCTTGTCCAACTTGAGAGGCGGCATCGGGTGCAGCTTCGCGTTGATGAAGCCGCCCACGATCACGGCTACGAGCGACACGACGAAAATGCCGATGCCATTCGTCAATTTAGTGATGAGCCCGCCGCCGGATTGCGCGGGTGCTGCTGGGGGAGCGTCGGCTGAGTCGGCCATAGTTCGATTCCTGGTGCGGTCACGTGCCGCCAGCTGAATCGAGCAAGTTCTATGCCAGCCACCCCAAACGGGATAAATCTATAGAATTCAGTTTGTTAGATGGTCGAACGAGCCGCCGGTAATTTGACGCCGGCGTCCTAGAACTTCAACGACACCTTCAATCCTGGCCCGGCGTCATCGAGTACCAGATGCGCGCCATGCAATTTGGTCACCGCCGCCACCAACGACAGTCCCAGGCCCGAACCCGGGAATTTGCGCGCCTCGTCGAGCCGCACGCGGCGGCCGAGCACGATCTCGCGTTTGTCGGCCGGTATCCCCGGTCCGTCGTCCTCCACGATCACCTCCGGCTCGCTGGCCGAGCCGCGCAGCACCACCCGGATGTGGCCGCCGTCCGGAGTGAATTTGATGGCGTTGTCGAGCAGGTTCGCCAGTGCCTGCGCCAACAGCTGGCGGCTGCCCTGCACCGTGGCCCCCGGCGCGACCGAACTGTGCAGTGCGATGCCGCGCTCCTCGCTCGCCGGCTCGTAAAGCTCGACCACGCTCGCCACCAGTTCCGACAGATCCACCGGCTCGCGCGCCACCGTGCCGGTCTCGGCGAGCGCAATCCGCAGCAGTGCGTCCAAGGTGCTGCGCATGTGATCTACCTCGGAAGTCACCCGCTCCAGGACGCGGCGTTCCGGCGAACCCGGCGCCAATCCGGGCATCGCTCCTTCGGCCGTGGCCTGCAGCCGGTTCAGCGGCGTGCGCAGATCGTGTGCGGCGCTGTCGAGGACGGTGCGCATCCCCAAGGTGAGTTGCTCGATCTTGTCGAGCATGGTGTTGATCTCGCGCGCCAGCTTGTTGATTTCATCGTCGGCGTCGCGGACCGGCAGCCGCTGCGATAGATCGCCGCGCATGATCTGGGTCGCCACGGCCGAAATGGCTCCCGCCTGCGCGAGAATTCGCCGGCCCATCCAGAACCCGCCGCCGAGACCCATCAGCAAGGTCACCACCACCGCGGCGATCAAGCCGCGCATCATGAGGCTCTTGACGTCCTGGCGCTCCTGCACATCGTGCCCGACCAGCATTCGATAGCCGCCGGGAAGATGAAACGGCCGCGCGCGCATCTCGTGCTCGCGGGTTTCGTCGCCGTACGGCACGGAGACCTTGAAGTAAAACCACTTGTCCTGGTTGGCTTCCTTCGGCCAGGCCGGAACGTTGCCGGCGACGGGGCGCAATTGCGGATCGACCATCAGGTAGACGGCGCCGCGGACGTCTTGATCCTGCGAGCGCTGTTCGATCAACTCGATGAAATCGCTGCGCGACAGCACCACCATTTGCTCGCGCAGCCCCTGCACTTCGGCTTCGATGAGATTGTCGGTGCTGCCATCGACGACCCGCGACACCGCGAAATCGACCGCGCCCAGGAGTGCGGCGGCACCGCAGGCGAACACGATCGAGTAGACGATCGCGATGCGGAACGGTGATGTGGCCAGTACCCCGAGAAACCGTTGATCGGGTCCCACGTTGCCGGTCTGCTATTCGTCTTCGCGCAAGCTGTACCCGGCGCCGCGCACGGTGTGCAGCAGGGGCTTGTCGAAATCCTTGTCGATGGCCTGGCGCAATCGGCTTATGTGCACGTCGATGACGTTGGTTTGAGGATCGAAATGATAGTCCCACACGCCCTCGAGCAGCATGGTGCGCGTCACCACTTGTCCGCTGTGGCGCATCATGAATTCCAGCAGCTGGAACTCGCGCGCGGTTAGCTCGATTTTCTTGCCGTTGCGCGTCACGCGGCGCGTCATGCGGTCCAGTTCCAGGTCCGCCAACTTGAGCTTGGTATTGGTCTCCGCGGTGTTGCCCTCGCCGCGCCTGGCCAGCGCGTCGATGCGCGCGAGCAGCTCGGACATGTGATACGGCTTGGTCAGGTAATCATCGCCTCCGGCGCGCAGTCCGGTGATGCGATCGTCCACGTCGCCGAGCGCGCTCAAGATCAGCACCGGAATCTTGCGGCCGGTGGCGCGCAACGACTGCACCAGCGCCAAACCGTCCAGCTTGGGCAGCATGCGATCGACGATCGCCAGGTCGACCCCCATGGAGGAAGCCATCTGCAGGCCGTCCAGACCGTTGTTCGCTACATCGACCGAATGTCCGGCTTCGCGCAGGGCCTTTGCCAGAGAGTCGCGTGCAACTTCGTCATCTTCAACAATCAAGATGTGCATGACTGGTATCTTACAGGCGTTGAACCGCTGTTTGTCGGCACGATAGACTGTGCCGGAGGTCTGCGGGTTCACCCTGGTTCATTCCTAAGCCTAAGGCGGATGCATATGCCGGAGACCCTACCGCAGACAGCCTGCGACGTGCTGGTGATTGGCGGCGGCCCCGCCGGCTCGACGGCAGCGGGTTTGCTCGCCGAATCCGGCCATGGCGTGATCCTGCTGGAAAAGGCTCGCCACCCGCGTTTTCATATCGGCGAATCGCTTCTGCCCGCGAATCTGCCGTTGCTCGAACGCCTCGGGGTCGCCGACAAGGTACGCGCCATCGGCATGGAGAAATGGGGGGCGGAATTCGTCTCGCCCTGGGACGGCCGCCGCCAGGAATTCCAATTTGCCGACGCCTGGGACAAGTCCCAGCCGTTCTCCTACCAGGTCAGGCGCTCCGAATTTGACGAAATATTGGTGCGGCGGGCCGCCGAGCTCGGCGCGCGGGTCATCGAGGAGTGCCGCGTCCGCGACGTGGAGTTCAATGCGCATGGCGCCAAGGTGCACGCCGAATACGGCGACGGGCGCCGCGAGACCTTCGGCGCTGCCACCGTCGTTGATGCCTCGGGCCGCGACACGGTGCTCGGCAACCGTCTCGGCGCCAAGCTGCGCAGCAAGAAGCACAACAGCGCCGCCATGTACGCGCATTTCAGCGGAGCGCTGCGCGAAACGGGCAAGCGCGAGGGCAACATCACCATCTACTGGTTCGATCATGGCTGGTTCTGGTTCATTCCGCTGCACGACGGCGCAACCAGCATCGGCGCCGTCGTCTGGCCCCACTACATGAAGACCCGCACCGTGCCGGTGAAGGATTTCTTCCTCGCCACGGTCGCGCTCTGTCCGCCGCTTGCCGAACGCCTGAGCGCCGCCGCACTGATCTCGGAGGTCGAGGCCACCGGCAACTACTCGTACGAGTGCAAACGCAGCTGTGGCATGAACTACTTTTTGATCGGCGATGCGTTCACTTTCATCGATCCGGTATTCTCCTCCGGCGTGATGTTGGCGATGAATGGCGGCAAGGCCGCCGCCGAGGCGATTCACATCAGCCGCACCGAGCCCAAGCGCTCCAAGGAGGCGCTCAAGCAGTTCGATCGCATCATGCGCCACGGCCCGAAGCAGTTCTCCTGGTTCATATACCGCGTCACCAATCCCGCCATGCGCGAACTGTTCCTGGGGCCGCGCAACGTGCTGCGCATGGAGGAGGCATTGCTGTCCTTGTTGGCGGGCGACATCTTCGGGCGCACGCCCATTTGGAATTCGCTGCGGCTGTTCAAGGCGGTCTACTTCCTGTCGTCGATCTTCAGGATCGGCCGCACGCTCAAGGCGGCGCGGCAACGCGCCGTCAATATCCGTCCCGAGGCGGAACATGTGACCAACGTTTGAATGGTCGCGGCCATTCGCAGCGCGTTTCCCTGGATATCATTGCTGCTGGCCGCCGGCGGCTTTGCCGCGCACGCGCGCGCCGACGATAAGCCCCTGTGGGAACTCGGTTTGGGGCTGGGCGCGGTCGTCTTCGAGGACTATCGCGGCTCGGCCACGGCCCATGCCTATCCGCTGCCCGTTCCCTATATCATCTACCGGGGCGAGTTTCTGCAAGCGGATCGCGACGGCGTACGCGGCAAACTGTTCAATCAGGATTGGCTGGAAATAAACGTGAGCGGCAACCTGACCACGCCGGTGCGCAACGATGCGGAGCGCAACGGCATGCCGGAATTGCGCACGACGGTGGAGCTCGGACCGTCGTTCGATTTCCATTTGTTCAAGAGCGCGGATGCCAAATACAAGCTCGATTTACGCATGCCGTTGCGCGCGGCGGCGACGGTGGAATCCTCGCCGAAATGGATCGGCGGGACCTTCACGCCGCGCTTGAATCTCGACGTGGCGGATCCGTTCGGCCATTCCGGCTGGAATTTGGGGCTCGCCCTCGGCCCGTTGTTCGCCGACCGCCGCTACAACCAATATTTTTATTCGGTCGCGCCGCAATACGCGACCGCTGCGCGGCCCGAGTATCAAGCTGGCGGCGGCTACACGGGCACGCAGTCGCTGGCGGCGCTCTCGAAGCGCTTCCCCAAATTCTGGGTCGGTGCGTACATGCGCTACGACCGCCTCGATGGCGCCGCGTTCATCGACAGCCCGCTGGTCCAGCGCCGTAGTTATTGGTCGGGAGGATTGGGCTTCGCCTGGATGATCAGTCAATCTTCGCGGCTGGTACACGTCCCCGACTGACGATGTGGCGTCCGCTCAAAGTCCTCTACGAGTATTTCGCTCTGTACAGCTCCTTGACGCTGCTCGGCATCATCTGTCTGACCTGGTCCGTGTTCGCGCTGCCCTTGTATTTCATCCTGCCGCGGAAGATGGGCACCAAAATCGGCCGCGCCGGCATCACCTACGGTTTTCGCCTCTACGCCTGGTCCCTGTCGATCACGCGCACCTATCGCCTGGATCTGCGCGCCGTGGATACGCTGCGCGGCGGGCCGCCCTTGATTCTGGCGCCGAATCATCCCGCGCTCATCGATGCGCTGCTGATCCTCACTCGCCACGCGAATCTCGTGTGCGTCATGAAGTCGCAGCTGATGAACAACGTGTTTTTGGGCTCCGGCTCGCGTCTGGCGCGCTATGTACGCAACGATTCCTCGCGGCAAATGGTCAAGGAATCGGTGGCGCATCTCAAGCAGGGCGGCGTATTGCTGTTGTTTCCCGAGGGCACCCGCACGACGCGGCAACCGATCAATGCCTTGGTCGGCAGCGTCGGTCTGATCGCGAAACACGCTCATGTCCCGGTGCAGACCCTCATCATCGAGACCGATTCGCCGTTCTTGAGCAAAGGTTGGCCGCTGTTCAAGCGTCCGCAGCTGCCCATCGTGTACCGCGTGAGGCTCGGCAAGCGCTTCGATCCGCCGACCGACGTCGCCGCGTTCACCGCGCAGCTCGACCAATACTACCGCGAGGCGCTGCAAGGCGCGCTGCAGTCCCGTTGGCTGAAAGGCGGCTGATTGGCGGCCGTATCGCAAACGCATCTGGTGCTCATACCGAGCTACAACTCCGGCCGCAGGCTGTTGCCGACCGTTCGCTCGGCGCTCGAGCAATGGGCTCCCGTTTGGGTCGTGGTGGACGGCAGCACCGACGGCTCGGCCGAGCAACTCCTGCGCATGGCCGACGACAACCCAAATCTTCGGATCTGGATGTTGCCGCGGAATCAAGGCAAGGGCGCAGCGGTATGGTTCGCACTGCAAAAGGCGCGCAACGCAGGATTCACGCATGTGCTGACCATGGACTCGGATGGTCAGCATCCGGCCGAGCGCATCGCCGCCTTCATGCACGCTTCGCTCGCCGCGCCGGGCGCCATGGTGCTGGGCACTCCGGTCTTCGACGCAAGCGCGCCGAGCTTGCGCGTCAAGGGCAGAAGAATATCCAACTGGTGGGCGAATCTCGAAACCCTCTGGGCGGGAATTTCGGACTCGCTGTTCGGCTTTCGCGTTTATCCGATTGCACCGCTGATCGCCGTGATGCGGCGCCAGCCGTGGATGCGGCGTTTCGATTTCGACGTGGAGGCGGTGGTGCGCCTAAGTTGGCGCGGCGTGCCTGCCATCAACCTGCCGGCGCCGGTGCGCTATTTCAGCGCTGCTGAAGGTGGAGTCTCGCATTTCAAATATTGGCGCGACAACGCGCTGCTGACCTGGATGCATCTCCGCTTGGTGTTGGGCTTTCTATTGCGCTCGCCCCTGCTCCTCGCCCGCCGCTCGAAGCCCGGATGAGCGGCAGCGCCGCCCGCCGGCACGTGCGCCCGGCGCGCAGTCGGCCCGATACCGCCGATTTCGAGCACCCGCATGCCCGCTTTCAGGCCATGAACCGCTCGATTCGGTCATAATCGGCAGCCGTGCGGTCGACCGTTTAGCCACGGGTTGCCGCATCGTGCCGCGCCTATATAATGATTGCCACTTAAGAACACATCGAATGTCTATATGTCCGACAAAGCGTCGCTCATGCAACAGTCGGCGCCGCTGGCCGGCGTCGGTTTGCAGCGGGAAATCGCGGCCCTGTTCGTCCAGGCCCTGAACCTCGAGGTCCAGGCCGACGAGATCGATCCCGACGCGCCGCTGTACGGTGAAGGTTTGGGATTGGATTCCATTGACATCTTGGAGGTCGCGCTGATCCTCTCCAAGCAATACGGCATCCAATTGCGCGCCGACAGCCAGGAGAATCAGCAGATCTTTCGTTCTCTGAGGCATCTAGCAGAGTACATTGCGGCACACAGAACCAAGTAACCATGCATTGGGGGCGTAGACTGCAGCTCGCTGCCGTTGGCGTATTCATTGTCGCTTACTCCGGACTTTCGCATTACAGCAATTCGCATGCGCAGGCGCGCGACCTGGCGACCATCCTCGCCCTGGCACCCATGCTGACCTTGGGGTTGCTTCTGCTGGGGCGCTGGCGCGGCGCCTTGACGGCTCTATCGGCAGCGGCCGCAGTCGGCGCTCTCTGCTTCCACTACTGGCCGCTGTTCAAGCAGAACTTCTCCTTGGTGTACCTCATCCAGCAGCTCGGCTTCCACGGCCTCATGGCGGCTACTTTCGGTCTCTCCCTACTGCCCGGCCATTTGCCGCTATGCACGCAGCTCGCCGACAAAGTGCACGGCCCCTTGGGCCCGCCCGAGTTGCGCTATACCCGTCGGGTGACCGCCGCATGGACCTGGTTCTTCGTCGCCAACATGGCGGCGACCGTGCTGCTCTTTGCCTGCGCGCCGCTGCGCATCTGGTCGCTGTTCGTCAATTTCTGCTCGCTGCCGCTGATCGGCCTCATGTTCGCAGTCGAGTACGCCATCCGGCGCCGCGTCTTGAAGCAGGTGCATACCGGCGGCCTGATCGCCACGCTGCGCGTGTATTTCGCCGATCCTCGCTGACGCGCGATGGATACGATTGCGTTACTGTCCCATCCATCCGCCGCCGCCGTGGTTGCCTACCGCGGCGGACAGCCCATCAGCGCCAAGCGGCTGCTCGACGACGCGCGGCGGCTGGCGCTTCTCTTGCCCGAAGGCAGGCATGTACTGAACATCTGCAGCGATCGTTACCGGTTCGCCGTCGGTTTCGCCGCCTGCCTGATCACCCGCCGCGTAAGTCTTCTACCCTCGACGCATACCCCCGAAGTGATCGGGCAGATGGCAGCATTTGCTCCGGACGCCTTCTGCCTCACCGACGACCCGCTCTGCGACATCGCGCTGCCGCAGCTGCTATTCCCGGATGAGCCGCCCCTGCCCGGGGACCCGACAGCGCACGCCGCCGAATTCGACGTGCCCATGATTCCGGTTGGACAACTCGCCGCCATCGTCTTCACTTCCGGGTCCACCGGCACGCCGCTGCCTTATGAGAAGACCTGGGGACCATTGGCGTACTGCATACTCGCAGGCGCGCCCCGCTTGGGGTTGCTCGACGGCAGATCGCACGCGCTGGTGGGCACCGTGCCCGCGCAGCACATGTACGGCTTCGAGTCGACCCTGCTGCTGGCGCTGCTCAGCGGCAACGCTTTCTGCGCGGAACGGCCCTTCTATCCCGCCGACGTCGCATCCACCGTGGATCAGCTGCCGCGGCCGCGCGTACTGGTGACCACGCCGGTGCATTTGCGCGCACTGCTGGCCTCCGAGGTGCCCTTCCCCGGGGTCGACCTGGTGATATCGGCCACCGCACCGCTGACGAAGGAGCTGGCGCGCGAAGTGGAAGCGCGCTACCGAACGCGCCTGCTGGAGATCTACGGTTCGACCGAGACCGGACAGATCGCGCTGCGGCGCACGGCCGAGACCGATGCCTGGCGGCTCTGGCCCGGCGTGACCCTGACCGCGGTCAACGATCTAACCTTTGCGCAGGGCGGGCACGTCGAGCAGCGCACGGTGATGTGCGATCTCATCGAGATCGTGAGCGCCGACCAATTCCTGCTGCACGGCCGCGCCGCCGACATGGTCAACGTCGCCGGCAAGCGCAGCTCCTTCGCTTATTTGAATGCGCAACTGCATGCAATTCCTGGAGTGCGCGACGGCGCATTTTTCGTACGCGACGGCCGCAGCGGCGATACCGGCGTCGCAAGGTTGAGCGCCATGGTGGTCGCGCCGGGCATGAGCGTCGCGACGTTGACCGAGCAGCTGCGGCAGCGCATCGATCCGGTATTTCTGCCGCGGCCGCTGCTGCTGGTGGAGAAGCTGCCGCGCAACGCAACCGGCAAGCTGCCGCTGCAGGCGCTGCAGGGGTTCGCCGAGCAGCATTTGCAGAGCGCGGACGTGGGCACGAACTCGCCGATGAAGAGCACGCTCGAAATCGCGGCGGATCATCCCGTGTACGCCGGACACTTCCCCTCCTTCCCGGTGCTCCCCGGCGCGGTGCTGCTCGACGCCGTGCTCGCCGCCATCCAGCAAGCGCGCGCGATCGATGTGACGCATTGTCGAATCGCGGTGGCGAAATTTCTGGCGGTGGTGCGGCCCGGCGACCCCTTGAGCCTCGAGCATGAGGCATCGGACAACGGTGCGATCCGCTTTACGATACGCAGCCTGGAGCGCACCGTGGCGACGGGTACCTTGTCCGGCCCCGCGCAGGCCTCGCCCGCGTGACGCAAAAAATCTCGCTGCTTGCGGCAACAGAGCGCAAGGCTGCGTGGGTCGAACACCGCGAGCGCGGCAGTATCGTGCTTCTGCGCGTCATGGCATTCCTGTCGCTGCGCCTCGGCAGAAGCGTGAGCCGCGTGATTCTCTACGGCATCGCCGTTTATTTTTTCCTGTTTGCACCCAGCGCGCGCCGCAGCTCCAACGCGTATCTGCGCCTCGCGCTCGGCCGTGCACCAAAGGCCCGCGACCGTTTCCGGCAGATCCTGAGTTTCGCCACCACCATCCACGATCGCGTATACCTGATCAACGGCCAGTTCGATAAATTCAACATCAGCGTCGACGGCGAGAACGTGATGCTGAATCACGCCGGCGGCCGCGGCGCATTGCTGCTCGGCGCCCACATGGGCAGCTTCGAGGTCATGCATTGCCTTGGCCGAACCCACAGCGGTCTGCGCGTCACGATGGCCATGTACGAAGACAACGCGCGCAAGATCAGCGCGATCCTGGCGGCGATCAATCCCAACCTGGAACCGGACATCGTGCCGCTCGGCCACATCGGAGCCATGCTCGATATCGCCGAACGCCTCGATCAAGGCGCTTTCGTCGGCGTCCTCGGCGATCGCACGCTGGGCGCCGAGAACGTGCAGGCGGTCACCCTGCTCGGCGAACGCGTAAATCTGCCCGTAGGACCCATGCGCGCGGCGGCCATCCTGCGTCGTCCGGTGTATTTCATGGCAGGACTATATCGCGGCAGGAACGACTATCACGTCGTGTTCGAGAAGGTCGCCGATTTCTCCGACATGGCCGCCGGGGAGCGCGCTGCCGCAATCTCCGCTGCGGTCGAGAGATACGCCGCCGTATTGAATAAGTATTGCCGCAGCGATCCTTACAACTGGTTCAATTTTTTCGATTTCTGGCATGCGTATTCCTAGCCTGTTGGCGGCATTGTTGCTGTCCGGCAGCGCCGCGGCCGCCCCGGCCGCCGCCGCCGGCGACTTGGATGCTCTGATGACTTTGTTGGCCCAGAGGCAGCATGGCCATGTGCAATTCGTCGAGCAGCAATTCTTGAGCGTACTCGACCATCCGCTGGAGTCGTCCGGCGAAATGCGCTACGACGCGCCTGACCGGCTGGAGAAGCGCACGCTGGCACCCCGCGCGGAAACGCTGATCCTGGACGGCGGCATCTTGACGGTGGACCGGGGCAAATCCCACCGGGTGGTGGACCTGCATGCCTACCCGCAGGCGCAACCGTTCATCGAAAGCGTGCGCGCCACGCTGGCGGGCGATCGCGGCGCGCTCGAGAAGCTCTTCGCTTTGGAGTTCGACGGCAGCCTGGCGCGATGGACGCTGACGCTGGTGCCCAAGGATGCCAAGGTCAAACGCTCGGTGGCGCAGGTACGCATCGACGGCGCCCAGGATCAATTGCTCAAGGTCGAGATTCGCCAATCCGACGGCGACCGCTCGCTGATGACTCTGCGTCCCGCCGCGACGCCATGAACGGATCGCGCGTGCGCGCGCTTCTCGTGTGGTCGGCCTGCATCATCATCGCGGCCATCGTCGTCGTCCGCGCGCGCTACATCACGGACCTGTCGGCTTTCCTGCCCGACAAACCCACTCCCACGCAGCAACTGCTGGTCGATCAATTGCGCGACGGCCCCGCCTCGCGTCTCATCCTGATCGCCATCGAGGGCGCCGACGCAGACACGCGCGCGAAACTGTCGCGGGCTCTGGCGGCGGCGTTGCGCCGCGATGCGCGTTTCGCGCGGGTCGAGAACGGCGAGCCGGTCACCGAGCAGGCCGACCGCGAGTTCCTCTTCATGCATCGCTACTTGCTGAGCGATGAGATCAGCGCGCAGCGCTTCAGCGCCGCGGGGTTGCACGCGGCGATCGGGGACAGCGTCGCTGACCTTGCCTCGCCGACCGGCCTGCTTTTCAAGTCGCTGCTGCCGCGCGATCCGACCGGTGAGCTGCTGCACATCATCGATCAACTCTCTGCGACAACGGGGCCTGAAACCCGCGACGGGGTCTGGGTATCGCCCGATGGGAAGCGAGCCTTGGGCGTGGCGCAAACAGCGGCGTCGGGGTCCGACAGCGACGCGCAAGAACGAGCGGTAGCCGCCATCCGCGCCGCATTCGCGACGGCAGGGGCACAAGGCGGGTCGGCGGCGGCACAGGGCGCGCCGGCGGCAGCGCCTGGCCCGGCGGTCCTGAAGCTGAGCGGTCCGAGCGTGTTCGCGGTCGCGGCGCGCGCCAAGATCGAATCTGCGGCGCTGCGCTTGTCGCTCATCGGCGGCGCGTTGGTGGTGACCCTGCTGCTTGCCGTCTACCGCTCTCTGCCGGCGCTCGGGTTGGGTTTGCTGCCGGTGGCCAGCGGCGCCTTGGTCGGCATCGCGGCGGTGGCCTTGGGATTCGGCGTGGTGCACGGGCTTACCTTGGGATTCGGCACCACCTTGATGGGCGAGTCGGTCGACTACTCGATTTATTTTTTCATCCAGTCGCGCAACCTGCGCGACAGCGGCGCTGAACGGAGTTCTTGGGCTGAGCGCTGGTGGCCGACGGTGCGATTGGGAATGCTGACGTCGGTGTGCGGATTCGCCTCGTTGCTGCCTTCCGGCTTTCCGGGATTGCAGCAACTGGGCCTGTACTCGATGAGCGGCCTGGTCACCGCGGCTCTGGTGACCCGTTTCGTCCTGCCGGCGCTTCTGCCAAAGGCGTTCTCGGTGCATGACGTCACGCCGATCGGTGCCGCAATTGCGGCCGTATTGGCGCCCATCGCGCAGCTTCGGCGCGTGGTCGTGGCGGCCTGCGCGCTCATTCTCGCCTTGCTGGCGTCGCTCATTTTGTACCTACATCACGCGTCGCTGTGGAATCGGCAGCTTTCGGCCTTGAGCCCGGTGTCCATCGAGGAGCAGAACTTCGACGCCGAGCTGCGCGCCGAATTGGGCGCCGCCGATGTGCGCGACCTGATCGTCGTCTCGGGCCCCGACCTGGAATCGGTGCTGCGGGGTGCCGAGCTTGCCGCGGGCGCTCTGCAGCCGCTGCTCGACCAAAAGATCATCGGCAGCTTCGACAGCCCGGCCGCTTACCTGCCGAGCATGGCGGCCCAGGAGGCGCGGCGCGGCAGCCTGCCGAACGCGTCGCAGCTGCGCGATAATTTGCGCCAGGCCAGTACCGGCCTGGCGATCCGCTTTGAGCGTTTGCAGCCCTTTCTGGAGGACGTCGAGGCGGCGCGGCATGGGCCGCTGCTGAGTGCGCGCGATCTGTCCGGCACTTCGTTGAACACGGGATTCGAGTCCATGATCCTGCATCAAAAGGAGCGCTGGAACGCGTTGTTGCCGCTGCACGGGGCCGAAGCGGGACAGGAAATCGATTTGCCGCGCGTTGCCGCGGCGCTGCACGCGGCGCATCTCGACGCGGCCCGTGTGCTCGACTTGAAACGCGAGTCCGATGATTTGTACACGGACTATTTGGGCGAGGCGATTCACCTCGCCTTGGCTGGATTCGCCGCGGTGGCGATATTGCTGCTCGTGGCCTTGCGCTCGGCGCTGCGCGTGGCACTGGTGCTTTGCCCGCTGATCCTGGCGGTGTTGGTCGTGGCTGCTGCGCTGGCTGCATGCCAGGTACAACTCACGATTCTACACCTGGTGGGCATGCTGCTGATCGTCGCGGTCGGTTCCAATTACGCGCTGTTCTTCGACCGCCAGGGCCATGCGGGCGAGCGCAGCTCGCTGCCTGTCCTGGCCTCTTTGGTCATCGCCAACGCCGGCACGGTGATCGGTTTTGGCCTCTTGTCGTTCTCACGGGTACCCGTGCTCGTGGCGCTCGGCTGCACCGTCGCGCCCGGTGCGTTCCTCGCACTGGTGTTCTCGGCGCTGCTCGCGCCGCCTGGCGCTGCGCGTGCGCCGTAATCTCTTCCCTGCCGCGGATCCAAGTCAGGCCGCCACTCGAATTCTGTGGCTGCCGGGCGCCTACAACGCGGCGGAGGATTTCGTGCGGGCGGGATTCGGCGCGGCCGTATCCCGGCGCGGCCTGCCCTTGGATCTGGAATTCATCGATCTGGAATTGCGATACTTGGGGGATAACGGCGCGCTTCGGCAACTGCGCAGCGAGATCGTATTGCCGTTGCGCGAGGCCGGAATTGCCGTGTGGTTGGCGGGAATCTCGTTGGGCGGTTCGCTGGCGCTGGATTTTGCGGCCTCGCATTCCGGCGAACTGGCTGGGTTGTGCCTGCTGGCGCCCTATCTTGGGAATCGCATGCTGATCGAGGAGATCGTGCAGGCTCGGGGACTCGAGAATTGGCAGCCCGGCGAGCTTGCGGAAACGGATGTAGAACGCCGAATATGGCGCTACATCAAGAATCGCCGCACGGACGCCGTGCCGCTGTACCTGGGATTTGGCAGGGAAGACCGTTTTTCGTCGGCGCTGCAGCTGCTAGCGGGGATTCTTCCTGCCGAATCGGTAGAGGTCATGGAAGGCGGGCACGATTGGCGGACTTGGGCGATGTTATGGGAGAGGTTCTTGGATTCGCGCTTCTTCGCATGAATCGTTGGCGGCCTGCGCCGTTGCTCTATGCCTCCGCCGCAGTGCATGCGGGCGCGGCTGCCTGCCTGTTGCGGCCGCACACCTGGCCGTGGGCGCTCGCCGCCGTCGCCGCCAATCACGTCGTGTTGGCCGGCGCGGGATTATGGCCGCGCAGCAGGCTGCTCGGGCCCAACTGGACCCGTCTACCCGGCGCCAGCGGCGCCTCGGTGGCCATTACCATCGACGATGGTCCCGATCCGGAGGTCACGCCGCGGGTATTGTCGCTGCTCGAAACAGCGGGGGCGCAGGCGACCTTCTTTTGCGTCGGCGAGCGCGTGCTGCGCCACGCGGATCTCGCTCAGGAAATCGTGCGCCGCGGACATGCGGTCGAGAATCATAGCCAGCGCCACCGCCACAACTTCTCGCTGCTCGGCTATTCCGGCATGCGCGGCGAGATCACTTGCGCGCAGGAGAGCATCGAGCGCGTTACCGGCAGCCGTCCGCGCTTCTTCCGCGCGCCGGCCGGTCTTCGCAATCCGTTCCTCGACCCGGTATTGACGCATCTCGGGCTGCATCTGGCGAGTTGGACGCGCCGCGGATTCGATACCGTCAATGCCGACGCATCGTCGGTGTATCGGCGGCTGGCCGAACCGCTCTGCGCCGGCGACATCCTGCTGCTTCATGACGGCAATGCCGCGCGCGATCGCACCGGAGCACCCGTGATCTTGGCCGTGCTGGAGCGGCTGCTCGATACGCTGCGAGCGCACGCGCTGCAGGCGATCACCCTGCGCTCGGCGCTGACTTGAAGAACGGCATGACTCCGCAGTTGTTGAAGCATTTTACGGCCACCAGTTGCATCGGCACCGGCGTGGAGGCGACGCTCAACTCGCTCATGCAGCAGGAGAGCGGCCTGCGGCATTGCGAATTCGAGACCGTCAAAATCGACACGCACATCGGCGAGGTGCCGGGTGTCGATGCGCAGCGATTGCCGCGTGAGTTAGGGTTATTCGATTGCCGCAACAATCGTCTGGCGGAACTGGCGCTGCAGCAGGATGGCTTCCTGGATGCCGTGCAAGCGGCTGTGGGCCGCTACGGGCCGCGCCGCGTCGGCGTGTTCATCGGTACCAGTACGGCGGGCGTGCTGCAGACCGAATTGGCGTACCGCAATCGCGAAGGCGGCAGCGGCGCGCTGCCCGCTTCGTTCCACTATGCCACCACGCATAACTCCTTTTCCGTCGCGGACTACGTGCGCCAGCGCTGCGGTCTCAAGGGCCCCGCCGTCGCGCTCTCTTCCGCCTGCGCCTCCAGCGCCAAGGCTTTTGGCTCCGCGCGCCGCATGATCGATGCCGGCCTCATCGACGCTGCATTGGTCGGCGGCACGGATTCGTTGTGCCTTACCACGCTCTACGGCTTTCATTCGCTGCAGCTCTCCTCGCCCGTCCCGTGCCGGCCGTTCGACGTGGCCCGCGACGGCATCTCCATCGGCGAGGCTGCGGCATTCGCGCTGCTGCAGCGTGTGCCCGACAGCCTGGATGGCGACGCGATACTGTTGCTCGGAGTGGGCGAATCCAGCGACGCCTATCACATGTCCGCCCCGCATCCGGAGGGCTTGGGCGCACGCCGCGCGATGCAAGCGGCGCTCGCCGCCGCTTCCTTGAGTCCAGCCGACATCGATTACATCAATCTGCATGGCACCGGCACGCCCAGCAACGACCGCTCGGAGAGCCAGGCCGTAACCAGCGTGTTTGGCGCCACCACTCCTTGCAGTTCGACCAAGGGAGCCACCGGACACACGCTGGGCGCTGCCGGCGCCTTGGAAGCAGTGATCAGCGCGCTGTCGATCCGCAATGGCCTGATGCCCGGCGGCGTGCACACCACGCGCGTAGACCCGACGCTGACCGCGCACTACATTCGCGACAACAGGCGCGGCGCCGTGGCGCGCGTGCTCAGCAATTCCTTTGGCTTCGGCGGCACGAACTGCAGTCTCATATTCGGCTCGGCGCGATGAGCTTGGCCGCGTACGTGGATGGCATCGGCGTGCTGGGCCCGGGTCTTTCCGGCTGGCCGCAAACGGCCGCGATATTATCCGGCCGGCGCGCCTACAACGCCGCACCCACGGTGCTGCCCACCCCCGGCATGCTGCCGGCAGCGGAACGGCGCCGCACCGGGCGGGTGGTGAAGGTCGCCTTGGGCATAGCCCTCGAGGCCACCGCAGCCGCGGGCGCCGACGCGATGCTGCTGCCCAGCGTGTTCTCCTCCAGCGGCAGCGACGGCCACATCTGCCACGAGATCTGCCAGGCGCTGTCCCTGCCCGGGCGCGAGGTGTCGCCCACGCGTTTTTCCAATTCGGTGCACAATGCACCGGCCGGATATTGGAGCATCGCCACCGGCTCCATGGCGGAGTCGAACGTACTGTGCGCCTTCGATGCCAGTTTCACCGCGGGCTTGCTGGATGCGATGTCTCAAGTGAACGTGGATCAACGCGCCATTTTGTTGGTCGCCTACGACACGGAGTATCCGCCGCCGCTGCATGTCAAGCGGCCGATTCCCGACGCGTTCGGCATTGCGATGGTGCTCTCGCCGCGATTGACTGCGCAATCGCTGGCGCGCCTGGAAGTCGCCCTCACCGATGAGGCGTTTGATACCATGCGCGAGCCACAACTCGAAGCGTTGCGCGCATCGATTCCCGCCGCACGCGGACTGCCCTTGCTCGAGACGCTGGCGCTGCAGGGAAGGGGACGTGCCATCATCGAATATCTGGACATCGCGCGGGCCGGCGTGCTGATCGAACCATGCCGTTGAACGGCGCCGCGGTCTTGGATCGCGCCTGGATCGAAGCGCACATTCCGCATCAGGGCAGCATGTGTCTGCTCGAGGAAGTGCTGAGTTGGGACTCGCGCCACCTGCGTTGCCGCAGCGGCGGTCATCGCAGCGCCTCTCATCCGCTGCGCTCGCACGGTCGCCTCGGCATCGCCTGCGGCATCGAATACGTCGCGCAGGCAATGGCCGTGCACGGCGCAATCGCCGGCGCGGCGCTGGCCGGCGCGCGCAGCGTCGGTGCCGCCGCCAAGGCCGAGGTTGGATTTCTCGCAGGTTTGCGCGATATACGAATGCACGCGCAACGCCTCGATGACATCGAATCCGACTTGATCTGTGAAGTTCGTCACCTGGCCGGCGACGCAGCCACCGCGCTTTACTCCTTCGAGCTGAGCGCCGCAGAGCGCTGCCTGCTCGAGGGCCGTGCGACCGTGGTGCTCGACGCCAAAGGGCTGACGCCGTGAGCGCCGCGCCATTGAGAGCGCTCGTCACCGGCGGCAGCGGCGGTTTAGGAGCCGCCATTTGCCGGCGGCTCGCTGCCGCGGGCAATTTCGTGCACGTTCACGCCAATCGCTCCATGCCGTCCGCGGAAGCGACCGCGGCGCAGATCGTTGCGGCCGGCGGCCAGGCGCTCGCCGTGCAATTCGACATCACCGATGCGGCGGGGACGCGCGCCGAGATGGAGAGAATTCTCGAGCAGGGTCCGATACAGGTGCTGGTGAACAACGCCGGTATCCACGACGATGCCGTTTTTCCCGGCATGAGTCCAGAGCAATGGCAGCGGGTGATCGATGTATCGGTGCACGGCTTCTACAACGTCACGCAGCCGCTCACGCTGCCCATGATCCGCACCCGTTGGGGCCGCATCATCAATATCTCTTCGGTTTCCGCACTCATGGGCAATCGCGGCCAGGTGAATTATGCCGCCGCCAAAGGCGCCCTGAATGCAGCCACCAGGGCCTTGAGCCTGGAAGTTGCGAGCCGCGGCATCACCGTGAATGCGGTTGCGCCGGGGATCATTGCCACCGGGATGAGCAGCGGCGCCTTCGACGCTGCGGCCATCAACGACATCGTGCCGATGAAGCGCGCCGGCTCACCCGAGGAAGTGGCCAGCCTGGTCGCGTTCCTCGCCTCCCCCGATGCTGGCTACATCACGGGCCAGATCATTTCCATCAGCGGTGGAATGGCCTGAACCTTGCGATTGGCCTGGGCGCCTCTTCAGGCGTAGGCGTCGACGATCCCGCTGGCCGCACGGGCCGTGGAGCCTACGGCGCTCGCCGCCGCGAAATCGCTGCGCTCGGCGCCTGAGTTCCACTCGTAGGTTTGTGCCGTCGGCGTACGGTCTTGGAAGGAACGCTGCGAGATATCGACGCTCACCTGACCGAAGCCCTGATCGCCGAGCATCTCGCGCAGTTTCGGCGTGCTCGCCTGCAGCGCGTCGCGGGTGACGGCGCTGTGGCTGACCATCCAAACTTGTGCGTGATCGCCCTGCACGGCAATACGTACCTCGATGGGCCCCAATGCCGGCGGGTTCACCTGCAGCTTGGCGCTGCTGATGTTGTTGTCCACCATCGTGGAAATCTGGTTGGCTACACCCTGACCGAACTCGCTGCTGTCGACGTTGGCGCCGACTTTCAGGGTGGTCGCGGCCGCCGCATCGGAACTCGAGGCAGGCGCAGCGCCCGATGCGGCTTGCGCCGCCGCGGCGCTGCCATCGGCGCCCGTCGAAGCGGCAGTGGCTGCCAGATCCGAGTCGCTGCGCGCGTGTTTGTCGTCGGCCGCCGTCGTGGCCGCGAGCGCCGTAATCACACGCGCAGCGCTCGCCGCGGCAGCCGCCATCGCGGATGCTCCAGCGACAGCGCCCAGCGCGCTGGCCGCGTCAGGCCCAATTCCCTGCGCCGGTGTCCCTGTGTCGGGAGTTGCCAGGGCATCGAAGCTCGCTGAATTTTGCGCGACACCGGAAGTCGCTGCGGCTACCGCGGCATTGTCCCCGGCGCCCGCGGTGTCGGAGCCCGCGGTGCCGGCGGCAGCGGCAGCACTGGCAGTCTCGGACCCTGCCGCAGCGGTGTTGGCTGCAGCGTTCGCGCCGCTGCCATTCACTGCGTTGTCACTCGCCGCCGCGCGCGCCGCGGTGGCGGGCCTGGTCTGGTAAGCCGCGCTCGCAGCCGTTTTTGCCGTGGCGGCCCCGCGGATAGCCCCGAGGTTCGCACCGGTCGTCGTCAAGGCCGCGCTTGCGGCGGCTCCGCTTTCGGGAGTGGCTTGCGCTTGGCTTCCGGTGGCAGCCGCGCCGGCTGGTGCATCGGCTGCGTCCGCATCTGCGCCCGCATCTGCCTCCGCAGGATCCGCGGCTGCGTCGACCCCCGCCTGAGTCGCGGAGCCTGGGACTGTCCCGGCGGCAGGGGCGGCTGACGCAGCACCCTCTGGGGACGCACCGTTTGAGGCAGCGGCTGCGGTCTTTGTGGCTCCGGTCATTGTGGCTGCGGTTGCAGCGCCAGTTGCGATCGCGGTTGCAGTTCCAGTGGCAGTGGCAGCAGCGGGCGATCCGGTTGGCGCCGCGGCGGGCGCGGCCTGCGGCGGCAACGGAACTGGAGCAGGCGGCACCGGTTTGCCAGCGTCCGGCAATTTGCCGCCGCCGCCGCTGCCCTCGGCGGGCTTGCCCGATGAGACCTTGCGCGCCGGTTTCGCGGCAGCGGTCTCCATTGCCGCTGCAAAACCCTGATTCGGGCGGGACGTCGCGGCGGATTCGTCGCTATCGGAAGCAGCTTGGCCGACCTCCACCGGGGGCGGCGTCGAAATATGGGGCTGAATGGTATTCATAGGGTGGCATTTTGCAAGGCGCATGCCAGCCGGCCATGGGTGCTAGTGCCCGGTGTACCCCGGACCGCGCAGGATTTGGCCGGGCAGCGCGCCGGTCATCTTGCCCTGACTGATGACCGGCACGCCGTTGACGAGCACGTACTGCATGCCCGCCGACAAGCGGTTGGGATCCTCGTAGGTAGCCTCGTCCCGGATCGAATTCGGATCGAACACCACCACGTCCGCCCACATGCCGAGCTTCAACACACCCCGGTCGGCAAGATGCTCGCGCTGCGCAGGCAGCGAACTGAATTTTCGAATCGCGTCGCTCAACGTCAGCGCGTGTTCCTCATGCACATACTTGTGCAGGATGCGCGGGAACGTACCATAGGCCCTCGGATGCGGATGCTCGCGGGACAAGAGCCCCTCGGTCGATGCCCCCGCGGCATCGTTGTCGATGGACACCCAGGGCTGCTGCAGAATCAAACGCACGTCCGGTTCGTCCATGCCGAATACAGCGACGCTGCTGCCGGCCTGATCCCTGATGAGAAAATCGCAGATGGTATCGATGGGGTCCTCGTGCCACTCGGCCGCGATCTCGCTCACCCTCTTGCCCTGATACTTCGTCAGTTCCTTGTTGATGACGGCGGTGATGAGAATGTCCTGGGGACCGTTGATGGCCAGCCACTCGTTGTCCCAGTCCTTCGAAGGGGTGGTCATGGCCTCGCGGATGCGGGCGCGCGTTGCCGGATCCTTGAGCCGCACGATCAGTGCCGAGGTGCCGCCGTCATGCGCCCAAGGTGGAATGAACGCAGAGAAGCTGTTTTGCCAGGCGGTGTATGCATAAGTGTCGGCCGCCACATCGATGCCCTGCGCGCGCGCCGCCTCGATGGCGTTGATCACGCGCGGTGCGCTGCCCCAATTGGCCTTGCCCGATGCCTTGAGATGAAATATTTCGACGGGAATATGCGCTTCCTTGCCGATGCGGAACGTCTCCTCGAGCGCGGCGGTCTCCCCATCCCCCTCGCTGCGCATGTGAGTGGCGTATATCCCCCCGTACTGTGCCGCCGATTGCGCCAGTGCGATCAATTCCTCCGTATGCGCGTAGGGCGCGGGCGGGTATTGCAACGCCGTCGACAAGCCCAGTGCGCCTTGCTGCATGGCTGTCGCCACCAATGCCTGCATGCTCTTGAGTTCGTCCGGGGAAGGCGCGCGATCACCGTAGCCGATCACCATTTCTCGAACCGTCGCCGCCCCCACGTAGTCGCCTACGTTGATGCCGATCCCCTGCTTTTTGAGGCGCGCGAAATAGGTTTGGTAGTCGTGCCAATCATGGGTGATGCCGAAGTGCGCGTAGTTCGCCTCGTTCTCTTTGAGAATACCCTCGTTCACCGGCGCCACCGAGTCGCCTTCGCCGGTGATCTCCGTGGTGATGCCCTGGAAAATCTTCGATGGCAGGCGCGGATCGACCAATATGGCGTACTCGGACTGGCCAAGCATATCGATGAATCCCGGCGCCACCACCATGCCGTGGGCATCCACGGTTTGCTTGCGCGGCGCGCCCGACAAATTGCCGATGGCCGCGATACGTCCCTCCTTGATGCCGATGTCGCCCTCGTACCAGGGCGAGCCGGTGCCGTCGATGATGTGCCCGTGAGTGATGATGATGTCGAAATTGGCGGGCGTCGCCATGCCGGGCGTGGGATTCGCGATGGCCGCGGCGCCCGTCAACGCGCACATGCAGCCGACGGCCGCCAAACGAGTCGAGATCTTTCTGATTTTCAATATGGTCCCCTTCGTCGCAGGCAGCTAATCGCCGCGGTCGAACTTCAATACCAGCGCCGCGCAGCCCAGCAATCCCGCTCCCTCGATCCAAGCGAGCCATCGATTCATGCGCCTGGTCACGCCGAATCGCGCCGATGCACGCACTGCCCGGCTCGCCAGCCAGCCGTAGCCCATCAAAATGCAAAACTCCGGGATCATCGAAGTGGCGCTCAGGATCAGCATCTGCGGCACCACCCGCGAATTCAAATCGATGAACTGCGGCAGCAGCGCCAGGAAGAACAGCAGCGCTTTGGGATTCGCCAACTGCAGCGTCAAGCCGCCGAGGTATGTGCGGCGCAAATTTTGACCCGCGGCGCCGTGCGCCGTGGCATCGGCCGCCTTGCCGGGCGCCCCCGCGCCGGCCCGCAACGTCACCGCTTGCGACATGCCGGCGGAGCGCAGCGCCCGAATCCCAAGATAGATCAGGTAGGCAGCGCCCACCCATTTGGCGAGGATGAAGAAGCGCGCGCTTGCCGCAATGATGGCGCCGAGGCTGGTTGCTGAAAGCGCGAAATAAATACCGTTGGCGCTCAAGATGCCGGCGGTGGCCGCGAACGTGCGCCGCGCGCCGCCGCGCGCGCTCTGCGACACGACGTAGAACACCGCAGGTCCCGGAGACAGCGACAGCGCGCTTTCCATCGTCAAGAACAACAACCAGGTTTTGAATGTCATGGGAAGGTGCCGAGCCGGCGCTTACGGCTGCGGCAATTTCATGTTCAACTGGTCGAACAGGAAGCTCAGGATGTCGGCTTGTTGATTCACACGGATCGACAAGGCGCTGCCGATCCCGTGGCCGGCATGCGCATTGATGCTTAAGTACACCGGCTTGCCGGAATTCGTGGCCGCCTGGAGCCGTGCGATCATTTTGCGCGAGTGCGCCGGATTGACGCGGCCGTCCGTGGCTCCGGTCGCCATGAAGACCGCGGGGTAATGGGTTCCGTCCTTGACATGATGGTACGGGGAGTAGGCGTAAAGGGCATTGAATTGAGCGGGGTCCTTCACCGTGCCGAACTCGGTGACGTTGAACGAACCGTTGGGATCCAACTCCACGCGCAACATGTCGTATATGCCCACCCTCGATACGACCGCGCGGAACAATTCGGGGCGCTGCGTCATGACGGCGCCCATCAGCAGTCCGCCGTTGCTGCCGCCCATGATCGCCAAGCGATCGGGCGTCGTGTAATTCTCCGCAATCACGTGCTCGGCGGCGGCGATGAAATCATCGAACACGTTCTGCTTGTGGGTCAGCGCGCCTTGCGCGTGCCAGCTTTCGCCGAACTCGCCGCCGCCGCGCAGACTGGCATCGACGTAGACGCCACCGGCGTCCAGCCACAGGCGCAGCATTGCTCCGAGGAAGCGCGGTGTCTCGCTGACGCCGTAGCCTCCGTAACCGTACAAAAGCAGCGGATTCCGTCCATTCAGCACGGTTCCCTTGCGCCTTACGATGTTGAGCGGAACCAGCGTACCGTCTTTCGACTTTGCGAACTCCCGCACCACTTCGGTATCCGCGAACGAAATCGGACTGGTCTCGGCGAGCGGCGTCTGCGCGGAGGATGCGGATCCTTGCGAGTAACGCGCATAGTAAGGCGGCTCGAGATAGGTGGCCACGGAATATAAAATCGTACCGTCGCGCAGCGGCTCGACCTCACTGACGGTCGCCGGATCGGGCAGCGGCAGCACCCCGGTGGATTTTCCGGCGTGATCGAATATCGCCACCCGGGAAGGTCCGCCGACCAGCTCGCGCAGGTAAATCGCGCGTGCAGTGGGCACGATGGGCTCGCCGCCGAATTCGCCGCCGCCCTGCATCACTGCAGCGGATTCCGGCACGAGGACCTTCGCGCTGCCGAGCTCCGCGGCTCCCGGCTCGAGTTTGAGCAATTTCCCGTGCGGCGCGCCCAGCCGCGAATCCAAGTACACCGTCCCATCCGCACCGACGCTCACCGCGACGATCTTGTCCTCGAATCGGGTGATCTGCCGCGCCCCGCGTGCATCGATCAGGAAGTGCGCGAATTCGCCCCCATCGCCGTTCGCGACCGAGGCCAGCACGATATTCGGATTGAATCGCGTACTCAGGGCCACTTCGGCGACGCGCGGAAATTCCTTGCCGAGCACGTAGGTATCCCCGGCAGGCTCGTCGCCGATCTTGTGGAAATAGATCTGCTGAAAGAACCGCTGCTCGTCGGCCGGCCGCTCCGCGCCGGGATAGCGCGTATACCAGAACCCCTTGCAGTCCGCCCGCCACGCGACACTACCCCCGCCGGTGGGATACTGAACGTGCGGAATAACCGCTCCAACCTCATGACCCGAGGCGACCTCGAACAAATGCAGCGAACCGACCTCACTGCCGTTCTCCGACATCGATACCGCCAGCCACTTGCCGTCCGGCGATGCCGACCACCAGTCGATCGCCGTCGTGCCCTTGGGATTCATGGCGTTCGGGTCGACGACCACGCGCGCATGCTCCGGGACAAGGTCGGCCGGCAGCACCGCGATCATCGACTGCTGCTTGGGCGGCTGAGTGTAAGTGGCGAACACGACATCGCCGACTGCGTGCAGGTCGCGATACGAGTTGGACGCGGCCGAGATGAGGGCAAAAAGGCGATCGTAAACCGGCGCGCGCTGCGCCAGCCCGTCCAAATATTTTCGCGCGCGCGCATCTTGAGCTTCGCTCCAAGCCTGCACCTTCGCATCGTCGCCGTTTTCCAGCCAGCGATAGGGGTCCATGACCTGCACATGATGGTAAGTGTCCGTAACCGGCACTTGCTCCGTTACCGGTGCGCCGGGATCGGCGGCATGGGCCGCGGCCGCGCCGAGTAGGATCGCCGTCAGGGGCAGCTTGCTGATCTTTCTCGCTGGATTTTTCATGAGCGCGATGATCTCGCGTCGGCGAAAAAAGGACAACGGCCACGCGGCGCTTCAGCATGCGGCGGGCAATCAGTCATACTGCCGCCATGAGGCCGCTGAAAGTCGGCGGCGTGAGCCGCTTCGTTGCATTCTTTGTTGCATTCCTTTATCTCATGGTGAGCGCAATTGCGCCGACGGAGTCCGCCGACATGGCGCCACGATCCATCAGCGAACTGGTCCCGGCGGCGACGCTTGCTCTCGGCAAGACGGCCGATTGGGTGGCCGTGACATCGGATGCGGTCTGGGTGGGCAGCACGGGGCCGTTCGCGGTGCACCGGATCGACCCAAAGACCAATCGAGTGATCGCAGCCGTCACGCTTGCGGGCGCACCCTGCGCCGGCCTCGCCGTCGGCTTCGGCAGCCTCTGGGTTCCCATGTGTACGCCCACTCCGTCGCTGGCCAAGATCGACCTCGCCAACAACCGGCTCGAGGTCTTCAATATCGGAGCGGCCGCGGCCGAAGCCGGCATTACGGTCGACGATCACGGCGTATGGCTGGTCACCGACAAGGACGGAAGCCTGGTGCGCCTCGATCCCACGACCGGGAAGGTTCAGGCAACCGTGCGG
>Ga0302326_10001211_pt1 | contig 66818 bp, 67 predicted proteins | sample Palsa_T0_3_FD_202264 | JGI IMG/M metagenome (GOLD analysis project Ga0302326, IMG submission 202264) | Peat permafrost microbial communities from Stordalen Mire near Abisko, Sweden - Palsa_T0_3 | ecosystem: Environmental > Terrestrial > Soil > Palsa > Peat permafrost | place: Sweden: Abisko...
CGCGGGCGCGGGCGCGGGCGCGGGCGCACACGCGGACGCGGACGCGGGCGCGGGCGCGGGCGCGGGCGCAGGGGCGGGCGCGGGCGCAGGGGCGGGCGCGGGCGCACGCGCGGGCGCGGGCGCGAGGATCACTGGCGCGGGGGTGCGCTTGCGATGCTCGGGCCTGAGGATCGCTGGGGGCTTGCCCATGAAGCCTTCGAAATCACCTGACAGCGGCGCCCACGCAAAGTGTCAGGGATGTCCTGAGCCGTTCCCGTGTCCTGAGCCGTCCGAATGCACGTCATTCGTCCACATCCACGACGGCTGGGGTGCGAACCGAGCGGCATTGTGGCTTTAGCCCTCGAGCGAGGACATCGCACGAACGGCCTCGGCGATGGCCGCCGCGTCGGCCGGGCGGGCGGGCCCGAGGCGCAGGGGTGCTCCGGCCGTCCGGAGCGTCACGGTCGTACGCGCGCCGCGGGTCTCGATGGCCATGCCGAGGATGGCCCGCCACGGAGTCTCCGATCCGGCCAGCGTCACGCCCCGTCGATCGATCGCGACGTCGAGCGGGATCGTGGCGGAGGCGCCGTAGGCGGCCACGCCGAACGCCGCGAGCATCGTCGTGGCGAGCGACACGAAGCCGGCGCCGATCCGGTGGTGGAGCAGCTCGTAGACGGTCCCCAGCGTCATGAGAGACAGGGCGCTGACGACGATGCCCGCTCCGCAGAGATAGAACGAGACGGGCGAACCGACGCGGAAGTACGCGCGACCGAGGTCGCTCGCGGGCAGCGCCTCGCTGGGTGGCGGCGCGCCGGCGCGCGCGCGCGATGGCGTGACCGCGCCGAATCGAAGCGCGCTGCGAAGGAGCGCCACGAACGTGAACGCGAGGCCGAGGACGAGCGGCGTCGCCAAGAACTGCAGCCCATCGGTCGAGAGCACGGCGTCGAAGGCGCCGTGAAGGAGCGCCGCCAGCGCCAGGTACTCGAGCGCGTTGGTCCGCCGCGACACGAGCTCTCGGCCCATCCCGTACCCCCAGATCGCGCCGAAGAAGAGGTGCGCTGGGACGGTGACGAACGCGCGGAGCGCGATGAGCGATCCGGACATCCGCCCGATCGCGAAGTACTTCACGTTCTCGACGGCGGCGAACCCGAGGGCGGCTGCGCAGCCGTAGACGATCCCGTCGATGGGCTCGTCGAACTCGGGGCGGTGCCGGGCGAGCGACCATGCGCCCAGGAATTTGGCGCCCTCCTCCGAGACGCCGACGACGACGGTGAAGACGGCGATCGAGATGGGCAGCGCCCAGACTTGCCCGCCGAACGTCATGACCCCCGGGTCGAGCCAAGGCGTCGCGACGGCGCACCCGGCCTCGACGAGGCCGGCGGGGACGACGGACAGGCCGCCGAGCGCGAAGGTCGAGAGCACCAGCCACATCGGTTCCGGGCGCGACCGATCGAAGCGCCGAACGAAGAACAGCCACCCGAACGACAGCAGAAAGGGCAGGATCGCGCAGGCGAACGCCAGGGCGTAGTTGGGCGCGAGGCGCGAGACGGCTGTGCGCCGGAGCACGGGAAGGATGGGCGAGGCGAGCAGGAGCTCGGCGCGCGCGGCGCGGGTGTACGCGGCGACGTCGTCGCCGAAGGACACGACGATGGGCGTCGCGAGGAGGGCTTCGACGGGAAGGGTCGTCATCACCGTCCGGTCGCGAGCCAGGGCGACGCGCTCGCCCGGATGCGCGACGGCCTCCGCGTTCAGCAGGCCGAGGGTCGCCGGGGTGACCGTCACCGCCAGCGCGCGGCCGTGGCTCGCGGTGGCGATGGCCTGGATGGCCGCCTCGCCAAAGCCGAGCGTAAGGACGGCCGGCGCGTGGGTGACGAGGGTCTGCCAGGCGCCTCCCTGCGTCCGCTCCGAGAGCGCGACGTGCGCGGCGTCGAGGGTCGTCGCGCTGGACGCGGACGGCGACGGCGAGAGGGCGTCGTCGATCCGGTAGACCGCGATCCCTCCGCGCCACCTCGCGAGCGCGTCGACGGCGCCCGCTCCGTCGGCGTCCACCACGACGCGTACACCGTCGCTCGTCTCGTCGACGTCGGCGATGACCTGCGCGGCCGAGAGCCGCTCCTGGAAGGCCAGCGCGACGACGGCCGCGGCCGGCGGTTCGTGGCCCGGGTCGGCATCGATCGCGTAGTGGAGCGCCGCGTCGTTCGTCCCGACGAGGTGCGGCGAGCACCCGAGGAGCGCGAGCGCCGCGAGGGCGATGCCGAAACGCGTGGGCATGGGCGGCCGGCATCGTACGCGACTCGCCCTGGACAAGGGGCGCAAGCGCCCGATGGAGCTACGATGCCGTCGCCATGCCCGGTCCCCAGGTCGTTTACGTCGTCGCGGCGGTGGTCGTCGCCTGCCTCGTTGCGTGGGTCGCGTATGTCCTGGCGTTCGCGCCGCCGCTCATCGGCGCGCCTCCGGCGTCTCCGCCGCCGCCCCCTGACAAGGCTTAGGCCAGGCTTGGGCCCGCGTTAGGTCTGCGTCGTCCGCTCGAGGCCGAAGAACGTCTGGATCCGATCGAGCATCGTCCTCTCGGCGTGGGCGCGCCGCGCGCGCTGGCCTTCCTCGTCCAGGTTCTCCAGCATCGTCGCGAGCTCCACGTCGCGCTTGGCGAGCGTGCGCGACAGCTCGCCCGCGATCTCGGGCCGCTCGACCAGGATCTGCTGCAGGCCTGCCTTGTCGAGCCGATAGCAGTCGACCTCCGTCATGGCGACGACGTCGGCCCGGCGCGGCTCGCCCGTCATCATGCCCATCTCGCCGAAGAACGCGGGCGCCTCGAGGTGAGCGACCACGGTGGTCTCGGGGCCCCCGTCGAGGTGCCGGCGGACTTCGACCTTGCCGCGGGTCAGGATGTAGAGATAGTGGGCCACAGCGCCTTGACGCGTAACCGTCTCGCCCGCGGCGAACGGCGCGTGCACCAAGTGGTTCGAGATGAACTGCCGCTCCTCGGGCGTCAGCGCGTGAAAGAGCTCGACCCCGTCGATGACGTGCATGAGGTGCTCGAGGCGTCGCTTGTCCCGGTCGGTCTCGGCCTCGCCGGGTGAGACGAAGAGCGTGCGCGACGGGCGCGCGAGCGGGATGTCGGCGCGCTTCAGCGCGCTGTACACGCGCGAGCGGATGCGGGAGCTCGTCGGATCGTCGTTCGCGAGGTCCGTCAGCCAGTAGCGTACGGCGTAGTAGGCGAAGCTGTCGCGACCGTCCTTCGCGAAGTCGTAGCAGATGACGTTGGGCGCCGGGTCGCTCGCGACGCCGTCGATCGGTGCCGCGCTGAGCGCGGCCGACACGGCCTCGATGACCTGCGCTGGAGAGAAGCGAAAGTCCACGTTGAAGTAGACCCACATCCGGTGCTGCAGCCGCTTGCCCGAGCGCTTGCCGAGGATGACGATGTTCTGCGCGAGCAAGCTGGCGTTCGGCACGATCACCGTGTCCCAGTTGCGCGTCTCGACGACGGTGTGTCGCCAGCGGATCGCCACGACCTTGCCCTGGGTGCCGTCGGCGAGCTGCACCCAGTCTCCGAGCTTGATGCTCTCGTCGAGCTGCAGCGCCACGCCCCCCACGATGTTGCCGAGGGTCGCCTGCATGCCGAGGGCGAGCACGCCGCTGACGACGGCCGACGTGGTGATGACCGACGAGAGCGCGACGCCCGCGGACCGCAGCACGCCGGTCGTCGCGAAGATGTACGCGAAGAGGATGAAGAGGTCGCTGGTGATGGCGAGCGTGGCGACGCCCAGGGCCGGCAGAACCAGGTCGAACGCCACGATGGCGAAGAGGTCCGCGCAGGCGAAGGCAGCGGCCAGATCGCACGCGAGGCGCACCGGGTCGACCCACGCGTGCACGGAGGGCGCGTGCAGGTGCGAGAGCGCGTGCTCCGCGGCAGCGAAGAGGACGAACGAGACGTAGAGGAACAGCGCGCGGCGAATGCGCCTGCGTCTGTCGATGGCGAAGCGGTTGACCAGCGCCGCGACCAGGACCAGGGCGGCCCCGAGCGCGGCGAAACCCCAGCTCTCGAGAAAGGCGAGAACCTCGCTCAACCCGCGAAGGCCTCGTCCAGCAAGATCTTTTGCTCGAGATCGTGCGCGGCTTTGCTGCCCGTCGCGGGGCTCGCGCTCTCGGGCCGCGACACGAGGGCGAGCGGGTGCCGTCCCGAGAGCAGCTCCGCTTTGCGCGCGTTGAGGAAGTACCAGGCGCCCATGTTGGCCGGCTCCTCTTGCACCCACACGAGGGGCGTCCCTTCGCGGTAGACGGAGAGGGCCTTCGCGAGCGCGCCCGTCAGCGGGTAGTACTGCTCGAGACGGACGATCGCGACGTCGTCGCGCTTGCGGCGGCGCCGCTCGGCGGCGAGGTCGTAGTAGACCTTGCCGCTGCAGAGCAAGATGCGCTTTACCGCCCCAGGCTCGACCTCCGCGTCGGAGAGGACGCGGTGGAAGGAGCCCTCGGCGATCTCGTCGAGGCTGTTGACGGCGCCGGGGTGCCTGAGGAGCGACTTGGGCGTGAAGATGACGAGCGGCTTGCGCCACGGGCGGTTCACCTGCCGCCGCAGCACGTGGAATAGCTGGGCCGGCGTCGACAGGTTGCACACCTGCATGTTGTCCTCGGCGGCGAGCTGCAAGAAGCGCTCGATCCGGGCGCTCGAGTGCTCTGGCCCTTGCCCCTCGAACCCGTGCGGCAAGAGGAGCACGAGCCCCGAGAGACGGGACCACTTGTCTTCCGCCGACGAGATGAACTGGTCGATTATCACCTGGGCGGCGTTCGCGAAATCGCCGAACTGCGCTTCCCAGATGACGAGCTTGTCCGGCCGATCGAGCGAGTAGCCGTACTCGAATCCGAGCACGCCCGCCTCGCTGAGGGCCGAGTCGTATACTTCGAACCGGCCGACGCCGCCGTACGTCGGGTTACCGAGGTTCGCGAGCGGCGTGTACGGCTCGCCCGTCTCGGTGTCGAAGAGGACGGCGTGGCGATGGGAGAACGTCCCGCGTCGAGCGTCCTGCCCGCTGAGCCGGATGCCGTGCCCCTCGAGCAGAATCGACGCGAAGGCGAGGTGCTCGGCCGTGCCCCAGTCGAGCGGCTGGCCGGCGAGCGCGCGGTCGCGCCGCTGCTCGAGGAGCTTCAGCGCCTTGGGGTTCGGGTGAAAGCTGGCGGGCATCTTGGCGAGCTTCTCGAGCGCGTCGAGCAGTTGCTCCTTGGGGAACGCCGTGGGGCCCTCCGGGACGCCCGCGTCTGGCCCACCGATGTACGGCGCCCACACCCCGCCCATCGTCTCGGGCTTGGTGTGAAAGTCGCCCTTGCGCGCCTCCTCGAGCGCGAGCTCCAGCGTCGCGCGCCGCTCTTGCGCGATGGCGTCGGCCTCCTGGCGCGAGACCTGGCCTGCGTCGACCAGGCGCGCGACGTAGACCTCGCGCACCGTGGGCTTCTTGTCGATGAGCGCGTACATGAGCGGCTGCGTGAAGCGCGGCTCGTCGCCCTCGTTGTGGCCGTACTTGCGGTAGCAGTACATGTCGATGACGACGTCCTGCTTGAACCGCTGGCGGAACTCGATCGCGAGGCGCGTCACCTGGATGACCGCCTGCGGATCCTCGCCGTTCACGTGGAAGACCGGCACGCGCAGCATGCGCGCGATGTCGGTGCAGTAGCGGGTCGACCGCGAGTCCTTGGGGACCGTGGTGAAGCCGATCTGGTTGTTGATGACGAGGTGGATCGTCCCGCCGGTGGTGTATCCCTCGAGCCCCGCGAGGTTCAGCGTCTCGGCGACGATGCCCTCGCCCATGAAGGCCGCGTCGCCGTGGACGAGCAACGGCATCGTGCTCTTGCGCTTGCGGCGATCGATCTTGGCGCGCACGCGTCCCTCGACCACCGGGTTCACGAACTCCAGGTGGCTCGGGTTGAACGCCATCGACAGGTGGACCGGGCGGCCGCCCGTCGTCATGACCTCGCTCGAGTAGCCGAGGTGGTACTTCACGTCCCCGGCGCCGAGGAAACGCTCGGGCTTCTTGTCGTCGAACGCGGCAAAAATCTCGCGGACGTTCTTGCCCATCACGTTGACGAGCACGTTGAGGCGCCCGCGGTGCGCCATGCCGATGACGAGCTCCTCGATGCCGTGCTGCCCGGCGGCCTCGATGAGCAGATCGATCATGGGGATCATGCTCTCGGAGCCCTCGAGCGAGAAGCGCTTGGCCCCGACGTAGTTCTTGTGGATGAATTGCTCGAAGATCTCGGCCTCGGTGAGCTTCGTCAGGATCCGGAGCAGCTCGCCGCGATCGAGCGACGCGCGGTTGCGGGTGGACTCCATTTGCTGCTGGAGCCAGAGCCGGGGCTCCGGCTCTTCGATGTGCGTGAACTCGACGCCGATGGACGAGCAGTACGTCTCGCGCAGGTGAAGCACGATCTCGCGCAGGCGTGCACGCTCGGGCAGGCCGCTCATGCCCGCCGTGGAGAAGGTCTTGTCGAGGTCTGCCTCGGTCAGCCCGAAGTGCGAGAGCTCGAGCTCCGGCGCCGCCCCCGAGGGCGTCTCGAGCGGGTCGAGGTTGGCGAACAGGTGGCCGCGGACGCGGTAGCCGTTGACGAGGTGGGCGACGCGGCTCTGCAGCTCCGTCGCCGCGATGACCGTCTCACGCACGGCCTCGCGGTAGGCGACGGCGGCTGCGGGAGGGCTCGCGGCGGGGGCAGCGCTCTTGGCACTCGCCCCGTGGCCGTTCGTCGTGGAGGCTCCGTTGCCGTTGGCCTTGGAGGCTCCGTTGCCGTTGGTGACCCAGCCGTGCGAAGCCGCATCGGGCAGCGGAAGCGCGGCGGTGGAAGGGGAGGGGGGCGGCGGGACGATCACACCCTCGAAGAAGCGACGCCACGTCTCTTCTACCGATTCCGGGCTCTGCAGCCACCGGGTGTGAAGGTCCTCGACGTACCCCGCGTTGATGCCGAATTCGTCGAACATTGGTCTCCGGTGCTATCGGGCGGAAGCGATCCTGGCCAAAGAATCGGCCGCGCTCCCCCGCGTCAAGACGTAGCGCTTGCCGGGCCGCACTTCCAGGGGGAAGCCGCCGACATCCGTGTGAACATGGGGGACTCTTTTCCGACATACGCATGCGCCGGCGTCCCGACTTCGAGAATGTAAACACAAGTACGCTGCGCCGCCTGGACCACGCCTGGTTTGCCCGGGACGCCCTGGTGCTCTCGAGGGCGCTCCTCGGTTGCTACCTCGTGCACGAACGCGGCCCGGACGAGCCGGACAGCCCTCCCCGCGTAGCGCGCATCGTCGAAACTGAGGCGTATCGCGGCCCGAAGGACCTTGCCTCCCACGCGCGCGCCGGGCTGACGCGAAGGACCCGCACGCTCTACGGCGAGGAGGGGCACGCTTACGTTTTCTTCATTTACGGAATGCATGACTGCTTCAACGTCACCTGCGGCGGGGCCGGCCGGGGGCACGCGGTCCTCATCCGCGCCGGCGAACCGACCGCCGGGTTCGCGGCCGGCGCGCGCCTCGATGGGCCGGGCCGGTTCTCGCGGGCGATGGGCATCTCGCGGCGACTCGACGGCCACGATCTCACCGCGAACCCCCTGTACCTCTGCGCGCGGACGGGCCGTCCACGCATCGATGTCACCCCTCGCGTCGGCGTGGCCTACGCGGGGGAGTGGGCGGACAAGCCGTGGCGGTTCATCGACGCGGCGAGCTCCCACGTCTCGAGGCCGCCGCGAAAGGCCGTGGGTCGCGGGTAGCCCTCGCGCGCTTGGCCGCTCCGTCGCGACTACGGCGCGGCCCACACGGCCCAGAGCACCGGCCCGCGCACGCCGGCGTCGTCGCTGCGTAGCGCGACCGCCGTCACCGCATCGCCACGACGGACGCACACGGGCCCGGCGGCGGCGAGGACTCCCGTGCTCGCCGGCGCCGCGCTGCGGGCCAGGACGTCCCCCTTGGAGTCGGTGAGTTCGGCCACGATCGGCTCGGGCGCGTCGTACGCGACCCGGACGCATTCGTCTTGGGAGTCCGCGCGGAGGACGTCGATGGCCGAATCGGTCGATGCGTGCTCTGCCACGAGCCGCATCCCCGGGGCGAGAGAGGCGCCGCGAGCGCGGAGCGCGTCCGCGCGGGGCGACGGGTCGGGCCCTCCGGCACCTTGTTCCACGGGCGCGCGGGCGACGGTCGGCGGTGGACGTTCTACCGCGATCGCCCGGGCTTCGTGCGATTCGGTCGGCGTCGCATGCAGGGACGCCCCGCATGCGCACGCGAGGAGGGCGATCGGGAGCGCGTCCCTCGCCGCGCTCACGTGTCCGGGTCGCTCGCCTTGTCGGCGCTAGGCGCGGCGGACCCCTCGCCCTCGACGGCGTCCATCCGGCAGTTGCCCTGGAACTCGACGCCGCGATCGATGAAGAGCGATGGAGAGTGAAGGTCGCCGACGACCCTGCCGGGAGCGTGCACCTCGATCGCCGTGCGCGCTCGGATGTTGCCGTGCACGACGCCGCCCCGCACGATCACGGTGGCGACGTCGATCTCGGCATGCACTTCGGCGCCCTCGCCGATGACCAGCGTGTCGTCGCTGCGGATCTCCCCCTTGAACACGCCGTCGATGCGCACCCGTCCCTCGAAGTGGAGCTTGCCCTCGAACTGAGTGCCGCGTCCGAGGAGCGCCGTGATCTCGGTAGCCGGGAGCGTCGGTTCCATCGCAGGGAGGGATGGTAGTCTCGATCATCCGCGAGCGTGCTACGAACCTCGGCCGAGGAGACCGCTCATGACCATTCAAGTCGGCGCTCAGGCGCCTGATTTCGAGCTGCCGTCGAACGAACTCGAGAACGGCCGGCCGGGCAAGAAGATCAAGCTCAGCGACTTCCGCGGCAAGAAGAACGTCGTCCTGGCGTTTTACCCGCTCGACTTCAGTCCGGTTTGTTCGGGCGAGCACGCGTGCTTCGTCGAAGATTGCTCCGAGCTCGAGAAAGCCGGCACGCAGGTCCTCGGCATCAGCGTCGACAGCGCGTGGGCCCACATGGCGTTCGCCAAGCAGCTTGGGCTGAAGTACCCGCTCCTCGCGGACTTCCAGCCCCGCGGCGCGGTCGCCGAGAAGTTCGGGCTGTTTCTCGCCGAGAAGGGGATTACCGCTCGGGCGACGGTCATCATCGACAAGAGCGGCAAAGTCGCCTGGGTGAAGCAGCAGGAGATCCCCGAGGCGCGCGACAACAAGGCCATCCTCGCCGAGCTCCACAAGCTCGGCTAGAGCGCATCCCATAACCGCGCGACACCTTCGGTCTCACGCGGTTCTGGGACGCGTTCTACTCCTTTGCAAGAGAGTGGGCGGCGACGATTCGCCCAGGAATTGGAGCCCCGGAAGGCGCCGTGCTCTACTTTCGAGCATGCCGTTCAAGCGCGTCGCGGTCGCACTTGCCGGGGCGGCCATCGCCTTCGCGCCCGGCGGTGCCTTCGCGCAGGCGGCGGACGCGGCCCCTGACGACGCTCCGGCGGCGAGCGCGCCGGCAAGCTCGGCGACCGCCGCGGCGCCCACCGCCAGCCCCCCGACGGCGAGCACGGGTGTTCCCGCAGCGGCCCACCGAGGAGCCGGGAGCGCCGCCAGCCTGGCGCTTCCGGGCTTCGAGACGATGGGGGATGGATCGACGCGGCTGTTCGTCGCGCTCTCGAAGCCGGTCACCTACGACACCAAGGTCTCGCGATCGACGGTCACCTACGTGCTCAAGGGTGCGCGCGTCGGCCGCCGCAACAACTACAACCCGCTCGTCACGGTGCACTTCAACACGCCGGTGACGAGCGCGCGCCTCGTCCCGCACGGCCGCGACCTATGGTTCGTCGTCGAGCTGCGCGCCAAGGTGCAGCCCACCGTCACGATGGACGCGGCCAAGGACGGCAGCGCCGTCATGCGCATCGACCTGCCGAAGGGCGACTACCTGCCCGCCGTCGCCGCCGGTGCGAACACCGCGGGGCCCGCCGCGGGCGAGTCCGACGCGCCGTCCAAGCCCTGACGCGACGTCGCTCGCGCCCTTCCCACGGCGGCGGTGACGCCATGCTTCGCTTCGCGATCGGGACGTCGGTGGTCACGCTCTGCTGCGTGCCGCGGGGCGCTTTGGCGCAGGGCACGCCCGAGTCGCCGGCGGCGCCGGGCGTTCCGGTCGCGTTCAGCGCAGACCAGCTGAGCTTCGATACGCGGTCGCAGGAGTTCGACGTGGCGGGCCACGTTCGCGTCGACGAGCCGCCCTTTCACCTGACGAGCGACGCCTTGCGCCTGCGGCGAGTCCCCATCGGTGCCTACGTCGAGGGGGACGGCAAGCTCGCGTTCTGCCCCTGCTTGGGCACGCCCCTCGCCATCCGGTTCTCCGCGGCCACGGTCGCGCCCCCGCACGACGTGATCCTGCGCAACCCGGTGCTCGAGGTGTTTGGAGTGCCTTTGGCGTGGGCTCCCGCGTTCTGGTTGCGCTCGCCCGGTCGGCCTGGCTTGCTGCCGCCCGACATCGAGTGGCGCGGGGCGGACGGTCTCTTCGCGGGGGGCGGCGCGCACCTGCCCTGGCAGCCGGGCGACACGACGCGCGGCCTCGACCTACGCGCGGGCGGATACGCGAACGGCGGCGTCGCCGTCGACGCGGCGGCGACAACGATGATGACCGCCACGCGCGTGACGTGGGATCGACTGCACGATCAGGACGGCATCGGCGTGGAGGCTACCGGCGCGACGGCGATCGTCCACCGGGAGCAGGACGACTCGGTCTCCTGGGCGGTGGACGCCCTGCGCGGCCAGCGCGCCGTGAAGGCAACGACCGACCTCGATGCGGCGGCGCGTCCGTTCGACCGAGCCGAAGCCGAGGCCGCGTGGCGCGTGGACGGATGGACCTTCGCGTCCGGTGTGCGCTGGGTCGCACTCCGCGGCGCGGACGCCCTCAATGACGCCGCCGCCGGTCCCGTGCTGGCCATCCGCCGCTCGGACGCCATTGGCCACATCGGCGTCTACGACGCGACGGTCGAAGCCGGGCAGCTGACCGCGCCGTATGCCATCGACGGCGCGGCTCCCACGACCTTCGTTCGCGCCGAGGGTGGCGCCACCTTCAACTCGCGCCTCGGCCCCGCGGGTGCGTCGCTCGGCGTGCGCGAGGTGGCCGTCGTGTCCGACGATGGGGCCCAGTCCGGGACCGACGCCGCCGTGCAAGTTCGCGCCGCGATCGGTCTGCCTCTGCTTCGGGGCTTCGCGTCAGCTGACGAAGGCGACCCGTGGGTGCATCGCACGGAGCCGCGCCTCGAGGCCGCGCTGCTCGAGACGCACCCGAGCGACGTGTTCGTCACGCCGGCCGCGCGCGGGATGACGGCGCCTGCGGGGGGGGCCTGGGTGCTCGCCGCCCGCTGGTCCAATACGCTCGGCCGCATCGGCTCGCGCGGCGCCGCCGACGTCGACGTGATTGCGGGTCTCGTCGGCGACCAAGGCGGGACCCTTCCGGCGGTGCGGGCTCGCGCTGCCGCGACAGGACCGTGGGTCGGCGTCGTCGCGGACTTCGCGCGCGTCCTCCAGACGTCGCAAGCATCCTCGTCGGCCATTTCCGGCGGTGGGGCGATCGTCGCGCGAGCCCGTCTCGGGCCCGAAGCCGGGCTGAACCTCACCGCCCACGTAGCCGAGCGCGACGGCGTCGACCCCGTCGTGGCGCGCACCTTGGTCGAGGCGCCCCTCGAGCCGGCGAGCGGGTTCCTCTCGGCCAACGGCTGGACGGGTGGGGCCCGCCTCGCGCTCCCGATCGGCTCGCGCGTCACGGCGCGCGGCGGCGGCGACGTGGACTTCGGCGCTCGCGATCTCGTCGCCGCGCTCGCGTCCGTCGAACTGCACGATCCCTGCAACTGCGTCGTCGTTCGGGCCACCGCGGCGCACCGCATCGGGCGCGAGGGCGTCGACGCGTGGGTCACGGTCGACTTGCCGGTCGCCGGCCGCTGACGCCGACACCCCTTGCCTGGCGGTCCACGGAGGTGCTCTGGTGCCCAACATGAAGGGTGACCCCCGCATCATCGACCTGCTGAACGAAGTGCTCACCGGCGAGCTCACCGCCGTCAATCAGTACTTCCTCCACGCCAAGATGTGCCTCAACTGGGGCTACCAGTACCTCGGCAAGAAGATCTACGAAGAGTCGATCGGGGAGATGAAGCACGCCGACAAGCTCGTCGAGCGCATCCTCTTTCTCGAAGGGCTGCCCAATCTGCAGAAGCTCAACAAGCTGGCGATCGGCCAGACGGTCATCGAGATCTTGCGCAACGACCACGCGAACGAGCTTCAGACGGTGCCGCGCCTCAACAAGGGGATCCAGCTCTGCCGGGACGTCGGCGACAACGGCAGCGAAGCGCTCCTGACGACGATCCTCGTCGAGTCGGAGCAGCACGTCGATTGGCTCGACGCTCAGTTGACCCTCGTGGCTCAGGTTGGCGACGCGCACTATTTGTCGCAACAGATTCGCTAGGTTGCAGCCCAAGAAGCCGCTTCGTCGGCTCCGCTCGGCGCCGGCCATGGGCATCGAAAGCGTCGGGTCGCCCTCGACTTTGATAACGGAATTCATTATCCTTTGGGCACGAGGTCCAAGGGATGTACGTCTGCATCTGTCGCGCGGTCACGGATCGGGATGTCGCCAAGGCAATCGACGCCGGGGCCGAGACCGTGCAGGAAGTCACGCGCGCGTGCCGCGCCGGCGGTGACTGCGGAGCCTGCCGCGGGCAGATCGAAGAGATGATCGCCGAGCGGTCCCCGTGCGAAGGGCTGCGACTCGTGCAGCTCCCCGTCCGAGTCCGCGCGGCGTAGTCGGGCACTCACCCCTTGGGGTGTCGCGTTTTCTTCAGTTCGCCAGCACGACCGCCGCGTACGCGACGAAGCCACCTGCGGCCACGGCCTTCGCCACGACGGCCCGCGGCCCCGATGGTCTGAACGCGAGCCCGGCGAGGCCGCCGATTGTGGCCGCGACCGAGAGCGCTAGAGCCGCCAAGGACGCGTCGCTCGGGCCTTGGCCACGGCGCATGACATCGATCATCGACGGGGAGGTCGCGGGAGCGTGCGCGACATCTTGCCGCGCGGCGGCGACGCGGGCGAGGCCCTCCTCGGCGTCGACCCGCCAGTGCGAAGGGCTCGCGCCGGGAACGCGGGTCGCCATCGCGGCCGTTCTCATCGCGCCGTAGGCCAGGAGCGCGGTGGCCTCGTCGTTGCGGGCCTCCGCGCTGTGCCCGATGGCGGCCAGCCGGCGCTGCCCCCGGTCCGGCCAAGGGCTGCCGGGGACGTAGGCCTCGGCCGCAGCGCGCCCCCGCGCGATCGCTTCGGGCCAGTTTGCGGCGGCCGCGGCGGCATCGGCGGCGGCCGCCTCGGTGCCCCCAATCGAGAGCTCTCGGGCCGTCGCGATCCCCGCGGTGATGGCGAAGGTGAGCAGCGCGATCACGACCGCGCGGCCAAGCGCGCCCCGCCGTTCGGCGTCGGCGACGGGAGCGCCTTTGCCGGGTTCTACGGGCGCCGTCGTCATGCGAAGTCGCGCTTCTGGAACGCGAAGGAACCCGCCGCGAGCAGCGCGGCCGCGTAGAAGACGGCGTGGAGCGCCGCCCACCCCACGTAGGGCCAGATGGGGTGCCCTTCGACCACGCCGAGGAGCAGGGGTCGGGCCGGAACGTAGACGTCGAGGTTGGGGAAGATCCGCGCCAGAACGCGGCCCCCGGCGACGACCGCGGGCCCGAACACGCGCGGGGGCAGGTGGGCGAGCATGTACGCCGAGCGGCCGATGACGAAGACCATCGATGTGAAGGCCGCGGTGAGAAATGGCGACGAGAACGACGCGAAGAACGTCGCCACGGCGCCCACGATGCCGACCTCGCAGATCGCCAGCGCCGCCGAAGCCGAGACGACCTGACGTTCGCCGAGCGACGGCGCCGCGACGATCCACGCCGCTGCGGCCAGGGCGGGAGCCCACGGAACGACCGCGAAGACCCGCGCCCGCGGCCTGCTGATCGCCACGACGCCGAGAAGGACGAGCATCCCGCCGAGCGCGAGGGCGACTTTCCACGTCGCCTCGCCGCCTTCGAGCGCGAGCATCGCGAGCAGGGCCGCGCCCTGCACGAGCACGAAGACCACCACCGTCAGCAGCGCGCCGAGGTACTTGCCCACCAGGTACTCCCAACGGCGCAGGGGCCGGGACAGGATGGGGAAGACCGTCTTGTATTCGAGCTCTCGATGCAGCGACGTCGAACCGAGGACGATCGCGACGATGACCCCGAAGAAGGACATCGAGGCGGACCCGAGATCGGCCACGACCCGAGCATCGTTGTTGAGCGACAGCGCGCCGACGACGACGGCGTACCCACACGTCGCCAGCGCACAGGCAAAGACCCCGAGGAGCAGACGCGCCCGCACGGCCTCCCGGTACGTATTGAGCGCGATGGCCGAGATCCGCGAAAGCACGGGGTGACAAGATACTTGGTTAACGGGATTGCCGGTTCACCATGTGCGCTTGCTCCGCTCGACTCGTCGTTGCGCTGCGCTCCACTCCTCGCTCGACTCCGCCCGCACGCTCGGTGATCCGGTTACCTAGACGCTCTTTGCCCCGCCGCCATCCGCTCGAGCACGAACCCGCGTAGCTGGTCGGGGACCGACATGGCCAGGTCGCGGACGGGGCCTGCGAAGATGTCTTGGGCGATGCCCTGGCCGACGTCGATGAGGACCCCGTAGGTGGCGAGCGAGCGGCCGTCGGCCATTGGCTCGAGGCGGAGAAAGCCCCAGGCGTCGTCGAAGTCGTGACGCTTCGAACGGTCCAGCCAGAACCTCACGCCGTCGGCCTCGCGCCGGACGCGCATGGTGTACGTGACCTGGAGAAACGCGGTCCCGCTCGTCAGCTCGACGAACGTGTCTTGCCCGACGACGCCGACGGCCCGCACCGACCGAGTCTTTGGCAAGATGCGCTGCCACACGCGAACGTCGTCGAGCAGATGCGCGACGGCATCGGCGGGCTCGTCCACGATCACGTACGAGACGCCGCCCACGTAACGGTGGTCGGCGAAGTCGACCGTCTGGTTTCGCGCGACCGCTTCGCCCCGAAGCAGGCGCTGCGTCTCGACGCCAGACAGCCCGTCCGCCCGTGCAGGGAGCGCCGCTACCAGCAGAGCTCCCAGTACGCCTGCCCCTACCCCTCGACCGCGCACGATCGCCGAAGGTTAATGACTCGCGGCGATCCACGCAAGTGAACGAGCCTATAGTCGCGGTCGAGGGGACCGACCTCCGCTCCCCTCGAGCTCCCCACCGGATCTCGAGCTCCCCGCCGGATTCGGCGGTGAAATGCGCGGATGCACTCCTAGCCGACTAGCAGGCGGACTCGAGGACCTATCGCAAGCTCGAGCTCGGATCGATCGGCCCTGTGGAGATCGCCGTCGATCATGTACTCGATGCCCCCAGCCGCCGGGGCCGTCAGCACGGCGCGGGCGCAGAGGGCGTCGTCGGCTTTGCCCGGGCGCATCGGACGGCACTGGTGGATCCGAGGCAGCTCGGCGACGAACGCGAGCGGGGACGCGCGGATGCCGAGGAGATGGAACGCGCCGTCTCGCTCCGCGAACCGGTGGAAGGGACGGAACCTCAGCCCGATGTCGGCGATGGTCCCTGCGGCGACCGTGAGGTAGTCGCGCTCGCGCCAGCTGGTCCCGTCGTCGAGCAGCACCGAGCCTCGGAAAGGCGCAGCCATTCTCCGGATCATCTCGCCGCCCACGAGCGCGCTGCCGATGCCGCGCGCGAGCGTCGTCGTGGCCACCCAGGGCGTCACGTTGCCGTGGCGGTAGTACTCGGCGAGAAAGCCGTGCACCACGCCCGTGCCGAAGAGAAAGCCGTAGTGCGCGCGTCCCCCCTCGGCGCGGATGCGCATCACGCGGCGCTCCACCCCGGCGAGCGGCAGGATCGATCGCATGGCGTACGCTTGCACCAGCCGGGCGAGCAGGCCCTCCGGGCCGCCTCGGCGCACCCCCACGGAGTTGGCGACCGTGTTCATCGTGCCGCCCCGCAGCAGAGCGACCTGCGGGACCATGGCGCCGCCGTAGACATCCAGGAAGCCGGTCAGCGTCACGTGGCCCGTTCCGTCGCCGCCGCTGATGGCCAGCACGTCGATGTCGAGGCGCCGGAAGTCCTCGGCGATTCGATAGAGCTCATCGATGGATCCCGCGCTGCGCAGCACGCCGTGGTCCCCGAGCCGTCGAGCCAGGCGACCGGCGGCGGCCGGATCGCGCAGGTTGCGCCGACTCTTCGGATTGAGGACGACGCCTATTCCCGACATGCCTGGTTACCCACGCAATACAAGAGGAGCTGGGGCGACGTGGCAAGATCCTGGCAGGGACCGACCGGGGACCGATGGGTCTCGGCGCCTCGACTTCGCTCGCGGCCGACTTATCTTGGCGCGCGTGGAGTCTCTGCGAAGCGTCGCTTTGTCGGAGGCCGGAGTCGTGGCCGCCCCGGATTCGCGGGCCGAGCGCGTGGCGCAAGCACGCCGGTCGGTGCTCGCCGTTGCGGCCCACGACGCGGCGACGCTCGTCGTCGGCGGTGCGGATCGGCTGGCGTGGCTGAACGGGCTCGTCACCTGCGACCTCGTTCGCCGTAACGACGACGAAGCCCGCTACGGTCTCGTCGTCGGGCGCACGGGGAGGGTGATCGTCGATCTCGCCGTCGTCGTCGCTGCCGCCGACGTCCTCTTGACGCTGCCCGCGACCGCCGTCGACGCTCTCCGCGTCCACCTCGACCACTACCTCGTCATGGAGGACGCCGTGGTCACGCCGGGAGAAGGCTACGAATCGTGGTGGCTGCACGGGCCGCGATCGGCTCAGGTCCTCGCGGCGGCACGCGAGGCCGGCGCCGCGGGAGGCCTCCTCGATCGAACGGGCCTCGGTGGAGCGCTCGTCGTCACGCCACCGGCCCATTCCGGGGCCGCGAGAGACGCCATCGCGCGCGCCGTCGCCGTGGCGGGAGGCGCGATCGGCGACGACGAGGCCTGGGAGGCGCTGCGGCTGGAACGCGCGGTGCCCCGCTTCGGCGTCGACTTCGACGACAAATCCTACCCCCAGGAGGCCGCCCTCGAGAAGGTCGCGGTGAGCTTCAACAAGGGCTGCTACCTCGGCCAGGAGGTCGTGTGCATGCTCGAGCTTCGCGGACACGTGAAGCGGAAGCTCACCGCCCTCGTATTCGATACGCCCGTCGTGCCGGCGCGCCACGCCGAAGTCGTCGACGACAGGGGAGAGGCCCTCGGCGAAATCACGAGCGCCGCCCTCTCGCCCACGCTCGGCGTTGCCGTCGGTCTGGCGATGGTCAAGCGTTCGCACTCCGAGCCAGGCGCGCTCGTCCGTGTCGGCGGCGCGTGCGCGAAAGTGGTCGAGCGTCCGGCGTGAAGGTATGAGGGACGCCGTGACGACGGCCATCGATCCCACCCTCGCATCGTGCTCGCTCGCTCTGGCGCTCGCCGCGCTAAGCTCCTCCGGGTGCGTCTCCAAGGTGAACTACGACCGGTGCGTCGCAGAAGGCGCCCGCGTCGCGGCCGAGGCGCAGGCCCAGCACGCCGACGCCGAGGCGCACGCCAAGGAAGCGGCGGCGCAGATCCAGAGCCTGCAGACGGACCTCGCCGCGGCGCAGGCGGCGACGCAGGACCGCGACTCGAAGCTGGCCGAGCTCTCGACGTCCAGCCACAACTTGCAGGCGCAGCTCGACGAAGCGACGGCGATCAACCAACAGCTGCGCGCGGAGCTCGGGCGTCTCGGCAAGGACGTCGACAAGATCCTCGCCGACCGCGGCACGCTGTCGAAGGCGCTCGACGACGCCCGCACTCGGCTCGACGAGCTGCGCAAGGCGCAGGCCGCGGCCGAGTCGCACACGGAGCTGTTCCGCGATCTGGAGCGGCGCTTCCAGTCGCTCATTGCTGCGGGCCAGCTCCGCGTCGAGTCGCGCCGCGGCCGGCTCGTGATGAACGTCGACGGCGACCTGCTCTTCGAGGGCGCCCACTCCGAAATCCGCAAGGCGGGCAAGGGTACGCTGATGGAGCTCGCGCGGGCGTTGCAGACCAGCGACCGGTCGGCCCCGAGTGGCCGTCGCTTCCTCGTGACGGCAAACGTCGACGACGCGCCGTTCAAGTCCAAGACGTTCGAGTCGGCGTGGGAGCTCACGGCGGCGCGGGCGGTGGCGGTGGTCGAGTACCTCGTCTCCATCGGCGTCGCGCCATCGACGCTCACGGCTGCGGCCGCCGGCTCCTCGGACCCGCTCGTCCCGAACGAAGGCGCCGAGGCGCGCGCACGCAACCGACGCCTCGAAATCGCGCTCCTACCCACGGCCGACGAAACCGTGTCGGTCCCGCCGACCCCAGCCCCGCTTGCAAAGCCGGGGACCTAGAGTCCGCGAAGAGACTCCATGAGATCTCTAACGGGCCGCGGGGGCTACGGGCTCCCAGCGCAGCGACTCGCCGATCTCGCTGGAGATCTTCTTGGCGAGCCAGGGGCGCTGGATTGGCATGATGAAGAGGCCGGCTCCGGCGTCGTTCCCGTTCGTCGCGGCGCCCGGCTTTCGCTTGCCCGTCGAGAAGAACGCGATGAGGCGTCCGTCCGGGCTGCACGCCGCGTAGGTGTTGGCGCCCTCGTGCTGCGTCAGCCGGCGCACGCCGCCGCCGCGGCTGTCGGTGGCGATGATGTCGGCCCCCGACCCGATGCCCACCGTGAAGACGACGAGCAATCCCTGGGGCGTGTCGCAAAATACCGGCGCGCTCGCCATGAAGCCGGGCGGCGAGATGGGCTTGCCGTCGACGTACACGCGCTGCACGGGGCTGCCCGCGATGTACGCCACCTTGTTCAGCGGGCCGAACGACGGGTGGTTGGCGAAGGGCTCCGTCCCCATCGGCGTCAGCGCATCGCGCGTCCCGACCCACACGGTGCTCTTGCCGGAGTCCATGACCGTGAGGGCCATCCGTGAGCGGTCGGGCGCGATGGCGAGGCCCATGATTGACCCCGCCACGGATACGGGGACGGGCGTGGCGTCGGGCCCTTGTACGAGGCGGAAGGGCGTGAAGTCGTCCGACAGGGCGTAGTAGATCTGCCCGCCGGGCCCGAAGGCCGGCGAGAGGGCCGTCGCGTTCGCGGGCCCGATCGAGCGCAGGTCGAACCCGTCCGAGTCGATCTCGAAGATCTGGCGCCAGCGCCCGACTCGCTCGGCGTACGCCATCTCGCTCGCGAATCCACCCGGGCGCCCTGTCAGGGCCCCGAGGATCTGGTCGACGAGGCGATGCGAGGCCGCGCGCACCTCCATCGTGGACGTCGGCACCACCGCGCGGAAGGCGGGTTTCGGATCGGGCAGCACATAGGCCGGGTCGGAGGGCGGCTTGGGGGCAGGGCCCGTCGGCGTGACGAACGCCTCTCCGACGAGCTCCGTCTTCGACGAGTCGGTCGGAGCGGGTTGGGCGTATACGCGGAGCACGTACTCGGCCCCCTTGCTGCGCCACGCGGCCAAGTCCAGCCCCGTCGAGTGCGTGAACGGGCCCGAGGGGGCGAGATCCTCGCTCTGCACCTCGAACTGACCGCTCAGCTCCATGTCGTGCCGGACCACCAAGTTCACCAGGCTGTCGGCCGTTCCCGTCGGGACGATCGGAACGACGCCCATCTTGGGCAGCGGCGGCAACCCGTCGCCCGAGCCGTTCGCGTCGACGGTTCCGAGCACGCTCTCGTCCGGCGGCGTCGCGTCTGGGGTGGGCTGGTCGGCCGCCGCGCCGGTGGTGAGGGAGAACGACGCGGCGAACCACGCAAGCGCGAGCCCCGAGCCGGGTGAGTGGCGGAGAGTCATTCGCAGAGCTTTTGGGAGGTGCAATCGAACTTCACCGTGAAGGGCTTGTCCAGCATGTCGGGGTACATCGGGGGCGGCGCGGGCAACTCGGCCCCGCCCGATTGGATGCGCGAGAGGGCCGCCTGCACTTCACCATCGAACGTCGCGTCCCCGCTGGGCTTGAGCACGTTGGCGGAGCCGACCCTGCGGTCGGCCGTGACGGTGACCGAGACGAGCGCGCGAAGCGTCTTCAGCTTGTCGAACGGCACCTTGCCTCGGATTTCGAAGTGCGACACGAACCATCCGCCAAGCTGCGCCTTGTACATGTCGACGGCCCGCGCCTTCAAGGGGTCCGTCTCGGTGCCGTTCGCGGCGCCCTGCTCCGAGCCCTCGGTAGAGGAGGTGGTGGCTGGTGTCTCGGGCGCGGTGGGGTTGGCCAGGTCGACGTGCTTGGTCTCGCTCGCCACGGGGGGGACGGAGGCGTCCGGGACGCTCGTCTTCGGGATCGCCTCCGGCGTCTTCTCGGCCAGCGGCGATGGCAAGGCGGCGGGCGTGGGCGGCGGGGACTTCGCGGCCGAGGGGGCCTTGCGCTGCCAGTGCGACGGCAGCTTGCCGGGGTTCTTGGTGCCAAGCTTCAGGACGGGCGTGATCGAGACGGCGATGGGCTGCCCGTTGTCGTTGGAGATGTCCGCCTGCACGAGCTTTGGCGAGGGCATCGAGAACGCCGCGATGAAGAGCAGCTGTGCCAGCAGGGCCGCGGCGCCCGCGATGGTCACGTCCTGGGCGTCGAACGTCGAGCGCACGCCCTCGCTCACGGCCCCGCGCCCTCGGGTCTCGTGTCCTCGGGTCTCGTGTCCTCCGGCTCGACGAGAAGATTGAGCGACGTCACGCCTGCGACACGCGCGGCCGCGACGGCCCGCGCGACGACGCCGTAGTGGGCCTCCTTGTCGGCCCGGATGTAGAGCTCGTGCTCCTTCTGCACCCGCGGGTTGTCGAGGAGGGCCGTCTCGATGTTCTTCGTGACGTCGTCTTCGCCGAAGAGGATGTGCTCGTCCTTGGTGATCGAGACGACGAGCTTGGCGTCCTTCACGGGCGTGTTGGTCGCCTGCACCTCGGGCAAATCGATGTGGAGCCCGGACGTCAGCAGCGGGGCCGTGACCATGAACACGATGAGCAGGACGAGCATGACGTCGACGAGGGGCGTGACGTTGATCTCGCGGAAGCCGCCGCCACGGTTTGCCGACGAGAGCGCCATGGCCTTTACGTCGCGCCCGTCATGGCCGCGGCCGCCCGCTTCCCGATCGGGCAGGCGCCGTGACGAGCGGGATCGCCGCGTCCACGCGCGCGGGCCCCTCGATCAAGAGTGCAATCCACTCGGCCGTAGCGGTCTCGAGCTCGGAGACGAAGTCGCCCACGCGCTTGTCGATCCAGTTGTAGAAAAAGACGGCCGGAATCGCCGCCGCCAGGCCGATGGCGGTGGTGATCAGCGCCTCGCCGATCGCGGGGGCGACGACGGGGAGGCTCGCGGTCTTGGCCGCCCCGATGCGGATGAACGCATCCATGATCCCGTACACCGTGCCGAAGAGGCCGATGAACGGGGCGCCCGCCGCGATGAACGCGAGCAACCACATGAGCGATCGCGCCCCCTGGCTCTCCGTCAGGATGGCGCGATCGGCGATGGCGCGTAGGCGCTCGATTTGCGCGCCCGCCCCTCGGACGAAGAGCTGGGACACGACGCGGGCTCCCGGTGACCGCCGGTGCTGCGCCGCCTCGTAGAGCTCGGCCGACGACGTCGCGTTGCTCATGCGCCGGTCGAAGTCGCTCTCGACCATCTGCAACCGCCCAAGCTGCAAGAGCTTGAGCACCGAGATCATCCACACGAGGAGCGAGCACCCGATGAGCAGCGCGATCGTCGTCTTGATCGGCCACGCCGCGTTCTGGAACAGACCGACGAGGTCGAGCTTCACCGTGGGCGCCTCGGCCTCCGGGCGCCCGGGCGCGCCGACGGTGGCCTGGGCCAGCACGGCCAGGGTGGTCGATGTCATCGTCGGGGTACTTTACTGCCCCAGCAGCATGTCGACGCGTCGGTCGCGCGCCCAGCTAGGGTCGTCGCTGCCGGTGGCGTCCATCGCGCCGCGCGACGTCGACTCGGACTTGCCCTTGTCCATGCCCTTGCCCCGCATGTAGCTCGCGACGGCGTCGGCGCGCGACTGCCCTAAGGTCATGTTGTAGTCGCTGTCGCCGCGCGGGTCGGCGTGGCCCACCATCTTGAGCGTGCGCCCCTTGAGCGGGCCGGTCGTGAAGCAGGTGGCAACCTGGCCGAGGACGCGGACGTCGTCGGGTCGCAGGTTTGATGAATCGAACGCGAAGTACGCGTCCGGCTCGTTGATGCCGCACGCCTTGACGATCTCGTCCGAGATGCGGACGGCGCTGGCGGTGGGCGAATCGGGCGCCTTCTCGGGCAGCCGAGGGGCAGCCGCCGGGGGCGGCGGGGCCGGCGTGTCGGCGGCCGTCTTGGTGGGGGGCGGCTCTCCTCCACACGCGACGGCGGATGCGGCCGTGATCGCGACCGCGAACGAAGCGAGGCGTGCGGTGATTGATCTCGTCATTGGTTCCTCCATTCCACCGGAAAGGCCAGGTGGGTCAAGACGTCGACAAAACGGTTCCGCACGGCGTTATCTTCCTGCGTCTGCACCGTCAAGTGACCCGATCGCGCCACGCTGCGCGTACGAGCCCTCTCAGAGGCGCCGTTCGAGCTTGAAATGCCGCGTCCCGGAGGAGCCGGGGGGGCCTTCGAGCGAAGATACGCGAAGCATTTCTAGGGCAATCTCGCGGATGCGGCCGTCCTTGGCCGCACGGACGTGGAGACGATCGCCGTCGCTCTTCAAGACGTCGCCGGGTCCAAAGGCGAAGTGATCGACCGTGTCGCCAACCTCCGGCACGGGACCGTCAATATCCAGCGAGGGCGGACGGAGCGGCCTCTGCGGCATCGCGGTCGCCGCTGCGCCACCGGGGGCCTTGGACGCCGTGGCGGGTGCACCCGGCATCGACGAGTCGCGCGGGCCGGTCGCCTCGAACGCGGCCGACCAGGTGTCCGCCGCGCGGAGGTCGTCCAGCACGGTCACGAACACGTCCATCGTTCGCACCCGAGCGCTGACGATCTCGACGGCGAGAGTCTCGTACCCGTGCTCTCCGTCGAACGCGACGAGTCCGCGGCAGACCAGCCGCGCGTCCCGGCCCACCTCGCCGAGCGGGGCTTCCATCACCAAGAGGTGAACGGGCCCCTCGACCCGTCGTGTGGAGGCTGCCTCCGCCCCGACCGCACGAATCTCCGCGCCCTCGAGGACGCCCGTGGCGCGCAGCCACCCGTGCTTGACGCTCTCGGCGGCGAGCGCGACGGTGAGGGATTCGGGGAGCTTGTCGCCCGGCGACGCTCGCAAGACGAGGTGCCGCGTGCTCGAACTGCGCCGGACGGCGAACGTCATCGCGACTCCTGGGGCGCGTCGGAAGCGACCGGCGCCCAGCGCACACCGAGCGTGAAGCGAAACTGAGGGGTTGTGATCGGTGGAGAAGTCTCGAACGGGCCACCCCCGCCGAGCTGGATCGATAAGTCGCCGCGGCGAAGTGGGGCTGTGCGCACCGACGCTTGCCACTCGGCCGGGGCGATGTGACTGCCGTCGCTCTGCGCGACCAGCATCGGGAGGGCCCAAGCCTCGAGAGCCGCGGTGAGCAGCTGGTGCGGCAGGATCTCGTACCCGACGCCGGCCGCAAGGACAATCTCGGAGCCGATACGCGCGGTCAACAGATCGGTGGCCTGGCGGAGGCGAGCGCCCGCTTCGAGCCCGGCGATGAAGCCACCGGGGTGACGGTAGTCGGCGCTCACGCTGGGGACGAAGACGGCAGAAGCCTCGCCCGCGAACTCGTCGTGATCGCCGGTCGGCGCGCTCATCTCGAACCGGCCCGCGAGTCCCCATTCGCGGGAGGCTCCGCCCGCCTTCTCCGGCGTGTGAGGGACGATCTCGTACGCAACGCCGAACCGCATGTCGCGGACGGCCGTGTCCTCGAGGGTCCCGCCGCCGGTGACGGGCGCGAGTCCGGCACCGCTTTGACCGGGTGTGATGGGCAAAGCGACATCGAGCTCGAGCCGATCGGTGACGCCGTATGCCCAGAGAAACGTCGCATTGACTTGCTGATTTACCGCGTACTGCTCGCTCCCTAATCCGCCGGGGGGAGGGACGTGAATGATGACGGGCCGCGAGAGGTAGCTCGCGACGAGCCCGAACCCGAGCTGCGCCGCCGGCAGCGTCTCGGCCGACCCAACCTGGACGAATCGAGCCGGTCCCGCATGCGGCCAAAGGGCGTCGTCGTTGATGCACGGACTGTTACGACCGAAACAGGCGGGGTCCCCGTGCGCGGTCGCGGTCACGGCAAGGAGCGTGCACGCCGCCGCGCCGCCGAGAGGCCCCTTCCGGGTGCGCATGGGTCGGGCAGGTTACACCAGATTGGAAGGGGGCGTGCGCGCGTGCGTGTGCGCCTGCGTATGCGCCCGCGCTTGCCGTGTTCGTGTTAGATCGCTCGTCGCCCGTGGCCTTGGCAAGACCGCTCATCCTCGGGAGTCAGTCGCCACGGCGCATGGAGCTGCTCGGGCGGCTCGGTCTCCCGTTCGTCGTCAAGCCGGCGAACATCGACGAAAGCATGAAGGGCGACGAGTCTCCATCGAGGTACCTCGAACGCATCGTCCTCGCGAAGATGGAGGCCGTTTGCTCGGACGCTACGCCTGGAGCAGGCGTGCTCGTGGCCGATACGATCGTCATCGCGCCAGGGGGCAATATCCTCGGCAAGCCCGTCGACGACGACGAGGCCGGATCCATGATCGCGCGGCTGGCGGGTGCGACCCACGAGGTGGCCACGCGCTTCGCGATCGCCGGGGTTGGCGCGAACGGCTTCTCCGTCCTTTGCGCCCAGACCGCTGTGACCCGCGTGACATTTCGCGCGTTGTCGCCGTCCGAGATCCTCGACTACGTCGCGACCGGGGAGGGGCGCGACAAGGCCGGCGGCTACGCCGTCCAGGGCCTCGCCGCGGCGTTCGTCGAGCGCATCGACGGCAGCTTCACCAACGTCGTCGGGTTGCCGCTCTCCGAGCTATGCGTGGCGTTGCGCGCGCTCGGGTGGCTGGGGGCGTGATCGGTTCCCGATCCCGCCCCCGCCCCGCGGCTGAAGCCGTTACTTGCCGATGACCGTGATGCCGCCCGCGTCCGCCCAGGGATCGGGAATCGAGGGCAGGGGAATCGGCAGCCCGATGGTGGCGCCGAGCTCGAGGCCCGGAACCGACAGGCCGACCGAGACGCCGTTGTCGAGCGCGCCGATGATCTGATCGACCGGCGTGATCGGGTCGGGGATCTTGACGCCGCCATCCGGGAGGAGGCTATCGACGACTCCCACGGGGTTGATGGTCGCGGACTGATCGCCGACCGAGACGGTGACCGTCGGCTCCGGAATGGGGACGCCGAAGATGTCGAGCGCCTGGGACGACTTGCCGACGGGCTGACCGTCGGGGGCGCCGCCGCAAGCCTGAAGGGTGAAGCCAACTGCGGACACTGCGAGAACGGCGAATCGAGAGAGATTGGTTTTCATGGAGAATCCTTGGATGCTGGGATCGTTGGCCCCGGTCGTAGGTTGGTTCGCGACGAGCCCGCCGCGAGTCTGATTGTTGTGTAATGCAGGTACCGTTCCAATGTCTTCTGAATTGAGGTTTCTTCGGGGAATAGCGTGTTTGTGAGCGATGCTTAAGTGGTTGCCGTCAATGGTTACTTCGTGGGGGCGTGCGCAGAGTGCGTGTGACTCTGCGCGAACTGTGCACTGCCACTTGACCTGTTGCGCAACTGCTGGCCCGATAAGTTCATCAACAAATCAGCGTAGATCGCACGTGTCATTCGCCACCCAATGACCGCGATGTATCGAAAGCAAGAAATGACCACGCACGCCGTCGACTTCGATCGACGGGCCCCGCTGCATTCCAATACCGCTCGACGCGATCGAAATCGCTAAAGAGTCATGGGGTCAGGGCCGTCGTAATGCAATTCGGATGGTTGCTGCAATCGGGATCGGCAAAGCACATTGAAACTGCCTTCACTGTCACGTCGCTGTAAACCTTGAACGTGTCCGGGCAATCGGGGACCGCGTCGCCCGTACAGGTCGAAAGGCCCACTTGGGTGCAGAGAGCGGTCACAGCCGTGGTCGGTGTGATTTGAGCTTGCGCGGCGTCGGCGCAGGTCAAGAGGCCGGAGTCGGTCGCGCTGGCGTCGGGATTGAGTAGATCGTTGCAGGAGGCCGCCGACTCGCACGCAGCAAGCTTGGCGACGTAATCGCTGCGATAGAGGGTGAGCGTGCCCGCCTGGCAGTGGCAGGTGGCGGCGTCGATCGAGACGCTGAGACACACCGCCTCGCGATCGCAGATGGCTGCGCAGTACGCGGCGCCGCCCGCCTGACCCGCGGGGGCGTCACCCCCGTCGATGGCCGAAGCGCCGCCCTCGGCGGAGGCGCCGCCCTCGGAGGAACCCTTCACACCGCCGGCGCCGTCACTCGATCCCGCGGCGTCGCCCGGCGTCGCACCGTCCGTCGCGGTACCCGTGCCGGCCTCCAACGCCTCGCTCCCGCTGTCGTCGCCGGCACCTGGCGATCCCCCGGGCGAACCGGAGGACTTGCTACTCGAGCACCCGGCGGCCGATGCCGCGGCGATGGCCAAGGCGAGCCCGATGCAGCGAGCGCTCGTCGGAAGGTAATCAGTCGAAGACGGGGGGGACAACATGGAGGCTTTTGACAAGGCGTGTCGCCGAAGTGCAGCCCTCATACCACATCAACGCTCCAATCGAAGTGAATCATTTTACATACTTGCCTGATGGTAAGATACGCACCTCCCTGCGCGGGGTGCGCGAAACTATGCCCGACGCGCGCCATGCACCGTCATGGCCGGCTTCGACCCGAGTCCCTCCAAGTCCCGGTGTATATGGTCGCCCATGCGTCGCGGCGCGTTCCTCTCGTGCGTCAGCGCCCGGGTTAGTTTTGCCGTGGCTCTCGGTGTCCGGCTCGCGGTGGTCGTCTGGGCGCACGCCCGGTTTCCCCCGGCCGAAGATGGGCGCTATTACGACATCCTCGCGCGGCGCCTCGCGCAGGGGGCGGGCTTTACGTGGCTGTGGCCGGACGGCGTGGTCACGTTCGCCGCCCACTATCCGGTGGGCTATCCGGCGCTGCTGGCGGCTGCCTTCGGACTTTTTGGCGCGTCGACCGCCGCGGCCATGACGGTCAACGCCGTTGTGGGTGCCGCCGGTGCCTACGCTGCCCACCGCCTTGCGGCGGCGAGTGGTGCCGGCGTGTGGGCGTCAGGCGCTGCGGGGCTCGTCGTCGCGCTGCACCCCGCGCTCGTCCCGTATACGGCGGCGCTCATGACCGAGGGCGTCACCTGCTCTCTGCTCTTGGGCGCGGCGGCGTCGGTGGCACGCGCGCGCACCGCCGCGCATCCCCTTCGATGGTCATGCGCCGCGGGGTTGGCTCTCGGCCTGGCGACGCTCGTTCGGCCGCAGTCTCTCCTCCTCGCTCCACTGCTCGGAGCGTTGGCGGCGGGCCCCGGAGCGAGCTGGCGGCGGCGTCTTGGACGCGCGGCGGCGACGACGGCCATCGCGCTGGCGTGCGTGGTGCCTTGGACGGCCCGCAACTGCGTGCGCATGAATCGCTGCGCCCTCGTCAGCGTCAACGGCGGGTGGAATCTCCTCATCGGCGCCACATCGACGAGCGGCGCATGGGAGCCGGTGGCCGTTCCGCCCGAGTGCGCCACGGTGTGGGACGAAGGGGCGAAGGACACGTGCTTCGAGAGGGCGGCCGAGCACCATATCGAGGGCGCGCCGCTCGCGTGGCTCGCGCGCGTACCCGCGAAGGTCGCCGTGACGTTCGACTACTTCGGGGGAGCGCCGTGGTACCTGCATGCGAGCTCGGCGTCGTCGTTCGGCGACCGGGCCAAGACGTGGCTTGGGGCGGTCGAGACTGTGGTCTGCCGTCTTCTCCTCGTGGCGGCCCTGGCCGCGTGCGCCCGGGTGGGCGGCGTTCGTCCCTTCGCCAGGCGTGTGGTGCTCGCCGTCGGCGGCATCTCGGCGTTCACGGTGCATGCGTGGCCTGGCTATCTGGCGATCCCGGTGGCACTTGCTCTTGCGGGGCCCCGGGCGGTTGCGCGAGCGCCGGTCGCGATTCCCGTGTCTGCCGTAGTCATCACGGCGACCGCGTTGACGCACGCCGTTTTCTTCGGTGCGGGCCGGTACGGACTCGTGGTCGCGCCCTTCGTCGCCATCGTCGCAATGCTGGGCCGCGCTGGTCGAGGGGCAGAGGACGCGGTTGCGGCGACGCCCCCGGCGGTGCAAGACTGCGCCGTCGACGCCGCTCGGGCGGTCGCCGGCCGTGCTCCGGTACGGCGGGAGGAAAGTCCGAGCTCCGCGGAGCACGATGCCGGATAACGTCCGGTGGCGGAAACGCCGAGGAGAGTGCAACAGAGAAGAGACCGCCGTTGCTCAGCGATGAACGACGGCAAGGGTGAAACGGCGGGGTAAGAGCCCACCGCTCTCCCGGCAACGGGAGAGGCAAGGCAAACCCCATCGGGAGCAAGGCCATGTAGGCAGGCGCTCCGGTGCCGGTTCTCCGGCTCCGGACGAAGGGCTGCTCGCCCGAGCCTGCGGGTAGGCTGCTAGAGGCGGCGAGCGATCGCCGTCGTAGAGGAATGATCGCCTCCGCGTCATGGGGTGACCCCGACGCGAGACAGAACTCGGCTTACAGAGCGACGTCGACCTGCGCGCCCGTGCCTCTCCGGCTCGGGCGTGCTGCTTTTGTCACGCCGAGAACGACGAACCGCAGCCGCAGGTGCCTTTGGAGTTCGGGTTGTTGAACTTGAACCCGGCGCCGTGGAGGCCCTCGACGTAATCGATCTCGACGTTCTCGAGGTACTGGAAGCTCATCGGGTCGACGTACAGTTTTACGCCGTTGGACTCGAACTGCTCGTCCATGTCGCCGATCTTGTCCTCGAAGTAGAGGTCGTAGCTGAAGCCCGCGCAGCCCCCGCCGACGACCCGCAGACGAAGCCCTTGCCCCATGAGCGCTTCCGCTTCGGCTATCTCACGGACCTTGGTGGCGGCCTTTTCCGTAATCGTGATCATGGTGGTACGGGGACTATAGGGCTTTCGTTTGCACGTCGCTAGTCAGTGCGACCACGACCCCCGTCCTGCACACCCCCAGGAGACCCTCGCCCGGCCCCGGCAGCGCGGCGAGGCCTGCGACGGGGGGCAGCGCGGCGCTCACAGCCCCGGCCACGGTGAACGGCACCGGGCAGGCACGCGCGACGACGTCCACCGAGACCCCTCCCTCTGCGGCGGTCGACGACGCGCGAATCAGCGGATGAGCGACGCCGATCGTGCCGTCGCGAGTGGCGAACGCGAGCGTTCCGCTCGAGTCCACGAGCGGGCCGGTGGGACCGGCTGGCGCGGAGGGCACGACCCCGGCGTCCGCTGCCCCCGGAACGACCGACGCCGTCCGGGCCGAGAGGATCGCGTGGAGCCGCTCCTCACCCGAGGGGTCGACAACCGATACCTGCTCTCCCGAGGGCCCGGCCGAGAGCACGAAGACGAGCCCGCCGAAGATGGCGACGGGCCCTCGCCAGGGGCTCTGGCGCGACGTCGCGCGCACGCTGGTCGTCCCTTGGCGGAGATCGACCGCGACCAGGGCGGAGTCGCGGGTGGTGATCGCGAGGAGCGTATCGTCGGAGAGCAGGGCGGCGCCCGCGTCGATGGCCGATCCGAACGTCCCTGCGCGCGTCGGCGCAGCGTCGCCTAGGCCCCAGCTCCACACCGTGCCGGCGCTTCCGACGGCGATGACGCGGCCCCCCGCCCAGATCAGCGAGCCGACCATGGGCTCGGGGAGGGCGGCACGTGCGCGCTCGTCGCCGTCGACGTCGAGGAGCGCGATCTCGCGGGTCGTCGCGACGACCACGCCGCCGTCGTCGAGCGGGAGCGGCGCCGCCGTACCGACGTCGGGGCGCGCGAAGCGCACGCGCCAGCGCACCGCGCCGTCCCTTACGGCGAGCGCCTGTCCGCCCGCGTCGGCGAAGACGACCGTGTCGTCCGAGAGTAGGGCTGCGGGGCCCGGTTGCGCGGCGCCTGTCGCGACGTGCCAGCGCTCCGCGCCCTCCGGCGTCAGCGCCACGACGTCGCCGTGGACGCCCACGACGTACGACCCGCCGCGCGCATCGACGAGCGCCGGGTGGTCGACGGCAGTGCCGACGGCGGTCCTCCACGCGACGTGCAGCTCGCCGTGGGGCAGGGAAAGGGACCGCCCGCGGCGCGATCCGTCGACGCGATCCGCTCTCGCCCCGGTGGCTTGGCCCACCACGAACGTCCGTGGCGCCTCGGGATCCACGCGCTGAGCGCGTCCCGGCGCGGACACGGCCGACGCGAGTACGACGCCTCCGACGGCGACGCCCAGGCGGCGGAGGCTGCCGGTCATCGCCTCGATGCGAGGACGAAGTCCGCTTCCACTTCAGGAACTGTCCGCCCCGCCGAGGTCGTGAACGCGCGCGCGAGTTGACCGTACGCCCGAAGCCTCTGGCCTCGGACGATCGGCGAATCCTGGCCTACGACGACACGCGCGAGACACGGACCTTTTGCGCAGCCGCGCTTGTCGTCGACGAGGATGAGCATGCGATGGCCCGATGCGCGCGGCTCTATGACCTCTCCGTCGACGACCATCGCCTGGCCCACCGCGCTGGCACCGCCGGCGTCGGCCAGGGCGCTCACTGCGGCGTCGTAGCCGATCGTCGGTTGCCGCTCGAAGGCCCGCGCCTCCTCGGCGAGGTTCGCCACGCGCTTGACCGACAGGCGTACGGTGCGCGCGACCAGGGCGCTCGTCCCGCTGCGGACCTGGATGGTGCGTTCGCCACGTTCGCTGAGGACGGCGTTCCCCTCGAACGAACCGTCCGGGGCGACCACCGCCGGGGCGCCGTCGATTGTCACGCTGGCCCCCTTGGCCGCACGACCCGCCACGACCACGTGGTCCCCGACGACGACGGATGTCGCGCACGGCGCGTCGACCCGCAGCGGCGAGATCGCGACGCGCGCGCTGACCGTCCCCGTCTCGGCCGCATGCGCCGGACCCCCGGCTGCCGGTGCGTTGACCGTGTACGGCACGTCGACCGACACGACGCGCGACTCGTCGGCCGCCCCCTCGGTCGCGGACGACTCGTCGAGGGCGTAGATGCCTGACCCGCTCGCATCCAGGGAGACCGGCTTTCCGTCGACCCGGACGTCGCTTCCGGGAAGCGCGTCGACGTGAATGGTGATGCTCGGGTGCTGTGAGCCCATCGTTGAGACGTCCGCGCGCACTCGGTAGGCCACCGGAACGACGAGCTTGACCACTTCGTCGCGGCCCATGCCCGGTCGGTCGACGCGGAGGGCGAGCGCGTTCTCGCCGACGCGCAGCGGCTCGGCCAGGGGGAGGTCGGCCTCGCCGTTCTGAAAGGTCGCCGTCGCGCCCGAGAGCTCCACGGTCGTCCCGCCCGCGCAGCTCGCCGGGTCACAGCGAAGATGAAGGACGTCTTTGCCTTCCGGCGTGACCGTCGGCTGGGCAGCGATTGGAGGGGCCCCGCGCCAAAACCACGCGATGGCCCCGCCGCCGAGGACGACGACGGCGGCGACGACTCCCGCCACCGCGACGACGGGAACCCCACGCTTCTTGATGAGGCGCGGGCGGGATGGGGCCGGCAGCTCTTCGAGGGGCCCAGGCGCAGGAACGATGGGGGGTGGCGGCGCGAGGTTCTCGGGCAGGCGCGGTGTGGCCGCCATGAGCGCAGTCTTGGGAAACGATGCGTTGGGGGCGGGCGGTGGCTCCTCCCCAGGCCGCAGCGGAGCGATCCCGGGGACCGCGACGCCGAGCACGGTGTTCGACCCCAGCTCGCGCGCCGATCGGTTCTGCGGGGGCGGCGCGGGGTCGGTCGGGGAAGCCGGGGATGCCATTCCCCCAAGCATCGTGCTCTTCATCGAGCTCATCCCGCCCGGCGCTGCAGAGGGTTTCGCGGCAGGGGCCAACGGCGGCGATTGCCCTGCGGGGGGCATCCCCGGCATTACACCACCGAGCATCGTGCCCTTGAGGGAAGCCATCCCTCCCGGGGCGGGCGCAGCGGGGGCGGCGGCAGCCGGCACGGGCGTCGACGTCGGCGGGGCTGCCATGGCGGGCGTGACGCCGCCGAGCATCGTGCTCTTGAAGGACTGCGGGGGACCCGCCGCGGGCACCGGGGCCGGCGTCGCCGGGGACGGGGCACCGCCGAATCCGAGCATTGTCTGCTTGAGCATCCCTGCCGCTCCGACCGCGGGCGCCGCGGCTGGCGCAGGCGCGGCAGGGCGTGCCGGGTGAAGGATGGTGTGCGCGGGACCTGGCGGCGCCGGCGGGGCCGCCACCTGCGGGCGGGAAGGTGGAGCTGGCGGTGCGGCGGCCGGTGGTTGCCCGGGCAAAGCGTTCACCGCCCCACACTGCCCACAGAATTGAGCATGGCCCGGAAGGGGATTGCCGCATTGAACACAGGACCGGGTCGTCATCGCCGCACCCGCATCATCCTATGCGGAGGGGCCGACGCGCGAGAAACCCGCGCTCGCCGCCGCTTCCAATCGCGCGTACGGCGCCCCGGCCGAACCGGCACAGCGGGGGCGTCGGCAGGACGGACGGTGGCGGTGAAAGGGCGGAATGACAGCGGCAAACAGTCCAATCCTTGACGTGATTTTTCCCCCAAAGCCAGGCCAGCGTCTAGCAGGCTGTCGAGAAAGGCGTCGGGGGGAGAAAACCGCCAGGACGCCAAGGACAGCCAGGGACGCCAGGGGGAAAATCTGGGGAGTTTTGATTGATCCAACCCTGGCGTCTTTGGCGGTCTTTGCCGTCCTGGCGGTTAATTCTCTTCTTCAACACCCTGCTAGTGTCTCGGGCGAGGTTCCGTGCGCGTCTACGTTCTCGGGAGCGGATCGAGCGGGAACTGCGCGGTGGTCGAGGCCGGCGGAGAGCGGATCGTCATCGACGCCGGCATGGGACCAGTGCGCGCGACCGAGCGAATGCGGTCGCTCGGGGCCGACTTCATCGGTCCCCGCCCACCGCTCGGGATCTTCGTCACGCACGAGCACGGAGATCATGCCTCGCACGCCCGGCCGATCGCGCGGGCGCTGAAGGCGCCTCTTTACGCCCAGGACGGCGACGTGCTGCAACGGGCGCGTCGCAAGGTCGACGTTCGTTCGTACAAGCCGGGCGACGCCATTGCCCTCGGGCCTTTCGTCGTCGAGGCGCTCCGGGTTCCGCACGACGCGCCGCAGGTGGCGTTCAGGGTCTCTGCGGGCGATCGCCGCGTTGCGATCGCGACGGACCTCGGCCACGCGCCGCCCGGGTTCTCGGCCTGGCTGGGTGCGTGCGATCTCGTGCTGCTCGAGGCGAACTACTGCCCCCGGCTGCTGGAAGACGGTCCCTATCCGCTCCATCTCAAGCGCAGGGTGGCCGGACCGCTCGGGCATCTGGGCAACGACCAGGCGGCGCGCGTCGCGGCATCCCTGGAGGACACCCGGGTGTCGCGGCTCGTGCTGGTCCATCTGTCCCGCACGAACAACTCACCCGAGCGCGCGGTCGCGGCCGTCGCTTCGGCGCTCCGTCGCCTAGCGGTCGAGGCCCTGCCGCACGGGGAGCCGAGGACATTCGACGTCGCTCCGGCGCCGGGTGTGCGCCGAAAGGCCGAGCAGCTTACGTTCGGATTCGGGCGCGACCTGGCGCCAGTGTCGTCGTCCGGCTAGAGACGCGGAAACCAATGGCAGACCGTGTCGTCCATTGCCGCATGCTCAAAAAAGACCTGCCGGGGCTCGATCGCCCGCCGTTCCGCAATGAGCTCGGCCAGCGCATCTACAACGAGGTCTCCAAAGACGCCTGGCAGGATTGGCTCAAGGCCTCGGTGAAGTACATCAACACGTACCGCGTGGACCTCGCTTCGAACGAGGGGCAGAAGTTCATGGTCAAGCAGTGCGCGATCTTCTTCGGCTTCGAGGAGGGCGACCTGGCGCAGACGGCCTGGACACCGGAGACGGACAAGGCGAAGGGATAGGGCGCGTGAGTCTGCCGGATACGCTCTCGGTACCGAGCCCCACGATGGCGCTCGGAATCGAAGGGTTCACCTACGCCGACCTCTACGATCCGGCGCGGCTTCGCGAGCTGCACGCAGTCTTCGACCGGATCTTCGCGGCCGAGGCGCCCGAGCCGTTCGCGCAGTTCGACGCGTACCGCACGAGCCGGGCCCAGGGGATGACGGCGCTCCAGCAGAGCGAGGCGCTGCTCGCGGCTGCGCCCCACGTCGGGCGCTTCCTCGGCCGCCTGTTCGGAGTCGAGAAGGATCTCGAGACCTTTCAGGACGCCGTCCGCAAGGACGACCCGCTCTGGCGTTTCCGCAAGGACTTCGTGAAGAAGCGCGTGCTCCGCCCGGACGCCGGGAAGGGGTGGACCGGCGGCCCGGAGTTGGCGCGATCTGCCGCGCTCGCGGCGCTCCAGGCCATGACGGACGCGCCGCTCGGCGGTACGACGGACGAAGAGCTCACGCTCGCGACGGCGATCCTGCCGCTGCTCGAGGTCGACGAGGTCGCAAGGCGGGCCGCCAAGGCCGGCGGCGCGCAGTGGACCCCGGAGCTTCGCGCACGCGCGAAGCGGGTGTTTGCGGCGGTGCGGCCGCTGGCCCCCGAGGTGGCGGCCGGAGAAGACGACTCAGCCCTCGGACGCGCGACGGCGTTTGCGCTCGACGCCGTCGAGGCGTGGCTGGCTGCGCGCCGGCGGAACGCGCACGACCCGATCCTCCGGTGGGTCACGATGCGGGTCCCCAAGACGCTCGACTACGCCCACCTCGTCGAAGAGCAGCGGCCCGATCCGCAGATGCCGGAGCTCTTCGTCGGTCCGCAGCACGAACGCCGTCAGCGGCTCGGCTTCTCGCTCACCGACCGGCGCATGTCACCGCGCGAGGTCGAGCAAGAAATCGACTACTGCATGCTCTGCCACGACCGCGAGAAGGACTCGTGCAGCCACGGCATGGTCGACGCCAAGGCCGGCGGTTACAAGAAAAACCCTCTCGGCGTGGCGCTCACGGGGTGCCCGCTCGAGGAGAAGATCAGCGAGATGCACGCCATGCGTCAGGCGGGCGAGCTGCTCGCCGCGATGGCCATCATCGTGGTCGACAATCCGATGTGCGCCGGTACGGGCCACCGCATCTGCAACGACTGCATGAAGGCCTGCATCTTCCAGAAGCAGGAGCCGGTCAACATCCCGCAGGTCGAGACGCGCGTGCTCACCGAGACGCTGGCGCTCCCGTGGGGGCTCGAAATCTACCAGCTTCTCACGCGCTGGAATCCGCTCAACATCGCCCGCCCGACGCTGAGGCCTTACCGCGGCAAGAACGTGCTCGTCGTCGGACTCGGGCCCGCCGGGTACACGCTCGCGCACCACCTGGCGTGCGAGGGCTTCGGCGTCGTCGCCATCGACGGGCTCAAGATCGAGCCGCTCGACCCCTGGTTGGTCGCGAGCGGGCAGCCGGCGCCGACGCCCGTGCTGGGCGCGTCGGTGCTCTTCGGAGAGCTCGGCGAGCGGCGTCTGCTCGGTTTCGGCGGCGTGAGCGAGTACGGCATCACGGTGCGGTGGGACAAGAACTTCCTCACGGTGACGGCGCTCACGCTCGCCCGCAACCCGCACGTGCGCATCTACGGCGGCGTGCGCTTCGGCGGGACGATCACAGTCGAGGACGCGTGGGCCCTCGGCTTCGACCACATCGCCATCTCGGCGGGCGCCGGCCGGCCGACGATCATCGACATGGAGAACAACCTTTCGCGTGGCATCCGCAAGGCCAGCGACTTCTTGATGGGGCTGCAGCTCACGGGCGCGTACAAGCACGCGAGCATCGCCAACCTGCAGGTGAACCTGCCGGCCATCGTCATCGGCGGCGGCCTGACGGCCATCGACACGGCCACCGAGCTTCTCGCGTATTACCAGGTCCAGGTGGAGAAGGAGCTCGATCGCTACGAGCTCTTGCTGGCGAGCGGCTACCCGGAGGCCGAGCTGCGAAAGCGGTTCGACGACGAGGAGCGCGAGGCGCTCGATCGCCATCTGCAGCACGGACGAGAGCTCCGGGCCGAGAAGCAGCGCGCCGCCGAGCAGGGGCGCGAACCCGACGTACAGAAGCTGCTGGCTGCCTGGGGCGGCGTGACGCTCGTCTACCGCAAAGGTCTCGAGAACTCCCCCGCGTACCGCCTCAACCACGAGGAGGTCATCAAGAGCCTCGAGGAGGGAGTGCGGTACGTCGAGCACATGTCGCCCGTCGCCGCCGTGCTCGACGACCGGAAGCACGTGCGGGCCATCAGGTTCAAGCGCAACGGGGGCGAGACCGTGGAGCTGCCGGCGCGCACCGTCTGCGTCGCGGCGGGGACGAGCCCCAACGTCATCTACGAGAAGGAATACCCTGGGACGTTCGAGCTCGACGACAAGAAGCAGTACTTCCGCCCCTACGCCGCCCGCCTCGACGCGACCGGCGGCGTGACGCTCGATCGCGCCGTCCCGTCGGCTGCGGGAGCAAGCAAGCGGACCGACGGCTTCTTCACGAGCTACCTGAAGGATGGCCACACGATCTCGTTCTACGGCGACAACCATCCGCACTATGCGGGCAGCGTCGTCCGCGCGATGGCGAGCGCGAAGGACGGCTATCCGTACGTCTCCGCGCTGTTCCCCGACGTCGGCGTGACCCGCCAGGAGCAGGCGGCGCGCGACGCGGGCCTGCGCGGGTTCTTCGAGAGAATGAGCGACGACCTCGTGGCGACGGTGCACCAAGTCAACCGTCTGACGCCGACGATCGTGGAGATCGTCGTGCGCGCGCCGCTCGCCGCGCGCAAATTCCAGCCGGGCCAGTTCTACCGGCTGCAGAACTACGAGACGTACGCGCCGCTCGTGAAGGTGGAGCGAGAGACCGTCAACGGGGCGGACGGCGCGCCGAAGATTCTCCGCAGCGAGGCCCGCCTCGCGATGGAGGGGCTCGCGCTGACAGGGGCGTGGGTCGACGCGGAGAAGGGCCTGCTCGGGACGATCGTCCTCGAGATGGGCGGTAGCTCGCGCCTCTGCGCGGCCCTGGCGCCCGGCGAGCCGATCGTCCTCATGGGGCCAACGGGCCAGCCGACCGAGATCGGCACGGCCGAGACGGTGCTGCTTTGCGGCGGCGGCCTCGGAAACGCGGTGCTCTTCTCAATCGCGCGTGCGTTCAAGGTGCTAAGGGGCAAGGTCCTCTACTTTGCCGGGTATCGCCGCGGCGAGGATCTCTTCAAGCGCGAGGACATCGAACGCTGGACCGATCAGATCATCTGGTGCACCGACGCGGGCGCCGCGATCGAGCCGGGCCGGCCGCAGGACCGGCACTACCGCGGCAACGTCGTGGCTGCGATGCACGCCTACGGCACGGGCGCTATGGGCGGCCCGCCGGCCGTGCCCCTTCGCGACGTGGCGCGCATCGTCGCGATAGGCAGCGACGGCATGATGAACGCGGTCCGCGAGGCGCGCCACGGCGTGCTCGCCCCGCTGCTCGACCCGAGACACCTGGCCATCGGCAGCATCAACTCGCCCATGCAGTGCATGATGAAAGAGGTGTGCGCCCAGTGCCTGCAGAAGCTCCGCGATCCGCGTACCGGAGAGGAGCACGTGGTCTTCACCTGCTTCAACCAGGATCAGGAGCTCGACGCGGTCGACTTCCGCAACCTGCGCGAGCGCCTGCGGGCCAATTCGATGCAGGAAAAGCTCAGCAGCGCGTGGCTCGACGAGATGCTGAAGTCGGCCCCGGACGTCCTGCGCGTGTGAGAAGGGCCCATGGCGGGGTGGCTCGCGCTCGAAGGTTCGTTCTGGCGCACCATGGCGCAACGTGGTGCGCGCGGACCGCAGTGGTTCGTGCGGGTCGCGGCACCGGCCACGGGGCTCGTCGTCTGCGCGTTGGCGCCGGGACCGCGACGCGTGATCGCGGCCAACTTGAGGCGAATGCGCCAGAAGCGCGCGCCGCTGCGCGACACCGTCGACGTGGCGCGGACGTTCGTGAACTACGCCTCGTGCCTCGCCGACTCGCTCGGATCCGATGCCGGCCACGCCCCGCCTGCGCAGACGATCGTTCGGGGCGAGCTCTACATGCAAGACGCGCTGGCCGCCGGCCGCGGCGTCGTCCTGGTGACGGCCCACACGGCCGGATGGGAGATCGTCGGTCCGGTGCTGGCGCGTCGCCAGAGCCGCCCCGTGACGGTGGTGGAGGCGCCGGAGCGCGACGCCGCGGCGGGGGCCATCCAGGACGGCGCACGCCGTGCGCCTGGCCTGCAGCTGGCGCACGCCGGCGGGGATCCCATGGCGGCCATCGGTCTTGCCCAGCAGCTGCGCGAAGGCGGGGTCGTGGCGGTGCAGATCGATCGCGCCCCGAAGCATGCCCGCGCGCGGAGCGTGACGCTGTTCGGCGAGGCGGCGTGCGTACCCGAGGGCCCGCTGCGCCTTGCGACGCTGACCGGCGCGCCGATGGTCCCGGCGTTCGCATCCCGGAGCGGTCACCGTCGCTACGAGGTCAGCGTGCGTCCTCCCGTGTTCCTCGCGCGTTCTGCGGGAGACGCCGATCTCGACCGCGCGGCCCAGCACCTCGCGCGCGAGCTCGAGACCTTCGTCCTGGCCCATCCCACCCAGTGGTTTCACTTTCGGAGCGTCTGATGGGGGGGCCTGGCGCAATCGCGGCGGCCGTGCATCATGGGCCGCACTCGCCATGAGCACGCGCTGGCACATCGGGGCAAAGCAACTTCACGGCGCGATCACGGCTTACGCCAAGCGATTCGATCTGCTTGAGGTGCTCGTGGCCGTCGCCGAGCCGGCCGACGTCGCGCCTGGCCCCAACCTCGCGACCCTGCGCCGCTGGCGCAAGTCGGTGCCGCCCCACTTCGACTTCGCCGTCGTCGCCGGGCCGCACCTGTCGCGCGCGAAGGCCAGCGCGGCGGCCGATCGCGAGTTCGAGGCCGCTCGCGCCGCAATCGACGCTCTCGAGGCGCGATGCTTCGTGCTCCGGACGCCGCCGGAGGTGACGCCGTCGTCGCTGTGGCGCGATCGCGTCGGCAAGATCGTCGACCGTCTGCCGCATGACGTGACCCACTTCGTGTGGGAGCCGGGCGGCGTCTGGGAGACGGCCGAGGCGGCCGGTCAGGCGCGCGACTGGGGCGTCGTGCTCGCGATGGACCCGGTGCGCGAAGCGGTCCCGCCCGGCCCCGTCGCGTACCTGCGGATGAGGGCGATGGGCGAGACGCACTCGTTCAACCCGATGGCGCTGGAGAAGGTGGTCCATGCGGTCGGGCCGTCGCGGCGCGACGTGTTCGCGGTGATCGAGACCGAGACGGCGATGCAGGAAGCGAAGCGCTTGCGGCAGCTCGCGCGCCGCGCGCGGCCCGCAGCGGTTGGGGGCGGCACGCGCCTGGTGCGGCCGCGCGGCGGCATCGTCGTCCGCGACGACGAGCAGGAATGACGCAACGCTGGGGCGGAGGTCGGGGTGCGTAAGGCAGCATCGGCGTCCCAGGGGCACGTCGCCCAGGCCGCGCGCGAGGCTCTCGGCCGGGGCAACGCGGTCGACGCTGTGGTCGAGGGCGTGCTGCTGGCCGCCGCGGACGCGCCCGGAGTGCTGCTCGGGCCCGTGCAAATGCTCGTCGGGGGCGCGGGCGCCGGGCTCATCGCAGTCGACGGCCGCGTACGCCAGCCCGGCCGTGGCGCTCCGAGGCCACGCGGGTTCGTCGCCGGCGAGGACGTCCCCGACGCGGCCAGGGTCGGGGTCCCGGCGCTTCCGGCGGCGCTCGCGACGGCGCTCGCTTCGCACGGAACTCGTTCGCTCCTGCGGGCGATGGCGCCGGCGGTTTCCTGGGCGCGCTCCCGCTCGACCGAGCGTGCCGCGCTGCTCGCGTCCATCGCGCGCCGAGGCGCGCCGGTGCTGGCCGAGGACGCCGTCTGCAGCGAGCTTCTGGCGGCGGCCGGCCGCGGGGCACAGGGTCTTTTGACGCCCGAGGATCTGGCGGAGGTGCGCCCGGGCCTCGTGCGCTGCCCCGAGAAATCGCTTGGGCCGACGGGGGTGCTCCTCGTCCCGTGGCTAGGCTCGGGCGCGGCGGACGGGGCGTGCACGCACGTCGTCGCCGCGGTGGACGGACGCGGCCTGGTGGCGGTCGGGTGCTACGAGGTCCCGGCCGAGGGTGTCCCCGTGCCGTCGCTCGGCCTCGTCGCACCGTTCGCCGCGGCTCCCGTGCTGCGCGGCAAGGCGCGCGTCGCCCCGGGCGAACCCCGCGCGGCGGCATCTCCGATCGCGATTCGCGCGCGCAAAGGGGTGGTCGACCTGGCCGTCGCCGTCGCCGCCGCATCGAACGCCGACGAAGCCCTGGCCTCGCTGCTGGACGCGATCGCGATCGCCCCCGCGTTCGCCGCCGCCGTGGCCACGGTCAACGTGGGGCGCGCCGTCGGCATCTCATCCTCGCGCGAGGCGGTGACGGTGCTCGGTTAGAGCAACCGTCGTCCTTAGATTCGGGCGAGATCGACGCCGTAGCGCTTCGCGTACTCGGTGATGCCGAGCTTGTCGATGCTGCGGATGTCGCGCGTCGTGAGGTTGAGCGACACGAAGCGTTTGAGCTCGGGAACCCAGATCCGCCGGCGCTGCACGTTCACGTGCTGCCAGCGGTTCGTCTTGATGTTCGAGTGCGAAACGTTGTGCGCCTTGAGCCTGCGCTTGCCGGTGATGTCGCTCTTGGCCATGGGAAAGTGGCGGGAAGTTCTACGTAGGGCTGGCCACCTGTCAAGGGCCCTCTTCCTCTCTTCTCAGGGGTCTGGGGGGTGTGGACATGCCCCCAACCGGTACATGGGCCCATCGACCGGACACCCGAAAGGGCCGCTACACCGACTCCGCGGCGTCTCCCAGCTTGGCCACCAGCGAGCGGCACCAGGCGCGGACGGCGGAGAACTTTGGCAAGGGGCGCAAGGTGGCCTCGTCGAGGTAGAGACGGCGGGCCAGCTCGACCTGAACGGCATGGACGCCATCGGCCGGGCGCCCATAGTGCTGGGTGGTGAATCCGCCGGCGTAGGGCTCGTCGTGGCGAACCGACCAGCCTTCGGCCACTGCGTGGGCCTCGACGACGTCGATGAAGCAACCAGCGGCGCTCTTTCGCCCGCGCGATCCGGGAACGACGTCAGCGCGTCCGCGGGCTGCATCGGCGCCGTCGCGCGCCTCGCGTGCGGCGCCGCGCACGCCCCGGTCGACGCTTGGCATCGAGTGCGCTGCGAGTAGGACCGCGATGCCGAAGCGCTTGCGCTTGCCCTCGACGATCGCCGCGAGCTCCCGGTGGTAGGGCCGCCACACGAGCTCGAGCCGCTCATCGAGCTCGCTCGCGCTGAGGCGCCTGCCCAGCGCCGCTTCGCCATCGCTCGTCGTCCGCCACACGAGCCCGTGGTGCATCCGGATATCCCCGCGGGCCCCCTCGACGACCTCTCCGTCGACGTCCTTCTCGCCCCGGTTCAAGTCGATGACGTAGCGCGATGCGCGGGCGACGAGGAGCGTGGCGCCCTGCGCCGGTGCGTCTTCGTAGAGCGCGTCGACGTAGAGATCCGCGTCGCGCGCGATCGACCGCGCCGGGGCGACGAGGGGCTCGAGGAACGCCGCTCCGGCCTCGATTCCGGCGTGCGGCACTTCGACCACGACGGGCGTCTCGGGCCCCGTCGGATCGAACCGCTCGAAGGGCGCGCGCATGCGAACCGAACCTAGCACAGGCTCCGCCGCGAACGGCGCCCACGCGGGCCGCTCATCAGGCCCTCGGATGGGCCTTGGCGTGCGCCGCGCGCACGTGGTCCTGGGCGACGTGGGTGTAGATCTCGGTCGTCCCCAGATCGGCGTGGCCAAGCATGGCCTGGACCGCCCGCAAGTCGGCGCCCCCGCGCAGGAGGTGCGTCGCGAACGAGTGACGGAGCTTGTGCGGCGAGGGCAGGGGCACGATGCCCGCCGCCACCGAATAGCGCCGCACCATGCGCCAGAACCCCTCGCGAGTAAACGCGCCGCCGCGGGGGGAGACGAACAGGACGAGCTCGCCGGCCTGGGCGTACTTCGGGCGGACGTCGCGCAGGTAGCGAGACGCGTGATCCATCGCAACCTCGCCCACCGGTACGAGGCGCCGTTTACCGCCCTTGCCACGAGGCGCGACGAGCCCTCGCTCGAGGTCGATGTCGCCGATTCGCAAGGTGCAGAGCTCCGTGACCCGCAGCCCCGACGCGTACATCAAGTGCAGCATGGCCGCGTGCAGCGCGCCGCGGTCGGTCGCGACGTCGGGCGCGCCAAGGAGCCGCTCGACCTGCTCGAAGGACATCACGCGCGGCAATTTGTGCGCCAGCTTGGGGCGATCGACGAGTTTGCTCGGGTCCTCCGTGATGGCGCGCTCTCGGACCAGGAACCGCAACCAGCCACGGATGGCGGAGAGCTGGCGGGCGCTCGACCGCGCCCCGAATCCGCGGCGCACGTTCTCGACCATGAGCGAAGCGATGGCCTCTGCACCGATAGCGCCCGGCGGGGCTCCGCCGCCGACGTGGGCGGCGAGCGCGTTGAGGTCGCGCGCATAGGCCTCGAGCGTGTTGGACGCGAGCGACCGCTCGACGCGCAGGTGATCCAGGTAGGCGTCGATCCAGCCCTGCAGGTCCATCGGACCGAGCCTAGGCTGGGCGCCGGCCTGGGCGCGAGTTTCCGGACTCGAACCCCCTTGCTGGCACCGAGCGCTACCGGACGCGGGCTGCGTCCACCATCGCGCGCAGAAGCGGCCGAGGGTCGTCCCGGCGCATCAGGGTCTCACCGCGGAGCGCCGCGTCAGCTCGTTCGAACGCGACCTCGACGACCTCGACGAACGGCCACAATGTCGGCGAGCAAGCTCACGTCGCGACCTCGGCGCGCACGCGCCTCGCCACCGTCCGCCACCGATCGAACGCAGCCTGAGCCGCCTTGGTGTCGAGCGCGCGGCGCGCCTTCTCGGCGCAAGCGCGCGGCGACTCGCCGGTGGCCACGGCCAGCGCGGCGGCGGCGTTGAGGATGACCGCGTCGCGGGCAGGGTGGTCTGCGCCAGCGAGGAGCTCCTCCACGGCGCGCGCGTTGGCGGCGGCGTCGCCGCCGCCGATCGCGGACGGGAGCAGGCGCGAGAGCCCGAAGTCTTCGGGCGCGACGACGAATTCGCGCACCTCGCCGTCGGCAAGCTCGCTGACGCGCGTCGGCGCGCAGGGGCTCACTTCGTCGAGGCCGTCCTCGCCCCGGACCACCCACGCGCGCTTCGTCCCTAGGCGGCCGAGCGCCCGCGCAGCGATCGGGCGCAGCGCGTCGTCGTACACGCCGAGGAGCTGGTGCGTCGCACGCGCCGGGTTCGACAGAGGACCGAGCGCGTTGAAGATGGTGCGTACGCCGAGCTCGCGTCGCGCCTGCCCGGCGTGTTTGAGGGCCCCGTGGTGCGCCGGCGCGAAGAGGAACGCGATCCCAGCTTGCCGCAGCACGTCGCCCTGCCGCGCCGGCGGAATGTCGAGCGGGATCCCCATCGCCTCGAAGACATCGGCGCTTCCGCAGCGGCTCGACACCGACCGGTTGCCATGCTTCGCGACGGGCAGACCGCACGCAGCCACGACGAGCGCCGCGGCGCTCGAGAGGTTGAGCGTGTGCGCGCCGTCGCCTCCCGTCCCGCAGGTATCGACGACCACGGGCAGGTCGTGCACGACGACGGTCATGGCCGCGCGCATCGACTCGGCGGCCGCGACGATCGACTCGGCGCTCTCGCCACAGATGCGCAGGGCCACCGCGAACGCGCCCACCTGCACCGGCGTCCACGATCCCGCGAGGATCGCGTCGAACGCGGCTCGGACCTCGGGCCCCGTCGGTGGCTCTCGCGCGATCAGGCGGCCGACGACCTTCGAGAAGTCCGAGCTCATGGAGCCGCCGCCCTCGGGCCGGCCGACGCGGCGACGCACGCTCGCGGGCGCTCGGCCACCCGACGCAGCCAGTTGCCGACGAGGCGTTTGCCCTCGTGGGTCAGCACGCTCTCGGGGTGAAACTGAACGCCCTCGACGTCGTGGTCGACGTGACGCAGGCCCATGATCTCGCCCTCGGCCGTCCACGCGCTGACGACGAGCGCCTCGGGCAGCGACGCCCGCTCGACGAGCAGCGAGTGGTAGCGCGTAGCCTCGAACGGCGAGGGGAGCCCCTCGAAGACGCCGAGGCCGTCGTGCAGGATTGGCGAGGTCCTTCCGTGCATGAGGCGCCCAGCGCGCACGACGTGACCGCCGTAGGCCTGCCCGATCGCCTGGTGCCCGAGGCAGACGCCCAGGATCGGCAGCTCCGACCCGAGCTCGCGGATGACCTGCAGCGACACCCCTGCCTCGTTCGGCGTGCACGGACCGGGCGAGATGAGCACCGCGCTCGGGTTGCGCTGGCGGATGCCGGCCACGTCGACGCCGTCGTTCTTCACCACCTCGACCGCGGCCCCCCACTCGCCGAGATATTGGACGAGGTTGAAGGTGAACGAGTCGTAGTTGTCGATGACGAGGACGGAGACGCCGGACGGTGGTTTCATACGTACGAGCTGGCAATAGCGGCTGCGAGGGCCGTGAGCGAGGATGGGGCGCAGGCGCTACGTGCTGCCGCGAAAAGCATGGTGGCAGTCGGCGGGAGGGTCAACCGTCGTCGCCTCGTTGACATGCAAGCGTCAAGGCACGTAACGTCTCGCGGGACTCCCGATGGCGGACGATAAAAAGCCGAAGATCGACCTGAAATCACGTCTCCAGAAGATGGGGACAGGCGCCCCTGGAACGACGCCCCCGCCACCCGGAGCCGGCAGCGTTCCGGCTCCCGCGGGGAGCGTGCCCGCGCCGGCCATGCCGCCGCCGATGCCGAGGAGCAGTGGCTCGGTCGTTCCGGTGGGGCCGCCGCCGCCGATGCCGTCGAGCAGCGGGTCCATCGCCCCGCCGCCGGGGATCCCGAAGCCCGCGATCTCGAGCCGTCCCGCGAACCTCGATCCGACGAACCCTCTCGCCGCCGTGGTGCAGCCGTTCAAGCCGGCTCCCGCGCCGGTCGCGGCGATCCCGCAGCCGCAGCGCATCGAGGTCGACGAGATGGCCGTCCACCAGGCGCGCCGCGGCGGCTTCCGTGGCGGCGTCGTGGCGGGCCTCGTCGTCGCCGTCATGTTCGGCGTGCTCGGCTACGTCGGCGGCACGGCGACGACGCAAGGCGCCGCACGCACGCAGGGGGTCCACGACGCGCATGACCTGGCGGCGGATCTCGGCAAGGCCAAGGAATCGCTGGACCAGGTCAAGTCCAAGGTAGAGGACGGCGGCAAGGCCCTCGTCGCCGACCGCAGGTTCCCGTCGGACCTCGCCCAGCAGCTCGCGGGGATGAACGTCGACTTCGGTGGCGACAAGCTGTTCGGCCGCCGGTTCAGCGGCGTGCCGGCCGAGACGACGAAGAACCTCTTCGACTTCATCACCCGCGTGCAGACGCTCAACGACCGGAAAGACCTCGTCATTGCGCTCCTGAACAAGCTGCAGAAGCCCATCACCGAAGAGCTCAGCCGCCCCGCGGGGCAGCTGCCCATCTCGTATGTCGTCGTCGTCGACAAGGACACGACCGCCTCCGGGGCATTCCTCGCCTCCCTCGCCACGCCCATCGCGCCGGACGACAAGAACGGCGTGCCCGACACGCTGACGTTCCTCAACCCGCGCGGGTCGGGCAACGTCAAGCTGCCGCGCCTCACGGCGATGGACAAGATCCCGCCGACGGGCGCCGCCATCACGGTGGTCCCCAACACCTTCGAGAAGGTGTGCCCAAGCGCGACGCGCGGTCAGATCGCGCAGCTCGTCAGCTCGATGAACTCGCTCGTCGAAGAAGTCGAGGGCCCGAAGGGCGGCGGCGAAGGCATCCAAGAGGGCAAGCCCGGCCTGTCCGAGATGGCGGCCAAGCTCGCCGACTCGCTCTCCAAGGTGAACTAGTCGCGGTCGAGGGGAGCGACCGCCGCTCCCCTCGAGCTCCCGACCGGACTTGGTCGTGAAATGGGCGCTAGGCGCCGTCCGCGTCTGGCGCGCGCCCCCACGCGATCTCGATCTTCGTCGCTTCGTCGATGGCGGCGCCCACGGCGACGTAGCCACGGGCGATGAGGGCAGCGCATCGTGCGGCGCGGCTCACCGGGACCGTGCTGCCTCCAAAGAGGTGGCTCAGGAACCGCCCTCCTCGCGCCGCCCCACCAAGCACCACGACGACCGTGCCGGCCGGCAAGGTCGATGCCCCCGGGATCTGCCCAGCAACGGATCGGACGTCGTCGTCGCCGTCCAGGCCGTCCGCGTCGAGGAGCACCGCGGCCGCCTGCGCCTCCGCGCTCCACTCCGGCAGCCCGAACGGCGGCCTTGGAGGCTTTCGGACGGGCGCCGTCGTTATGAGGCGCATAGCGCTCGGCCGAGGCGCCTTCACGGCACCGACGGCCGGGCTGCGGGCGCCCGCTCCGGCACGATCTCGACGCGCACGACGCGCGTCTCGTCGGCCTCACGGACGATGAGCTTGACGCCGCCGACCTGCACCGTGGCTCCCACCGGCGGCACGCGCCCGGCGCGGCTGACGATGAGGCCCCCGAGCGACTCGAACCCCCCGTCGATCGGAAACGCCTTGCCGAGCGCCTGCGCGACGTACGCGAGCGGCACGGACGCGTCGGCGACGAGGTGCCCGTCGCCGAACGACTGGATCGGCGCCTCGAGGTCGTGCTCGTCGCGGATGTCACCGACGATCTCCTCGATGATGTCCTCGAGCGTGAGCAGGCCCGCCGTTCCCCCGAACTCGTCGCTCACGATGGCCACGTGAACGCGCCGCGAGCGCATGTCTTGCAGGATCTTGCCCGCGGGCTGGTTCTCCGTGACAAAGAGCACCGGCGTCCGGACGATCTCCGACAGCTTGGGCGTGCCGACCTTGCCGTCGCGCGTCACGACGAAGAGATCCTTCGCGTGAAGTAGCCCGACCACGTTGTCGATGTTCTCGCGGTAGACGGGGTAGCGAGAGTGCTTCTCGGACACGACGAGCGAGACGACGTCCGCGATCGGCATGTTGACCTCGATGCCGAGGATGTGCCGCCGCGGGACCATGACTTCGCGCGCCGTGAGATCCTTGAAATCGAGCACCTTGCGGATCATCTCGGCCGGCGCGGGCGCGATCGACCCCGCCTTCTCCCCCTCGCTGACCGCCCACTCGACCTCGTTCTCCGTCACGCGCGCGTCGACCATGCGCGACTTGGGCACGCGGCGGCCGACCGCGCGACCGAGGATGGCCAACGGATCGGCCACCGGCGCGAGGATCCATTCGACGGGCCGCAGCAGGCCGAGGACGAAGGCGCCGAGCTGCTCCGGGCGGCGCCGGGCGAGGGTCCCGAGAATCTCCGTGAAGGTACCGTAGAGCAGCACCGTGCCGAGGACCGCGGCCGCGATGGCGTAGCGCGCGATGCCAGCGATGCGCGCGGCTTCGCCGAGCAGCATCGCGGCCAGGGTGATGGCGACGATGCGGCCGACCAGCCAGCGCGCGATGATGCCCGTCGGGTCCTGGACGAAGCGACGGAACGCGGATGCCGCCGGCGACCCTTCTGCGCTGAGCGCCTGCCGCCGGCCCTCAGGGATCTCCGAGAGCGCTGCGTCCCCGGCCGCAAACACCGAGCCGACCGCGGTAAAGACTACGGCCACGGCGATGTCGAAGACGAGTCCCGCTGGACCTATGTTCACCTCACCTGGCCTTCGTAACCGTGTCGGACGAGCCCACCCACAGGCCCGGGAACCTAGCCCAGGGGGAGCCCGGGTCAAGGGAGGGCCGCAACGGCCATGCCCCTTTGGCCGATGGGGAAAGTAGGCCACAATGAGCGATATTTTGCCGCCGGCGGGCGTTACAGGCGCCCTTACGCCCGGGCTAGTGGGGCTTGTCGGGGTGCCTACGGCAATTGGGGGCAAGGGCATGGCGGGCATGGGAGCGGGCGGGGCGTTCGCGAAGCTGCTCCACGCGCCGCGCGCGATGCCCGACGAGGCCTTGGCCAACATCGAAGCTTCGACGGACGACGGCGCGGCCGACGATCCTCTTCACCCCGCGGTGCGTCATGCGGCGCAGTGGGGGCCCCTGGCGCACGCGCCCGGACAGGCGGCGCCGGGCGCGCCCGAAGCGGTGCAAGTCGTGGACGGCGGTACTTCGGTCTCCGCCGGCATCTCGGCTGGCAACGTGGAGGTCCGCGCCGCCGCGTCGCTCGAAGAATTGCTCCCCGCGCTCGTGCGCAACGTCGCATGGAGCGGCGACGGGACCCGCGGCGTTGTCCACCTCGAGCTCGGCGCGGGGGCGCTGTCGGGCGCCCGCGTCGTCATCGAGGCCGACGGCGCGCGCGTTCGAGTCTCGGTGACCGGGCCCGCGTCGGTCCACGCGGCGGTCGATCTTGGGGCCTGGCGCGACCGGATCGCCGCCCGTCTCGCCGCCAGGGGGCTCGAGGCCTCATCGGTCGAGATCGTCTGAGGGCTCACCTTGGCCTCACCGAATAGAGGGTGAGCGACCGGAGGCTAGCTCGCGAGGACGCGTAGCGCGTTCTCACGCAGAAGCTTGGCGATCGTCCGTTCGCTAACGCCCGCCTGGAGGAGCGCGTCGGTGAGGCTCGGCAGGCCTCGAGGGTCAGCCAGGCCGCTGGTTGGGATGATCATGCCGTCCCAGTCGCTTCCGAGGGCAGGGGTGTCTTCACCTACGACATCAAGGATGTGGCGTAAGTGCTTGACGACAGGCTCGAGTCCGTCGCCCCCAAGATAGCGCCGGTCGAAGATCACCCCGACGACGCCGCCCTTGTCGGCGACGGCCCGCAGCTGAGCGTCGTCGATGTTCCGCCAGTGCTCGAAGGCGCCCACGACGCCCGTGTGGCTCACGATGGGCGGGCGCGTCGCCACCGCGCACGCGTCGAGGAAGCCGGCCCGGTTGATGTGCGAAAGGTCCACGATCACACCCGCGGCCTCGCACCGTCGGACGAGGTCGAACCCCCAGGGCGTCAGCCCCTGCGAATCGCGCCGGCCGTGCCCGTACGCCGGGTGGCCCGCCTCGTTGGCGCTGAAGTGAAGGAGCCCGAGATAGCGCACCCCCCGCCGCGCGAAGACGTCGACCTGATCGAGATCCCCCTCGAGGGCATGGGCGCCCTCGATGCCGAGGAGGGCCGCAATGGCGCCGTCGCGCGCGCAGGCGTCTACGTCGGCAGCCGTTCGAGCGAGGCGTAGAGCGCTGGGCTGTCGGTCGATCGCATCCCCGAGCGCGTCGATCTGTTCGTGCACGACGCGGGCGAGCCCTCGGATGCCCTTGGCGACGGGAAGGGACACGAGGCTGAAGAACTGCGCACCGAGGCCACCCTGCCTCATCCTCGGCAGGTCGACGTGCCCGCCGAAGACCGATCTCCAGAGAGGGGGCTCGTGCGAGGCGTGCAGGTCGTAGCCCAGCCAGCGCGTCCACATGAGGGTGTCGGCGTGAAGGTCAATCGCCGGGTGCGCCGCGTGCAGAGCCCTCGCCTGGTCGGAGGCCGTCTGGGGAGTCGGAGCGTGGGTCACGGCGTGGGCCTTGAGATGCTCCGAGAGCAAGTGTACGTGTCTTTTGCGAAAGACAATGGCTTCACTGCTTGTGCTGGCGCAGAGCGCGCTCGACCTCATCGGGGACACGCCGCTGATCGCAATCCGGGCGCCAGAGTGGGACAGCCCGCGGGCGCAGGTCTGGGGAAAGATGGAGCAATCCAACCCCGCCGGCTCAGTCAAGGATCGCATCGCGCTCGCCATGATCGACGAGGCCGAGCGCACCGGGAAGCTGAAGCCAGGCGGCGTCGTGGTGGAGCCGACGAGCGGCAACACCGGCATCGGCCTCGCGCTCGTGTGCGCCATCCGCGGCTACCGCTGCGTGCTCACGATGCCGGAGAGCATGTCACTCGAGCGCCGCCAGCTGCTCGAGGCGTTCGGCGCCAAAGTGGTGCTGACGCCGGAAGCCCAGCAGCTCGAAGGCGCCGTCGAGAAGGCGATCGAAATCGCGCAGGCGACCCCCGGTGCCTTCATGCCGCAGCAGTTCGACAACGAGGCCAACCCCCGCATCCACGCCGCTTCCACCGCCCGCGAAATCCTCCACGCGATGCGTGGCCTGACGGTCGACGCTTTCGTGTGCGGCGTCGGTACGGGTGGCACGATCAGCGGCGTCGGCGAGGTGCTTCGGCGGGAGGTGTCGCCGGCCCCGCGTATCGTCGCTGTCGAACCGGAGAGCTCGGCCACCATCTCGCGCGGCGAGCGGGGTCCATCCAAGATCCAGGGCCTGGCCGCTGGCTTCGTGCCGCACAACTACCACCCGAAGGTCGTCGACGAAGTGCGTACCGTGACCGACGAGGACGCGTGGCGCATGAAGTCGCAGCTCGCGCGCCGCGAAGGGCTCCTCGTCGGCATCAGCTCGGGCGCGGCGGTGCACGTGGCCCTGGCCGTTGCGCAGGAGCTCGGGCCGGGAAAGAACGTAGTAACGGTGCTCCCCGACACGGGAGAGCGTTACTTCAGCCTCGAGGAGTACTTCACGCCCGAGGCGCGGGCGTGAGGCGCTCGGCGGCCCGCGTTCTCGTCGTCGGAGTCGGAGGGCTCGGTTGCCCCTGCGCCCTGGCGCTCGCCCACGCCGGCGTCGGCACGCTCGGGCTCTGCGATGACGACGCCGTCGAACAGAGCAACCTCCACCGGCAGATCCTCTTCGATGAACGCGACCTCGGCGCGCCGAAGCTCGAGGCGGCGGCCAAGGCCCTTCGCGCCGCTGCACCCGCGCTCGACGTCCGCTTGCATCGCACGCGTCTCCTGCCCGCCAACGCGGTGGCCCTCGTACGCGACTACGACGTGGTGGTCGAGGGGAGCGACAACTTCGCGACCAAGTTCCTGGCGGCCGACGCCGGCATGCTGGCGGGCGTCCCGGTGGTGCACGCGTCGGCCGTTCGATGGGTCGGCACCGCGCTGGCGGTCGGGTCGCGCGGAGGGCCGTGCTACCGGTGCCTCTTCGAGGACTTGCCCCAGGACGGCGCTCCCAACTGCGCCGAAGCCGGGGTCATGGGGCCTGTGGTCGGCATCGTCGCGGCGGCACAGGCGGATCTTGCGCTCGCGATCGTCGATGACGCGTCCGTCGCGGGCGAGCTCGTCACGTTCGACGGCCGGCGCGGCGTGCTGCGCCGCCGTCGCCTCGATGGACGCTCGGACTGCCCGCTCTGCGGCGGGCAGCCGTCGATTCGCTCCATCGAGCAGGGCCGCTATATGGGCCCCGTCGGTTACGTTGAGAACGTTGCGCCCGCGTCCGCGGGCTGAAAGGCAGAGGAAGTCCCATGGAGACGATCGTGCGCATCCCCACGCCCTTGCGAACGCTGACCGGAGGGGCCGACGAGGTGCCCGCCAAGGGCGGCACCGTGGGCGAAGTGATCGAAGACCTCGAGCGCCGCCATCCCGGCATCCGCGATCGGCTCCTCGACGACAAGGGCGTCCGGCGCTTCGTGAACATCTACGTGGGCGAGGAGGACGTGCGGTTCCTCGAGGGCCTCAAGACAGCCCTCAAGCCGGGCGATCAAATCAGCATCATCCCCGCGATCGCGGGCGGCTGAGTCCCGGGCGATGAACCGCCACGGTCGGCAGACGAGGCTCGCGGAGGTCGGCTCCGCCGGGCAGGCGAGGATTGCATCCGCGCGGGTCGAGGTGGCCGGCGACGGGCTGGACGCGTTCGTCGCCGCCCGCTACCTGGCCGGCGCCGGCGTCGGGTCGGTGTGCGTGGGCAGCGAGGCCCTCGCCGCCGCCGTGGCGCCGGTCGATGCCGCGGTCCACGTCGAGGTCGACCGCGCCGGAGCCGCCGAGGCTCATGTCGATGCCTTCGACCTTCGCGACCCCGCCGCGCGCGCGGTCGCGCGAGGTGCGCGGTCCGCGCTGAACGCGCTGCGAGCGATCCTCGAGCCTTCGCCGCCGTCCGACGGCCGTTCATCATGAGGCTTGCCCGCAGCCGCCGCCTCGAATCGGTGGTCGACGCGGTGGGCCATACGCCTCTCGTGCGCCTCCGCAAGGTCGCCGCGCATGTCCCAGACGTGGAGGTGTGGGTCAAGCTCGAGTTCGCGAACCCGGGCGGCAGCGTCAAGGACCGGCCAGCCCTGCGCATGATGAAGGACGCGATGGCCGACGGCCGCCTCACGCGCGATCGCATCCTCATCGACTCGACGAGCGGCAACACGGGGGTCGCGTACTCGATGTTCGGCGCCGCGCTCGGCGTGCGGGTCCGCCTGGTCATGCCGTCGAACGTGAGCAAGGCGCGCAAGGACATCGCCCGGAGCTTCGGCACCGAGATCGTCTTCAGCGACCCGATGGAGGGCTCGGACGGCGCGATCCGCCTCGCGCGGGACCTCGTCACGAAGAGCCCGGACGAATACTTCTACCCGGACCAGTACTCCAACCCGTCGAACTGGCGCGCCCACTACGACGGCACCGCCGTCGAGATCCTCGAGGCGCTGGGCGACCGGATCACCCACTTCATCGCCGGCCTGGGCACGACGGGCACCATGATGGGCTGCACGCGGCGGCTCAAAGAGCATGGGCGGCCGATCGAGTGCATCGCCGTCGAGCCGTCCGACGCCCTGCATGGCCTCGAGGGTCTCAAGCACCTGGCGAGCAGCATCGTCCCGCCGATCTACGATCCGAGCGTCCCCGATCGCATCCTGCCCGTCACCACCGAGGACGGCTGGGACACGGCCGACCGGCTGGCGCACGACGAAGGCTTGCACGTGGGGCATTCGTCGGGCGCGAACGTCTTCGGCGCGATCAAGGCCGCCGAGGACGCTCAGAAGCGAGGCCGAGGCGGCTGCATCGTGGCCATCGTGGCGGATCGAGGCGACCGCTACTTCGCGCCGATGAAGTGGGAGCGGCGCTACGTCTGGTAGACTGCCGCCGAGGACGAGCGATGCGTGACTTGAAGAAGCACCCGTGGGCCGCCGGCGACCTTTTGGTGCTGCGCTCGGTCATCGAGCAGGTCGACGACGAGGCCCGCGAGGCGTACGCCGCCGACGAGGAGAGCTGCGGGTTTCTCGTCGGGCCGGCGGCAGAGGCGCGCCGGGTCGACGGGATCGTCCCGATGGTCAACCGGGCGAACGCGCTGCACAGGCTGGATCCCGAGCAGTATCCGCGCACGGGCCGCACGTACTTCGACATCGACTCGATGAAGTTCCAAGGCGCCATCGCCAAGGGCGAAGCCGCCGGGCGCCCCGTGAAGATCCTCTACCACTCACACCTCGACGTCGGCGCTTACTTCTCGGCGACCGACGCCGAGGTCGCAAAGATGGGGCAAGGGGAGCCGCCGTGGGATCTCGCGTACCTGGTGACGAGCGTGCGCGGGGGGCGCGTCGACGATCGCAAGCTCTTCGTGTGGGACCCGCATGGCGGGGCCTTCGTGGAGAGTGCGCTGGAGATCGTCGACGGCGCGGGCGAGGTGCACGAGGCCCGCTGAAATGGCGTGGCGCGCGACCGGCACGGTGGCGGTGTTGCTGACGATGGCGTGGGCGCCCGCCGCCCGGGCCGAGCTGCGGGAGACGGCCGAGCGGGTCGCGCAGTCATGGCGGGAGGGCGGTGCCGCTGTGGTCATCGACCGGACGCGGTTCATCAACGACGACGAATCCCTTCCATTGCTTCTGCCGCCCATGCCCGAGTCGCCCCTCGGTTCGTGCACGACGGTCGTGCTGCTGGGGCCGCGAGGCCTGGGCTTTCATGCAAACCTTGCCGGGACCGACTCGGACGACCCAGCCGATCGCGTGGCGAGCGAAGCGGGGGTCGTCTCGTTCGCGCGGTGTGGAGAGCCGATGCCGCGGCGAATCGTGGTGACGGCCGACTCCGGGCGCGGGGCGTTCGAGACGGTGGTCGCGCGGTCGGCGAAGGCGGTGAAGCACCTGCGCGAGATCCTCCCCGAGCGGGCTGGCGGCTTGGCGCTCGCCGCCACCGAGCCAGGGCGCCTGCCGGCCCTGCCACCTCCAGCTCGGCGCGCCGAGGTCGCGGAGCTGCGCGGACGCCGTGACGGAGCGACGGTGGCGCCGAGGACGACCTGGCATGCTCGCGCCGATGGCTCCGGCTCGGGCGCCGACCTGCTGACGCCTGGTTGCCACGTCCTCGAACTGCTGGCGCCGGACCCGCGCGCCTCCGACCCTCCCGGCCACGGAAAGCTCGACCTCGACGCCGAGATGCGCGACGCGTCCGGCGATCGCGTGCTGGCGCGCGATCGCTCCGATGCGCCCGACGCGCGGCTCTCCCTGTGCGTGGGCGAAGATACGGCGGTCGAAGTCGGGTTCGTTGGTTCGCCGCCCGGGGGTCCGGTCACCGTCGCGCACTGGGCTTGGCCTTTGCCAGCGCACTTGCCTTCGCTCTGGGGCGCGGAGGCCATGGCGCGCATGGCGCACGTGCTCCTGACGCGGCACGCGATGCCGCTGCTTCACGAGCCCGCCGTCCTGACGCAGGGCGGCTCCGGTTTCACCGCCATGCCGACGCCGGTCGAACCGGGGGCCTGCTACGTCGCCGTAGTGGCCGTGACGCAAGGGGCGGCTCGGTCCATCACGCTGCGGGCCCGCGTCGGGGGCCAGGAGTCGATCGACGACCGCGGGCCCGACGAGAACGGTGCCGTCGTGGCGTTCTGCTCGGGCGAGAGGGACGCTGTCGTCATGGATGTCGACGTCCGGGGGACGCCGCTGCTCGGGTGGGGTCTCGCTCTCTACCGCGTCGCCGACGGGATCTGGGAGCTTGCGCGGTGACCGAGGCGCGCGTCGGTTGGTTCGTCGCGGCGGTGCTCGTCGCGACGGCTCCAGGCTGCACTCCGGGCGCGCGCACCCCCGCGGAGACGCGCCCGCTGTCTCCGCTGCCTCCGCCCCTCGTCGCCATGGGGGAGCTCGAGGGACGCACGCTGCTCGGCGATCTGCCCGATCGCGCTCGGCGACTCGGTGCCGGGGCGCCCGCGCTCGTCGCGTCGGCCGAGGCCCTCGACAACGGCTGGGTGGGCGGCTTCGTCGACGTGCCGCGCGACGACTGTCTGCTCGGCTATGCGCGCGCCTCGTCGTCCGTCGACGATGTCGACGTCGCCATCTTCTCCGAAGAGGGCACCACCCTCGCGGTCGACGAGGGCCGCGACGTGCATCCGACCGTGCTCGTATGCGCCCCCCATCCAGACCGCGTCTACGTGACGGCGCACGTGGTCGAGGGGGAGGGGCTCGTTGCGGTGGGCGCCCAGCTCGTGCCCAAGGACCGGGCGATCATCGTGGCGCGGGCGCTGGGAGCCCGCGGCGTCGTGGGGCAGGGGCCGCGCCCTGCCGACGGATGGCCGGGGCTCGACGACGCCGTGAGGGCGCGGCGCTCCGAGGTGGGGGGAGGGCCGTGGGAAGAGGTGAGGCGTGTCGCGCTCGCCGCAGACTCGCGCTTGCCCACCGTGATGGCGCTCCCCATCGACGCAGGACAATGCGTCGACGTGATCGTCGTGCCCGACGAGGACGTGGCCCTGCTGGACGTCGAAGCGTTCGACGATCAGGGGCGGTCGGTCGGACGGGCGAAAGATGGGCCTGGGGCCCGAACTTTGGTCGTGTGCTCGCCCGTCGCGGTAGCGGGCACGTTGGCGCTCCGGCCGCACGTGGGACGTGGGCTAGTCGCGGTGGTGCTTGCGCGCTCGGCGGCCAGCGGCGAGCACGCGCTCTCGGCCCCAGCCGACGCCGTCTGGGTCGCCACATCGCAGCCGATCGACCGGGCCGGAGCGGCACGCGAAGCGGTCCTTGCGCACGATGGGTATGGCTTGGCCCTTGCCCGGTTGGCGGGAGCGCTCTCGCTGGGACGACGCATCGCCGTGCCCTTGAACCTCGTCGCCGGGGCTGGCGTATGCGAGCGCGTCGACGTCGTGGCCGGGGCGCCGCTCGCGCTCGTCGACGCGCAGGTGTGGAGCGACGCGGGAGAGCTGGTCGCTTCGGGTGCGTCCGCGTCCTCGATGGCGCTCTTCGCGTGCGCGCACGGGCCCGCGCGGCTCGAGCTTCAGACCCGGGGGCGTCCCGGGCCCTTCGCGGTGACCCTTCGGCCGGAGCGCTGGAAAGGCGCCGCGCTGTCGGCCCATCCACTGGCGGCGTCGCGCATGCTCGCGCGCGCGGCGACGGGCCCCGACGCGCTGTTCGAAGGCAAAGAGCTGGCCCTTCGCGACCTGACGCTCGACGGCCAGCGCGCCATCTCGTGGACCGAGACGGTCCCCGCCGGAGCCTGTCTGCGCGCGACCGTCGGTGGCCAAGGCGACGGCGCCGGGGTGGAAGTGCGCATCTTCGACGCGCAGGGCGTGGAGGTCGATCGCTCCGAAGACGCGCACGCGGCGAGCGTCAGGGTATGCGCGGGCCCGGACGCCCCGCGCCCGGTGCGCCTCGAGGCGGGCGCGTCGGCCGGGCATCTCGAGGCTGTCCTGGGAGAGCGCATCGGCCCAGGCTCGTGATCCCGCGGACGCGAGAAGCCTTCACCGCTCCGCCAGCCGTGCGAGGAGAGCGTCCGCGCGAGCGATCTCGACCTGCCCGAGGCAGAGCCTCGGGCCCGAGCGCGGCGCGAAGACCACGCGACAGCGGCCGGAGGCTGCGGGGACGAGGCGGCCAAGCAAGAAGTCGATGGCGAGGCCGCCCGCGACGATGGCAAGGCCTACTCCAAGCAGCGCCGGCGACGCCGCGCGCACGCCGTCGACGAACGTCCCCACGCCGACGTAGCTCCCGATGACGAGCGCCAGGAGGCCGGCGTAGAGGCTCGCGCCCGCCAGGCGGATCTCCCGCTCGGCCCGCGCCAGCGCGGCGCGCGGGATGATGACGTCGTGTTCGCGCAGCGTGGTGCCGAGAAGCAGCACCCGCCAGCGCACGCGGACGTCGCCGGCGGTGGTCACGGACACCTCGCCGGGCCTGCGGAACGAGAGGGCCGCGCGCGCGACGATCTGCGCGGCACGCGCCACGAGCAACAACCCGGTGAGCGCGAGCAGGGCCGTGGCCAGAGGGCCGCGAGGCGGCGCCGTCATCTCACCGGAGATCGGATCCACCGGAGCGCGGCTCGAGCGCGCTTCGAGGACGCGCAGGAGCATGGGATCCTCGATCTCCACGGCGAGCGTCGCGGCCCGCTCCGATGCGGCGGATGCCGACGAGAGTGCCACAGCCCCGACGAGGGCTTCGCCCCGGCCCAGCGAGGGGAGCGTCCCATGGTCGAACCGGCGCACGCAGTCGGCGATTGCCGCCCAGAGGGGGGAGGCGGACGTGCCGAGGGCATGATCGATCAGGCCGGTGGCGTCGAACTCCGTGTGCGCCGCCAGCCAGAGGAGGTCATGAGCCCCGCGCTCGTCGTCTTGCGGGGTGCTGGGCGGGTGGTGCGCGAGCGCCTGCGCCGCGAGCGCCCGCGCCAGCGCGCGGGCCGCGCCGTCTTCCGGGCCCCGCTCGAGGACGTCGAGCGCGTTGCCGAACGGCGTGTTCGCGTCGTCGCGCGTGAGTCCGCGTGCGGCGGCCTGCTGGGCGACCCACTCGCGCCGCTTCGCGTCGTCGCGCGCTCCGGCCGCGTCGGCAGCGAGCCGCCCCACGAGGGCGTGCGTCAGCGCCGCGAGGTCGGCGATACGGGGGTGGAGAGAGAGCGCGTCGTAGGCGCGGGGCTCCCGGTCCGTCGGCATCGATCCCTTTGTCTCTCGCTAGGACGGCAGAGCAAGCTCGCCCCCGTGGTCGACCAGACGGCCGAACGAAGCGATCCGCGACGCCACGTCCGACCGGCCTATCTTGAGCAGTCGCTCGGGCCCGATCCCCTCGACGCAGAAGCTCCCGAGCGCCGCGGCGAAGAACATCGCCTTGCGGAGCGTCGCTGGGGACGCGTCGCCGCGCGCCGCGAGGTAGCCGAGCAGCCCGCCCGCGAACGAGTCGCCCGCGCCCGTCGGGTCGAAGACCTCTTCGAGCGGGTACGCCGGGACGAAGAAGGTCCCCGCCGCGTCGAAGAGCAGGGCGCCGAATTCGCCACGCTTGATGATGAGCATCTTCGGCCCGCGCCGGCGGATCTCGGCCGCCGCGCGCACCAGGTTGTGCACGCCCGACAGCTCTCGCGCCTCTTCGTCGTTGATGATGAGCAGATCGATGCGGCGGAGCATCTCGGCGAGGGCGGCCGGCTCACCGCCGATCCAGAAGTTCATCGTGTCGGCCGCGACTAGCGTGGGGCGCTGAACCTGCTCGAGGACGCCGACTTGAAGCTTCGGGTGGATGTTGCCGAGGAGGACGAATGGACTCGACCGGTGCTCGGCGCGGACCTTCGGCGAGAAGTCGGCGAAGACGTTGAGCTGGGTGTCGAGCGTCGTCCGGCTGGCGAGGTCGCTCGAGTAGCGGCCGTGCCACCGGAACGTACGCCCCGCCGCGCGCTCGACGCCGGCCGTATCGACACCGCGGGCGCGCAGGGCGCCGATGTGGGCCTCCGGGAAGTCGTCGCCAACGACGCCGACGATGCGGACGCCCGACGCCGTGATCGCCGACGCGGCCAGGGCCGCGTACGTCGCCGCGCCGCCCAGGACGCCCCGGTATTCGCCGGTCGGCATGTCGAGGTCGTCGAAGGCGATGGACCCGACGATCAGAAGAGGACTGGGACCGGAACTAGGACTCACAGCGTTCGCGCTCAAAGACGCCTCCCACGACGTCCCTGACTATCACCGAACGTACTTGCCGACGAGCCAATCCAGGCGCGCGCGCGCCTCGGGAGAAATGCGGTCCGCGGCCGTGATGATGGCCCCGCCCAGGGCCCCCGTCGCGCGGCTCTCGGCCGGGTCGGGCAGAGTGGTCGCCAGCTCGGTGATCGCGGCGCGGGCGCGCTCGACGTTGCGCGCGACGACGGCGAGCACGGCCTCGACGCTCACGTCGCCCTCGGTCGCGTGCCAGCAGTCGTAGTCGGTCGCGAGCGCGAGCAGGGCGTACGGCAGCTCGGCTTCGCGCGCCAGCTTGGCTTCCGGCATGGCGGTCATCCCGATGACCGAAGCCCCCCAGGATCGGTAGAGGCGGCTCTCGGCGCGCGTCGAGAACTGCGGGCCCTCGATGCATACGTAGACCCCTCCGCGGTGCACCGTGGCGCCCGCGCGCTCTGCGGCGGCCGCGAGGGCGGCGCTCGTCTTTTCGCAGACCGGGTCGGCGAAGCCCACATGCGCGACGATCCCGTCGTCGAAGAACGTCGCCGTCCGCGTCTTGGTGCAGTCGATGAACTGATCGACGACGACGAAGTCGCCGGGCACGATGCTCTCCTGCATCGACCCCACCGCGCTGATGCTGACGAGGTGCGTCGCGCCGAGCATCTTGGCGGCGCAGATGTTCGCGCGGAAGTCGATGCGATGGGGCGCGATGCGGTGTCCGCGCCCGTGTCTCGGGAGAAAGAGGAGCGTCGCCTCGCCGAGGCGGCCTCGGACGATCACGTCGCTCGGCGGGCCGAAAGGCGTCCGGATGGAAATCTCCTCGATGTGGGTGAGCCCAGGCGCGTCGTAGAGGCCGCTGCCGCCGATGACCGCGAGCACCGGAGGCGTCACGAGGGGCCTCCGGCAAGGCGCCCCACACGGAGCAGGGACTCGGCGAGGGCCGCTCGCCGGCCGCGGCGCGCCCGCTCGGCGGTGACGATGGCGCGAAGCTCCTCGAACGCGCGACCGACGTCGTCGTTGACGACGAGAAAGTCGAAGAGCGCATAGTGCTCGATCTCGCGCTTGGCGACGGCGAAGCGCCGCTGCACGGCGTCCTCCGTCTCGCTGGCGCGTCCGCGGAGCCTACGTTCGAGCTCGTTCATCGACGGCGGCAGGATGAAGGCCGAGATCACGTCGGCGACCTTCGCGCGGATCTGCCGGGCGCCCTGGTAGTCGATGTCGAAGATCATCCCGGCGCACCCTGCGTCGGCCCGCGCCCGCTCGATCTCCGCGATCGACGTGCCGTAGAGGTTTCCGTGCACCTCGGCCCACTCGAGGAACGCACCTTGGTCGATGAGCTGCAGGAACGCCGCACGGTCGACGAAGTGGTAGTCGCGGCCGTCGACCTCGTTGGCGCGCGCCGACCGGGTCGTGTGCGACACGCTGAAGCGCAGCTCCGGGCACCGCTCCATCAACATGCGGGTGAGCGTCGTCTTTCCTGCGCCGCTCGGCGAGGAGAGAATCAAGAGGAGAAAACCGTCGTACGCGTTCATTCGACGTTCTGAACCTGTTCGCGCATGCGTTCGATCTCGGCCTTGACCTCGACGACGGCGTGCGAGATCGCGGCGTCCGGGCTCTTGGCCCCGAGGGTGTTGGCCTCCCGGGCCATCTCCTGCAGCAGGAAGTCGAGCCGCCGGCCGACGGCCTCCGAGCTACCGAGCAGCACGGCGACTTGCGCGCAGTGGCTCTCGAGGCGGGTCAGCTCCTCGGTGATGTCGCAGCGGTCTGCGAAGATGGCGAGCTCCTGCTCGAGGCGCGACGCGTCCACGTCGATCTCCGCCGAGATCCTCAGCCGTTCGGCGCGCTCGCGCAGGCGGCGCCGGTGCGCATCGAGGACCGCGGGCGCCCGTGACTCGATGCCGCGGGCCAGCGTGCGCACGCTTGCCAAGCGCCGGGAGAGGTCTTGCCGGAGGGACTCGCCTTCGTGCTGGCGCATCGCGTCGAGCGCGACGACGGCCGCCTCGAAGGCGGCACGCGCAGCGTCGCGAACGATGTCGGCGTCGCGCTGCACGGACGACACGAACAGGTCCGGGATGACGGAGAGCAGCGAGAGGGGGACGTCGCTGCCGGGCGCGAGCTCGTCGCGCAGCTCGGACAGAGCCAGGAACGCCGCCCGGGCGCGCTCGCGGTCGAGCACCGGCGCACCGAGCAGGGTCCCCTCGACGCGGAGCGCGACCTCGTAGCGCCCGCGGACGAGCCTCTCTCGCGCCACCTGCTCGACGAAGCCCGAGAGGTCGGCGAGCTCGCGCGGCAACCGGACCCGGACGTCGAGGAAGCGGTGGTTCACGCCCCGGATCTCGACGCCGAGCTTGCCGCCTCCGATGGGCACGTCGCCGAGGCCGAAACCCGTCATGCTGCGCATGCGCCCTTCGACGGTACGCTGATTTGTCCGGCGTCTCCAGACCGCCTTTTGGCTTACAGCCCCTTCTTGCGCTTGGTCTGTTCGAGGACTTTGGCGTACTCGACCTCCCACTCGCGCGTCCCTTCCCGGACGTGTTTGAGCTGGGCGCGCACCTCCGCCTCGAGGCCGTCGTCGACGGCCATGTGCTTCTTGAAGGCGGGGGTCATGCGCCGGCGCAGCTCGACGTCGGCGACGTACACCTCGTCGACGTTCCCCGAATGCATCAGCATCTCGACGACCTGGTCGAGAAGGTAGTCGAGGGCTTCGTCCCCGACCTTGATGCTCTTCTCGTCGGCGACCAGCTTGCGGACGCGCTGGTAATCGCTTTGCGCCTTGCCGGTGCGCTCGATGATGTCCTTGGCGCGCTCGTTCACGTCGCGCTCGTCGGCCAGGTACTGGTTGAGGACAGCCGTGACGTCGCTCTCGACCTCCTTCGGCCGTTCGGCCTCGATGTCCTTGGAGACGAGCAGCGCGCGAACGACTTCGGCGGAGATGGCAGAGACTTTGCCGCTATAGAGGCGCATGAAGGCGAGCGCCTTTGTAGCCCGTTATTTGCGCTTCCGCACGTCCGGCGCTACCGGAATGGCGCCGGCCGATTCGCTGGCGCCTCCGAGCTGCAGGCGGCGGATGACGGCCTTCTTCTGCCGCTCCTTGTAGCGCTCGTGGGATGCCTCGCCGAGCTCGTTGTGGGCCTCCGTGTCGCGGTCCACGATCTGGAACTCGCAGATGACGAAGATGACGTTGCCGAGCAGGGCGGCGTCCGGGGGCGCGTTCTCCGTCATCCGGCGCGGAAGCCGGACGGGCATGTCGACCACCAGGTGGATGATGCGATACGTATCCGACGAGAACTTGTTGTCTCCCGGATTGAGCGCCTCGCCGGCCGTTGTGTTCGCCTGCATTTTCTCGAGCAGGTCCTTCAATGGCGTCTGCTCGACGTACGACTCGAACCCGAGCATCGAGTTCACGCTCTGCCCTGGGACGACGTAGTTGAACGGAAAGAGCCGCTTGGTCAGGTACTGCAGCACCGGGAAGATGTCGTCCTGCGACCGGGTGACCACACGAAACCGCAACTTGTCGAAGATCTGCGCCGCGATCGTCTCCTGCTTCGACAAGAGCTTCGTGATGAGGGAGTCCTTGTTCTTGCGGCCGCCGACGAACTCCACCACCGGGAAGCCGGCGGCCAGCATCGCGCCGATCACCCGGTACACCTTCTCCTCGACGATGTGGAAGACGTCCTGGTCGGACATCGGGAGCAGAAAGAGCAGCTCGCGCCCGTCGAGGTGATGGATGATGTGCATGCACTTGAGGATGGTGCAGGCGCACATGGCGCGATGTCCTCGGCCGCCCGCCGTCATCAGCAGATCGAGTACCGAAGCCTGCTCGACCGGGCGTGGGATCGGATAGTCGAACTGCCGGCGGAGGTAGGCGATCGCCTCCGACTTGACGTGTTCCAGCCGTGCGCGGTCGGCCGGGTCGTCGGCGTGCAGCTCCTGCGACAGGAGAAATTCGCGGACCTCGGCTTCGTCCGCGAAGTCGAGCCTGCGCCAATCGATGACCGAGTCCCCCCGGAGCATCAGTCGGATCGACTCGAGGTCCAGAAGCGAGAAGTCGGCCAGCGCCTTGAGGCGCTCGGCGCCCTCGCGCCTGACATCGCTCATGGCATCCCCCTTCGCATCGGGCGAAGAACCTTAGCGCAAGGGGGCCAGAACCGTGGTCGGCGTGGCCGCCGCGCCCTCAGGGGGTCTCTTGCATCTCTTCCGTGGCGGGGGCCGCCTGCGCGCCGGCGTGCCGCCCGAGCGTCAGGGTGCCAACGAAAATGCAAACCGTGACCCCGAGTACCGCGCAATGGCCAAGAAACGCGCCCGAGCAGCCGGCGACGGCGATGGGGGCGAAGGCAACCAGGTACCAGGGCGTCAGCTTCATTCGTGCGTTCTCCGCGGGGATGTCAGCCCGTTATGGGTTCGCGAGTCCGTTGACTCACATGTAAGCCAACTTACGACATCCATGACCGCGGATCCCAATTTCTACAGACCCTGGCCCAACCGGCGCAAGCGAAACCGACCCTCCAGCCTCATGCGTCGATATTTTGCAGCGGGCTCGTGCGCGCTTGTGTGTCGATGGTGCGGGATCGGCGCGGAGTCGACGCGGAGTCGACGCGGAGTCGACGCGGAGTCGACCAGCGTTCGGCCGTTTGGCCATTGCGGACGAATGATTGCGAGCCCGTGCGCTGGCGGTTTATCGTCGCCAAGGTGGCCCCGTCGAGGACTCCGCGGGCTGCCTCCATGGCCGCCGTCGTGGCCTGCCTGGCGCCACTTGGCGGCTGTACCACGATCGATCCTGGTTCGAACTTCGTTGTCGCCGAGGTGACGTTCGACGCCAATTATTTCTACTGCCAAGTCGAGCCGAAGCTCATCTTCCAATACAACTGCGGCCCCGGCGATCCGTCCCTCGGCGACAAGGCGAACGGCTGTCACTACAACCCGTCGGCCGTGAGCGGGATGGCCCTGCTCCAGCACCCGCCGGTCGATTGTGGGGGCGGCGACGTCCCGCTGACGACGGCCTCGACGGGGCCCGGCAGCCCCGCCGAAAGCAACTACGAGGCGGTGTCACTCGAGATGAGCCCGGACTACCAGCTCGCCCCCATCTACGTTCGCCCGAGCGGACACTACCATCCGCGACAGGTCTTCAGCGCGAGCGACCCCAACGTCATTCTCCTTCTAAGCACCTGGGCGTCGAAGTGACGCACCCTTTCACCGTGCTGCACGCAGCCGCCCTGGGCTTCTTTGCGGCCCTCGGGAGCATCTCGGCCACGGCCGAAGCGGCGGAGCAGGAGGCAGAAGCGTTCGCACGGGTCATCGTGGACTCGGCCGAGCTTCGCACCTCGCCCGGCGTCAGCGCGCGCGTCATCTACGTCGCCCATCGCGGCGAGACCTTCGCGCTCGACGGCCGCCCGAGCGCCGGGTTCTGGCTGCGTGTTCTCCTGGCCGACGGTCGAACGGCCTACGCCTTGGGCGACGAGGTGCAGCCGTTCGCCGTCAACCGCAACGACGAGGGGGCGCCGAGCCGGCCGGGGTTCTTCGCGCCGCCCCCGCTCGAGGGATCGCGGATCGGGCTGTCGCTCGTCGGTGGGGTGCTCAACATCCCCGTGCTGGGCGAGGGCCAACAGCGATTCAGCTACGTCGAGGCGCGCCCGTCGATCGTTCTTCACAAGACGGTGAGCCTCGAGGGCTTCATCGGCGATGCGCTCACGACCGACGGCGCGCAGCTCCTCTACGGGGCTGGCCTTGCCATCTACCTCGCGCCGGATTGGCCCGTGTGCCCGTTCGTGGGGCTGTGGGGCGGTGGCCTGAGCGTCTTGCCAAACCCCGAGTCGTTCGTCCTCAAGCGCGAGGATCTTTACGTGGTCCGCGCTGGCGGCGGGATCCTCTTCGCGCTGCGAAACCGGATCCTCGTCCGCATCGAGGCGACCAATCTCTCGGTCTTCACCGCGGATTCGTACAAGAATGCCCAGACGATCGCGGGCGGTCTCGGCGTGTACTTCTGAGGGCCGGCGCATGGAGCGAAAGACCAAGAGACTTGGAATCGGGTCCGCCGCGGCGTGCCTCCTGCTCGCGTCCGGCTGCGCCACCGTGGCGCCCACCCAGCGCGCCGTCCTGGCCGACCCGACGATGCAGTTCGACGGCGAGGCCAAGCACGACGCCGCGCTCCGGCACGCGATCGACAACCGCGAGGGGTCCATGGGCGGCACCGGCGTCTCGGGCGGGGGTTGCGGGTGCAACTAGAGCAACCGTCGATTGCACTGGCGCGCACCGCGAGGGCGCGTCGCGTGCTGCGGGCGGTCGTCGTGGCGCTCGGATGCGTCCTGACGCTCGTGGCACCCGGGTCGGCGCGCGCCCAGGTCGGCGAGTTCGATACGACGCACACCGTATTTTACGAGGCGCCGACGCGCACGCACATGTTCGTCTACTCCCCGTCGGGCGACGTGACGGCGTCGCCGTGGTCGTGGCTGGACGTCCGCGGCGGGTGGGAAGCGGACGTCGTTTCGGGCGCCAGCGTGTCGACCAAGGCGGGCGGCGTGTATCAGGCCTCGCACGCCGCCGATGTCGTCTCGACGGCCAGCGTGCGGGACCTTCGCAACATGGCCCGCGGCGAGGCCACGGTGAAGGGCGACTTGACCTCGCTGACGGCGGGCTACGCGTACTCCACGGAGAACGACTACCGATCCAACTCGCTCCACGTCAACGCGCGCACCGACGCCCTGCAGCACAACACCCAGTTCGAGCTCTCCTACGCGCACAACTTCGACGGCGTCTGCAACCGCGTTCAGGACGGGTCGGCGACGAGCCCGACGCTCTGGGTCGCGCTCGAGGACTCCTCGGGGTGCTTCACCAAGTCCGCGACGCGCGTGACGGACACTATCGGGATCGACACCATCGAGACGAGCTGGGGCCAGTCGTGGACGCCGATCTTCGAGACCCAGCTGACGTACACCGCGCAGCTCGTCGATGGCTTTCAGAGCGATCCCTATCGCAGCGTCATTCTCGGGGAGGGCATCAAGGCGCAGGAGCACGTCCCGGACGAGCGGGCGCGCGAAGCCTTGACCGCGCGAATGGCCGTGTACTTGCGCGCCCTCCGCGCAGCCTTCCGTCTCTCGGTCCGCGGGTACTACGACACCTGGGCGATCCGGAGCGGAACGGTCGAGGCCGAGCTCGAGAAGTCCTTCGGGGAATCGTTCCGGCTGATGGCCCGGGGGCGCCTCTATTCGCAGACGGGGGCGGTGTTCTGGAGCGACGACTATACGGGCGGCGCCCCGCCGCTTGGGCCCCGAGGCCAGTACTTTACCGGCGACCGCGAGCTCTCGCCCTTTTGGAGCTGGCTCGGCGGTCTGCGCGCGATCTGGACTTTGCGCCCCGCGGAGGGCAGGTTCATCGGCTTCATCGAGAGCTTCAAGCTCGGACTCTCCGGCAGCGTGACGGGGTTCTCGTACTCCCAGTACACGCTCGGGGGGATCCCCGTTTCGAACGCCCGCGCGTATGTCGGGACCCTCAGCTTCAACGTCGTATTCTGACGCGCCGCGCTCCCGTCACTCTTCGTCGTGGTCGGCGCTTCGGAGGCCGTGCTTTTTGGCCATGTCGTGCAGGTGTTTGCGGTCCATCCGCGCGTCGCGGGCGGCGGCGCTGACGTTGCCCCCGTGCCGGCCGAGCAGCCACTTGACGTAACGGCGCTCGAACTCGGCGTCGTAGCGGGCGCGGGTTTCGCGGTACGTCTTGCCCGCCTCGAACGTGAAGGCCTCGACTGCCCCGGCGCCTGGCGCCCCTGGGGAGGCCGGCAGGGAAACTAAGCTCAGTTCTGGCTGACCCGCCGCGCGAGCCAGGTAAAGGGAGCGGTCCAGGATGTTTCGTAGCTCGCGAACGTTGCCTGGCCAGTCGTGCGCGACGAGCCCCTGCATCGTCTCGTTGCTTACGGCGATGCCGCCGCCGCTGGCCTTGAGGATGTGGTTCACGAGGGCGGGGATGTCCTCGCGACGCGAGCGCAGAGGGGGGACGGCAATGGGAACGACGGCAAGTCGAAAGTACAAGTCTTCCCTGAACTTACCGGCCAAGACCTCGCGTTGTAGATTGCGCTTCGTGGCGACGACCACGCGCACGTTCGAGCGCAGCGTGCGGTTGCCGCCGACGCGGCGGAACTCTTTCGTCTCGAGGACGCGCAAGAGCTTCGGCTGGACGTCGAGCGGCAGTTCGCCGATTTCGTCGAGGAAGAGCGTCCCGCCCTCGGCCAGCTCGAACGCGCCTTGCCGAGCGGCGACCGCGCCCGTGAA
>Ga0302326_10001215_pt1 | contig 66750 bp, 56 predicted proteins | sample Palsa_T0_3_FD_202264 | JGI IMG/M metagenome (GOLD analysis project Ga0302326, IMG submission 202264) | Peat permafrost microbial communities from Stordalen Mire near Abisko, Sweden - Palsa_T0_3 | ecosystem: Environmental > Terrestrial > Soil > Palsa > Peat permafrost | place: Sweden: Abisko...
CCGATGAGTACCAGTGCACCAATACGTACGCCGCGCGTCCCGGCTCTGGACGGTATCCGCGGCGTCGCCATCATCTGGGTCGTGTTTCACAACGCGACCGACATGCCGTATCCGGCACCGCGGGGGGCGTTGCACGTGCTCGCGGTGTTGAGTCACACTGGTTGGATCGGTGTGCAGCTGTTTTTTGCGCTCTCGGGATTTCTGATCACCGCTGGCTTGCTCGATAGCCGCGGCGCCGACAACTACTTCAGTGGCTTCTTCGCGCGCCGGGTGCTGCGTATCCTGCCACTCTATTACACGGTGCTGTTCGTTCTTCTCGTCTTGGTGCCGTGGGTCTTCACCCCGGCCGCACCATTCTCTACCTCGCATCAGTGGCCGCTGTGGCTGTTCGTGTCGAACTGGGACCACGGTGTACCGTACGGATTCGCACACTTTTGGTCTCTGGCCGTCGAGGAGCAGTTCTATCTGATGTGGCCGTTGTTGGTGTTCTGCTTCGCGCCGCGGAAGCTGTTGTTCGTCTGTCTGTGGATTGCTCTTGGCGCGCTCCTGTTGCGTGTTGGGTTGGTGTTGGCGGGTGCCGGTGAATGGACACTCTACGAAATCACGCCTGCCCGTATGGATGCCCTTTCCCTGGGAGCGGCTGGCGCCTGTTTGGCTCGCATGCCTCAGCAACTCAGCTGGCTTGAGTCGCGGCGGCGGACGATTGCTGTCCTCGCTACCACTCTGCTGATAGCGGGCGCCCTTGCAACTCACCTCTTTGATCGCTACGCGTGGCCGGGGCAGACCGTCGGCTACAGTGTACTGGCAGTGTGTGGTGCAGTGTTTGTGACGCTCGAAGCTACGCCAACGGTTCATGTCCGGCGCTTCGCGTTGCTTTCCTCGGCGCCACTAAGATCGTTTGGAAAATACAGCTACGCGATCTACCTATTTCACGGGCTGCTGCACAAGTTGGTAGGCGAGCCCTGGCTGCTGGCTAGATACGGCGTCCCTCCCCCCGTTGGCACCGTGCTGCTCTATGCCACTGGCGTGCTTGTGATCAGCTATATCCTCGGGTTCGGCAGCTATCAGCTGCTGGAGAAGCGCTTCCTAAGGCTGAAGCCAGCTGTTCAGTGGCCGGAAAGCGCTTCAGCCGGGTGAATTACTGGACGGTCTTGGCGCCGACGTTGGACAGTTCACCCGCGGTGCCGGAGCTGGTGTAAGCGTCGACTTCGAAATACCAGGTTCCGGCCGCGAGATTGGTCACCACGTACGTGGTGACCGTCGGGTTGGTAACCTGAATCACCTGATTGAGACTGCTGGCGGAGGTCCCGTAGTGAATGTAGTAGCCCGCCAGGTTTGTCAGTGTGGTGCCGTTCATATTCTGCGTTACTGACGTCCAGTCGAGCGTCGCAGATCCACTCGCTGTCTGATTGACTGTGATGGCGAATGCGGGCAGCGATGCCGTGCTGGTCCCGTCCGTCACACTGATCAGGATATTCGAGTAAGTGCCGGCCGCGGCGGCCGCGGGAGTGCCTGTGAGTTGTCCGCTTGCGCTGCTGAAGCCAGCCCACGAGGGCTTATTTTGAATGCTGAAGCTCAGCGTGCCTCCGTTGGGATTGGTCACGGTCGGCGTGAAGCTGTAGCTCGAGCCGACGTTCACCGCAATGGGCGCAGTTCCTGAGATCGTGAGCGTCCCGGCCGTCACTACCTTGATCGAGAACGCCGGCAGTGAACTTGTCTGCGTGCCGTCAGTGACGTTGATGACGATGTTGGAGTAGGTGCCGACCTGGGTGCTCGAGGGCGTGCCGGAGAGCGTACCGGTTGAGGGGCTGAATGACGCCCACGAGGGTTTGCCCTGAACCGAGAACGACAGGGCCGTGGTGCTGGACGCATTTGTCGACGGCTTAAACGAGTAGGCCGTGCCCGCAGTGACCTGCGTGGGCGGAGTTCCCGAGATCGTCAGGGCCGCGGTTACCTTGATCGAGAACGCGGGCAGTGAACTCGTCTGCGAGCCGTCTGAGACGCTGATGATGATGTTCGAATACGTGCCAACTTGGCTGCTCGAGGGTGCGCCGGAGAGGGTCCCTGTCGAGCCGCTGAAGGATGCCCAGCCGGGCGCATTCTGTACCGAGAAGGTGAGGTTAGTGCCGCTCGGTGCGTTAGTGTGAGGTTGGAAGGAGTACCCCGTGCCGGCAGTGACGCTGCCTGGGGGCGTTCCGGATATGGTTAGGGCAGCCGTAACCTGAATGGAAAAGGCGGGCAGGGAGGCGGAATTGGTGCCGTCACTCACGCTGATGACTATTCCGGGATACGTACCCACATTCGCAGCAGCGGGGGTCCCGGCGAGAGTGCCGGTTGCGCTGCTGAAGGTGAGCCAGGCGGGCCGATTGGAGACGCTGAATGTCAGTGCAGCGCCATTAGGGTCGCCGGCGGTGGGCGTGAAGCTGTAGGACGACCCTGCTCTGACTGATGTAGGGGGCTGTCCGGAAATCGTAGGTGGCTGGCTCGTCGGATTCGGCACCGCAACCGAGATCGAGAACGCATCCATCGAGCTGGTTTGCGTCCCATCGGTCACGCTAATGACAACATTGGGAAATGTACCCGCCTGTGTCGGAGCACCGGAGAGTGTTCCAGTGGTGGGGTCAAAAGTGGCCCAGCTCGGCTTGTTAGTCACGACGAATGTGAGCGCCGTACCGGTCGGCGCGTTGGTCGTCGGCTCAAAGCTATAGGTCGAACCAATATCAACAATGGTTGGCGGATTCCCCGAGATAGTCAGTGGCGCTATCACTTGAATCGCGAAGGGAGTGAGCGATGTAGTCGCCTGGCCGTCACTGACGCTGATCAGGATGTTGCCGTACGTTCCGACACTCGCCGGGGGAGGGGTTCCTGTCAGCTTACCGGTGCTGCTGTCGAAGCTCGCCCAATCCGGCATGTTGAGGATTGCGAACGTGAGCGAGTCATTATCAGCATCGCTCGCGACCGGGGTAAACGCGTAGGCGCTTCCGGCGATCACACTTGTGGCGGGCGTGCCTGAAATCTCTGGCGCGGAGTTCGTCTGGCCTGTGCCGGTAACGCCCGATGCGGAGTTGTTTGGTCCGCCGGAAACTCCGACCGCGCCGCAAGCAGCTAAGGTCAAAACTAACGCAATGCCCAGCACACCGAGGCGCAGGCGACGCAAAGTGTCTGACCGGAATTGAGCCATGCCTTGCAGTTCTCGCTTTAGCGGCGTTTCACGAACGCAAGGGCGAGCAAACCCGGATCAGAACTAACGGCAGCGCGGTTCGGCGCCGCAGTGCCGGTAACTCCGCTATCTCAAGTGAGCGACAAAAACTTGAGACCGGAAGCTTTGCGTCCCCGCCTCACGGGGGGTTTGCCCTTGACGTGCGCGGCAGTAAAGCGCTTCAACTACAGCAGTGCAATATGTCTCCGTGTACCGACAGGCTTCGGGCAATGTTGGAATCGACGTGTGGCGAAGACGCCTGCGCGATGAGCGCGCATTGTCAAATGAACTGCGCGCGGCATGGATGAAGCGCGCCCACTCGCGAGTGCCTTTATCTGACCGTGTTGAAACGACGAAGCAGATGGTCCGAGCTGCGCAAGCGCGCGGCTAGAGGGCTGCTTGATCTTGTGGTGCAACAGCCAGCAGGTTCAGGAACCTAACGCGGTACGCTAATGTTGGTTCTTGGTGGGGCCGCTGGCGTGACTGGCGAACGCATACGGGGACCTTTTAGGTCCCCGTATGGCTAGTACTCTTGTGAATGTGAGTGCCGCGTCGCGGCAGCTGAGGCGTGCTGCCAGGTCCCTAGCAGAGCGTAGGACTCGCCGGCCTTATTTCTTGTCCCGTCGCCGGCGCCTCTTGGCGGCGATCGCGGCAGCTGCACCGGCGCCCAGTACCGCCAGCGTAGCCGGCTCCGGAACTGATGTTCCGCCCCCGCCGTGGCCCGAGCCCGGAGGGGGAGGGCATAGCAGCTTCCCGATGATCGGCAGGTCGCAGAGGAAGCTTCCCCCGCCGCCGCTGGCATAAGCCGGGGTCGTGCCCAGGGCGCCCAGGCCCGCCGCAGCGACAAGAACTAGAACAATGTTTTTCATAAGTCGACCCCGCGCCAATTGATCCTCGTGAAGCCTTTGCAAGCACCGGACCAAGCGGCCTAATCCATTGATTCTTAGTGACTGCCTATACTTAACCGGCAGTTACTTCCACTATAAACGTAAAGAATCTCGACAATACACCGACCATGACCACGTCGCTTTTCGTGCAGTGCGTCACAGTTTCCCGGGCGTCGGCAATGCGCGACAGTCGGTAAGATAACATTGACGGCTCTACGGGGGAACTGAATATCCACGTACATGCCCTCAACGAATCCCCGCGAACGGTCGCTACAACAGCGCTGATCGCCATGCTGATTGCCTTTGTGGCCGTGGCGTATTGGCCAGCCACGTCTGCACTCTGGCAGTACTGGATCGAGCAGCCCTATCTGGGTGGCCATGGGCCTCTCGTGGCAGCTCTGGCGATCTGGCTGTTGTACCGATCCCGCGCCCGGATCGATTCAATGCCCGTGAGGCCGGTGCCCTGGGCTCTGCTGCCTCTCGTAGCTTGCAGTATCGCTACGCTGATTCTCTGGAAGGCAGGCATTCAGTCACTTCAGGTGCTGATGCTGCCAGCACTGATGTGGCTCGCTGTGCTTGCGGCCTGCGGCGGCTCGGTGGCTCGTGCCGCCGCTGTGCCGATCAGTTACCTCTACTTCGCGGTGCCCGCGTGGAACGTGTTGAGCCCCGCTCTACAGAGCCTGACGGTGCGGATCGTGGGGTTTGCTGCCACATTGATGGGGCTGCCAGCGACAGTCTCGGGAACAATCGTCTCTTTTCCTGACGGTGCACAGTTTGCTGTCACGCTGGCTTGCAGCGGAGTCGGGTTTCTGGAGCAGGGCCTCGCGGTAGCCGTGCTTATCGGTGAGCTTGAGGATGCCACGATTGGTCGTCGTATACGGCTCTTGGGGAGCATGTTGTTAGTTGCCGTCGCCACGAACTGGGTGCGGGTACTACTGCTGGTGCTGATTGGCCATGTGAGCGGAATGAACAACGTACTTGTTTCGCAGTACCATCTGGAATTCGGTTACGCGCTGTTCGTAGTCGTGCTTGTGGCATTCGTCTGGGCGACAACCTTCGCGCCTTTGACTGAGCGCACGACCGGCGTGATGCCGCGCGCGAACGCGCACGCGTGGAGTAGCTGCATTGTCGTTCTAGCTGCGCTTGTTGCAGGGCCGCTGGTCCTGTCTGTCTGGTCGCCGCCAGCCGCTCAGAACGGTCTGTCACGCTTGGTGCTTCCAGTTGGCCGCAATACGTGGCGAGGGCCGCTGCCCGCTCTGCAAGGCGGTTGGCGACCGACTTTCGTGGGCGCCGACGCGCAGCTTCACGCCGCCTATGAAGATCCCCAAGGACGGGCCATCGAGGTAGTTGCGGTCGGATACTCCTCACAGAAGCATCGTAGCGAGCTGGTCGCTGAAGGCAATTCCCTCTTGGGTGACGGTGGTCTGTCGGCACTTACCTCGACGCTTGCGGATGTGGATCAAGACACCTATCGGGAGATAGTCGCCAGTGACGAAGAAGGCAATCGTTCAGTCATCTGGTGGGTCTACGATATTGGTGGCAGAACCTTCGTGGTCCCGCTCTTGTCTAGGCTCTGGTATGGGATACGCTCGATCAGCGGTGCTCCATACTCGGCGCAGTTCGCGTTTCGGGCAGCGTGTTTACCCTCTTGCGATGCGGCGCGTGCCACACTACGACAGTTCATTCGGGGTATGGGCACGCAGGTACTGAGCGCGGCCAACCCACAAAATAGTCGGGACGCGGCGCTTGCTCCGCGCCCCAACGTAAGTGCAGAACAGGAAGCGTCTCCGTGAATCCGCTTATTGCGCAGGTATGGGACGAAGTTGCGAGTGCGTACCGCTACCGCTGGCTGGCGCTTGCATTGGCGGCTCTAGTCGTCGTATTGGGCTGGTTGTACGTCTTCGCCCTTCCGGATCGGTACGAAGCCGTCGCGAGTGTGTTTGTGGACACTCGCACGTCGTTAAAGCCGGTGCTCCAGGGGCTGACCGCGGACCAGGACGTTGACGCACAAATAAGCTTTGTGCGTCAGTCCCTGCTTGCTGGACCTTCGCTCCAGCGCATAGCACTCGTGGGCGGCGTCCTTCCCTCGGATAGCATCGATCCGCGGCTTCGCGAACAACTTGTAGAGGACATGAGTCGTCGAATAGACATCAGCGTGCATAGCGCAGATGGCCGTGAGGAGGATAGAACCACAGCGGGTAGCATCTATAGAGTCGTCTATCAAGATCGAAATCGAGCTCGCAGTCTGCGGGTTGCCGGCATTCTGGTTGACACGCTGGTTAACGAAACTCTCGGCGGAAAACGTGAAGGCTCGGAGAGCGCTCAGCAATTTCTGGAAACACAGATTCATGACTATGAAAAGCGCTTGCGGTCGGCGGAGGACCGTTTGGCTGCCTTCAAGTCAAAGCACATGGGGATGATGCCGACCGAGCAGGGCGGTTATTTCGCACAGCTCCAGAAGGAAGCTGAGGCTGCCGCAAATCTCAAGACTAAGTTGGCCGAGGCGCAGTCGCGTCGCGCAACGCTAACCAGACAGCTTCACGGTGATATCGCAGTGGCCGCCGTCGCGCCCGGCCAATCCGGATCCGGCGCCGGCGGCGGTAGCCTCGATACCCTTGGTCGCATAGACGAGGCGCAGGCGAAACTCGACGATCTGCTGCTGCGATTTACCGACAAGCATCCGGATGTTCTGGCCGCGCGTCAGACGCTCGCGGATCTTAAGAAGAAGCGAGCGGCGGAGATCGATAGCCTGCGTCAGGGCGACGCTGCCACCGCCGCCGCGAGTCGTGCCAGCAGCAATCCCGTTTACCAAAGCGTACAACTGGCGCTCAATCAAGTTGATGTTGACATTGCCGATTTGAGCACTGAACTTAGCCAGCATGAGGCAAAAGTCGCCGAGCTGCGACGCATGTTGGATACCGCCCCGCAGGTCGAGGCGGAGTATGCGCAGCTTAATCGCGACTACGACGTAAACAAGGCGCAATACACGGCATTGCTCGCGAGTCTGCAGAAGGCGCGCCTCGGCGAGCGAGCCGACGATGCGGGTTCGATTCGTTTCGAGGTAGTGCAGCCGCCCACGGCGAGCTTTCGTCCTGTCTGGCCGAAACGCCCCGCGCTGCTGGCTATGGTGCTTTTGCTGGCCCTCGCCGCCGGTGGTGCCCTGGCGTACGGCCTGAGCTACCTGCATCCTGTTGTGTCCTCAGCCACCACTCAGTCGTTTGGTCTACCGGTGCTGGGGACCGTGAGTGCGGCATTTCCGGCGCAAGCACGACTAAGGGTTAGGCGCGACCTCGTAAAGATCTCGGTTGCCGCGGCTTGTTTGCTCGTTGCGTTCTCCGTTGCGGTGGTTCTTAGCCTCGAGGGATATCGCCTCAGTGTCACAGCTCTGAAGGGCATGGTGAGTTCGTGAGCTTGATCGAAAGTGCTCTCGAAAAGCTGCGTAGAGGCGCAGATCGGGAAGTTGACGCGAGCCTGCGAGCGGAGACGCCGGCGGTCGCCTCAGTAGTCTCGGCCAAGATTCCGGTGGTCCCTGCCCCTGCCGAGCAGACTCTTGAGCGCATCACTATCGATACCGCGGCGTTGCGCAGTCGCGGTTACCTCCCGGAGCTAGGGCTCGAGCGTCGCTTTGCGGATCACTATCGGCAGATCAAGCGTCCGCTGATCGAGAAGGCGCTCTCCGGGGGCCCGGAGATGAGAATTCTAGTTGTCGCCAGTGCGTTGCCCGGAGACGGCAAGACCTTCACGAGCATCAACCTGGCGCTCAGTATGGCTCGCGAACGCGATGCCTCGGTTCTATTGATTGATGCGGATGGTCCAAAAGCGCGGGTAAGCGAGGTCTTGGGGTTGAAGGGAAAGCGGGGACTCCTTGATGCGCTTGCCGACGAGTCAATCGATGTTGAATCACTCGTCGTGCGAACCGACATACGCGGACTTGAGCTTCTTCCAGCGGGAAGATTTATTGAGAACGCCACCGAACTGCTGGCCAGCGATCGGATGCGTCAAATTGTGACGCGGATTGCTGCTCGAAACCCCCGACGGCTCGTTTTACTGGACTCAGCCCCATTGCTGGTCTCGAGCGAGGCTCGCGTGTTGCATCGAGTCGCCGGACAGGTCGTTCTCGTCGTACGGGCCGGCGCGACCCCGCGCCAGGCAGTGTCAGACGCTATAGCGCAGGTTGATAAATCTAAGTTGCAGGGGCTGATCATAAACCAGGCTGTCTTTCGTAAAGACGGCGGCTACTACGACTACGGAAGCTATGGAGCACCCGGTGAAGGCGCCGAAACCCCCGACTAAGTACTGGGTCAGAGGCCGCGCCTCTCAATCGGCGCCAACGACTCCTCAGGGGTGCGCCGTATCCAAGGGCTGAGCAGCGCCACCCCCCGACCAGCGCAGAAGATCGAATCCGAGCTGGTGTGGTCTTGCAAACCAATCACCGATGCCGACGCGCTTGAGTGAAAATTGGTCGGCGGGGATCGCGTTTACTCCCCCGTAGCAGGATACGCAGCTGCTGAATCCCGCAGCGCGAACCAAACTTCGGGCTTCTTCGGAAAATTGTTCGCGGCCGCCAAAAGGATAGGCAAAGAGATTGCACGGCTTGCCTAGTTCACGCACCAATTTCTGCTTAGATACTTCCAGCTCCCTGCGGATAACATCAGGGGCACTTAGTCCCATGTTGATATGCGAGTCTGTGTGGTTACCGATCTCGAAACCTTGCGCTGCAAGAGCGCGTACGTGATCCCACGTCATCCACCCAGGTTGTTTCTTGAAACCCTGATCCCAAAATGGAACTTCGTTCGTGCCAAGAAATCCAGTGGTTACAAAGAACGTTGCGGGAAGTCCGAACCGACGAAGTATTGGTGCGGCGACCTCTGCGTTGTCCAGATAGCCATCATCGAAGGTTATTGAAAGTGTCCCTCCCATGTTGCTTCCTGCGCGACATCCGTCGATTTGATCCGCAAGAGGAACCACTCGGAAGTACCTGCGAAAGAAGGCACAAAATGCCTCGAATTTCTTCGAGCCACAGGTTATCCCGTCTTCCGGGAGTTCATCATTTACTCGATGAAACGCAACGATTGTGAACTTCGATCGAAACTCGCGTTGATAAGCGCCCGTCACGCCCGAAAGCTGACCGAGCATTGCGGCGATGCGCTTTTTGATTAGCACGGACGAACTCATCCGTTCCTCGCGGGATCGGATCGCGATAGCTTGCACAACATCATGTGCGTGCCGGACACGTGTATCCGGGCCCGGACTTCAACCGTGACTGGCTCACAGAGCTACTCGCGAAGCGGAAGCCAAGTTACCATGCGGTCGCCGTTGAGATAGCGGAGCGTCGCGACCAACGACGCGAGGTTTGTGAGTAGGAAATAGTACGGCTTGCTCAACAGGCTGTGCCGCCGAGCATCCAACTGCAGGGCAAATCCCGCAACGCCAGCTCCAAAAGCAACCGACTGGACTATCAGGACGGCGCGGTAGAGCGGGTTCTCAGACAGGATCAAACACGTCACGAGCGTCACCAGCAGCCAGTAGGGCGAGAAGTACCGCAGGACCTTGTGTGACCACAGCTGCCAAGCGAAGAGCGGATAGGCGAAGATATTGAGAAATCTGCGCTCCTCAACAAGAGCGCCGATGCTACGAATAGCAACGCGCACCCGCATGGAAAACTCATTGCGCGGTTGATCAAGCGTGTCCTCGAAGCAAATCGCGCGGGGTTCCAGAATGGTTCGAAGTCCCTGCTCGCGCATGCGCATCGCGATTACGAAGTCGCTCACCAGTTTGAGCGAGATCGGCCGGTACGCTTGCCTGCGAACTGCATAGAGGCAGCCACTCACGCCGATAAGTGTCCCGAGCCGACTTTCAGCCAGGCGGAGCGTAACTTCGTATCTCCAGTACGACACTCCCCCCGCAGCGGTAAGGTTGTGTCCCTTTCCTTGATAAACCAATAGTCCAGCAACACAACCCACCTTCGGGTCGGCGAAGTTCTCAACTATCGCCTTAAACGCCGAGGTTTCGATTCGGGTCGTAGCGTCCGTGAAAATCAAGACCTCGCCCCTTGCCCTCTCCGCTGCTGCGTTCTGGCATGCTGTCTTTCCGCGTCGCCCCTCTATACGTAGTAACTCCACGCGATCGGGCTTGCAACGTTCCACGATCTGATCGGTCGCATCAGTCGATGCGTCCGAAACCACGATTATGTTGAGAAGGGCGGCTGGATAGTCCAACGAAAGAACATGATCGATCTTGGCGCGGATGTTCTTTTCCTCGTTATAAGCGCTGATGATCACGGTGATTGACGGGTATTGTGCAGCAACGCACCGTACGGGTTTCCCGGCCACCGAAGCCAACACTCGGACAATGAACGGATAGCCGACATACACGTAGGCGAGAATCGAAGCAGCCGTCCAGAAGAGTACTTCCGCCATTTGATTGCGCTACGCGATGAGTAACTGAGGTGCCTCGCGAGCGGGCTGTTTCAGCCAGCGCCCCGCCCACTGCTGTAGTTGCAGTAGGATCCAGACCCCAGCCGCGGACTCACCTCGGCTCCCGATGAAAAAGTTATCGACGATCCCGTCCGTCGTCCCAGAATCCAATATCCCCCATTGGCGCACGCGCTCAGCCGATAGCTGGTCACGCAACAAATGTTTCAGCGGACCGCGCAGCCAGGCACCAATCGGAGCGGAGAAGCCCTGCTTGGGTCGCTCAAAGAAAGTTGGAGGAAAATACTGCTTCAATAGCGTTCGAAGGATGTACTTGTTTTGATTTCCCCGCACCTTCCAGCGCATCGATAGCGCCGCGGCGAGCCTCGCTGATTCATGATCGAGAAAGGGCTCCCGAGCTTCAAGGGAAGTCGCCATCGAGGCGCGGTCGACCTTGACCAACAGATCGCCCGGAAGGTAGCGCGTCATGTCAAAGTGCATGAATCGATCGCGTGGATCCGTCCCTCGGACGGACCTGTAGGCATCACGTGGGCCATCAGATTCCACGCTTTCACCCTGCATTAGGCTTCGGCGGGTCGCTGCAGGCCATTCGGAAATTGCGGCGTCGTAGGCGTCAAATTCGTCGCTCGCCTTTGACATGCGGATGAATTTGCGCAGCTTATCGTTTATTGCCGCAAACTTGGGGCCACCACCGCGGGTAATTGCATATCCGCGTGCGACCACTTCAGGCGGCAGTGAGTCCAGTATCTCTCCTGACAGAGAATAAAGTCCGCGTACCAAGCGCGATTGATTTACGAACCGTCCGCAATAAGCGTACCTCGCGTAGCCGCCGAACAACTCATCCGCACCATCCGCGGACAACGCCACCTTCACATGACGGCGGGCGAGCCGCGAAACCAACAGCGTAGGTACCAGTGAGCTGTCGCCTATCGGTTCGTCGGCGATGTCTGGTATCTCTGCAACCGTGTCGACTGCCAACTGAGGTGATAGAGAGAATTCAAAATGCTCGGTGCCCAGCGTGGTGGCGACGGTTCGGGCGTAGTCAGATTCATCGAATTCCGAGGAGCCGAATCCAATGGTAAAAGTCTTTAGTTTGAAGCCGCCACGTCGCGCGAGCACGGCTGCAACGAGTGAAGAGTCGATCCCGCCGCTCAGAAACAAGCCTACCGGTACATCTGCAACCATCCGGTAGGAGAAAGCCTCCTGCAGTGATTTTTCAACGCGCTCGAGCAGCTCCGGTTCTGGCATCGAATTGAGTTCTGCACGAAGAGCGGATGCGCGCGGACCGTCGTAAAGGTCGCGGGCGCTCCAGTACGACCATTCAACACGTTTCAGCCGTGCGTCAAACGAACAGACGGTTCCTGGGCGGACCGTACAGACGTCAGCAAAGATGCTTCGGGGAGAAGAGATGTAGCCGTACTGCACGAACTCAGCAATCGATGCTGAGTCGAGTGGGCGAGTTGAGATGTCTGTGGCCAGAAGGCCCTTGAGCTCGGACGCGAATGCGAGTCGTCTTCCCCGCACTGAAAAGTATAGGGGCTTTACGCCGAAGCGATCGCGACACAGGTGCAGCAGTTTCTCTGAGCTGTCCCATATCGCAAACGCGAACATTCCACGGAAGCGCGTCACCGCGCCTAAACCCCAGGTGCGGTAGGCCGCTAGTATGACTTCAGTGTCCGAGTCACTTCTGAAGTTCCATCCGAGCTGGCGAAGTTCATCGCGAAGCTCTCGATAGTTATAAATTTCTCCGTTATAGACGATCCATGTGTTGCCATCGGAAGTGGCCATCGGCTGATGGCCGAGCGGTGAGAGGTCGATAATCGACAACCGCAAATGCCCGAACGCGAGCATACCGCCAGCAAGGAGCTGAATTCCTCGATCGTCGGGGCCCCGGTGAGCCATGGATGAGAGCATCGAACCCACATTTGAAGCATCAACACGTGCTTCCAGGGAGTAGACGCCAGCGATGCCGCACATAGTTGGCCCAAAGGTACCGAGGGGAATCGCCTACCGTAAGAGCAGATCTATTATTTGGATTAAGCGATCTGTCGGAATCGGGATCGTCTCGTGGATTTGGCCCCTCGTCAATTGACTTCGGTCATATTGGCTTGGTCCGTCACACAAGCTCTCATAACACCTTATTTTTACTGCCAATTATGCACATAGATTGAGAACCTGCTCACAGTGGTCCCCTATCGAATTGCATCCTATGCTTCAGATCTTGCGAGGAGATCTCACCTCGGGGATCAAGCTTCAGTGAGCCGCTGGGTCGTGGCTGACGATGTGTGAAGATACGAAAGCTGCGGCTGTGGAAGCTTGCCGGATCCACCCCCGCCCGGCCGGTTCGAGAATGTCGCTTTCAGGTAACTTCGCGCCATCATGACTTTGCAATCTATTGCGCTCTACGCGATCCGTGCCATCGGTGGTTTCTCACTAGCGCGCGCACTTACACGCAGGCGTCTGCGCATTCTTTGTTATCACGGGTTCTCCGTGCGCGACGAATTCAGGATCCTGCCTGTAATGTTTATGCGCGCCCAGACCTTTGAGCGAAGGATGAAAATTCTGCAGCGCCGACGCATTCCGGTAATTCCGCTCGCTGAAGCCGTCGAACGCCTAGAAAGGCGCGAGATCGGAAACGCTGAGACAGTTATTACCCTGGACGATGGCTGGCGATCCAATCTCACGCTCGGGCTGCCAATTCTAGAGAAGTATGGCTATAGCGCCTGCATTTATGTTGCTACCGAGCATCTCACCGCCGGCTGTGAAGCCTTCAATGTCGCTCTCAATTACATGATTCGGACGTCTGAGAGCGAGACACTGAACCTGAGTGGAGTTCACGAGTCGGTGGATGGGAGTTACGATCTTCGCGCCAATCCCCAAGAGGCTCTGGAGAAATTGATTAGAGCAACTGAGCGCATTCTCTCTCTTCGGGAGAGACAGCTGCTTCTCAGGCCTATCGCGGCAGCGCTCCAGGTTGATTATGACGACGTCTTTAGAGACGGGCGCTTTACGTTGCTCAACGCAAACGAGATTCGTGATCTGGCGGCGCGGGGAGTAGAGATCGAACTCCACACGCACACACATCGCCTCTCAGATGATCGGTTCGACGCTGTTAGCTGGGAACTTGAACAAAACAGCCTGTCTTTGAAATCCATAACGGGCAAAGAGCCACGCCACTTTTGTTACCCGAGCGGTATCGTTCGCCCAAATCACCCAGGTTGGCTTCGAAGGCTCAAGATCAAATCTGCCACAACATGCGAGCCCGGGCTGAATGACCATCGCGTGTCTCCCATGGTCCTGAGGCGCTATCTGGATAGCGAAGAGACGCCGGATATCGTATTCGAGGCCGAAATCTGTGGCGTTCGCGAATTGGTGCGGGGTCTGCGCACCCAAGCACTAAGATATCTACCTGGGTTGCGTTCAAACGATCTTCATTCAGACAAGTCGCGGGGGTAAGCCAAGCAGCCGCAGGTATTTATCGACAACCGGCGCTAGCGCATAGCTGGCCCGCACCCTCTCCAAAGCGTTGCTCGACAATTGCGCGCGCAGGTTCTCGGAACGCGTGATTGAGGTCATTGCCTCAGCGAGTCTTTCCGGGTCTCCGGGGGGGACAAGCAGTCCCCGCTGATCGCCCAATAGCTCCGGAATCCCACCGACTTCTGTGGCCACGCACGGCACCCCTGATGCCATGGCCTCAAGCAGAGCCATCGGCAAACCCTCTGTTCGGGAACTCATGACGAAAGCATCCGCTGCAATCAGGAGGTTGGCAACGTCGTTTCGAGCACCGAGGAATTTCACGTGATCGTGTAAGCCCAGCGAGTCCCGCCTCGCCTCGAGCATGCCCCGATCCGGTCCGTCTCCAACCATAAACAACCTAGAACGCCCTCTAGTTTCCGATGGAAGTAAGGAAAAGGCCGTTAGCAAGGTTCCGAGATCCTTTACCGGGTTCATACGTCCGACGTTGAAGAATGCGAACAAGTTGTCATCCAAGCCCAGTGTCCTTCGTGCATTGGCAACGCCAGCAGATGTCCTGACACTGGTACTTACACCGTTGGGAATGTAGTGGATCTTGCGCAACGGGACGCTCAATTCGGTTCGAAAATACTGAGCCTGCGTGGGCTCGACAACAGTTATGTCGCTGGCGAAGCGGCAGTAGAAGGATGCGCTGCGACGATAGGCGGGGCGCTCTTTTAGCTGATGTAGACCGTGTTCCGTCATCACAATGTGTTTGACGCCTGCGAGAAGCGCTGGGATCGCGCACAAAATCAGCGCGGTTGCGTGGTGCACGTGTAGAGCTTGGACGCGCTCGCGGCGAAGCATCCGCCAAAATTCCATCTGATACGCTGGCCGTTTCAGCGCACCGCGATACGTCTCGTAGTTCAGGTTGACGCAGCGGATGCCTTTGCTTTCGAGCTCTGCTCGCATCGGACCGTCAGAGTCGTAAAATGCGAAGCAGACGACGTCATAACCGCGACGTGCGAATTCCGTGGCGACGTCCACGCCGACTCTTTCAGATCCCCCGATCTGATAGGAGAAAAGGCCTTCAGCAATTACGGGACGCATGGCCGTACATTCGACTTGCAGACGCGATATTTATATTGTCTTCAAAGATATAAGCACAATTATTGCGAATTTTCGATACCACCGACCCATGGGGAGTGTGACGCACGAGCCCGGAGATTGCGGACGCTTTAGCAGTGAACACATGCAACGAACGAGGGCAGGGCACTGGCATGGGTTCAGAACGGAGAAGGACGATTGACTGTGTAGCCTGGTGGCGCAGCTCACGGTTTAGGGCTTTCATCCGGGAAGCCCGGCTCCGAAGCTGCTATATTTTTGGCCGCGCACGCACTGGACATCCTTTGGATACCGAAAACGCTACCGACAGGATTGCAAGAGAGGCGCGGCATCAGAACCGCCGCATGGAGCACGCACTCGCCGGTGAGCTCGAACTGCGTGATCGGTTTTATTTCATAAATCGAGCCGCAAACGCCCGATATGATGGGCTTCTAGCGGGTCTCAAAGGCAAACGCGTGGTCGTAGTCGGATCAAGCGACTGCGGTGTCACTCCTCTCGCCCGGGAAGGGGTATACGTGGAGGGCACGGATATCTCGCCGCTTTCCATCGAGAAATTGCAGCGGTCGATAGAGAAAGAAGGCCTGGGAGAATTCGCAAGCGCACGGGTCATGAATGCGGAAGATCTGCAGTACGCGCCTGCATCGTTGGATATGATTACCTGCAGCGGCGTCCTTCACCATATCGACACCGAGAAGGCGTTGCGTTCATGGGCGCGCAGCTTAAAGCCCGATGGAGCCGTAGTGCTCTTCGAACCGCTTGCGTTGCATCCTTTCGTAGCACTCTTCAGAGTCGTGACGCCTCATATGCGCACTCCCGACGAGCATCCACTCCGAACTCGCGATTTTCGACTTATGGCGAAATATTTTGCAGTGGTACAGAGGAGCGATTACGGCTTGCTAACGCCTCTATGCGCAGGGATCGCGATGATCCCTGGGTTACGGCGCGTTGCGGTTCGCTTGCTTCCTTGGCTGGAGGCCGCGGATTCTGGAGTACTGAAGCGATTTCCGCTCATGGGAAACTTCTGCTGGCTAACGGTTGTGCGACTGGCGCGTCCCGTCGACCGCGGGCCGTGAGTCATTGCCACTCGGCAGGCCGCTCAAGCGTTCGAACTATCCGTGCGGGATTCCCAGCAACGATCGCTAACTCGGGCACGTCGTTGGTCACTACTGAACCCGAAGCGACAATCGCCCCACGTCCGATTTTCACTCGCTTTAGAATGATCGCTTTGCTGCCTATCCAAGCATAATCGCCTATGTGAATTGGTCCACAACCGCTTTCACCAGGTCCTTCGCCCCTGGCGCGCGCGAGCGGATCGGTCGGATGTCCGTCGTAGCCGTTAATCAGAACGTGGTTTGCGATCAACACATGCTCGCCGACGATTACTTCCGTGCCGACGAAGATTTCGACGCCGAAACCAACATAGCTGTCGCTTCCGATAATCAAATCCTTCGGTCTCGAGTCCCCGCACGCGCACCATACTTGCTCCCCCGATAAGGTAATTCGGTCGCCAAGCCGGATCATCAGGTTGCCCAGAATCTTGGGCATGTTTTCGTAGAGAACGAGATTGCTTCCGACTGTGCTTGCTCGGCGTCGCAGGAGGGGCGCGTAGTACACCTTTGATGCCAGGTGCCGCAGAAACCCCTTGCGGAATCGTCGCTCAGCTGCAAGCAACGGATGAATCAGAGGGACAGACGGGAAATCCGCCAGCAATAATTGTTTCGCCGCGGAGTAAGCCGCTTTCTGAAGCGGGGTCTCGCGACGCCTCATCCAATCATAAAAACTCACCTGGGCGATTCCACGAAAACTGATTCGGAGTAGGCGATGAGTGCCATGCAAGTTGCAAAGAGCAGCCAAAGAATTGTGGCCCATGCCATCGACAGGAAGAACCCTGCCACTGCATTTCCGACGAGAGCGCACTGGAGAGTACGGGCGAACACAAATTGCTCCCTCTCGGCATCCGTTAGAGCGCTACGCTGCAAGAAGAGAGATCGAGCGCGCTTGAGAGTACGCCAGCAGAGCCAATACATCCGGAGGAAAAGAAACAGCCCAAGTACCCCGAGTTCAACTAGATCCTGAATGAAGCTGTTGTGCGGCGCCATCATGCGACCTCCAAACCGATAGTCGACCATTCCGAAAGAGTTGGGGCCGTACCCAATTGGCCGACTTAATGTGGCCTGCAAGCCGCGCGACCAAATCTGACCTCGGCTCTTGTCATTAGTCGGATCGAGGTTGTAATCGTTGCCAAGATCCAGAACCGTCGAGAATCGGGTGCGTGCTTCATACGGAAGCTGAAACCATATGAGCATGCCGCCGCAAACGGCAGCCACGAGGTAGGCCAATTTTCCCTTTCGGCTGACTCGAACTCCAGCGCCAGCTTTTGAAGGAGGTCGAATGGAACCGAAGAGCATCAATGCGGACGCCGCCAACAGGCCGAAAAGGCCACCTCTCGATTGAGTTAAGAGAATTGCAATCATGAGTACGAGGGAAGCGCCCCCGTACAAGAGCCTCTTGAACTTGCTTTTGGCCGTGAGGAGAAAGCCGATCGAGATGGGAAGGATTGTCACCAAGATATACGCGAGATCATTGGTGTCGTACATGGTATCTGTAGCCGCGCGGCCGCCGGAGTAGCCCGACAAAGCGGCCCGCGCGAGGATCACGCCGGAAAACACCAAGGCCAGAAGAGTTCCGCGCAGCGAGCGCCACGACCGGCACATCATGTAGCCAATCACGGTGATCGCTGACAAGGTGGGAAGTTCCTGAAGCAGGAACTGAAGGCTTGCGCCGGGCCAGATCGAGAAAGGGGTTAGCGCTACGACGAGAATCAGGAGCCAGCGGGCGGTGGACGCTATCGGTCGCGCCGCGGGCGCGAGTCGGGGAAGGCGCTTCCAGTTGGCAATGAGACCGATCAGCGCCACGCCAATCGCGATCTTTGCCAAAGGTATCGACGCGAGCCCCGGGATGAGTTCGCCCAGTCGTCCTACGGCAATCGCGATGAAGCACCAAAAGCCGTACTCGAGAAGCGCTGGCTTTGGGGGGGAGGAGTCGGAGGTGATTGCTTCGGATTCGACGGCCACACCGCCGATGTTACTCCGAGAATAGGCGAGTCAGTATCTCTGCATTCACACCCGTAGGCGCTCATCCCGGGCGTCCCTAGATCATCGGCCGGGTCCTGCGCAGGTTCGCCTGTAGAAGCTCACATCTGACTCGCAATTGTTGCCACGCCTGACTATCCCTCGCACCTCGGCTGATGTGCGTGGCCAGATGAATTGGAGGCTTAGCTGACACTAAGAACCGGCGCAACGGGAATGGTTGTCGTTCCCGAACTCGCCCCGATTTGTGTGGCAATGCCGTCCCACGCTCCAATGTTCACGGCAGTTCCGCTGGAAGTTCCGCCTGTGCGGCCGGAGCCGAAGGCTATGCCGCTTGTGACTTGGTACTGCGCAGCGTTCTGTCCGGCATTTGAAAAAGTCGCTACGGCGCTTTGCGAGTGGGCATCCGCGCCGGTACTTCCGCCCAGCGAACCTTGCCACGCGCCCAGCGATGAATATCTCGCTACTCCATCCGAGTTCACCTGGCCAGGGGTCACCGAGGACCACGAAGGATGACCGCCATAGATGTTGTAATCAATGAGACCGAAGGCATCAACATTCGCGAGCACGTACCCGTATCCACCCGACGAGGAGAGTCCATTGTCGAAATAGAGGTTATTGTAGAAGCGGAGCAGTCGGGAGCCGCTAGTCTGCTCGTAATAATCAATACCAGTCGCCCAGCTGGAAGATGCAACAAATGTGTTGTTGTAGATCGTCAGCGGTGTTGTCCAACCGCCTTCATTTAATTCGTCCTGAAGGTCGAGAGCAATATAACTATACAAGATCACATTATTGTGGAACGAGCTACTCTGGGTTAGTCCGGCAGTTGGCGCACCGTCGAACCCTTGTATTCCGGAGCGGTTCTGTCCACTGCTGAAAGGGGTGACGTCAATGTAGCAATACCGAATGGTGGTTCCCTGATTGCCGCCTTCCTTACCATGGAAGTTGCCGGTGTTGACCAGGGTGCAGTATTCGATGAGCGTGCCTGACGATTGCCATTGATAGAGGGCGCTGAAGTGGTCCGCGCTTCCCACGCCGAAGATTCCTACGTTGTCATGATGGTAGTTGTTTCGCAGCGCGGTCCCGCTGTTGCGGTAAATCGAGATTTGCGCGCAATTTCCCCCTTGCGCTAATGGGGTGGACGCGCAGTTGTTTGCGGTGAACTCGCAGTTCTGGATCGTAACCCCAGGAACAATCGGACCACTAAAGTCGTAGTTGCCGATCTCGATAACCTGGTAGCTGCCACCGGTAAACTTCAGCCCGTCGATTGTCAGATAGCCCTGCTGCGCGGCCGTGCTCTTGTGACCCATCATCGCGCAAGTATTGTTGCCGCCGGTGCCACCGTAAGAGCCGTTGTTCGCTGTAATCGTCACCGCGCCACTGTTTACGACCCCGATTACCGTCGGGGCGGAGGACGTCCCGCCATTCAGCCCTAAGGCCGGGACGTCGCGATTTTGCGTCATCATGGATCCGACATTGTAAGTGCCATCCAGCAGACCCACGCGTTTGCCGCCGTATACGCTTTGCTTTGTGTTCAGGGATGTAATCGCCCATGGGCTGGCCTGAGTGCCCGCATTGCTGTCGGAACCGCTGGGCGAGATGTAGTAGTCAAAGGCTGACGTCGTCTGAGCCCAGGCCGCGCGCGCAAAAAGGCTGGGAAACGCGATCAATCCAGGCCCAATCAAGCTCCCCATGCGCAATACATCGCGCCGGGACAGTGCGTGAGATGAGTGACGGTAGGTGGGTCGTTTCTTCATGAAAAAGCTCCGCGGATTCCATTCACGCCCGCAAGGCGACTCTCAGGCTTCTGCGGGAATGCTGTGTAAAGAGTGGTGCGAGGGTAGCGACGCTTTACTCGCGTTTCAATTGTCGCCAATCCGCGCCAACTTCGGGTAATGAGGCACGGGGGCTCCCGTGAAGCAGTTCACGGTCGCCACGTGCGTCGCTTTATCCAAGCGCTCTGATTAAGCGACGCGGTTGCGTGACGTGAGATCTCGCGCAAACCGCATCATTTCTCGGGCCGATTCAGCGGAAACTGCCGAGAGGGTCAGCAAGAACACTAGCAGTCCGAAGGGAATTGCCAGCGCGAGATGCGCCAGTGGATGCAAGGAATGCAGTGCTTCGCCAAACAAAGCCAACAACGCGCTCATTACTGCGGCGGCAAAACCTGCGGGCCACACTGAGTTCCACATGTCGAGCACCGTAATATTCAGAGCTCGAGACACCAGTGCCGCGTTAATCAAGTAGACCAGTGGAAAGCCGATAGCCCACGCCAAAGCGGCTCCGGTCACCCCGTAGTGCACGCCGATGACTACTCCTGGAGGTATTACGCAGATCGCTAGCAACAGCGATTTTATGTTGACGTCTTGCCTGCCGACTGCGGTCACCGGCGCTGCCGTGAACGAGTTCAGCATCCGGAGCGGCATCGACACGCACAGAAGTTGTATCACCGGGATTGCAGCAATCCACTTCGCCCCAATGACAGCTCTGATAAGAGGGTCGCAAACCGCGCCCAATCCCCAAAATACCGGAAAGGCATAGGCAGCTCCTAAACGGAGGATCTTCAAATAGCCAGCGCGCACATCCGCCAGATCTTCCCTCAGCCGTGAGAACGCTGGCAGAGCGACAGAGTTCACGATCTCCATCGCGCGCTCCAGCGGTATGTTTGTTAGCTGCTTGCCAACGGCATAGACGCCAAGCTGAGTTACGCCCAACACGCGACCCACAACAAAACTATCGATCTGCATGTACCAGTACCAAAGAGTTCGCTCTAGCAGTACGAGTCCGGAAAAGCGCGCAAATGGACGTATCCGATCCCATCGAAGGCGCGGCATTCGCAGGGATGGACAAAAAACGTTCAGAAGAATCATTCTCATCACAGCAAGTGCGGCGCTGCCGACCACGAGACTCCACGCTCCCGCGCCGCTAAGTGCCATGAGCAGGGTGCTCGCGGCCCCAACGAGGGCTGAGGCAATCCCCGTCGCCGCGAGTTCGCGAAAGCGCATGTCCATGGAAAGTCTTGCCTGCGGAATCACGCTGAAAGCCATCACGACGAACTGGATCGAGACGAAGCGCACCAGCGGCACGATTCTGGGTTCTCTCGCCAGATCCCCGATGAGCGGCGCCGCGATAATCAAGCCTGAAGTGAAGATGGCCCCGATAGTTAACAGGGCGCCGAAAACATGCCGAAGACTTTCCTCATCACGCGTCTGACGCTGCACGAGCGTGACGCTGAAACCCAGCTCATTCAATAAGGATAAGAAATTCGCAAAGACGGCAGCGAGCGCCGCGAGGCCGAAGTCGGCCGGCGACAGGAGGCGAATGACGTAGAACGTGTTTACCCAAGTGACTACTTGGGCGATGACTCTTGAGACAGTGACCCAGCGTAGTCCGGTGATAAGCGTGCGTCGAAGATTGGGCGCTGGCACCAAATCCGTCACTTAATCAGTGTGACTGTTGAAGGAGTGGCTACTCAGGATCCCCGCAAGCCCGTCGCCTGATTGGATGAGGTCGTACGAGATACCAAATTGCTTCTTCCAGTTCTCCAGCACATGGGGGGCTCGGGGGTCATTCACGTCGTCAAGAAGGAGCGAGCCGAAGCTGGCTCTCTTGTCTCGAAGAAACGGCAATATGCCGTACCGCCACTGAGAGTAGTGCGGCTCTCCCAACGCCTTATCAATGAATGGGCCGTCACATATCACGACGCCGAACGATGATGGAAGTGCGGCGGGCGATATGTCATACCACGTATAGTTGCCGAAGGTTTTAAGCGGCGCGTGCAGGATCTCGACGCGACTCAAGCGGTGGTACTTGAGGGCTTTCTGCCCCACGGCCAGCCATTCCGCGTCCTGCTCGAGACAAAACACTCTGAACTTAAGTCGCTCTGCCAGCACTCCTGCAATTATGGTCGTCGCGCCGGTTCCGCATTCAAGTACGTCTCCAGGGTTCTTGTCGATCAGCCGCATCAGTTCAGCCAGGTAGGTAATGTCCGCGGAAAAGCCCTCGTTCGACCAGGCGCTACGGAACTCGGCCAGTTCGGATCGGGTAAGATAGCCTTGCGCCCTCAATGGTCTGATCGCCCGCTCTATTTGCCATCGAGAAATGCGTTGGCGCGTGGCGCGCCGAGCAGCCGCAGGGACAAGCCTTCTAACGAGTGCTCTTATCATCGGAATGTGAGGCGTCGCTCGGCGGCACTATGATGGTTGGTCATGTCGAACCATTGCGTGGATCATTTCCGGGTCACTATGAACGTGCCGGCGTAAGGCTGCAATCGCTGCAGAAACCAACGGTGCCGCGCATAATACGTAAAGGAGGAAGCGACACTGGCTCCATCTACGGTTCTGCTGCTTTCCTATCATTTCTATCCCTCGAATGAGATCGGTGCGCGCCGTGTGACCTCCTTGGCGCGATTCCTTTCAGATAAGGGAATTAAGGTAGTCGTTGTCAGCGCTTTCGATAACCGGCCGATTGAGCCCGGCCGGCAGTTGCTTCCACAGATTATTGCGGTCCCTGTAAGGCGACCCAGGGCGGTCTTCCTAGATGCGCTGGTGGCACTGAAACGGCGATTCGTCGCGAGAACCGACTCACCCTCGGAGCCGACCAATCACCTGTCATCTGCGGTCCCATCGCGGCGCCGGCCACTTCGGGAGCTGTATTTTCGGCTTGTATACTTTGTTGACGATTACAAGGAATGGAGTCGACGGGCCGCGGTTGTCGCGACTAGGGCGGCCAAGGTGCACGGTGCGTCCGTGGTATTCGCTTCCGGACCACCGCACAGTGCTCTTGTGGCGGGTGCCTGGGTAGCCCGGCAGCTCGGAATCCCGTTCGTTGCTGACTTGCGCGACCCATGGTCGGATCACTTGGCCTGGGCCTTCCCGTTCCGAGCTTTAGAGATTGCCCTCTTAAGGCGTCTGGAGCAGCGGGTGCTCGATCGTGCGGCCGCGATTACTTCTACAGGGGCAATGGTGGCGAAGCTGCTGTGCGAAAGGAATGAGAGCTTCAGATCCAGGGTACATCTGATTCGAAACGGCTATGACGGTCCTCTCAACTTAAGTACAGGTGTTACCGGGGGCCGACTTGAGATTCTTTTTGCGGGAGAGCTTTACGTAGGGCGAGATCCGTTTCCATTCCTCTCGGCGCTAGAGTCGCTTCTCTCTGATCCAGCAATCGATCCTGCACGGGTTAAGGTAACTTTCATGGGTAGGGTCGAATCCTATGCCGGGCAATCTCTTGCACGGTGGGTTGAAGGAAAGCGGTGCGCGCGGGTTGTGAAAATTCTTCCGCCCCAACCTCCAGAGGCCGTCGCGGCGGCGGCGGCGGATTCGACCGTGCTGCTGAATCTCGCGCAGGGGCAGCAACTCTCTGTTCCAGCCAAGACATACGAGCATCTGGCGAGCGGACGGGAAATCCTTCTGCTCTGCGAGGACGATTGCGAAACCGCGCAATTGGTGGCGGGCATTCCAGGCGTTAATCAAGTCGACGCTACAAACTTCTCGGCCCTCACCGCAATGCTACGTTCACTCTATGACCGCCATGTCAGGGCCGGTAAGCTAACATCGCCCGCTGAGTCCGACATTTCGCGATTCTCCAGGCAGGCCGCGAACGCGGCATTTCTCGAGGTCTTGCAGACCGTGGTCTCCTCCGCGCCTGTCTAGGCTGACGAATTGAGCCTTCCATCCGATGCGGGCAAATGCGAGATAAGTCTCTTCACGCCGCGCTGGGCTGCCTCGGCCAGCGCTGCCAGCTTCTGCTGCCGAATAGTGTCGGCACCGCTGCATTCCAGAGAACACTTCGACTCGTTCGACACCACTGCGCCTAGTCGTGTCACTGGGCGCGCGCCTGGGCTCCTGGCCATGCAGCTCTGTCCGGCGCAAGTGGGGGCTACTCCAGCGAGCTCCCAATGGCTTTGATTATTCGATAAAATTCAACTGGATTTTTGCGGTCGAGTGAGTGCTGACTCTTAACAACACCACCGGGTGCAACGCGCTGGCTAGGCTTGCTACCGGCCGGTACCCGAGCCAGTATGGGTTAGCGGCAGTTTGCGGGCTTGTAATCGCACGCATTTTCTTGTTCGACGTACTGGCTGTTCGGATTTCGTCATGCTCATCGACTATCCAGGCGGTGGAGGCATCGTTGCCAACTCAGCCGTTTGGCGCATGCCCAAGAAGCGCGTGAACTGCACACTCAGGTGGTCCCGCCGGTTTTCCACGTGGCGCGCGAGGACACGGTGAATTCGTACTCTGAGACTCGCCGAGATGCCGACCGGTCATAGACCGGGGAGAGACCTTCCCGCGGTCGTTGTCGGGGGTACCCTCAACGGCCTCGGAGTGGTGCGCAGCCTCGCTCGCGGGCGCATGCCGATCTATCTCCTTGATACCACACGTCAGTGCGCCGCGGGATGGAGCGGCTGCTCCAGCTACATCCGGATAGTATCGCTGGAGGGCCGCGGCCTGATCGATGAGCTGCTGAAACTGGCAAGTTTGCTGAAGTGTCGTCCGGTTCTACTTCTGACAAGTGACGAAAGCGTTAACACCGTGTCGGAGTGTTGGGAGGAGCTGCACCCGCATTATCGATTCAGCCTGCCCGCGCCCGACATGGTGCGCGCACTCGCCGACAAGGTGCTGTTCCAGGCGCTCGCGGAACGTGAGGGATTCGCTGTCCCCCGTTCGGTCGGCATTGCGCCTAACGATCCGCTTGGGCGTCTAAGTGACTTGCAACCGCCGCTCGTCATCAAGCCAGCGGATAAGACGCTCGTTCTGCGCGGACGCGCCGAGCGCGCGGTGCGGGCCGACTCGCTGGATGAGGCCCGCAGCCTCGTGACACGAATGCTGCAGTCGGTGCCGGCGGTGGTCGTCCAGGAATGGATCGATGGACCGGATACGGAGATCTTTTTTTCACTCTTTGCCTGCGATCGGGATGGGAAGGTGTTGGGACTGTTCCCGGGACGGAAGCTCGTATGTCACCCACCGGCCGTTGGCAGTACCGCCGTTTGTATCGCCGCCCCCGAGGTTGCCACGGAATTGACTGCGCAGACTCTCGAGTTCGTCCGAAAGGTCGGCTACCGCGGCCTAGGAAGTCTCGAGTTCAAGCGGGACGCGCGCACCGGTCGCTTCCTCATTATCGAACCGACGGTAGGTCGAACTGACTGGCAGGAGGAGATCGCGACTCTTTGCGGGGTGAACCTGCCCCTCCTGACATATTTCTCCGAGTCGGACGCAGCCGTCCCGGTGCCTGACCGGCTATACCCACGTGTCGCCTGGCGCTCTTCCGTGCGGTTTAGCAGTCCGCTGCCCCCGGGCGTGACGGTGACCGATGGATTCTTTCGCTGGTCTGATCCGATCCCCGCCTTCTATTATTACGGCTACGAGCGCGCGCTCCTGCGCGTGTGGCGTCGGATCCTCAGGCCGCGCAGGCGAGGGTCCGCGTCAGTAGGCACCGCCGAGGAGTGAACTTGGACGTCGATACCACAATAGTCGGAGCTGGTCCTTATGGATTATCCATAGCGGCGCATCTGCGCAGCGCGCGGGTACCATTTGAGCAATTCGGCACACCGCTCGATAGCTGGCGCACCTTCATGCCGCGGGGAATGGTGCTCAAGTCCGAGCGCTTCGCGTCCAATCTGTGGGACCCGGAGCGTCGCTACTCGCTGAAGCGCTTCTGCGAGCAGAATGAGTTGCCTTATCAGCCCGTCGGCAGCCCTCTGAGCCTTGAACATTTCCTGCGATATGCAGACTGGTTTCGGGCTCAGGCAGTAGGCGAACCGCGCGACCTTAGGATCATCGATCTGCGGCGCGCTGCCCGCGGCTTTACCCTGAAACTGTCGGACGGCACGGAGTTCAGCAGTCGTCGCGTGGTGCTGGCGACCGGCCACTTGGCATATCAGACAGTTCCCGTCGAACTTGCCGGCGCAGCTGAACCCCTGGTATTACACAGCGCCCGCATCGGTGACGTCGCTCGGTACGCGAACCGCGATGTCTGCATTATTGGTGCCGGGCAGTCGGCCCTGGAGACCGCCGCGATTCTTCACGAGAATGGGGCACGCGTACGAATGTTAGTGCGCCGCGATCGCTTGGAGTGGAATGCGCCGTCGAAGCCTAGGTCCGCCCTTGCGCGGTTGCTGGAACCTGATGCCGGTGTGGCGACCGGATGGAAGTCTTGGGCGATTTCCGAGATGCCTCGTACGTTCCGCTGGTACTTCCCACCGGAGAGGCGTCACTGGTTCGTAGCTCGCTCTTATGGCCCGAGCGGTTCATGGTGGTTACGTAGGCGCGTGGAGGGCAACGTCGAAGTCAGTCTCGGCACCAAGGTGCATTCCGTCGGCGCGCAGAACGGTCGGGCTCAGCTGCAAGTGGAGGGCCCAGCAGGGAGGGGCGAGGTCACTGCCGATCACGTGATTGCGGCCACGGGCTACAAAGTGGATATCGCCCGGCTCGCGTACCTGGAAGCGTCCTTGCTAGACAGTATCGAGCGCGAGGCTGGCGGCATACCGCGCCTTGACTCGAGCTTCGAGACCTCAGTGCCCGGACTGTTCATGGTAGGCATTACCAGCGCTCCGGTATTCGGGCCCATCATGCGTTTCATGTATGGCGCCAAACACGCCGCGCCGGTGGTGGCGCGTCGGCTGAAGGCCGCTTAGGTCCGTCGCGCGAGACGTCGTGCGATCAGCGCCGGGATTCGCACAAGCCACGCCGCGCCGAGACGTAGGTACATGGCTGTCAATAGGACGTTGTCGCGCCAGTACTTGAAGTGCGATACCCCGCCATCCGCGGGTGCAAAATAGCGCACGGGCGCCGGAATATTGACCGCAGTAACCCCGCGCCAGCTAAGACGAACGACCGCCTCGGCGTCGAAGTCGAAGCGGCGCATCCAGCGCGAGCGACGCATGATGTTCAGCAGCGGCTCCACAGGGTAGACACGAAAGCCGAACAGCGAATCTCGAATCCCGGCATAGAGCGTTAAGAGATTTGCCACTGAGTTAGAAACCCTGCGTCCCCTGACCCTGAGGGCGGGCGCGCTGGCATCGAATACTGGCACCCCGAGGATCATTGCCCGAGGCGCCGCAGCGGATGCCGTCATAAACTGAGAAATACGTTGCGCCGGATGCTGTCCGTCGGAATCCATGGTGAGGACGTGTGTGAAGCCGGCCCGCTGTGCCTCCAACAGGCCATCAAGGATGGCTGCACCCTTGCCACCGTTTACAGCACGCACCAGGACGCGCAACTGCGCATCGGCGTTGGCCAGCGTCTGCAATCGCTCGACGCTACCGTCAGTGCTGCCGTCGATCACTACCCAAACGGGTGCCCATTCTGTCCTCGCTGCGCGAACGGTCTCTAAGCCCCTGTCGCCGGGGTTGTAGCTCGGAATTAGAACCAAGTGGGTCTTTGACGGTATCAATCGTCGCTCGCAACGTTGTGCGATGACTGGCGAATGACCCAGGTGACCCCTATGCCGCCAGACCAGTAGCTGTTGGTTTTGACCAGAGGACTTGCCGCGAAGCTTGCACCGCCAAGAAAGTCGTGGCGGATGAAAGCGCCAATCCAGTAACCCGGATACCGCCGGCTAAGTGAAATCAGAGCCTGCGTACCTGCATAGCCGCCGTGCGCCTCGTACGCGGGGCGTTCGGGGGTCGCGTAGTGCGCCGCGACCGTGTAGAAATAGCTGTCGTAGCGTCGGTCTGCGAACAGCGGCCCGCCCAGCAGGCCCAGCTTCCAGCCCTCCGCCCCGGGCAACTGGGCGACGTCCAGGTTGATCTGCGGCTCAGTGTAGACACCGATGATGCGCGGCGACGCCTCGACCGTTACGGCGGCTCGTGCAGGCAGACGCAGATCCAGTTTGACGCGATGATCGGCGCTGCGCCACAAGTGGAAATCTAAGGATCCGCCCAGTTCCAGAGTGGGCTTGAGGTCCGGCATTCCCTGGCGCACCGAGTCGTTGCGCACCGGGGTGGTGGCGTTGATGCTCAGGCTGAACTCGATCGCGTCGCGGTTGAAGAAGCGCGCGCGGGGGCCGTCGTGGTCCGATTTCAGTATTTCGCCGCGGTACACGAAGTAGGGGACCGGAATAGGGTAGGCATGCATCGTGTCCGATCCGCGGTAGTCATTGAAGACGTAGGCGCCTACACCTAGTCCGAATTCCCACAGCGGCTTCTGTTCGTCGGCATGGAGCGGCGCGACCGCCAGGGCCATAAGCGCCGCGGCGCCCAGTAGCTGTTGCGAGATCTCAGGCAACCGCGGCGAGCCGGCATATACCGGTCGCTTCAATCTCAACCAGGAGATCCTGACGACAGATATCCGCCTGCAGATAGATGATCTGTGTCCGCGCTCCAATGGCTGACGCTAGCTGCGCCTGGATTACCGGCAGGTCCGCTGGGCGGCGTACGTAGACTTTGTACGCGAGTGTTGCGAGATCGAAGTGCGCATCGCTCGCGCGGCGGTTCGCTTCTTCCACCAGCGCCTCGATGTTGGTGAGGGTCTCGCGCGTCTGCGCCGCTGTATCACCCAGGTGCAAGGACCGGTGCCCGACAATGCTTGCGGTGCCGGAAATGAAGAGCGTAAGGCTGGTGGCCTGACGCAGTAGCGCCGCCCGCGAGAACACCGGGCTGTGCGTGCCGTATTCGCGCGGGTAATGGTACGCGCTCACTTGGCGCGGATTCTCGACGAACAGCGGCGCGATGCGACCGGCGAGGAAGTAGACCACGAGCGGGCTCTCGCTTGTGGCTCCAAGCGCCGACGCGGCCGGCACGCTGCCGGCGACCGCCCGGCCCCAGGTATGCAGCGCGTGCTGACGCGCCGTATTGAATTGCCGGTAACGCTCGGTGCCTCCGGAGTCGCGGTTGATGTCGGGAAGGTAATTCCATACCCTCAACAGGTGCGGGTAGCCTTGCGCTTCCAGCGTTGCGCAGATCTCCTGGTACGCGTACTCGGTTGCAAGATGCAGCGCGCTGGGGTGCCGCCCCGCATCGGCGCTCTCGGAGGGCACGAAGTCCCGCTCAGCCAAGGCGACGCATCCAAATAGCATCTCCGGGGTGCTCCGGTAACTCACGCGCCCGCGCCGACCGGACTCTGCCGGCTGCTCCGAACTCCATACCTCATACAAATGCGTGTCTCCGGGCAATACCGGGGTATGCACCTGAGCGACCGGGATGCCGGCCGCGCCGGCCGCGACCTCAGGGGTGCCGTTGAACGTGGCGATCCCCAGGACGTCGTCCCAGCCTCCGGCCTGCTCGGCCCGGGACACATACGCCAGGTTGAGGCCCACGCGCGCGCGCATCCGCTGCACGCCGATCGCCTAGGGCTTGGACGTAGACCCGTCGCTGGTGACGGCGTCCTTGGTCTTCGTCGCGCCGTCCTTGATGTTGCCGCCCACCTTCCTTGAGGTGGCGGCAATGGCATGGCCGGCTTCCTTGGACTTGTCGGCAACTGTATGGCCGACCTTTTTGGAGGCGTCCGCGACCTCGTGGCCGACCGTCTTGGAGGCATCCGCGATCGCATGGCCGGCGCTGGTGGCGTCTTCCTTGATGGAATCGCCCAGGCTCTGGGCATGAGCTGCGGCCGCCAGGGCGAGCCCGGCTGCCGCAGCGGTAATTGCCCGAAGGGAAGCTGTTTTCATGGCGTTAATCCTACGACAGTCGCCTCCTGTTTGCACGGCAGGGGCTGGCGGCACAATGCTCTGAAAGAGTCGCGGCGCGGTGCCAATCATCACGCGGTTCGGGCAAACTCCGCCGGATGCGCATTGACCGTCTGCCTATCGCTGTTTTGCGCAACCGCTACGTCCCGGGCGGATGGGACGTACTCGCCTTTATTCTGGTTTTCGCCTTTTTCATCTACCTGGCGCAGGCCGCGCGCGGGCTCACCGGGTCGCTGGCGCACCTCGAGGCGACACCGATCTCGCTCGACCCACGAGTGCTGGTCGGCTATGGCGCACGCACCGGCTTACGCATGCTGATTGCGCTGGTGTGCTCGCTGGTGTTCACGTTCACCTACGCCACCCTTGCCGCCAAGAGCCGCCGCGCCGAAGTGTTGCTGGTGCCGCTGCTGGATTTCCTGCAGTCAGTGCCGATCCTGAGTTTCTCGATCGTCATCATCTTCTTTGTGCAGCTGACGCCCGGCCGGGTTGCCGGGGCAGAGATGGCGGCGATCTTCCTGATCTTCACCAGTCAGGCCTGGAATATGGCCTTCAGCTTCTACCATTCGCTGCGCAGCATTCCGCACGAGATGCTGGAGGCGGCGCGTAATTTTCAGCTGAGCCCCTGGGTGCGTTTCTGGCGCCTGGAGGTCCCCTTCGCGATGCCCCCCCTCATCTGGAACATGATGATGTCCGTGTCCGGCGGCTGGTTCTTCGTGGTCGCTTCCGAGGCGCTCACGGTCGGCGATAACCGCATCGCGTTGCCCGGGGTCGGCTCCTACATCGCCCTCGCGAACGACCAGCGCAACTACGGCGCGATAGGCTGGGCCATTGCGGCAATGTTCGTGGTGATCCTGATCTTCGATCAACTACTGTTCCGGCCGCTCGTTGCCAGCGCCGACTGGTTCCGCCTCGAGCAGGAGGCTGGCCAGACGAGCAACAGCCCCTGGGCGCTGACCATGATGCGCCGCTCACGTTTCCTCAGCCTGCTCAGCCGCCTATTCGCGGCTATGCTGCGCGCCGGCATGAAGCCGCCGCGGCGCAAGCCGGCGGCGCTTGCGGTCGCCGGCCCCGACCGGACGCGTTCACGGTTTGGCGACTACGCTTGGTACGCCATCTTGATCCTGAGCGGGCTGCTGGCGCTTTGGAAGACTGCACTCTTCGTGCACGGCGACGTCCCGGTCGGAGAGATCTGGCACGTCGTCCTGTTCGGCTTCATCACGCTCCTGCGCGTGGCAGTCCTGATTGCACTGGCGAGCCTGATCTGGGTACCTATCGGGGTCTGGGTCGGCATGCGCCCGCGGGTGGCGGACGTGGTGCAGCCGGTCGCGCAGTTCCTGGCGGCCTTCCCCACGAACCTGTTCTTCGGTTTCGTGGTCTCGGCGATCGTGCTGTTCCACCTCACCCCCGACATCTGGCTGAGCCCGCTCATGATCCTGGGCACGCAGTGGTACATCCTTTTCAACGTGATCGTGGGGGCGTCAGCGATCTCCGCCGACCTGCGCAGCGCCAGCCAGAACCTCGGCCTCAGGGGCTGGCTATGGTGGAAGCGCCTGGCGTTGCCGGCGGTCTTTCCGTTCTATGTCACGGGTGCGATCACGGCCGCCGGCGGCTCGTGGAATGCGAGCGTCGCCGCGGAAGTCGTCTCCTGGGGTAAGGAGACCGTGACTGCTCACGGGCTCGGCGCGTACATTGCCAGCGCGCAGGCTGCCGCGCCGCCCGATTTCCAGCGGGTAGTACTCGGGACGGTGGTTTTGAGCCTCTTCGTCGTGACGATAAACAGACTATTCTGGAGGCCGCTCTATGCGCGCGCGGAGCGCAAGTTCCGGATGAGCTGAAGTCACCGCGCCGGCGCGACGGCAGCTTCGGTGCTCCCACCTTGGCGCCTCGCGGTCGAAGCGCTTCCGGATAGCCAATCGATGCGAATCCTTCATCTCATTGACAGCGGCGGGGTCTACGGTGCGGAGCGGGTGCTCCTGTATCTGGCCCGCGAACAGCAGCGGCAAGGCCACGAGCCACTCCTGGGCAGTATCGCGCGTCCCGGTGTCGGGACCACGCCGCTTGAGGCGTTGGCCGGCTCCTGGGGGCTGTCGGTGCTGCCAGTGAGGGTGCCCCCAAAGGCGACGCCAGCGGTGGTGCGTAGTCTGCTCAGAACCGTGCGCGAGGCCCGGGCAGACGTCCTGCACTCGCACGGTTATAAAGCCGACATCCTGTTGGGGCCAATGCCGCGTGCATGGCGCGGCCCAATGATCGCAACGCTTCACGGCTGGCTGTGGAGTCCTGCCTTCACCGCCTTGTGGCTTCGCGAGCGCCTTGACCTGCTCTCACTGGCGCGCATGGATCTGGTGGTTGCTGTGACGCACGCGATGCTGTCAGTTCCTGCTCTTGGGCGTATGAATCCGGCCAAGCGGCGCGTGATTGCCAATGGCATCCCGTCGCTTAAGGAGAGAATGGCCGATCTGGCCGTTGACCGCGTGCCTGCGCTGCCCGAGGGATGCGTGGCCTTCATGCGTCAACAGCCGACGCTGGTCGCAATCGGACGACTCTCCCCGGAGAAGGGTTTCGACCTTCTGCTGCGGGCCTTCGCTCAAGTGCGCGAGAGCGGTGCACCGCACTACCAGCTGCTTATCGCCGGTGAGGGTCCGGCGCGGGCGACACTCGAGCAGACAATCGGACTTCTCGGGCTGCAGGAGTGTGTGCTTCTGCCCGGCTACGTGGCCGGTGCCGATCGACTCCTGGCACACGCCGCCGGTTTCGTGATGAGCTCGTTTACGGAGGGCATGCCACTGGTACTCCTTGAGGCCATGCAGTGGGGCGTGCCGGTACTCGCCACGGCCGTGGGGGCCATTCCTGAGATTCTGCGAGAGGGCGGCGGGCAGCTCGTTGCGCCGCGCGATCTGGCCGCCCTGAGGCAGGGACTAGTCAGTGTGCTGTCCTCGGGCGCCGTGGCCGCGCCTCGGGGTGGCGTCGTCGAGCGCTTTGGCAGTGCGCGCATGGCCGAGGAGTATCAGCAGGCGTATCTTGACGTACTTTCGCGCCGCCACTGACGGCGCGGCGGTAGGCTCTGCGAGGGCTTTCTTTGAGGTAAGGAGACACTGTGAGTGCCGTGGCACCCCTGAATCTTGCGACGCTCCTGGACGTGCAGGGGGTCAACAAGTCGTTCCGTAAGCCCGACGGCGATGAGCTGATCGTGCTCGAGAATGTGAACCTGACACTGCGGCCTGGCGAGATCGTGGGCCTGCTCGGGCGCTCGGGCTCTGGCAAGTCCACCCTGCTGCGTTCGATCGCCGGCCTCGATCCGCCCACCGGCGGCGTGGTCAGCTACCTCGGCCACCCGGTGCTCGCCCCGGCGGCGGGGATCGCCATGGTGTTCCAGAGCTTCGCGCTCTTCCCCTGGCTCACGGTGCTGGAGAACGTGCAGCTGGGACTGGAGGCGCTCGGGACGCCCGAGGCCGAGATGCGCGCGCGAGCGCTCAAGGCCATCGATCTGATCGGGCTCGACGGCTTCGAATCCGCCTACCCCCGCGAGCTCTCCGGCGGCATGCGCCAGCGCGTGGGCTTTGCCCGCGCACTGGTCGTGCATCCGAACATCCTCCTTATGGATGAGCCTTTCTCGGCGCTCGACATCCTGACCGCCGAGACACTGCGCACCGATTTCCTGGAGCTGTGGGGAGAGGGCCAGTTGCCGATCAAGGCGGTGCTGCTCGTCACGCACAACATCGAGGAGGCGGTGCAGATGTGCGACCGGCTCCTCATCTTCTCGACCCACCCGGGGCGGGTGGTGAGCGAGATCCCGATCGACCTGCCGCAGCCGCGCCATACGCAGGACCCGCGCTTCCGCGCCTTCATCGACCGGGTATACGTGGAAATGACGGCCCGGCCAGGCGGCGATGCGCGACATGGGGTGAAGTCCGAACGCTTCCCAGGTACAGGCATCGGCACGGTACTGACGCATGTCTCGTCCACGATCCTCACCGGCCTGGTTGAGGCGGTGAGCGGGCCGCCCTTCAACGGCAAGGCCGACCTGCCGGCGATCGCCGAAGAGCAGCATCTGGAGGTGGATGACCTGTTCCCGGCCGCCGAGGCGCTGCAGCTTCTGCGCTTTGCCGAGGTCGAGGGCGGCGACATGAGGCTCACCGAGGCCGGGCAGCAGTTCGCGCACGGGGACATCGATGAGCGCAAAAAGCTCTTCGCGCGCCACCTCATCACCTACGTGCCCCTCGCCGCCCATATTCGGCGCGTGCTCGATGAGCGCGCCAGCCACAGCGCTCCGAAAAGCCGCTTCTTCGATGAGCTGGAGGACTATATGGCGGAGGATGCCGCCGAGCAGACGCTGCGCACCATTATCAGCTGGGGCCGCTACGGGGAAGTATTCGCCTACGACGACAACCGTCAGGCGTTCAGCCTGGAGAACCCGGCTTAAGGGACTCGCGCATCCGGCCACAGACAACCAACATGGGGCCACTCGGAGCGCCGCCCCGGGCGAGGGGACAGTGCAGACCGGCGCGGAGCAGTGCGCCGGCGGGCAGGGCGACGGGCAAAGAAGTGTCAAGAACTCTACGTTTCGTAGGCTCGCGGGCCAGGGGCAGGGCGGAGCGTGTATCTTCATTTTCCATGGAGAACCGTCCCGCCGCAGGAGAGCCCAAGCCCACGCTTTTGATCATTGATGATGACCAGGGCCTGTGCGCGATGCTGGTCGAATATGTGACGCTCGAAGGCTTCAACGCCGTGACGGCGCTGACCGGGCCGCTCGGGCTCGAGCAGCTGGCTCGCTCAGCGGTCGACCTCGTCATCCTCGATGTCATGCTGCCGGAGCTGTCCGGGTTCGAGGTGCTCCGACGCATACGCGCACTCAGCCGCGTGCCGGTCATCATGCTCACCGCGCGCGGCGAGGAAGTCGATCGCATCGTGGGCCTGGAGATGGGTGCGGATGACTACCTCGCCAAGCCCTTCAGTCCGCGCGAACTCGTGGCACGTATCCGCGCGGTTCTGCGGCGCACGCCGGGAGAGGCCGGGGCCACCGAAGGGGCGATCCTCTGGGGCCCGCTGCGACTGGACCTGCGCGCGCGGCGCGCCGAGGTCGCCGAGAACGACCTGGAGCTGACCTCCGCGGAGCTGCGGATTCTGGAACTCCTGGTGCGCGCCGACACCCGCACCGTGACGCGCGATGAACTGATGCTGCAGGCGCTTGGGCGGCGTCTGCTCCCCACCGACCGCAGCCTCGACACCCACGTCAGCAATCTGCGCCGGAAGCTCCTGCGCTACACCGATCGCGTGAGCGTGCAGAGCGTGCGCGGGTCAGGCTATGCACTTACTCTGAGCGCGGCGCGCGCGCTGACACCGGCGCCCGAAGCCTGAACCGGGGGCGCGGGTGCACTCGCTCTACTGGCGGATTTTCCTCGCATTCTGGATCGCCCTCGCCCTGATCCTCGTCGGCACGCTCACGGTCGCCGTGAACGCCACCGCGCATCGCACCGATAAACCCTGGGTCGAACGTGCGCACCTCTATGGGGAGGCGGCACGTGAGTTCGAGACCGGCGGTCCTGAGGCCCTGAAGAGCTGGCTCGGAACCCTCCGCGGCGAGCTCTTCACGCGCACCTTCGTGGTGGGACCTGACGGCCGCGAACTCCTCGGACGCCCGCTGCCGGCATCCATCTATGGTCCCGGCGGCGCACCGGCACCGGCGGCCGCGGGCACGGACGCCGCCGTGGCCGCAATCTCGCCCATCGGCGGGGCGCTGGTGCTCATGACCGCCGGCGGCGGCACTTACCATGTGGTGATCGGCCCGGTGCGCGACAGCCCGCGGCTGTTCGGGGAGCTGGAACTGCCGGGCGTCCCGCTCACACTCCTCATCATTGCGCTCACCGTGAGCGCCGCGGTCTGCCTTTTCCTGGCGCGCTACCTGGCCTCCCCGGTCGACCGCCTGCGTCTGGCCACCCGCCAGCTCGCCAGCGGCGACCTGAATATCCGGGTGCTGCCGGCGCTCAAGGGGCGCCAGGACGACCTGGGGCTCCTGGCCGCGGACCTGGACGCCATGGCGGAGCGGCTGCGCCAGCTGCTGGAGGGCAAGCAGCAGCTCCTGCGGGACGTCTCCCATGAGCTGCGATCACCGCTCGCGCGGCTGCAGCTGGCTCTCTCGCTGGCACGCCGCGACGAGCATGGCAGCGAGCGGCACATTGCCAGGGCGGCCTACGAGGCCGACCGTCTCGAGCAGCTCATCGCGCGCACGCTGAAGCTCGTGCGCCTGGAGCGCCCGGTACATGAACTGGAGCACGAATCGGTCGACCTCGCTGAGCTCCTGCGCACCATCGCCGCCGACGTTGCCATCGAGGCCGATGCCCGAGGCTGCCTCGTCAATGTGGACGCGAGCGGCGCGCTGCACGTGCAGGGCGATCCGGAGGTGCTGCGCAGCGCATTTGAAAACGTCATCCGCAACGCCGTGCGCTACAGCCCCGTCGATGCCGTGATTGCCATCAGCGCACGACCTCTTGACGGGGTGGGGCGGGGCGGGGCAGTCGAGGTACTGGTGCGGGACCAGGGCCCGGGGGTGCCGGAGAAGGACCTGGGGCTGATCTTCGAGCCCTTCTACCGGGTCGATGCGGCCCGCGAGCACCGCAGCACGGGCGGAGAGGGCCTGGGGCTTGCGATCGCGGCGCGGGCTATCGCCCTGCACCGCGGCAGGATCGAGGCTCAGAACGCCGCGGGCGGCGGCCTGATCGTGCGCGCTACCCTGCCGTCAGACGTCCCGGCACGAGCGCTGTGCCAGCCAGCGGCGCCGGCTGCCGCATAGGCGCGCTGCGCTCCTGGGCGAGCAGGCCGCGGTGCATGAGCACTTCGTGCATCGAGGTGAAGGCGAAATCCTGCAGCACGTGGCGCAGGCGCGCCTCGCAGCGCGACAGGTTGGTGTAGTGGCGGAAGCGTGAGAAGGCACCGACCTTGATGCGCGGCTGCCCCGGATCAATCTCCCAGGGATGCAGATAGAAGGCGAACGGACGCTGGCGGCGCTCGTTGATCTGCTTAAGACCCGTGCGCGTCAGCCAGTAGGGCAGGATGCGGAAGTAGCCGCCGCCGGAGACCGGCACCTGCACGCCGAAGAAGCTAGCAGCCGACATGGGGAACTCTGCGAGCGTGCGGCCCGAGGGCGCGCTCACGCGGTGCGGCTCGGGGTTGGCGCCCGGCAGGCCGTAGAGGTCATGGTGAATCGGGAAGATCGAGGAGTCGTAGCGGAAACCCAGGTCGATGAGTACATCCAGCGCCCACAGCGATGCGCGCGTCACCGAGAAGCTCGCGGCACGGTAGCCGAGTACCTCATGCCCGATCGTATCCTCGAGGAAGTGCTTGGCCCGCACCGTCTCCGCGCGGAACGTCTCCGGGCTTTGGGTGTAGACGAGCTGATGGGAGTAGCCGTGGCAGGCTACCTCGTGACCGGCCTCGGCGATACGGCGCACCAGTGCGGGCACGCGCTCCGCGAGCCAGCCGAGCACGAAAAAGGTCGCATGCACGCCGCGCCCCTCGAGGATTTCCAGCAGCTTCTCGGTGTTGACCTGGACGCGCAGTTCGCGGCTTCCCCAGCTGTCGCGCGCGATCGCAGAACTCAGCGCCGCGACGTGGAAATAGTCCTCGACGTCGACCGTGAATGCATTGAGCTGTGCAGCAGCGCCGGACCGGTTGTCTGTGTTGCCTTCCATGTGCCTGCTGTCTGTTTTGCGTTCCATGTGCTCGCGACTATAGCGAAGAGCTCTGCCGCGTAAAGTAGGTCCATCGCCCGATCCGTTTACTGCTGAAAGCCGGAACGCACAAAGCGGCCCTCCCCGGGAACCTTGCGCAGTGCAGCGCGGACATAACGCGCCCGTATAAAAGCGAACGGCTCCCGAAGGAGCCGTTCACCGGATCGTCAACGTGGGGAAACTCTCAGACCTGTGCGCGCTTGCGTCTCAGGGCGAGAAAGCCGACGCCACCCAGGCCGAGCGCCAGCAGCGGGATCATGCCAGGTTCTGGCACGCCGCTCGGAGTCGACTGCGAGGGACGGATGTTGTTCTGGTCAGCGACCGGGCGACCGGGCCAGCGGTTGTGGACGACGGCGCACGCGCTCGAGCCGCACACGCTGGCCGCTGCCGGCACGCTCCACATGATGGCTGCGACGGTCGCAACGCTGGCCATTCCCGCAATCAAAGTGATTCTCTTCATCGCTGATCCCTCCAATGACCTGTCCATGAGTTCAATGGCCGGCGGTCTGCCGTGCCCGGTCATCAGTCTTGTTAATTCCTGTACCCGATTCTGCCACTCCTGCTGCAGCGTGCAAGCTGGACAGCGGAGCGTGGACGAAGAATATCAAAGCCTTCCGCCGCCCGTGTGTGCGATGAGACATATAACAGGGAAATTGTGTGCTGGCTCACAAGGTGACGCGTCCTGACCGGTCGACGCTCTCCTGTCGTTCCGGCGCGACTTACATTATTTCCTTATTAATTAATATCTTAAGGTGCCAGTGTGACCGCCTTCACAACAGGTGCCGTCGGTCCGGCGCGACGTGTCGAGTTCCCCGTCAGGGCCTCCCAGCCTTGTCCTACACCTAGAGCCCTGAAAAATATTGGAATAACTTCCTGGGCACACCCCTTGCATTGAGTCCTGCGACGGCCGCTGACCGGGCTTCGCTTGCTCCCTCAGCCGCTGATTCCTGAATCGACATGGCTGTCCGGCCACTGGCTGGGCATAGGTGGGGGTTTGCGCCTTGAAATTTGTCAAAGTCATTCTCGCAGCATGGTTGGTATTCGCGCTCGTCGGCTGCAACTCGAGCGACCCGTCTTCCGCGGGAGCAACAACGAGCAACCCGCAGGATCTGCCGGTCGGCAATGGTGTCGCGACGCTCTCCTGGGAAGCTCCGACCACTACGACCACGGGCGCCGCCCTCACCGACCTGTCCGGCTACCACATCTATTACGGCATTGATCAGAACAACCTATCCGAGAGCGTGTCGCTCAACGGTATCGGCATCGAGACCTACGTGATCGAGAACCTCGGCGCGGGCACTTGGTACTTCGCTATCAAGGCCGTGACGTCGGCGGGCGCGGAGAGCGCGCTGTCGGACGTTGTGAGCAAGACCATCAGCTGAGGAGCGGATCCATCCGGCTTCGTCGCGTTACGGCGTGACGACCGTCGCAGCTGCGCATCAGGAGTCTACCCGCCCACGCCGCGTATCTCGGTAGACTGTGCGCGATGCCAACCCCCGGCTCTGTGCGCCTGTGGATGATCCTCGCACTCGCGTTGCTGGTGACCTTCGTGTGCTGGCCGAGCGCGCAGGTCCTCTACGGCCAGTGGACGGATTTCGTCAATATCACCTACACGCACGGCCCCCTGATACTCGCCGTGTCCCTGTATCTGGTGTGGCGCGAGCGCGCGGCGATCGCGCGCGCTCCGGTTGAGTCCTGGCCGCTCGCGCAGCTGGCCCTTGCAGGTGCCGTACTCGCCTGGCTCGTGTGCGAGTACGCAAGCATCCAGGACCTGCACATCACCATCTTCCCGGCGGTGTTCTGGCTCGCCGTGGCCGCAGCCTTCGGCTGGCCCATCGCGCGCCTCATGTTCTTCCCCGTGGCGTTTTTTGGCTTCGCGCTACCCTCCTGGGCGCAGCTTGGCAACTCGCTGCAGGAGCTGACCGTGCTCGCGATGCAGCTCTTCCTTGGCATGACTGGTCCGCACGCGGTTATCAGCGGCGACACCATCCACATTCCGAACGGCAGCTTCGTGATCGAGGAGGGCTGCAGCGGACTGCATTTCATGATCGTAGGTCTGGCGGTGGCGGCGCTGCATGGGGAACTGCGCCGCGACCCGTGGCGCACGCGCCTGACGCAGCTCGGACTGATGGCAGCTCTGGCGCTGCTGGCTAACTGGGTGCGCGTCTACACCGTGATCGAGGCGGGCTACCTGAGCGACATGCGCAATTACCTCGTGAGTGTCAGTCACTACTGGTTCGGCTGGGGAGTGTTCGCGGTCGCGCTGGTGGCCTTCTTCTGGCTCTCGACCTGGCTCACGCCTGCGCAGGCAACTGAAACCGGCCCGGTCGGGCCGGCACCCTCGGCACCGCCCGCGCCGATGCGCGCGACCCCCAAGCGCGGCTTCCTGATCGCGGTGCTGTTGCTCCTGGTACTGCCCGGGGCGAGTCTCCTGGCGCGGCGTGCACACCCGCCCGCGTCCCTGAGCGGCGCACCGTTCCTCACCCTCAGGGCACCTTGGACGGCGCTGACCCCGGTAGGCGGCTCCTTCTGGCTGCCGCAGTTCGAAGGTGCGGACGACAACGAGTACCTGACGGCCGTGAGTCCTGCGGGCGCCACGATCGAGGTGTTCCGCACGCGCTTCATCGCGCAGCGCCAAGGAGCGGAACTCGTCGGTGAGTCAAGCTCGCTCCTCGGCCGGCACCTGCGCAACCGCGGCGAGCGCCTGGTCGATTCACCTCGCGGTCGCTTCCGCGAAACCGAGGCCGACGATCCGAGCGGTGCCCACTCTCTCATCTGGTCGCGCTACGAGATCGCCGGTCGTCCCCTGGTCGTGCCGCTGGCAGAGCAGCTGTGGTACGGGCTGAACGCGCTCGTGTGGCATCCCTCCGCCGACTTGCTGGCTTTCCGCGCCGAGTGCCGCGGCGACTGCGAGGATGCGCGGCGGCTCCTCGAGGGACTTATGCAGAACGCGTCACTGCATTAGCAGGAATGCCGTGCGCGCGGCTGCTGAGATGACATATCGGTGCCCGCGCGAATGGCGCAGCGATGCCCTTGCTGTCTGTGATGCGGTTCACACCCGGTACATCGACGGCCCATTAAGCTGCGTCGCCATGGGGAGACGCAGCGGACCTTACAACCGCCTCGTAAAGAACATCCAAACCCCTGATCGGACTGTCTTAATTCGGGGGCGACAGTTCCATCATTTCAACGGGTTTCGCTCCCTTGCTTTCTGATAGGCTCAACTTTTAAACCCAGGAACGGGTATGCGACCAAGCGTGCTGATGCTGGCCGGATGGCTGGCTATAACTCCACTAATTATCAGTTGCGCATCAAGCCCCTCGGCTCCGGCACCGGCGGTGCCGACTGCGGCGGCGCCCACGGCGGTGACGACGAGCCCGACAGGAACTGCGACCGTACCGGCGAAGGCGGCGGTCGCTCCCGATTACATCATTGGCCCCGGCGACACACTGCAGGTGTTCGTGTGGCGCAATCCGGAGCTCACGGTTACCGTGCCGGTGCGGCCGGACGGCAAGATCTCAACCCCCCTGGTCGAGGACATGGTGGCGGTCGGCAAGACCGCGCCGCAGCTCGCGCGTGACATGGAGGGGGTGCTGGGTGAGTACGTGCGCTCGCCCAAGGTCAATATCATCGTGACCGTTGCCGCCAGCGCCTTCAGCCTCGTGAAGGTAGTTGGCCAGGTGGCCCATCCCCAGGCGCTCCCCTACCGAGAAGGCATGACCGTGCTCGATGCCGTGCTCGAAGTCGGCGGCCTTGGCCAGTTTGCCTCGGGCAACCGCGCGCGCGTTGTGCGTACCGTGAACGGCAAGGAAACCGTGATTCACGTGAAGCTTGCCGACCTCATGAACAGTGGCGCCACCAACGAAAACATTCCGCTCAAGGCCGGGGATGTCGTGGTCGTGCCGCAGTCGATCTTCTAACAGCATGAACGCCGCACTCGAATTTCTTGTCGAGCAGATCCGGGGCGTCTGGCGCTTCCGCTGGATCGCGATGCTGGTGGCCTGGATCGTGTGCCTCGCCGGCTGGCTGATCATTCTCATGATTCCGGACACCTACAGTGCCTGGGCGCGCGTCTACGTCGATACCCGCACGCGCCTGAGTCAGGTGACCCAGGGTATCGCAGTGGAATCCAATATCGCGTCCCAGGTCGAGGCCGTGCGCTCGGCGCTCCTCGGCGGCCCGCAGCTGGAGAAGGTGGCAAAGCTCGCGATCCCAAGCTACGCCGGCGCCACGCCCGCCAAGCAGCGCGAGATCATCGAGGGCCTGCGCCAGCGCCTCACCGTGGAAGTCAACGCCGACAAGACCGCACCGGCAGACCTCTACACGATCTCCTACAACGATCACAGCCCGCTGAACGCCCACCACGTGGTGGATCAGCTGCTGAACCTCTTCATGTCCAACTCCCTCGGCGGCAGCCAGCTCGGCTCCGAGCAGGCCGAGAAGTTCCTCTCGCAGCAGATCGAGGAGTACGACCATAAGCTGCAGTCTGCCGAGGCGAAGCTTGCCGATTTCAAGCGCCAGAACGCGGGGCTTGTTCCGGGTGCCACGGGTGGAGACTATTTCTCGCGCCTGCAGGCGGAGACCGACGAACTCAACAAGGAGCGTGCGGTGCTCGTGGTGGCCGAGCAGAAACGCGACGAACTGCACCGGCAGCTCTCCAGCGAGCAGCCACTGATCGGCTCGGCCACGCTGGGCGGCGGCGCGGGCCTGGATACGGCCAGCCAGCTGCGCGAGGCTCAGGGGCGGCTGGATGAGCTGTTGCTGCGTTACACCGACAAGCATCCGGACGTGCTCGCCGCGCGCAGCGCGGTCGAGGACCTGAGGGTCCGGCAGGCCGCGGAGCTCGCCGCGGTGCGCCGTGGTGACCAGGCGGCCATCGCTGCGAGCGGCATGGCCGTGAGCCCGGTCTACCAGGGCATCCGTCTGCAGCTGAGTCAGGCGGACGTCGAGGTGGCGGCGGCCCAGCGGCAGGTGAGCGACCAGCAGACGCGCATCGATGATCTGAAGAAGATGATCAATACCGCGCCGCAGGTCGAGCAGGAGTACTCGCGCCTGACGCGCGACTACGACGTGACTCGCGGGCAGTATCAGGCACTGCTTGAGCGTCTGAACCGCGCGAAACTCTCCGACGAGGCCGACGCGACGGGCGTGGTGCGCTTCCAGATTGTCGATCCGCCAACCGGGAGCGACAAACCGGTGGCGCCTGACCGTATACGGCTGATTCTCACCGTGCTCGTGGGCGGCTTCGCGGCCGGGCTCGGCGCGGCCTACTTCATGCACCAGCTGCGGCCGGTATTCACCTCCACCCGCCAGCTGAACGAACTCACGCAACTGCCGGTGCTCGGTTCGGTCAGCATGACCTGGCTTGAGCGACACAAGTCCGAGGAGCGCCGCGCCGTGTGGACCTACTCAGCTGCTGCCGGCGTGCTCGTCGTCGTGGCGCTCATCACACTCGCCACGCAGGGAATTGCGGCACGGCTGCTGCACGGACTCGGTACATGAGCGTCATCGAAAACGCCATCAAGCGACTGCAGGCATCGCGCGGCGGCGCGGCCCCGGCGGCGCGCGAGCGGCGCACCGCGACGCACCGACCCGAGGGCACCCCGGAGGGCGCCACCGGCGTTCGCACGCTGCCACTGGATCTCGATGCGCTGCGCGAGGCGGGGCTTCTGCCGCCGGCGCACCAGGAGCGCGAGCTCGCCCAGCAGTTCCGCCAGATCAAGCGCCCCCTGATCAATAACGCCCTCGGCCGCGGCGTCACCGCGCTCCCGGATGGCAACCTCGTGATGATCGCGAGCGCCGTGCCCGGGGAGGGCAAGACCTTCACCTCGCTCAATCTTGCGCTCAGCATGCGTCTGGAGGAGGACGTGACCGTGCTCCTGGTGGATGGCGACGTGGTGAACCCGCGTCTGAGCCAGATCCTCGGCGCGGACGATTCGCGCGGGCTCCTCGACGTGATCAAGGACCCGAACATCGCACTGGCCTCGGCGATCCTCCCGACGAGCGTACCGGGGATCTCCTTCCTGCCCGCTGGGCATCAGGAGCCCAATGCCACGGAACTCCTGGCGAGTGCCCGCATGAGCGAGGTGGTCGCGCAGCTGGCGCGCCAGGATCCCACGCGCCTGGTGCTGTTTGACTCCGCGCCGCTGCTCCTGACCACCGAGTCGCATGCCCTCACTCAGATCGCCGGGCAGATTGTGATGGTGGTGCGTGCCGACCAGACCCCTCAGCACGTGGTGCTGGAGGCCCTGGAGACGCTGGCCGAGAGCAAGTCGGTGTCGCTCATTCTCAACCAGAGCATGAAGCAGCCGCATGCGGGCTACTACTACCGCTACGCCGCGAGCCGGGCGGGCGAGAAAGACGATAACGTTTGAGCGACGCTGAAGGGGCGCGCCACATGAAAGTGACATCGAGTGCCAGGCTGCCCCTCGGCGGTGGCCTCGCGGTCGCCATTGTGCTGTGCCTGCTGTCGTTGCCGGCCGCAGCCCAGGTCTCAGGACCCATCACCACGCAGAGCCTGTTCTTTGACCAGGCGAGCGGTGCGCACCATGGAGACTTCCTCGAGGCGCAGACGGGCCTCATCTACACCGACAACGTGAATCTTGAGCCCAACGGCCCCGGCGACACGCTCGCCATGATCGGTCTCGTGGGCGAGACCGAGCGTCAGGGCGCGCCGCGCTTCGACTACCGACTGAATTCGGACCTGATGCTGGTGAAGTACTTCGGCTCGCAGTACCAGACCCAGCCACTCGGTTATCTCGATGGCACGGCCGACTTCAAGATCGTGCCGGGGCTGCTCGCGTGGACGGCCCGCGACAGCTTCAGCCAGGTGTCGATCAACCCCGTGGGGCCGCCGACGCCTGACAACCTCGAGAGTATCAACTACGTGTCTACCGGCCCGCAGCTGATCCTCAAGCCGACGTTGCAGACCTCGTTCACCATGAACGGCACCTATTCCTACGTCTATTCGAGCTCCAAGTCGCCCGAGTACGTGGACATCAACAGCAATCGCTTCGGTGGCGACCTGCGGCTCGATCACGCCTTCTCAAACATCCTGACCGCCTACATCGGCGGCAGCTATCAGAAGGTGCGCTTCCAGGACACCACCATCAACACGGACTTCGATTACCGCCAGGGGACCGTCGGCTTCAAGATCAGCGCGGCGCGCACCGTGTTCGATGCTTCGATCGGCTACACCCAGGCACATCTGGACTCGGCGCCGCCGCCCACGATTCCGATCCCGCGCCTCCACTTTTATTCCTTCCTCACGGACGCGGCGGCCACCACCCCGAGCGCTACGCCTGCGAGCGATGAAAGCCCGAGCGGGGTCAACTGGCAGGTGGATCTGTCGCGGCTGATCTCGCCGAGGCAGCGCATCGCCCTCCACGCACTGCGCCAGGTGACCGATGCCGCGAACCTGTTCCGCCTGAACCTCGATCAGCCGGTGCCGGGTAACCAGGCCCAGTCGATCGCGAGCGGGCAGCCCTTCACCTACACCGAGTACGGGGCCACTTGGACTTACGACACCGGACGCACGCGCTTCACGGTCGGGGCGCTGGACTTTGACAACAAGTATTCACTGACGCCGCAGTCCAACCACCAGGGCAAGCAGCTGAATGCCTTCATGACGCGGCAGCTGAACCAGTCGCTCACCTTTGAGCTGGGTGGCTCCTTCGAGCATGACGACTACTCCACGCTCGACCAGAATATCTGGACCCTCCTTACAGACCTGCGCTGGCACGTTGGCCCGAGGATCAGCGTGCGCTTCCTGTACGCGCACTCGACCTTGACGGGCTCCTACTCCGACAATCAGGTCGGGGTGACGGCCTCCTACGCGCTCACAACCGGGGCGAAGATGCCCGACACGCTGCTGACGCCGACCTCGGCGATCTCGCAGCCCAGACTGCAGTGAGTGCAAGGATGAGCGCGCACCATGGCCCTTGCTGAATTCTGGTTCTGGACCTGTCTTGGCGTCGGGTTGTACCCCTACGTCCTCTATCCCGTGTGCGTGGCGCTGCTGCGGGTGGTGCGGCCGCGGCCCGTGCGCAGTGGCGCGATTACGCCACGCGTGACGGTGGTGATCTCCGCCTACAACGAGGCCGGCCACATCGAGGCTACGGTCCGTAACAAACTCGATCAGGACTATCCGCCGGCGCTGCTGGACGTCATGGTGGCCTCGGACGGTTCCACCGATGAGACCGACAGTCTGCTGCGCGCTCTGGCGCACCACGACCCCCGTGTCAGCTACTTCCGCCAGCAGCCGCGCAACGGCAAGACCGCGGCGCTGAATGCGCTGGTGGCGCGCGCCGAGGGCGAGATCATCGTGTTCGCTGATGCCAACTCCATGTTCCGCCCCGAAACGGTACGCAGGCTCGTGGCCGTGTTCGCCGACGCCGAGGTAGGCTACGCCACCGGCTGCATGCTCTACGTCGATCCGCAGGGGTCGCTCATCGGGGATGGCTGTACCGCTTACATGCGCTACGAGAATGCGCTGCGGGGCCTGGAGACGCTCGCCGGCTCGATCGTCGGGGTGGATGGCGGAGTGGATGCAGTGCGCCGCAGCCTGTATCAACCGATGCGTGCCGACCAGCTGCCGGACCTGGTGCTGCCACTGTGCGTGGTGGAGCAGGGCCGGCGCGTGGTATTCGTTCCCGATGCCGTGCTCGAGGAGGAGACCCTCACGAGCCAGGGCGCGGAGTACCGCATGCGCGTACGAGTGGCATTGCGCGCGTTCTGGGCGCTGCGCGACAAGCGCGCGCTCCTCAATCCGCTGCGCTATCCGCTCTTCGCCTGGCAGCTGCTCTCGCACAAGCTGCTGCGCTACATGAGCTTCCTGCCACTGGCGGCGGCGGCGGTGCTTAACTGGCTGCTCGTGGGGCATGGCTGGGTCTACGATGCGCTCGCGGCACTGCAGAGCTGTGCGGCGGTGCTCGCACTGCTGGCGGCGTGCGGGCCGCTGCGGCTGCGGGGTTTCGGCCTGGCCCGCTACTCATACTACTTTCTGCTGCTCAACTGGACCTCCGCCGTCGCTTTTGCCCGCTTCCTGCGCGGCGAGAAACAGGTGCTCTGGCAGCCGCGCACTGGCTGATAGCGCATGTCCGTGATGAGCTCCCTGTCGCGGCACGTGTTCCATCCTTTGTGGGACCTGAAGGACGGCAGCCGTCGCCTCAAGGTGCTGCGCGAGCTGGAGCGCTCCCAGTGGCTGCCGCAGGAGACGCTGCGTGCGCGCCAGCGCGAGCGCCTGCAGCGCATCCTCGCCTACGCGGCCGCGCATTCGCCCTACTACGAACGCCTCTTCCGGCAGAGCAGATTTGATCCTGCGCACTTCGAGGAAGCCGCATTTGCGCGCCTCCCGCTGCTGACCAAATCGCTCATCCGCAGCTCCACGGACGAGCTTCTGTCGCGCCAGTTCGCGCGCGCGCAGCTGGGGGAGCACAAGACCGGCGGCTCGACCGGGGTGGCGCTCACGACCTATTTTGACGATGACTGGCTTCAGATCCGTACCGCGGATGCGCTGCGCTCGGATCAGTGGGCGGGCGCCTTCCACGGCATGAAGGTGGCGGCGCTGTGGGGCAATCCGCCGGTAGCCCGCTCCGTCAAGGAGCGCCTGCGGCGCCTCCTGATCGATCGCTTCGTGTTCCTCGACACCATCGACCTCAACCAGCGCTCGCTCGGTGAGTTCGTAAGCGCCTGGCGGCGCGAGCGTCCCGAGGTGCTCTTCGGACACTCCCACTCGCTCTACATGCTGGCGCGCTACCTGAAGGACGAGCAGATCGCGGACCTGCGCCCGCGCGGCATCGTCTCGACCTCCATGATGCTGCTGTCTCACGAGCGCTCGCTTATCGAGCAGGTGTTCGGCTGCCGGGTAACCGATCGCTACGGCTGCGAGGAGGTCGGGCTGATCGCCTGCGAGTGCGAGCACCACGAGGGCATGCACCTCGACATCGAGCATCTGTACATCGAGTTTCTGCGCGAGGACGGCAGCGCCGCCGCGGCGGGTGAGGAGGGTGCCATCGTCCTCACCGACCTCTACAACCGAGGCATGCCCTTCGTCCGTTACCGGATCGAGGACGTCGGTGTGTGGACACAGCGCAGCTGTTCCTGCGGTCGCGGTCTGCCCCTCATGGAGCGCGTCACCGGACGCGTGGCCGACTACCTGAAGCGCCGCGATGGTTCGCTCGTCGCCGGCGTCTCGCTCGTGGAGCGCACGCTCACCGCCATTGCCGGCATCGAGCAGCTGCAGATCGTGCAGCCGAGCCGCGATGAGATCGTGCTGAATGTCGTGCGCGCCGCGGATTTCACCGCTGCCAGCGAGGCGGCACTGCTCACAGAGTTCCGCAGTGTCTTCGGCGAAGGCATCACCTTCCGCACGCAGTTTCTCGAGCGCGTGCCACAGGAACGCTCGGGCAAATACCGCTTCTCGATCTGCCAGGTCTGAGCGCTCGTGAATTCCGACACGCCCGCGCCACTCGTCTCGGTAGTCATGGCGACCTACAACATGGGGCGTTATCTGCCCGAGGCGCTCGACTCCGCGCTGTCGCAGGACTATGCGGCCATCGAAGTTCGGGTGGTCGATGACGGCTCAAGCGACGACACGCCGCAGGTCCTGGAGCGCTGGCGCGGCGACGCCCGCGTGCACGTGCATCGCCAGGCGAACGCCGGCCAGACACGCGCGAAGAATCAGGGTATCGCAGACAGCCGCGGCGCCTTCATCGCATTCCTGGACGCCGATGACGCATGGCTGCCGGGCAAGCTCAGGCGGCAGCTGGCGCTCTTCGCAGGGCGTCCCGATGTGGGCGTCGTGTACTCCGATTATGAGTGTATGGATGGACAAGGAAAGCCGCTGCCCAAGGGGCCGACGCCCATGCGGCGCGGCCGCATCACCGGGCCGCTCCTGATCGACAACTTCGTCAGCTTCTCCTCGAGTGTCGTGCGGCGCAGCTGCCTTGAAGCCTGCGGTGCTTTCGATGAATCGCTGGAGATGGGCATCGACTACGAGTTGTGGCTGCGCCTCTCGGCCCGCTACGCGTTCGATTTCGTCCCGGAGGCGACCCTGCGCTACCGCATCTGGCCCGGCAGCATGTCGAAGAACTTCAAGAAGCGCTACGCGTCGGCCATCCGCATCATGGAGAGCTTCCTCGAGCGCCATCCGCACGTGGTCGATGCGCACCTCGTGCGCGAGGCGTGGGCGCACACCTACGTCGGGCGCGGCAACATGACTCTGTGGCGCGAAAAGGACCGGCGGGCGGCCTTTACGGACTACCTGAAGGCGCTGCACTACCAGCCAGCCTACTGGCCCGCGTGGCGCGCGCTGCTGCGCGGCCTCATCACCACCCGGACTCCCACGTGAGCGAGCTGGGTGCGCAGCTCTCAGGCTCGTGGGACTGGCGGGTAGTCGGTGCGGTTGACGTAGCCGTCCGAGCCGGCGGCGGAAATCTGGCGGGCCGGCACGCCACCGACTGTCGTGCCGGGTGCGACGTCGTCCACCACCACCGCATTCGCGCCGACCGCGGCGCTGTCGCCGACCGTGATACGGCCGATAATCTTGGCGCCCGGGGCGATGTAGACATTGTTGCCGATGGTCGGGCAGCCCTCGCGGTCGCCGCGGTTCTGCCGCCCCAGCGTCACGCCCTGGGAGATGTTGCAGTTGTCACCGACGACCACTTCCGCATTCACGAAAATGCCGCCGAAGTGGCCGATGTACAGGCCGCTGCCGATGCGTGCGTCGCGCGAAATGTCGATGCCGTAACGGATGGAGTAGTGGTGCAGGGCGAGCACCACCAGTTGCCGCACGCCGAGGCGGCACCAGCGGGTCTCGCGCGCAAATGTATACAGACGCAAGAGCACCGCGTAGCGAAAGCCGGGCGTGGAGAGATAGCGGCTCCAGAAGGTCGCGGCGCCGAGGCGGCCGGCGTGCCGCCACAGGTCCGAGGCTATCAGCGCCCGGCAGCGGCTCCAGTTAGTTTGCGTGGCGATGGCTCTTAGATCCTGAATCCATGCAGATTCTTCATCTTATTCACACCGAGGGCGTGTACGGCGCGGAGCAGATTCTACTGTACTTGCCGCGCGAGCAGCAGCAGCAGCGCGGGCATCAGGCGACGCTGGGCAGCATGCGCGACCCGGGCACGCCGCAGACGCCGTTCGAAACGCTATCCGCCACTTATGGTGTACGCGTCGCGCCGCTGCGCATCGCGCCATCCGGGGGCGGCAGAGGGCTTCGTCATGAGTTCGCTCACCGAGGGCATGCCGCTCGTGCTGAGGGAGGCTCTGCTGTGGCGTGTCCCGATCCGGGCCACTTCGGTGGCCCTGGGATCGGGCGCCGTCTCCACGGATCAGCTGGCTCACGCAACGGGAGGGCCCCTGGGGCGCAGTGCCGCCGGAGTGGCACTGCTCCGGTGTCTGCTTTGCGCAGGAGTATCTGAGCCTCTATGAGAGCATTACGTGAAGTGCGTGATGAATCCGGGTGCGCAACCCGGCAGACTCAAAGTCTGGCGCGCAGCGTCGTCACTGCGGACGACGTGACATAATAATCACACGATGAAACGGACGCGAAACAAACAGGAGGTTGGCCCGCCAGAGTATGGCGCGCGTGATGCTGCGTTCTGGCTGTTCTGCGTCTTCATCCTCGGCTACTTCACGCGCGTCACCGCGCGTGTACCGGCCCTGGGGCACGCCCACTTCGACCTGGTGCTGGCAGCGTTCGTGGCACTCGCGATCGTGCTCGCGCCGCGCCCGCGCCGCGCAGGTGCGCCGCAGAAGCTCGACCCGGTGGCGCGGCAGCTGTGGTTCCTGCTGGCATACATCGTTGTGACGATCCCATTCGTCGAGTGGCCCGGGAGCGTCATGCGCAACCTCGAGGTCTACGCCAAGTCGGTGTGCTTCTTCTTCTTCGTCGTGGCCACCGTCGACACCACAAAGAAGCTGCGCATCCTGATCGCCGTCTACACCCTGAGCCAGCTGATCCGTGTGCTCGAGCCACTGGAGATGCACCTGCGCGGCGGCTACTGGGGCTCCTTCACGTCTCTTGGCAACTGGGAGTACATGGACCGCCTCGCAGGCTCGCCCTACGACATCATCAACCCCAACGGGCTCGCCTTCGTCATCATCATGACGCTGCCGCTCCTGTACCTCGTGCTGCGCCCCACGAACGCGGTGCGCTGGACGCTGTTTCTCGGCCTGAGCGCGGCGATGGCCTACGCGCTCGTCCTGAGCGCTTCGCGCTCCGGGTTCCTCGGGCTCGTGTTCCTGGTGCTGTTCGTGATCTGGCGCAGCAAGCGCCGTGCGGCTTACCTCGCCGTGGCCGCGGTCGTCGGTCTCATCTCGCTCACTCTCATGACCGATCTGCAGCGCGAGCGTTACGTGTCGATCTTCTCCAGCCACGCCAAGGGCGCGGCCACCGCCGAGGCGCGCCTCACCGGGGTCATGGGTGACTTCAAGGTGTCGCTGCGGCGGCCGCTCTTCGGCCATGGCCTCGGCACCTCGCGCGAGGCCAATGCCAACTTCCGCGGCCAGGATCTGCCCTCGCACGATCTTTACACCGAGGTGGCCGAAGAACTCGGCTACATCGGGCTCGCGCTCACGCTCGCCCTGATTTACAGTTTCCTGCGCGCCTGCTGGACGGCGCAGCGCTTGCTCGCATCCGCGCCGCTGACGGATGCCCGGCTGCGCTTCCTGCACGATGTCGCCGCGACGCTCGTGGTTGTGGTGGCGGTCGATCTCTTCTTCAGTTTCGCCTCCTTCGGGTTTTCCGAGCCCTACTGGTACTTCTTCGGCGGCCTGTCCGTCGTGACCGCCCGTCTGGCGTTGAAGCTCGCCCCAGCGCACGCCGCCGTGGGGCCGGCCGCGCGGCTGCGGCGCGGGCTCGTGCGCGGGCGCCTTACACGGGCGGGTGCCCGTCCGCGCGGACTGCTCGCCCCCGGGGCGCTTCCGCGTCCCCGCTCACGCTAGGCGCCGAACATGTGCGGCATTTGTGGTTTCGTATCCGCCACGGCATGGCCCGAGGACCTGCTGCGCGGCATGAACGACGTCATCTTCCGACGAGGGCCGGACGGGGAGGGGTTACTGCATACCTCCCAAGTGGGACTCGCCATGCGGCGCCTCGCGATCATCGACGTCGACGGCGGCTCGCAGCCGGTCTACAACGAGGACCGCTCGGTCGCGGTGGTGTTCAACGGCGAGATCTACAACTTCCAGGCGCTGCGCGCGCGCCTGCAGGCGCGCGGCCACCAATTCCGCACCCATTCGGACACCGAGGTGATCGTGCACCTGTACGAGGAGCACGGCGCCGACCTGGTGCGGGAACTGGAGGGCATGTTCGCGTTTGCCCTGTGGGACTCGCGGCGCGAGACGCTGCTGCTGGCGCGCGACCGGCTTGGCATCAAGCCGCTGTTCCTCGCCCAGCTCCCGGGCGGGGTACTGTTTGGCTCGGAGATGAAGTCGCTGCTGGCCACCGGGCTGGTGCCGGCGGAAATGGACTGGCAGGCGCTTGATGCGTTCCTCACCTACACGTTTATCCCGGCGCCACAGACCATCTATCGGGGCATACGTAAGGTGCCGCCCGGTACCACGCTGACGATCAGGCCCGGCGGCCAGATCGAAGAGCGCAGTTACTGGTCGATCCCCGATGTGGCCCCCCTCAAGCTCTCCGAGCACGAATGGGTCGAGCGCGTGGAGGGCAGCTTCAGGCGCGCGGTCGAGTCGCACCTCATAAGTGACGTACCGGTCGGCGCCTTCCTCTCGGGCGGGGTCGACAGCGGCCTCATGGTGGCCATGATGGCCCAGGCCTCGGAGCGGCCGGTCGAGACCTTCACCGTGGGATTTGCCGACGCCGGCTCTTCCTTCATCGATGAGCGCATCTACGCGCGCATGATCGCGCAGCGCTACCGCCTCAATCACCACGAGATCAGCATCGAGCCCCACGTTGCGGACATCATCGGGGACGTCGTCAGCGCTTTCGATGAGCCCTTCGCCGACGACTCGGTGATTCCTAGCTACTACGTGAGTCAGGCCGCTGCCGGGTTTGTCAAGGTGGCGCTCACCGGCCTCGGTGGCGATGAGCTCTTCGGCGGCTACCGGCGCCATCTTGGGGTGCGCCTCGGGGATGCCTATGCGCGCGTGCCGCGCTGGCTGCGCGAGGGCTTCATCGACCCGACGCTGCGGCAGCTGCCGGAGCCGAAGTCATCGAGCGACCTCGTGGATCACCTCAAGCGCTTCTCGCGCGCCTCATCGTCGCATGCCGCCGGGCGTTACCAGGACTCCATGAGTGCCCTGCCACCGGGCGAGCGTGGCCGGCTCTATACCCGGGAAGCCGCGCGCCGCATCGATCGCGAGGCGACTGTGAGGGTGTTAACAGACACCTTCGCAGGCTTCCGGCACGGTGGCAGTCTCGAGCGCGCGCTGAAGACCGACCTGCGCTGGTACCTGCCGGACGACATCCTCACCCTGACCGACCGGCTCTCCATGTGGCACTCGCTCGAGCTGCGTGTTCCGTTCCTCGATCACCACTTCGTCGCCGACGTCATGAGCATGCCGCCCGGACTGAAGATCCGCCGCCTGCGCCAGAAGCACCTGCTCAAGCAGGTGGCCGCGCGCTGGCTGCCGGAAGCCGTCATCAACCACCGCAAGCAGGGGTTCGAGGCGCCGATGGGGCGCTGGCTGCGCGGGCCGCTGAAGGAGCTGATGCAGGACACGCTCGCGCCGGCGGTGATATCCGGGGCCGGCATCTTTGAAACATCCGAGGTCGAGCGACTCAAGCGCGAGCACCTGAGCGGGCAGCGCAAGCACAGCAAGATCCTCTTCTCGCTCCTCATGTTCCAGCTGTGGCACCGGCATTACCAGGGCGCCCTGGCGGGCGCCGTCGTGCCCCCCTCGGTCACCTTCGCCGCATGAGCGTGCTCGCCCTCACCTGGATGGATCAGCGCCGCACCCAGGAGCTGTGCGCGGGGCTGCAGCTTGAGCTCGTCGTGCTCAAGACACCGCGGCGCGCGCCACTGCGTTACCTGGTGCTCGGCGCGCGCACGGTGGCGCTGCTGGCGCGCCGCCGCGCCCGCGTGCTCCTGGTGCAGAACCCCTCGCTCATCCTTGCGGCACTGGCGGTGCTGCTGCGCAGCCTGCTGGGCTACTGGTTGATCGTCGATGCGCACAACGAGGCTGTCGAGCCCTACATCAACAAGCAGCGGTGGGTGCGCGCGCTGTCGCGCTGGGTCATCCGCAAGTCCGACCTGACGATCGTGAGCAACCGCCACCTCGCGGACCTGGTCGAGTCGTGGGGCGGGCGCTCGTTCACGCTCCCGGACCGCGTGCCGACGCCACCGCCGGGGGTTGGCAGCTGCCTGGGCGGACCATTCAATGTGGTATTGATTGCAACTCACGCCCCCGATGAGCCCGTGGCGCAGATCTTCGAGGCGGTGCGCGGCATCGACATCACCCTGCACGTGACCGGCAATCCACGCCGCCTGGCGCCGGCGCTGGCTGCGGACCTGCCGCCGAACGTGCGGCTGACCGGATTTCTGCCCGATGCCGAGTACTGGGCACTGCTGCGCTCGGCCGACGGCATCATCGACCTCACGCTGATGGACGACTGTCTCGTGTCCGGGGCCTACGAGGCCCTGGCCGTGGGCACGCCGATGCTGCTGTCGAGGAATCGGGCGAGTGTCGAGCTCTTCGGCGAGGCTGCCACCTTCACCGACAACACCGTACCTGACATACGCTGCGCGCTGGGGCTGCTGCGCTCGCGCAGTGAGAAGCTGAAAATAGCCGCCGCGCTCAAGCGCAGCGAGCTCGGCGAGCGCTGGAGCGCGAGTGCGCGCGACTTGGCTTCTGTGATAAACAGTCGGGAGATTCCCGCGCCCCGCTAGCCGAGCTCTCGTTTACGGCGCGGACGTTTGCGCGGTACGGAGGCCATCGCAATGTGGGAGCGCGCTGCTGAGTTTCTTGCCTGTCCTGGCTGCCGTGGGAGCCTGGGGCTGCGCACACTCGACGCAGGCGCCGCGAATGCCGACTCTGCTGATCGCTGGGTCGAGACCGGCGTGCTCACCTGCGAGGCCTGCAAGTGCCTGTATCCCATCCACCGCGGCGTCCCGATCCTGCTGCGTTATGTCACCATGATGGCGCGGATGGCATTCAAGGCGTGGCCGGCAGCGGTGCGCACCGAGCTCGGCGACGGCGGTTACGATTTCCCGCGTGACGAGCCGCCGCCAGGGGAGAAGTTCGTGTGTGCGGCGTTCTCGACCGAGTGGGAGGACTACGACTACGGCCCGACGCTGTGGACCGCATCGACCGCGGAGCGGCTCGAGACCTTCCGTGGCGAGTGCGGCCTCGTGGAAGGGGATCTGCGTGGCAAGCGCTTCTGCGAGGTGGGCTGCGGCCTTGGGATCCTCACCCACGAGGCCGCCGCGACGCTTGGGGCGGAGAGCTTCGGTATCGACCTCAGCACCTCGGTTTTCCGTGCCGCGGCGCAGTTCCGCGACAACTCGCGCGTGCACTTCGTCCAGGCCTCGGTGTTCGCCGCCCCCTTCCGAGGGCAGGATTTCGATTTCGTCTACAGCCATGGCGTCCTGCATCACACCTTCAACACCCAGGAGGCGGTGCGTCAGGCCGCGGCGCTGGTGCGCCCGGGCGGCGGCCTCTACGTGTGGCTGTACGGGTACGAGGACGTGCGGGTTTCCATGCCACGGCGGTTGGCGTTCGCGCTCGAGCAGTCCACACGCCCCTGGCTCGCGCGGCTGCCGCCGCGCATCGCCACCGGCGTGCTGCTGCCGCTCGTGCCGGTCTATCAGGCTGCAAGCCTTCTTGGTCGCTGGTCAGGCTCCCACGGCACCACTTACTCGGCGCAACAGGCGATCCATGCGGCCCGTGACCGCTTCACTCCGCTCTATGCGCACCGCCATGAGTATGAGGAAGTCGCAGAGTGGTACCGGGAGATCGGTCTGCGCGACCTGCACCGCGTGTGCGGGGCGGAGGTCTCTGCCTCCTGGGCGCCGGCGATTGAGCGCAACGTCTCGATCCGCGGCTGGCGCTGAAACGCACAGCGCACCGGGGAGCAGGCGGTGACTGAGTCGCCGGGGACGGCCGCGCCGTGGCTGTGGGTGGACTGGGACCGGCACCTGCGCACGCGCTCCGTGTGCCAGCGCCTGGGGATTGAGCTCGCGGAGATCTGCGTTCCGGGGCCGCGACTGCTGCGCTACCTGAAGAGCACGGTGCGCACGCTGCACGCCATCCGCAGGCGTCGGCCGGCGGTGGTGATCGCCACCAATCCTTCCATCGCCCTCGGGCTGCTGCTGCTGCTGCTGCGGCGCTGGTACCGCTTTGCACTCGTCGCGGACGCCCACCACGCGGGTGTCGAGGCACTGTCCGGGAGCGTACTGCTGCAGCGAGTCCTGAATTTCTACAACGCCCGTGTGGCGCTCGTCATCGTGACGAACGAGGCGCAGGCGCAGTGGCTGCACGCGCGCGGCGCCCAGGCGTTCGTGTGCCCGGACCCGCTGCCGCTGCTGCCGCCAGCGCCGGCGGCGGCCGTGACGGTGCCGCCGAAGTCGGTTTTCCTCGTGTGCTCCTTTGACGCAGACGAGCCCTGGACGCACGCCTTTGCGGCCTTCGGTGAGCTCAGCCGTGGCGGCGGCTTCACGCTCTTCGTGTCCGGTAACTACCGCAAGGCCCGGCTGTCAGCCTCGGACTTTCCGGGCGTTCGCCTCCTCGGCTTCCTGCCGGAGCCGGAGTACTACGCTTACCTGCGTGCCTGCGATCTGGTCATGGACCTGACGGTCCTGGAAGACTGCCTCGTGTGCGGAGCCTACGAGGCGATTGCGGCCGGGAAGCCCCTCATAACTTCCACCACTGCAGCGCTGCGCAGCTACTTCGCGGAAGTCGCGGTATTCACCGCGCACGATCCGCCCGCCATCGCCCGTGCCGTCGAGGAGGCCTATGCCGGGCGCGAGCGCCTGACTCTGCAGGTCAGCGCCTGGAGCGCCCGCAATGAGCAATATCTGGGCGAGCGGCTTGCCGCTCTGGGGCGGGTGCTGCAGGGACTGGCCGCGCAGGTGCAGCCGGCGCGCCAGGCCTTCTGAGCAGGCTTAGTGCACTGCGACGCTTGAGGGCGCGTCGGGCATGAAGGCGGTGCCGCCGGCGGTAACCGCCTGCCCCTTGGGACTCGGCGCCCCGGTCGCGTCCACCACGAACAGGTAGGCCGTCTGCCCCTGGGTGAACTTGCCGAGGTTCACGGTGGCCGTGATGGAGCCATCGCTCCAGGAGGTCGGGATCTGCGGCTCGATGATGTTCGCCTGGCTGAGCACCGGCTTATCCGCGAGCACCACGCGCTGCAGCGTCGTGTCGGCGTAGATATCGTCAAAGTAGCGCCAGTTGCTGGTGAAGCCCTGCATACGCGCATAGCCGCCGACGGACACCGTGCGCTGCGAGCCGCCCCAGTTGTCGGTGACGCCGGCGTAGCTCACGACCGGGCGGCCGTTCTCCAGCACCCTCACGTAGCCGTCCTGTCCGCTGCTGACCCGGACGCTGATCTCGACCTTCGACCAAGTGCCCCCCATCGGGTTTACGGCATTGCCCCACCAGGCGTTGTGGCCGGCCTGGTCGGGGTCCTTCAGGGGCGTGCCGGTCTCGTAGGTCCACTGCGCGCTGTCCGTCGGGCTCGAGGGATGCGGCGGCCCGTAGGCGGTGTACCAGCTCTGCTGCGCGTAGGGCTCGGTGCCGGTGGAGTAGTCGAACGTCTTGAAGTTGTTGTCGCCGCCGAAGTGCCACTGGTCATCCGCGCGCTGGTACCAGCTCGCGTAAATGAAGTAAGGCAGCGGCGGCGCCTGGAAGGCCTTGAAGACCATCACCGCGTAGCCGGAATCGGCGCCGGTATTGGCGGCATGCGCACCCGCGATGTAGCGGGTGTCATGACTGTGGGGCACGTTGATGTTGCGCATCGGCGCGTAGTAGCCGGTGTTGTAGCCGGGCAGCTTGTCCGGCCATGCGCCGGTCCACACGCTCGAGAGCGAGTTGGCGGTCGCGTTGTCCCACACCAGCGGGGCGGCGCTCGCCTTCGCGCCAAAACCGCTGCCGCTGATGGTGATGGTGCCGTTGTGGTCCATGCTCCCGCTGACCTGCTGCACGGCCGGCGCTGCAAGTGCCGCGCCGGCAGCGCCGAGCGCTGCGATGCAGGCCGCAGCGCCTCTGAGAATCACTCGTGACAGCGGCAGGGCGATCGGTAAATGGCCAAAGATCATCGCGGCACCTCGGTTCGGCATTCAATCTAAGCGTATCGACCTGGATGCGATACAAGAATCGTGCCCGTGGACCCCGTCGCCCGGGGTCGGCTAATTGACTGTATATAAAGGTGTTTTACGCTAACGTGCGCGATGTCACGGACTGCATCATCCGTGCCGTCGGGGTACACCGACAGTGCCGCAGCGGTGCACGCGGCAAAGGGGCACGACACGCCTGTAATTACTCAGGAAATTGCCGGTCGCCAGCAACCGACACCTCAGACGCGGCCGCACCACTTCGCAGAGTGCTAGCGGGTGATCTTCAGCACCGTGTACCAGGCCCAGCTGCCGAGCCCCGGAAAGACTCTGAGAATGCCGCGGTCGAGCCGGTGCAGCGGGCCGCTGATGCGCGGGAAGAGCCGCGAGCCGCCCGGCAGGTAGGTGAGGGCGACGGCACCGAGGGCGGTCAGGTAGAACTCGCGGTGCTCAAAGGTGCTGAAGGCGGACAGCAGCGCGGGGAGCTTGGCGAGTTCCAGTGGCTGCTCATCGGGGGTGCGAAACTGCGGGGTCACGCGCCGGTAGGCCTGGATCAGCGGGTTGGTCGCCAGCGGCTCTGCGAAGTAGGCGCTGCCGCCGGGCTTGAGCACGCGGTGCAGCTCCTGCAGCGCCGATCGTAAGTCCAGGTGATGGATGATAGCGAAGCCCACCGCGAGGTCGAACGATGCGTCCGGGTAGTCGAGCCGCTCAGCCGGCATGACACCGACCGTGCAGCGCTCCATGAGCTTCGCTGCGTTGAGTATGGCGCGCGTGTTCTCGGCGGCCTGGGGCGAGATGTCAAAGGCACACACCTGCGCCCCGCGGGCTGCGAGATCGCGGGTGATCCACCCTTCACCGCAGCCGTACTCGAGCACGCGCTTGCCATTGAGGTCCCCGAGCGCCTCGCGCATCTCCGTGTACACGTACTGCGTCGGCCACGCGGCGTAGTGCCGCGGCATCGAGTCACCGCCGGCATACTTGGTGTCGTGGAACTGGGCTTCGCGCTGCAGGCGCGCTTCCAGAAGCGGATCTTCGGTGCTCATCAATCTCCCGAGCTGGCGTCCACGCCTCGGGGCGGGGGTGCGCTCTTCCGTGCAACGCACATGCCAATGAGATTCCCACATCCCCTGTGAACGCACAAGAACGCTCGGGGCGCACCCTCAGGCTTCACCTGTGCCGTCGGTTACGCCCCGCGCCGGGGCACGCCTGCAAATAGAAACACGCGCAGCCGGAATTCGCGCTATTTTGCCCGCGCCAGCTGGCGACATAAAATTGCTCGACGAAGCCCGCTCGGTCGTTCGGGAGTCCTAAACTCGGTGGTGCCCGCATGAGCAGGAAAGCTCTCTACAAACTCTACTGGAAGCTGCAGGCGGCGATCGCCCCCGGCCTCACCGACTCGCAGCAGGACTACGAGGACGTGTTGGATCGCTGCGCGGCCGGTGAGCTGCGCTGGCTCGACGTCGGCTGCGGCCACCATCTGCTGCCTACCTGGCGCTTCGAGGAGGAAAAGAAACTGGTGGGGCGCGCGAACTTCCTGGTAGGCGTCGATGCCGACGCGCGCTCCCTCAGCAAGCACCGCACCATCGCCAACCGTGTGCAGGCCAACATCCGGCGGCTGCCCTTTGCCGACGGCGCCTTCAACCTCGTGACCGCCAACATGGTGTTCGAACACCTGGATGATCCGCACGCGCAGCTGGGCGAGATTGCCCGGGTGCTCGCACCCGGCGGCCGGCTGATCTTCCACACGCCCAACAAGTACGGCTACGCCACCTTGATAGCGAAGCTGATACCCGAGGCCTTCAAGGGGCGTCTCGTGTACCTGCTGCATCGACGCAAGGAAGAGGACGTCTTCCCGGCCTTCTACAGGATCAACTCGACCAATGACATCAGCAGCATCGCGCGCCGCTCGGGCTTCGGGATCGAGGAGATCCGGCAGAGCAACTCCGTCGCCCAGTTCATCATCGTCCCGCCACTGGCGGTGCTCGAGCTGCTGTGGCTGCGCTTCCTGATGACCGGCGCCGGGCGCACCCTGCGACCTAACCTAATCGCGATCCTGCAGAAGAGCGCCTGAGCCCTCAAGCGGGCGCCGTTATGGCCGGGTGCTTCCGGGCGCCCGCCCACACCCCGGTATACTCCTGCCGGTGATGAGCGCGAAGACCTGCTGCGGGCCCCCATGAACCTTCCGGTCCCCGAAGCCGGTCGCGGCGCGCGTGCGTGTCGGCGCCCGCAGCGCTCGCGCACACACCGCGGCGGCGGTCGGGTGGCCTTCTGGGTTCGGGCGCGGCGGTGCCCATGACCCCGACCCCGCGCCGCATCCTCTTCATCATCGACTGGTTTCATCGCACCGGCGGCACCGAGAAGCACCTGGCGCAGCTGGTGGCCGGCCTCAAGGCGTGGGCGTTCGACTCCACCGTGGTGGTATTCGACCGCGGCGAGAACCCGCTGCTGGAAGGGATGGTGGCCGGCGGCGTGCCGGTGATTCACCTGCCGGTGGGACGTGAGTACGTCCCGAACGCGCTCTTGCAGGCGTGGCGCCTGTCGCGACTCATCCGCCGCCAGCGCTACGACATCGTGCAGACCTACCACCAGAAGGCCGACACCTACGGGGCGCTGATCGCGCGCGCCGCGGGTGTGCGGCACCTGGTCTCGAGCAAACGCGACACCGGACAGCTGCGCAGCCCGCTGCACACGTTCCTCAACCGGCGCTTAAGCGGCCTCTTCGAGGCGATCATCATGGCGGCAGAGGGCGTACGCTCGGCGGTGGCGGCGCGTGACCGCCTGGACGCGGGCAGGAGAATCGTCACCATCTACAACGGCGTCGACACCCGCCAGTTCCGCCCGCCGCAGGCGGCGGAACGCGCCGCCGCACGCACGCGGCTCGGCTTCGGGGAGGGCGACTTCGTGGTCGGCATGGTCGCCGGCCTGCGGCCGGAGAAGAACCACGACGTGCTGCTGGCGGCGATCGCGCTCCTCGCACCGCAGCTTCCGGGCCTGCGGGTGCTGCTGGTGGGCGCCGGCCCGCTGCTCGAGCATTACCGCGCGCAGGTGGCGCGAGGTCCGCTGTGCGCTGCCGTCACCTTCACCGGCGACGTGCCGCAGGTGCGCGACTACGCCTGGGCGATGGATGTCGGGTGCCTGACGCCGGGCTCCAACGAGGGCTTCTCGAACGCGGTGATCGAGCAGATGGCGACCGGGCTTCCCATGATCGTGACCGACGTGGGCGGCAACGCCGAGGCCATCGCCGAGGGCGAGAGTGGCTACGTGATTCGGCCAGGCGCCAGCGCTGAGCTCGCTCAGGCGCTGCGGCGGCTGTACGAGGACTCCTTGCTGCGCCGCGACATGGGTCGGGCGGCGCGCGCGCGGGTCGAGGAGCGCTTCTCGCTCGAGCAGATGTGCGCGCGCCACGCGCAGCTGTACCGCCTGCTGCTCGATGAACCGCAGCAAGCCCGATGAAGGACGGGTTCACGTTCGTGGTGAGCGGCTTTGCCGGCATGGAGCATGAGATCCTGAGGCTGCGCAACACCAACCGCGACAACTCCGAGACGGCCGCCTACCTCAGCTGGCGCTATCAGAGCGTCGCGGGGGCACCGGCACCGTGCGTCTACTGGCTGCTGACGGCGCAAGGAGAGCGCATCGGCATGGCCGCGGCGATCTTCCGGCCCTACTGGGTACAGGGCACGCTCACGCAGGTGGCCGTCATCGGCGATATTTCCCTCGACGCGCGCTGGCGGGGTCGCGGTCTCGGACAGGAGTTGCTGCGCTTCATGACGCAGCACCTGGCTGCGAGCTTCCCCGCACACCCGGCACTGGTGATCCCGACCGAGAGCGCGCGCCGCGCCCTGGAGCGCTGCGGCTGGAGCACCGCCGGGAATCTCGCGCCCTGGGTGTGCGTTGTGGATGCCGCCGAACACCTCAGGCCCTTCACGCGCAGCACTCTTCTCGCCCGGGTGCTGGCGCGCGGGCTGCGCGCCGGCGCGCGCGCCTTCGTGAGCCGGCACGTGCCGCGCGACGGTACGCTGCAGGTGAGTGATCTGCCGGACAGCTCCATCGGCGAGTACGCCCGCGCACAGGCGGCGGCCGGTGTCGCCACGCGCGACCTGGCAGCGCAGGTGCTCGGCTGGCGCTACACCCGCCATCCGCATACCGCCTTCAGGTTCGCGACCCTGAGCCGTCGCGGGGTGGCGCGCGCCTTCCTGGCATTCGAGGAGAGCACGCACCCGGGCACGTGCGCGATCTACGACCTGTGGGCGACGAGCGCCGCGGATGCGCGCGCGCTGCTCGCGCTGTTCTTGCGCCGGGCGCTGACCGCAGCGCAGTTGAAGAGCGTGCGCATCCTGCTCGATGAGCGCCATCCCTGGCGCGCCGAAGTGCGGCGGCTCGGCTTCATCCCCCGACCCACCGAGGCGGTATTCCAGGTGCACTCGGGCGACGGCGGCGCCGCGCGCCTCAACTGGCAGCTGACGCAGGGCGACAAGGACACCTGATGGCGAGCGAGCCGCAAGTGCCCGTGCCACTGACACCGCTCCTGGCGCGCCGCTGGAGCGTGGCGCAATGGCATCGGCACGCCGCCGAGTGGCAGGACCTGATGGCACGCTCGCAGGCCGATCCGCTGTTCCTCTCCTTCGAGTGGCTGAGCAGCTGGTGGAGCTGTTTCGGGGACTCGCTCGGGCAGTCCCCGGAAGTGCTGGCGTTTTATCGCGGCACGCAGCTGGCGGGTCTTGCGCCGCTCTACCGCCAGCGGGTGCTGCGCAACGGCTTCCTGCCGGCCCAGTCGGTGCAGATGATGGGACTGGCGTGGCGCGATCCTGAGCCCCTGATCTCGGAGTACCTGGACGTCATCGGGGCTGAGGCGGATCTTGGGCTGCTGCGCGAGGCGTGTGTGCAGCAGCTGCTTCAGGACCCGGCTTGGTCGGAGTTCGTGATCGGCTTCACCGCGAGCGGCACCAAGTGGCGTGAGGCCTACCAGCGCTGCGCAGGCAGCGATCGGCACTACGTACGCGAGCTCGACCGCTCGGTGGCCTACCAGGCACACCTGAGCGACGGCTTCGCGGTCTACCTCGCCGGGCTCGAGCAGTCGACGCGCCGCAGCCTCTGGAACCTCAGGCACCGCTTGGGGGGCGCCGGGCAGGTGTTGCTCGAGGGCGTTCCGCAGGAGGGCATCGGGCGCGCCTTCCAGGACCTCAACCGCCTGCACCAGCTGCGCTGGCAGCGCCCGGCATTCACCGGCCGGCGCCTGCGCTTCCACACGACGCTCGCGCGGCAACTGGCCGCGCGCGGGGAACTGGCGCTGTCGCGGCTGCACGTGGCAGGGGAGGTGGTTTCGGTGCTGTACGACATCCGCAAGGGTCAGCGCCAGTACAACATCAAGATGGCCTTCGATCCGGCCTTCAGCAGCCGTGTGTCCCTCGGGCTCATACATCTTGGCTATGCGATGGAAGCCGCGTGCGACCGCGGGGTGACGCTCTATGACCTGCTGGCGGGCCCGGGGCGCGCCAACGACTACAAGCGCCACCTGAGCCAGTCGCGCCGCGCGCTCAGCTGCGTGCAGATGCTGCGCGGGCCGCTGTTGCCGCGCCTGTACCGCTGGCGCGACCGCCGCCGCTAGCGCAGCACCGAGCCGAAGAGGCTGCGCAGCCAACGCACCTCGGGAGAGATCGCGTAGGCGCGCGCGAACATTGCCACGGCGTGCAGGCGGCGCCCGCGGCGCTCCTCGTAGCCGATCACGGCCAGGTTCTCCGCGATGCGGCGGTCGATCTGGCGCAGCGCGGCGCGCTCCTGCCAGCGCCCGCGCTCGCGCCGCAGCACGGTGATGCGGTCGCGGGCGTTGCGGATCTGGGGCCCGAAGGACAGGCTCCCGGCCCGCAGCCGCCGCCACAGGCCACGCTTTTCACGGTAGAGCGCGCCGCAGCGGTGCGCGAGGCGGAACCACAGGTCGCGGTCTTCCGAGTACACCAGCGACTCATCGAACGCGCCGACCGCATTCAGCAGGTCACGCCGCACCATGACGCCCGAGGTGTTGATGAAATTCTCGAACAGAAGAGCGCGTGCGAAGTGCGGCTGCCGGATCAGTCCCCAGCCATCGGCGAGCGGCGTGCGCGCGAGGCTCCTGAGCATCGGGTAGTCGGCATGCACCGAGGACCGGATCTGCGCGCCCGTCGCATCGATCGACTCGTAATCGGTAAAAGTCAGGCCGGCGGCAGGGTTGGCCTCGAGCGCACTCGCGGAGGCCGACAGCGTGTCCGGGCACAGCAAGTCATCCGAGTCGAGGAACGCGATGTAGGGCGCGCGGGCACGGGCGATGGCGACGTTGCGCGGGCGCGAGGGGCCGCCGCTCGCGCTCATGCGCACCAGCACGATGCGCGGGTCATCGATGGCGGCGACGATATCGGCCGAGCGATCCTTCGAACCATCGTCCATGACCAGCAGCTCAAAGGCGGCAAGATCCGAGGCCAGCACCGAGCGCACCGCCGCCTCCACATATTCCTCGGCGTTGTAGAGGGGCATCACGACGCTGACGCGCACCTGCGCGTCGCGGGCACCGAGCGTTTCGTGCGTCCTCATGATGGCGCTAGCGCACCAGCGAGCCGAGCAGTGCCCGCAGCCACTGGGCGCGCGGCTCGCGCGCCAGCGCCTGCGCGAACGCGGCCGCCGCCTGCAGGCGCGCGTGGCCGCGGCGGTATTCCCAGCCCATGCTCGCCTGCGCTTCGGCGAGCAACCGGTCGAGCTGACGACGTTCCGCCGGGGTTGAGCGCCGCGCGCGCTCGCGGCGCAGCGCCGTGATGCGGTCACGCTCCTTGCGCACAGAGGGCCGGTAGGTGAGGCTGCCCGCGGCCCGACGGTAGGAATGACCGACGCGATCGCAGTAGAGCGCGCCGGAGTGGTGCAGCAGGCGGAACCACAGGTCCAGGTCCTCGCTGTACAGGAGCGACTCGTCGAAGGTGCCGACCTGCTCGAGCAGGCTCTTGCGCACCATGACGCCGGAGGGGCTGATGAAGTTGCGGTAGAGGAAGCCGCGGGCCAGTTCCGCCTGTGCGATGAAACTCCAGCCCGCGCCGAGGGGCGTTTGTGCGAGCGGGCACTCGGCCAGCTTGTCGCGCACTACGAAGCTCTCGAGCACCCGGCCTTCGGCATCGATGTGTTCGAATTCCCCGAAGGCGAAACCGGCCTGCGGGTGCTGATCCAGGGCGTCGGCCGCTGAGCTGAGTTTGCCGGGCTTGAGCAGGTCATCGGCGTCGAGCAATGCGATGTAGGGGGCGCGCGCGTGGGCGATGGCGAGATTGCGCGGGCGCGCGGCGCCGCCGCTCGGCGTCGGCCGCTGCAGCAGCGTGATGCGCGGATCGGCGAGATCGCGCACGATTTGCGCCGACGCATCCTGCGAGCCGTCATCGACGACGATGACTTCAAGCTCGCGCAGGCCCGAGTCCAGGGCCGAGCGCAGGCTCGCCGCCACGGTCCGCGCGGCGTTGAAGAGCGGCACCACGACGCTCACGCGCACCGGCTCGGTCATGGGCGCAGGTCGCGGGCGCGCGGGCGGCGGGCTTGAGTCATGTGGCGCAAACGCTCCGTTGGGTGTTCGGGCCGAGACTACCAAATGGTGCCCCGCGGCGGCCGTGCGGGCGGCCGCGAAACGCACCCCGGGCGCCCCGGCCCGGGTGAGGGCGGCAGCTGCAGGACGGTATAAGCGCCCGGGAACCCTTCACGGCAGGCATGCGTTGACAATAGTCTGTGGGTCAGGTCGCGGTCTTGTGGGTTTCCGTGAGCCGTGCCCGCAGCTTATGATAGGCGCCGTCCCGATAGGATCTATGCCAGGAGTGCGTGTGGGACTTTGTTTTGCCTGCCGCGGCGACTGGGCGTCCCGCCAGGGAATGGTGTTGCGCGCAGCGCGGGCAGGGGCCTGATGGGCGCATGGTTGGCGGAGATTTGGCGCTCCCGGGAAATCCTCTATTTTCTGGCGTGGCGCGATATCAAGGTGCGCTACAAGCAGGCGGCTCTCGGTGTTGCCTGGGCAGTACTGCAGCCGCTGCTCACCATGATCACCTTCACGTTTCTCTTCGGACGCATCGCCGGCTTTTCCAGCGACGGAGCGCCGTATCCGTTGTTCTCATTCTCGGCGCTGCTCTTGTGGACTTACTTCTCCGTGACGCTGGCGCAGGTGGGGAACAGCCTCATCGCCAACTCCAGCCTCATCACCAAAATCTACTTCCCGCGCGTGCTGCTTCCCGGGGCGGCAGCGCTCGGCGGCCTGCTCGATCTGCTAGTCGGCTCGGTGCTCCTCATCGGGATGATGATCTACTACCGCATCACCCCGCACTGGACGGTGCTGCTGACGCCGCTGTTCGTGGTGGAGACGGCGCTGCTGGTCATGGGGTTCGGCATGCTGCTCGCAGCGCTCAACGTGCGCTATCGCGACGTGAAGTACACGATCCCGTTCCTCACCCAGATCGGACTCTTCGTCACTCCGACCTTCTGGCCGGTGAGTTATCTTCCGAGCAAGTACCAGTGGCTGCTCGTTTTCAACCCGATGGCCGGCGCCATTGAGGGGTTCCGCGGCTGCCTGCTCGGCAGCAGCTCGATCAACTGGCAGCTGGTGGCCTGCTCCTGGGTGATGACGCTGCTGCTGCTGCTGATCGGCGGCCTGCATTTCCGCAACACCGAGCGCGTGTTCGCGGACATCGTCTGAAGGCACAGCAAGCTCACATGACCGAGTCCATCGCCGTCGAGAACCTCTCCAAGTCCTACGAACTTGGGGCGCTGCGTCAGGAGACGCAGCTGCGCGATCAGCTGGTGCGCCTGCTGCACGCGCCGTTCCGCGGCCGCCGCCGCAAGGAAATTCTCTGGGCGCTGAAGGACGTGTCCTTCAAGGTCGACGTCGGCGAGGTGGTGGGCATCATCGGCCGCAACGGCGCCGGTAAGAGCACGCTGCTCAAGATCCTCTCCAAGATCACCTATCCGACTTCCGGGCGGGTGCGCGCCCACG
>Ga0302326_10001216_pt1 | contig 66716 bp, 59 predicted proteins | sample Palsa_T0_3_FD_202264 | JGI IMG/M metagenome (GOLD analysis project Ga0302326, IMG submission 202264) | Peat permafrost microbial communities from Stordalen Mire near Abisko, Sweden - Palsa_T0_3 | ecosystem: Environmental > Terrestrial > Soil > Palsa > Peat permafrost | place: Sweden: Abisko...
CATTGAAAGGGCGCGTAGCTCAGTTGGTTAGAGCGCCTGCTTCACACGCAGGAGGTCACAGGTTCGAGTCCTGTCGCGCCCACCATAAACCACCCAACAGCTAAACACTTGTGTCAGGGGTTCCGAGTCTTTGCGATTGAGGAATATCGGGATCGACCTGTGGCACAACATCTGGGCCCGGTTCGTCCGGGTTCGGTCCTGGAATAGGTGGGCCCGGTGGTTCCGGATCGGGATCGGGAGGCGGTAGCTTAGGTTCTGGGTCTCGCATTACGGCTCGGTTTCTCCTGCTCATAGATTCCAAGCGCCCGCATCGTGTTTCACTTCACCGGCGTCTCCTTTTTCACTTCGGCGGCGCTTTTGTCTTCCCGCAGACCCTGAAAAGACGGGTGACGAATCCGGCCATCTGCGGTCCACTCGGTGAACGCGACCTCGCAGAGCAGTGCCGGCTGAATCCAGTGAATGGAACGATATTCGCCCGCCGTCATTCCGCTGGCTTCGGCGCGGGTCAGCACGGGCTTCTCGACCGCGATGCTCGCGAAACGCTCGGCAAGATCGCGGGCGCTCTTCATCGTAAAACCCGTGCCCACCTTGCCCGCGTATGTAAGAACGCGGTTCTTCTGGTAACCGAGGTAGAGTGCGCCAAGAGCCCGGTCGCCCGTGCGTGCGTCACTATAGCCGACAATGATGAACTCCTGCCGTTGGGAACACTTAATTTTGAGCCAGCTTTGCTGGCGGCCGGCGACATAGGGAGCGCCGGCTTGCTTCGACACGATACCCTCGAGACCCGCTTTGCAGGCTCCGGCAAACATATCCGAACCCTGGCCGATAATATGCTCGCTGTATCGAAGCCAGGTTCGTTGCCGGGACCGCTTCAGCAGCCGTTCGAGTTTTTGCTTGCGCTCGGCCAGCGGGAGAGAAGTGAGATCGGTCCCGTCGAGATGAAGAAGGTCGAAGACATACGCGACAATCCTGCGCGCGCCGCCCGGGTCACTGAGCGCCGCCTGGAGCGCTTGAAAGCTGCTTTTTCCTTGCGCATCCAGAATGACGGCTTCCATATCCAGCACGGCATCCTTCGCCTTCAGCGTTGCTAGCGCGGTTGCGAGGGAAGGGAAGTTACCAGTCCAATCCTTGCCGTTGCGCGTCCTGAGGACGGGCACGCTTCCGGAGACAAACCCGAGCAGACGATAGCCATCCAGCTTGATTTCGTGCAGCCATTGCGGGCCCTCGGGAGGCGCATCTACAAGCGTGGCCAGCTGGACCGCCGGGTAACGCCGTAGCAGCATCTTTAAATCATTGCCCGCGATGGTCACTGAACTAGCTCCTGGGGTCGCGATGCGAAAGGCCATGAATGGCCGCGCCGAGTTTCTCCAGGTCGCGTTCGGCGTGGCATTGTCGAAGGTACAAATCCAGCTCCTGATAGCGGCGCGAGATTCGGGAATCGAAGGCTAAGGGTCTTGGTCCGTAGGCGCGCGCAAAACGCCTCAGCACATCGGTGCAAGTCTGTTCCACCAGGTGGCGAAGCGTTAGCGCCCGGACTCGCGCGGCATCTGGATTCATCGGGCACTGGTCGATTTCCATGCCGGCGGCATCCAGTAGTGCGTGGAGGCTCCAGGCATTGGCATGCAAGGCGGCGAGATGAGCCAGGGTATGCGGGTCCTGGCTGGATTGCGAACGGGCGTAATCCACTAGCCCGGCGGCGCCTCCGGCCCAACAGCAGGCTGGTCCGCAAGCGCCATGCCAGAAGCCGGCACGGTCCAGGTACCAGCGAGCGTCCCCGATTATGTCGTCTTCAGCCACCGGTATTTTTTCAAAAGTGACCGTGGCTGTTTCAGTATCCGCGAATGCGCTCGCGATCCAAGCCGTGTCATCAATGGTTAGGGCCCCGGTAATGGTTAGGGCCCCGGTGAGGGCTCCGCGATGTTCGCGCAGATTTATTTCGATCATCCGCTGCTCCGGGGCGAACACAGTGATTAAGGCGCGATCCAGAAACGCGGCCCCGCTACAGAACGGTTTGGTGCCATTCAGCTCCAGACCCGAGGGCGACGGATCGAGCCGCAGCATTGCGTTCGGAGTTTCCGACGCCCAAACCCCATAGAGGGCATTTGGATCTGCCGGCCGTCCAGCCTCCGCAAGGATCGCCAGCGCATCCACATGAGCCTCGGCGAGACGAGCCAAACTGAGATCTTCGCGGCCGATTTCGAAAAGGCGCCGATGGCGAGCCGGGGTTTCACCCTCACCGGGGAACGGAAGGTCGAGGCTTCCCTCACGCCGAAGCTGGCGCAGCCGGCCTTGGAGAGTCACGCTAGTAAACCCTCGTTGTTGTGAGCGGCTAACGCGTTCGCGAAACCATGCGGGGCGCGTCCCACCCGGCGGCCGCTAGTTTCAACTTCAATGCCGGAAGTCGACACGGTCCGCGTGCGTTGCCGCAGCAAACGCCTCCACAGGTCGTGATCCTCGGCCGTGCTTAGATGAGACCAGCCGCCGGCGCGCTGGTACGCATCCCCTCGCACCCCAAGATTTGCTCCGTGAATATGCGGGTGAGAGCCGTCGTTGCGGATGATATAGCTGGTTCGAAAACGCTCCGCCACCTCGACGCCATGCTCCTCGAAACCGTCCACAGTCACCGTGCCGGCGATCGCTTCAAAGCCTTCCTCAGCCAGCTCCAGTTGATTGCTCAGCCACGCCGGTGGAACAATGCAATCCGCGTCCGTGTTCGCAAGCCAAAGCTGCTGCAGCGAACCCTGGTAGCATCCGAGGATGGAGTTCGCGGCCAACCTGCGCGCGGTTCCGACGCTCGCTGCGTGAGTCTTCAGGACGGTATCATGAGATCCCAGCAGGGTTGCTGCGATTTCGATGGTGCGATCCGTGGAGCTATCCGAAACTACGATAATGTGGCTGCGAACGAGCTCCGGAAGTTGACGGGCGGATAGGAGAACGGATCGCAAACATCGCGGAAGGAGTTCTTCTTCATCTCGAGCTGGAATGAGGACAGCGATGTGCCAGGGCCGCTGGATCATGTTCGTCTCCAGCAGTCTAGCCGGAAGCCCTCAAACCGCTCGGATCGTAACCGGCGCAAGTTCATTGAGTCCAAAAGTTCGTGCACCTGATCCCCATTCAGGAGATGATCGGGCGACGTTCCCAGCCAATGCGCGGCGAGAAAGATGCCATCGCTGCTCATTCTGCTAACTAGTTCTTGAGCGACCGCTAGTAGTATTTTTGGTTCAAAATAGTAGCCGATCTCGCTGAAGACTATCAAATCAAATTCGCCGTCGGGTAGCTGATCCGGCAGCGCTCCTTGTTGTACGTTGACATTGGAAAGGGAACGGCAGCGATCCTGTGCGAGGGCGATTGCAGTCGGGGAAATGTCCATAGCGTCCACCCGATCGCAAATCGAAGCCAGGCTTTCCGTCAACACGCCGATGGAACATCCGGGTTCGAACGCGTGGCAATATCGACGGGGGCCGAGAGCTTGAAGTATCGTTCGATAGCGGCGCTGCTCATAGGCGCTTGTGGCAAAGCCCCAAGGGTCGCCATTCGCGGAATACATCTCTTCAAAGAACGCTTGCGACGTAGAATCCTTAAGCATGCAGAATGAAGGTCTCGAAAGGACGCCTGGCAGGATCAAGCAAGAAATCGGGCAGCACCGGCGAGCCGCTCTTCCATTCCAACTGCGAACGATGGTGCGATAGAGCCTTTGTTCGGGCGGCTTGGAGTGAATCATCCAGCTCGAACCGGCACATCGGGAGCGCGGCGACGGACTCGATGGGTTTGCGGTGCCAGGTCCAGAATAGATAGGAAATTAAAGTGAGATCGATAGCGTTTGCTAGCCTTTCCGCAACTCGCCCGCAGGCTTCATGATCGGGGTGCGGATCGCCGGACCAGGGCGCCACCAGCATAGTTCCAGGCTCCATCATTGGACGAATAAAATATGTCAACTTGTCTTCGAACGCCGCAACGTTGCTATCGGGCAAACCTAATCGGACGATGCCGGATGCCTCGACGCCTAGTTCGCGCACGGCCGCTTCTTGTTCATCGCGCCGAATCGCCCCGAGCCCCATCGCGTCCGGATAAGCCGTCTCTCCGTCGGTGACGGCAATGATTTTCACTGGCACGCCGCACTTGCGTTGTGCGGCAATCAGACCACCTGCACCGAGCGTCTCGTCATCGGGATGGGGCGCAATCACGACAGTAGGCCACGAAGGTGGAAGCCACAGAGGAATTTCCTTCAGCGCGGAAAGCCACTCGACTTCGGTACCGAGCGAGGAAAGTGTCAAAATGACCCGGTTAGTTCAAACGTGGGCAACTGTTGGATGCAATCCACAGCAGGTAGTTACAACTCGTTAGGGTTTCTTAATCGCTCCACATGCGACGTCTCGGGTCCCAGCCGCGTGGGAAGAGCATACTCGCGCTCATAGCTGGCCGTTTCGAACAATATTGGCTTCATTTGTCTCAGGAATTCCGTCTCCGAGAACTGAGCTGCGTACGCCTGCAGGGCGTGGGGGTCAAGCTGAGGCTCCAATTCATCCCAGTGTTCAATCGCTTGCAGCAGACCCTCGGGCTGGTTGTAGAGGAGCCCTCCAAATTCAGGCACGATTTCGAGCGCGCCGCCTCTTTCCAGTGCGATCACCGGCTTGCCACTCGCGAGTGCCTCCGCGGCGGTGATGCCGAAATCCTCTTCGCCCGGCATTAGAAACGCGCGGCAGCGAGCATAGAGCTCTCGGAGATCCTCTCCCGGGACATGGCCGCAAAACTCGATATTCGGCGCCGCGGATCGTCTGAGCGCCTTGTATTCCGGCCCGTCGCCCACGATACGGAGCCTGCGTCCATTTTGCCTGAAGGCCCGGACCGCGGCATCCACACGCTTGTACGGCACCAACTCGGAGACGATCAGATAGTAGTCCTCCGACGGCCGCCAATAAAACGTCTCCACGTTCACCGGTGGCCGCACGATGAGCGATTCGCGCCGGTAGGTCTTCCAAATCCTCCGCTGTACGTTCTCGCTGTTAGCTACAAACTCATCCACGCGCGCCGCGGATGCGTGATCCCATAACCGGAGGTAATTCGCCGCCGCCGACATCAATATGCGCTTCGAGCGGCCTTGAGTCCACTCATCGCGATACGCCGGATACATGTCCCAGAGATATCGCATGGGAGTGTGGCAGTAACAGATATGCCGCGCGTTCGATGACGTGATCACGCCCTTGGCGGGACCCGATTCGCTGCTAATTACCAAGTCATATTCGCGCAGATCGAAACTCTCGAGCGCCAGCGGCATCAACGGCAACAACGAGCGATAGTGCTTACGAAGCGGCTGTAGAAACGAAGCCTGCACGCGATGCGCGCGAATGGTTTCCGAGACGCGATCGGGATCGTAGAACAAGGTGAACACGTCGGCATGGGGAAGCAGGCGGCACAGCGCCTCGACGACTTTCTCGCCGCCGCGCATGTTCAGCAACCAGTAATGGACAATTGCACAACGCATCGCAGAGGTAGCTACTTGCAGTATGTCGAGCACTGTGCCAGGGCTTGTTTCTGGCTTGTATTTTTCTTGTAAAATCCAAGACTTTCCTGCTTCGACCTCTTGGCATTCGCTTTCTTCATCGCATACCCTGACAACGAGACGAGCGCCATGCCCGAAGCGTCGAGCCCCACCCCGGTTATCGCCGATCCAGTTTTCTCCGCGTTCGAGCTGCCGCTACGCCGAACCTTCTATCCACTTGGATATCCGCTGGTCCTGGAAACCAACTCGTGCGACGTGCTCCAGGCGGCAGAGGAAAGCTGGGGCGCGTTCGAGCGTATGTTTGACGGGAATCCCGTACGCGTTTGTCTCGGAGCGACCGAGAGCGATTCGGTATCGCCTCCGGAGTCAGTCATCCGTGCGAGAGAACATTTGATGTCGATTGTTGCCGACCCGGAGAACTTCATGCTGTGCGATTTGGACCGGGGCTTTGCGTTTGGGTGGGTGACACAGAGCACAGCAGCGGATCGCCCGTTGCTGCGCTACCAGTTTCTAGCTGCCGGTGGAGCTACGCTGGCGCAGCAGCGAGCGTTTGCGCCGCTGCATGGGGCGCTGGTGATGAGAAATGGGACCGGTGTGCTGCTGTGCGGCGACTCCTGTGCCGGCAAGAGCACTTTAGCGTATGGGTGTGCCCGAGCTGGCTGGAGCTATGTGAGCGATGACGGTACGTTTCTGGTGCGTGGCCGTGATGACCGCTACGCGGTTGGAGACCCTCACGGTATTCGTTTGAGGGTGGATGCGCCTCGCTTGTTTCCCGAACTGTCCGATCATCCGCCGATGGTTCGGCCCAATGGCAAAATCGCGATTGAAGTTCGCACACGCGATCTGGGCATATCAACCGCGCCCGGATGCGTCGTCGATCACGTTGTATTCCTAGACCGCGAACATGGCGCACCTACAGGGGTTCATAAGTACCCGGCAGATCGCGCCCTGGAGTATTGGGCGCAGTACACCATCCTCGGATCCGGCGACATACGGGCCGCGCAGCGGCGTTGTCATGAGCGATTGTCGCGCGCTGGCCTCTGGCGAATGCAGTACTCGTGCTTGGACGGCGCGATCACGCGCCTGGGGCAACTTGTGGATCAAGGAGCATGAGTCATGTGTTCTTACAAGCTTTTTACCAAATTCAGGCAAAACAGGCTGGTATTTCAAAAGATAATGGACGCATGTCGCCCACTGAGTTAGTATCCCTGCCAAGACTTCGCGAGCGAGCTCGCGTCCGCACGGTCCCCGCCGCTATCAACTTGCTGTACGCGCTGGAACCGGTGGCCGCCGCGCTATGTCTCATATGCCTGTCGCCTTTTCTGGCGATGGTGGCGCTGGCGATCTGTGTATTATCGGGAGCGTCGCCACTGGTGGCTCACCGGCGGGTTGGCAGATACGGGAAAACACTCTGGGTTTACAAGTTCCGGAGCATGTGGCCCAGCGGCGCGCCTGTGCGCGGATCGGCACTGTTCGTGGAGAAGGTAGCCGACGACGAGGCCAAGGCGAAACTAGGGCCAGACCCGCGGGTAACGAGCGCCTTTGCGTCCTTTTGCCGGCGCCACTCGATCGACGAACTTCCACAATTGGCGCTGATTGCCGCGGGCCGCATGTCGGTCGTCGGGCCCAGGCCGATCACGCGATTTGAGTTGAACGAGTACTACCAACCGGAGGCACTGGAAGTGTTGTCCGTCAAACCCGGGCTCACGGGCCTCTGGCAAGTTCGCGGACGCAGCCGCCTCACGTACCGCCAACGAAAGCGCTTCGATTTGCTTCTGGTGCGCCGTTTTTCAGCCGGCTTGTATTTCCAGATTTTGACGGCGACGATTCCCGGCGTGCTTAGTGGCAGGGACGCATGGTAATCAGACTGATTTCCAGAAGCATCCTGTGTTTATTTCTTGGCGCGATGGGCATGATTGCGGCCCGTGCGGAGGATTCCGCGGACGCCGCGAAATCCCTCGGCATCTCATTTTCAAACGGCACTGACTCGACACTGATCGTGGAGCGGGACGGAAAACGCTATCAGGTGGACGTGGCCACGAAGACCGTTCACGAGATTGGCCCGGAAGGGGGCGAACCGGCAGCAGCTCTGTTTCAGCAGAACTGCTCGGGATGCCACGGAGCCGGCGGCAAAGGCATAGCCGCCCTGCATACGCCGGATTTTACCAACCCCGCGTTGCAGCGCAGTCTGAGATTCCAGGACATCACCGATGCCATTCGCAATGGCCGAGGCGGCGGCCAGATGCCGGCCTGGTCAGGCAAGTTGAGCGAAGCGCAGATCGACAGTCTCTCAGCCTTTATCCGGTCCTTCTCGAATCCCGACGGCCCTGCTGGCGCCAGCTCTTCTTCCGGGCAGGCGCAGGAAACGCCAGCGGCAAATGGCAACATCTATGAACCTGGCGATGACTTGCTCTTTAGCCTGCCCACCGGCCGCGCGGTCGACGAGCATGGCCTCTACGTCAACTTCACGCATCGCTTCCCTTACGATGCGGCGTTCACGGGGCAGGGCCGCGGCGGGGAACTGTTCGGGTTGGATAACTTCGCGCTCGCTTCTCTCGGGCTCCGATACGGCGTGACCGACAAGCTGTCGGTCAGCGTCTTCCGGTCGCCGACGCTGATCGGACGGCCCATCCAGCTCATGGCGGCATACCACATCCTTGATGAGCATCATGAGGATCCACTGAACATGACGGTGCGCGTTTCCATCGAAGGTCAGAACAACTTTCGCAAGAGCTACACCCAGAATATCGAAGGGATCTTCTCGCGGAGCATAACTTCGAAAGCGCAATTCTATGTGGTCCCGACATTTTCGTTTGATGCCCGGCCCCTGGTGCAGGCGACGGGTTTTCTTTCCTCGGATATTCCGGATATGCCGGGCATAAACACATTCTCGATCGGCGTGGGCGCGGCTTACGATATCCGGCCGACGGTGGCATTGGTCGCAGAGGTGATTCCGACCGTGCTGAACGCGAGCGAGCTCGGCATCCATCGGCCGGCATATTCATTCGGCATTCAAAAGAAGCTGTTCCGGCACGCCTTTACGCTCGGACTGACAACCAGCCCCGGCGTCACGGTCTCACAGCGTGCGGGGACGCGCGCGGAGTTTCTGGGGGAGCCGTCGGCGGACACACCCGGCGGCCTGTTCTTCGGATTCGATTTAATGCGTCAGATTCACTGATGTCTATTCCATGCCCACATCGCTCCGCTCCACAACGTGGGCACGAGTGCTCGTGCGTGACGCCATGTCCGCGACCTCAGAAACAGCCAGTAGCGCCAGGCGCGGCGCAAACGAACTCGCCAGCCTACGGCGCCTTCGGGCAAATACACCGCGTCCACGGGCCCTGGAAGTTGGAGCGGCAGCAAGCGGCGACGCAGGACTTGAAGTCGCGAGGAGCCCCGATCCAGCAGGCTGAGATGAAGCCACAGCTCGTCCTTCGTGGGGTGAAAGAGGCCTACGACGGGCGCATGGGCATAGGTCGCGAGCCAGGCCCGCACCGGTTGCGGCAGTTGCTCTATCTCTACTTGTGCGATCGCGGGTAGGCGGCAGCCAAACCACTGGCGAGCGATGGCGAAGCAGACCGCTTGCACCCGCCGCAGGGGCTGATCGTGCGAGTCGCGCCAGACGCGCCAGAACTCGGTATCGGAATTGTGTTCGAGAAAATAGGCGATTTCGTAAAGGTGCGACGGACGCGAATCTCCGCGCAGCAGGTGGCGCAGCGCGTGCGCCGAAGAGTAGCCTGGCAGATCGATGGCTGCGAGCGATCTGAACTCCAGATCTTCGAGCATTCGGCGCTCGCGGCGTTGCCAGAAATGCTCAACGCCGGGGACCGCGAAGCCCTCCGTTCCGGAGTCCCAGAGGCGGAAATGCAGCTCCAGCGCCGGAGGGTGATCGGGGTCAAAAAAATCGCCACGCCATTCCCAGCCGGTTTTGCGGATCAACACGGGCAGGTGATCCACCGGATGTCGATCTCCCCCGCCCAACGGTTCATAGCCGAGCCCAAGTGCGATGTCGAGAGCTGCCTGGACCTGGTCGCACGGGAATAGCAAATCGAAGTCGTATTGCACACGCAGTCGGGGATCGGCCACAAAGCCGGGGACGTGGGTGAACCCCTTGAGCGTGACGAACTCGAGTCCCGCAGTTTCGAATGCGCCGCTGGCCTGGCGATACACCAACTTCAGCCGGCGCCAACGTTCCGCATTGTTCACCAGGTTTTGATCGAAACGCTCCGCAATCTTGGGCGGCAAGCGACTGTGGCAACGAAGCGCGAACGGAATAGCCAATTGCGTACGGTGGCAGAAAGCGATCAACCGATTCCACTCGGCGTCCGACAGACCGCTCAGCTTGTCGAAACGAGGCTCCGCGAAATGCAGGGCATCGAAAACCGTCTGGGCGTGTGCTGGAATCTGCCGGGAGGGTTTCACAAGACGCTTCCGATCGCGTCTAAGACTTCCGAACGGTAGCGATCAAGCGTAAGACGCGCCGCGAACCGAGCGCGCGCCCGCGTGGAAATACAATCAAGCAAAGCGCCGCCATTGGAGAAAAGCTCCAACAACTTTGAAGCCAGGTCCCGCGCTGTGGGTGCGGACAGCACGCCAGTGACACCGTCCTCGACGATCTCCGGTACCCCGCCCGATCGAAATGCCACCACCGGGATTCCCGCGGAGAACGCTTCGAGGATCACGCGCGTTGTAGCTTCCACCTCCGACGACGGAACCACAACCAGATCGAGCGTCGACAACACATCGCCAATGTCGTTGCGCCATCCGGTGAACTCGATCGGCAACCCTTCCGCCTCCGCGCGCACGCGCCGGCTGTAACGGGGGCTTGAGAACAGCGCGTCACCGCACACCACAAATTCACAGCGCCAGCGCTGCTGCCGGAGTATCAGGCGCGCCGCCTGAACAAATTCCAACTGGCCTTTTTCCTGCGCGATCCGTCCAATGACGCCGATTCGCCAGGGATCGTTAACGCCGCGCCGACGCCGCACACACTCCACGGGCGCAACTCCGTTGTAGATTACGCGCGAACGCTCGGGTTCCACCGCGCCGGCCAGGGATTCCAGGACGAATCGGCACGCCGCAATTACGCTGGCATTCGCCGATCGAAGGGCCCAGCGCGCTAATCGCGCGGAGGCCTGTTGGGTCACAACGCTATGGGCGTGGAAGACCACCGGCCTACCGCGCGCGCCGATGGCGGCTGCCGGCAATAATCGCGGACCGTTGACGTAGATGAGGTCAATCTCGTGTTGAGACGCCAGAGACGCAATTCGTGCAGCCTGACGCGGAAGATCGACGGCGAATCGAGCGGCATCGATCCAGCTTTTCTGCCCGGATGTATATGCGCCGCACGAAATGCGGTGAACGATAGCTCCAAGGCCGCACGCGCCATCCGCCAACGGTCCGTTTCCCGGAACTGCCAGGTGCGTTTGGTAACCGGCCTCAAGAAATGCCGGCAGCAAATCGAGCAGGCAACGCTGAGCGCCGCCGAGTTGATTGAATTGGTCGAGGATCAACAGACGCCGGTTCATCGGATGGCCATTGCGAGAACCCAGAAGTACACCGGAAGCACGCGCCAATACGTAAACAGGTCGCCCGAAAGCATCTGGAAGAGCTGACCAATCCAGAAGCAGAAGATCCAGGTTCCGAAGAATGAAGCTCGTGAATCGCGACGCCGCGCGGCGCGCCAGGCCGTGCGAAGAATGGCGAAATTGAGCAGGAAGAACGCGGCCAGCCCGACGATTCCGGTTTCGACCAGCAGGCTCAGGTACATGTTATCCGCGACGACGGAGTGTCCGATGAAATCGGAATAGGGGAGTGTCTTGTAACCGATTCCTAGAATCGCGTGCCAGGGATGGGCCGCGAGAAATGCTGCTATGGTCTGCCAGTTGGAGACGCGGCCGGAGAGCACGCTGTTCGTTTGCGTGAACAGAAACTGCGAGTGAACCAGGTGCAGCCAATAGTTCCAGGCGGCCTCCGGAAATAACTGCCAGGCGGCCAGCGAGCCCGCTGCCAGGCAACTAGCGGCGATGGCAAGGAGCCTGCTGATCCGGATTTGGGCGCGCTCGATGAACAGCAGCGCCGCGAGCGCCACCAACAGATTCAGCAACGAGGCTCGCGAATAGGACATCACCAGAGCCGCGAACAGAACTGGCGCACCGAGCCCCAATGCCAATCTCGATACCGGCCGCTCACGCCCGGGGCGCAGCAGGGTCACGGCAATCATGATCAGAAAGAACGCGCATACATTTCCCAGCGTGCTGGCTTCATAGAAGAAACCCTGAGCGCGGCGATAGATCCCCGAGTCGAGCCAGATGAACTGGGGTCCGTAGCCGGCCGGCGCGGGAAACTGGTAGTAGAAATCGAAGCAGGCGAAAACCGCTGAAAGCACGCCGAACCAATACAACGTCCGAGATCCAGCGATGCCGTCTCCGCCCTTGGCCACTGCGGGCCCGTACGCCGTATAGAAAAACACGTACAGCGGAATTCCCAACAGCAGGACCCGCGCCAGACTACCGGCCGCGACATTTAGCCCGGAATAAAACACCGCGAGCGCCGAGCTAGCGAGCAGCACCAGGAAGAAACAAGCCATCGCAAACGTCAGCAGGTTGCGCTCGAGGCGCCACTCTCGGACCCGCAGAGCCCCGCAGACAAGGCCGAGCCCGGCCAATGCCACGCCTACGTGAGGGCCTGAATTGCCGAGTGCAAACGGAAGGGGTGGCAGCAGGAGCGCAGCGAAGAAGAAGCACCACATCCAACGGCCGGGCGTTTCGAGGGTCCACAGGACCAGCGCAATCGCTACCGGAGGCAGGCTCAGGGCTGCGGCTGCCGCCAAATTCGGCGACGCCGCGACGACGCAGGCATAAGCACCCAACAATCCCGCGATCCAATAACCGCGCGGCAGCTCGCGCGCGTGAACTTCAGTCGCCCGCATGACTGGCAATGCGCAGCGGCGAATCGTAGCGCCGCCGTCCTCGCGTCAAGCTGAACGACAGCGTGAGGTACAACAAAGACCCGAAGAGCGCCAGTAACGCCGCTCCGATCAGGATCACCGGCAAGTTCGGAGAACTGGGCCGCTGCGGAATAATGCCGGGATCGACCACGCGCAACCACTCGGCTCGCGATCCACGGCTGACCCGTAAATCCGATAGCCGTTGCGCGTACGCCTCGTACGATGCGCGAGCCGAGTTCAACACCGCCTGCAGATCCTGTTCGAGTGCGCTCTGGTGAGCCAGCGCCGCGCTTTTCCTTTCTATCGCGACGTTCAGTTCCCTGATTCGACCTTCCAAGAGCTCGGTTCGGGCGCGAGCTGCGCTAATGTCGCGCGGCGCTTCAGTAATGCCGCCGGCGAGATCGGCCTGCACCTCCAGAAGTTGGTCTTCCACGCGCGTTTTGAGGTAGCTTTCGTCGGAAACTTCAGACCGCAGCGCTTCCGCGGAATGCGCTCCGGCGGCCTTCTGCCAGGCATTCTCGGCATCGCTGAGGCGGAGCTTGGCAGTCTCGGCTGCCTTGGCTGCGCTCTCGATCAACGCCTCATCCGCTTCCTTCGCGCCGGAACGGTTGAGTTCCACGGCACCTTCCGCGATGTACTGGGCCACGGCCTGCGCCGTTTTGGGATCGGATAGAGTGACACTGATTTGGAGGGCCCGCGTGTCGCGGAGTTTGTCGACCTTAAGGACGCGGCGCTTTAGCGATTCAATGGGCGATCCGTCCCGGTCGCGAAGATGGAACTGCCCGGCCGCGCGTACGAAGATTTGGTCGTTGGTAGCGAGAAGTTCATAAGTCTTCAGCGACTCCAGATACACCGTGCTCACGGCAGCGGCGATGCGCGGGTCGCCTCCCGCTGGAGGGTCGATCAGTATGGTCGCAGTTGCGGTGTACCGCTTGGGAAGCAGAAACCCTGTTGCGAGGGCGGCCAGGATCGCGAAGCCGCAGGCCAGGCCCAGGAATCTCCACCGCGCCCGCAGGAAATCGATGTATTCGAAAACGTCAAAGGAGTCGTGCATTCAAAGACTCGTGTATTCAAACGCGGCCCCCGTTATTGGATCGCGACTACGGCAGTGTTTGTGCTGGTGAAGCCGTTGATCTCGATGTCGAGCGGCACGGCGCTGCCTGACTTAACGCCCGTGGGTACTTGCACGTTCAATTGATTCACGCCCACAAACTGCGGCGAAAGCCCGGAAAACAAAACCTCGCCCTGGACCCCGCCAAATAGGACCTTGGGCGTCGCGATGGTCTTCGCAAGCTGGCCGGGTATTCCGCCTTCAACGGGCGGGTGGTCGACGGCGCCAAGTCCGGTAGCGTATATGACCAGAACATCGCCTGCTTTCGCAGGATGAGAACCGGAGACGAGACCTTGCGGCCAGGCCAGCGAATTATCAGAGAAGTTGACAGCGACCGCGTTCAACTGGCCGCCCAGGGCCGCCACGAAGACGCCCGGCATCGAAGGCGCGAAGTTGACCGCGACGGGCTTGGACGTGCCGTTCGCAGTGGTTACCATGACGTTTACAATGCCGGTTCCGGAGCCGATGTTCCAGGGTACCTGAGCGTTAATCTGATCGTCGGAGCCGGAAGCGCCAGGAATAATACTCAACAGGGGCGCCGGGGGCAGATCGGCAAACGTCACGGTGACGCCGCTCAGGCTGTTCGACAACGGGATCGTGTCGGCCGAGGCCACTTTGCTCACCAGCCCCGTGCCGAAGATTGAGACCAGCGAACCGGGCGATACCGGCTGTCCTTTCGCGAAACTAGCGCCATTCACGACGCCGCCACCAGCCACAATAGGGGTCTGCGCGGGGCAAACCACGGCGGCAGACACAATAGCCAAGAAAAAGGGTAAATGTTTCATAATCGGCCTCAATACCTATGCCTATTCTGCCTTTGGTGACGCCGTCGGGTGGTGAAGGCTTTGTAAAAGCTTTGCAATTTCCGGATCTTTTCCACCGTCCAGATCGGCCGCGCGCGCCGCTTCGGCCATTGCTTCCGTCCGCCGGCCCGCAAAGAGGAGCACTTGCGCCAACGCCCAGTGGGATTTGAACCAGTTTGGAGAAGCGGCAACGGAACGGCGCAGACATGCCTCCATCCCTGCGAGGTCGTTCTGCGCGGCGTAGAACCCGGCCAGATTGTACCAGGCGTTTTGCTGTTCTTCAGAGGTTTCCGCCGCACGACGCGCGACAGTGAAAGACTGTTGCGATGCGATCAACATGCGAGCCGGGTTTGAGGCAGTGCGTGAACCCTCCGCTAGGGCACGGGAGAAGTATAAATCGTCGCTCGAGCCCGGCAGATGCCATCGTTCAGACCGCGCGTAAGCCGCTACCGAATCTTCGATTCGTCCGGCGTCCAGATCGCGCTTCGCTCGCTCCAGGGCAACGTCGGCTGCAGTCAACCGGACGACGAAGCACAAGAACATGGCGACAGCAGTCAGAGTTGGCGCCAACGCCGTGACGCGAAACTGGAGTGCTGGTCGTGACTCGGCGACGTCCGCAGCGCGGGGGATCGCGAGACCCACTAGCATCGCGACGGTCGCATAGAAGTAAAGAGCGCCCGGTAGAGTGAAGCATACGAATAGACCGGCAGTTAGCCCCGCAACCAGCGCTGAAGCCAGATGCGGCGCAGACCGTTGCGCGTGGCTGACCGCACGTCGAGCCGCGAACCAAGCCAACGCCGCGAATCCAACTAATATTCCTAATCCTGCGATGCCCTGCGACACCAGCGCGTCCAGAAAAATGTTGTGCGGCGACTCGTGGTAGAAATCTGGATACGCTTGCGAAAGCTCCACGGATTGGTAACGAGGGAACTCCAGAGCGAAAGTCTCCGGTCCAAAGCCAACGAGCAGGCGTTTACTCGACATGCGCAGCGAATCGCGCCAGAGCCAGAGCCTAGCCCCTCCATGAAGATCTTGAAGCGCCCATTGCGAGCGCGCCCTAAGCTTCAACCCGGCTGGAGAGAAGTAAAAGGCGAGGCCCGCGGCGCACAGTCCGGCCGCGATCGCCGTATGCCGCAATGTGAACCTGGGACGATTCCACATCCATAGCGAGACAGAACCAGCGGCCAGCCCAAGCAAAGCGCCGCGCGTTCCGCTGAGAAAGATCGCAGCCGCTGCGGCAAGAGTGGCGACAGCTCCAAGCGCTTTCCACAGGGGTTTTTCCTCGGTCGCTAGGAGAGCCGCGCCCAGGAAAACCACGTAAAGCAAATACCCGGCGAAGTAGTCCGAGTGCCCCAACGTAGAGGGTGGCCGAACGATAGACATGAAGCCTTCGCCAATGTGATAACTGGCCGACTGTTGCAGCGGATCGACGCCGAAGTACTGCACAATTCCGTAGAGCGCAGTCGCCGTGCCTGATGCGGTCGTGGCACGAAGCAAAACACGCAACCCGGAATTCGAGCACGACACGGCGATAAGAAATCCGAGGGCAATAACAGCGGATTGCGAAACAAAGCCAAGCCGGCGCCAGTTCCCTCCATTCCATGCAAGCGCTAGATGGCGAGAGAACACAGTGGAGAGCAGGAGCGAAATGAGTTGCGCGGCAGCCAGAAAACTAAACCACCGACCGAGCGGATTTGCCCACAACCGGCGCGAGCTGGCGAGCGAGTGCTGCCGAAACAAAGCCAGCAGTCCAATCGCAGTACCGATGAGCACTAGGTCAACCTTCGGCGTGACATCGTAATAGAACAGATAAGCCGGCAAGATTAGCAGCGGTGTAAGCGCGAGCACCGCGGCGATGGTAAGTTGCACTGTCCCCACAGTAGCCGCGCCGAAGCCTAGCAACGGTTATTTAGTTGTAAAAGAGTTGTAAAAGGCCGCTGACTCTTCGCCAATCTCTGCCACCGTTTCGTATACTTCGAATCAGTACATATCGTGGTTACAATTCTGGTTATCGACGATGATGAGAGCCTGGGCGACACAATTAGCGTCCTGTTAGAGCAGGAAGGATTCCGGGCCGTCCACGTGGCTGACGGGCGGACGGGATTCGAAAAAGCGCTCAGCCTGAAACCTCAACTCATCCTGGCGGATCTGCGATTGCCGGAAATGAGCGGCATCGATCTTTGCAAGCAGTTGCGCGCCTCGCACGTGAAGACGCCTATCATCGTTCTGAGCGCGATCGGCGAGGAGATGGACAAGGTGCTGCTGCTTGAAATCGGCGCCGACGACTATATCGTGAAGCCGTTCGGCACGCGCGAACTTCTAGCGCGGATCCGCGCCGTGCTGAGACGCACATCCTCCGACGCGCATCAGGTGATCGTATTCGCCGATACGCAGGTGGATCTTAAACGCCGGGTGGTGACGCGGCGCGGGGAGGAGCTAAAATTCACGCCAGCCGAGTACAACCTGCTCACGTTCTTTCTGCAGAATCCGGACCGCGCGTTGACTCGCGATGTGATTTTGAATTCGGTGTGGGGTTACGAGTCGTTTCCAAACACCCGGACTGTGGACGCCCACATTGTGCGGCTGCGGCAGAAACTTGAGCCGGATCCCGGCGTTCCACGGCATTTTCTGACGGTACATGGCGTCGGGTACCGATTTATCCCCTAGCCGCATGCAACGGATTGTTCTGATTGTCGAAGATAACGCGTTGTCGGTGGAACCGCTGGAGGTAGCGCTGCTGCCGCGGCCCGATCTCGAGGTGCGAGTGGTCGCGACGGCTCAGGAAGCACTTCAGCTTCTCGCCGTCTCCGAAACGCCGGTCGCGGCTTTGGTCACCGATTTGCATTTGCGTCTTTCGCGCATCGACGGTTTCGAACTGATCGAGCGCGTGCGCGCCCAACCCTGCCTGGCTCAACTTCCGATCATCGTGATCAGCGGCGACAGCGAACCGGAAACGCCACGCCGGGTGGCAGCATTGGGCGCATCGTATTTCAGTAAGCCTTATTCGCCTGGCGCCGTGCGGCAGGCTCTGGAGAAATTGCTGGATGTTTACTAAACGCCCTCTCCCTGTTTCCGTAAAGGTGGTTTGCCCTATTCTTACCCTTCTATTCGCCGCTCCCGGAATTCGAGCCCAGGAGAATTCAGACCTACAGCAAATCTTGCAGCGCCTGGATCGATTGGAGCAGGAAAACCACAAGTTGGCGGACGAAGTTCACGCTCTCCGCACGGAATTAGCAGCGGCCAAGGGAGCAGCGCCGGGCCAGGCTGCGCAGGCTCAGCCGCCAGTCGGGCCGCCGGAGGCGCCACTAGAAGAGCGGATCCAAGTGGCCGAACAACGCGCTGCCGATCTCAGCCAGGAGAAGGTGGAAGCTTCGCAACGATTTCCCATTTCGCTCACCGGCATGGTGTTGTTCAACGCGTTTCTGAACGGCAAGAACGCTGCTGGAGACGAGAATCCGACCACCGCTTCCGCTACCTCCGGGCCGACAACCGACGGAGCGACCGTCGCGCAGACGGTGCTTGGTCTTCGCTTTGAAAGTCCCAAAGCGCTGTGGGGAGCCCAGGTCAACGGCTCGGTATTCTTCGATTTCTACGGCGGGGAGGGCACGTCGCTCGATCACACGGCTCGGTTGCGCACCGCGGACATTCAATTCGATTGGGCGAACACCAGCGTGATGGTGGGCCAGGACAAACCACTGATCGCTCCGCGCGATCCGTTCTCGTTAGCGCAAGTGGAAGTCTCGCCGTTTACCTCCGCAGGGAACCTGTGGCTATGGAGTCCGCAAGTAAAGGTGGAGGAGCGCTTCAAGTTTGGCGGTGACAGCGGACTGCGCGCGCAACTCGGCCTGTACGAGATGGGCGGAACGTACATGAGCGCAACGTACACGGACAGCCTGATCTATTCGAACAGCAGCGTGGGATCGAGCGCGGGGCCCGCGTTGGAGGGCCGGTTTGAATTCTGGCACAAGTTCGGAGAACACACCCGCATCGAGGTCGCTCCAGGTTTCCATACCGCACAAACCACGGAAAATGGAGTTTCGGTGCCATCGCGCCTGTTCAGTTTCGATTGGTTTGCGAATCCGTGGGAGAAAATCGAGTTCTCAGGCGCATTCTACAGCGGCGAAAATATTGCGGGGCTCGGGACGATAGGGCCAGGCTATTTTGTTTTGGGGCCGACGCTAGTGCGGCCTGTGCAAGCGATCGGAGGATGGACGCAGCTAGCGTGGCTGGCGACTCCGAAACTGACTTTTCATCTGATCGCGGGCCAGCACAACAACCAGGCCTCGGAGGTTTCCGAGGGATTGATTTACAAGAATCAAGGGTATGCCGCGAATCTGGTGTATCGTCTCGCTCCGAACGTGCTGTTCAGTTTGGAGGGCATGCAACTGCGGACGTCGTACATCGGCACAGGGACGCGGCTAAACAATCATTATGATTTGGGGGTGGCGTATCTTTTTTAAAGACCAGCTCCCTCACGGTCGCGGCTCGGTTGGTCGCGGCTCGGCCGGTCGCGCGCTGGCCATCTCGTGCGCGCTGGCCTTGCTGGGGACGCCTCTAGTCGCCGGTTCAGTTATCGGCCAAGTGGAGTTGAAGGATTCCAATATCGCATCCGTCCGCAAAGGCCGGGACTTCTCCGGCGTCGTGGTCTGGCTTCTCGCCGCAAACGGAACTCCGACGCCCGCAGACGGCAAACACGCGCGTCTGATCCAAAAGGACAAGACCTTCACGCCGCATGTTCTGGCGATCGAGACCGGAACAACAGTCGATTTTCCGAACTACGATCCGATCTTCCACAACGCTTTCTCGAATTTCAGCGGGCAATTGTTCGACATCGGCCTGTATGCTCCGGGCACGATCAAGAGTTTCCGCTTTCAACGCCCTGGCGTGGTAAGGATCTTCTGTAATATTCATCCGGCGATGAGCGCCGTCATCCTGGTGGTGGACACGCCCTACTTCACCGTCAGCGGCCGCGATGGAAAGTTTGAGATCGCGAGCGTAACGCCGGGAGAATATAGACTCAAGGTCTTTCATGAGCGCGCGAGCGAAAGCGTATTGCAAGGGCTGGAGCGCAAGGTCGCGGTAGGGGCCGAGAACCTGACGCTGCCGACGATGGAGATCTCTGAGACCGGCTACCTGCCGGCGTCGCACAAGAACAAATACGGCAAGGACTATTCCAACACCCCGGAGGACGGCCTGACTTACCCCGGCGCGGCCAAGTGATGTTGGGATTTTCACGATTATCGCTGCTGTGGAAGACCCTCCTTTCTACTTCCATCGCCATCACGCTGCTGTTCGCGGTAACGGTCTGGATTGTCCAGCAGCATGTGGTGCAGAGTACCTCGGAAAGCCTGGAAGACGAAGTTCGCGCCAGCTTTCAGGCTTATGAATCGTTGTGGCGCGCGCATGCCGATAAACTCGCGTCGATCAGCCTGATCCTCAGCACGATGTCGGATGTCCGGGCCGCATTCACCACCGGAGACGAAGCGACCATTCGCGATACCGCGGCCGAGTTGTGGAATCGAGTATCGGAAGACAACGCGATGTTTTTGGTGACCGATCCGAATGGCGGCGTGATTACATCTCTGGGCGGCAATCCGCGCATCCCCATGCCGCACACGATGCCGCTGGTGCAACAGGCGGCCGCGAGTTTTCCCCGGCAATCGCAAGGCTTTCTCACGCTTGGGGGGCGCTTGTATCAGGTGATAGTGACGCCAGTATATGTGCAATCCTCGGGTGGCCCCGGCCTAATCGATGTGCTGGTGGCGGGCTACGAAGTGAACAACCTGACAGCGGGACAGCTCAAGAAAGCGACTGGGGGCAGCGACTTCACGTTCGTCGCGGGATCCCATCTGGTTGCGTCCACGCTAGCCGGCGGCGTCTCCAGCGCCATTTTGACGGCAGCGAATTATCCCGATCGGCCCGGGCGAATCACCGATGGCCGAACCGAATACATGGTGTTCACCACGCCGCTGATGGACGTATTGGGTCATCCAATCGGAAAACTGTCCATTTTTCGTTCCTTCGCCACCGCCGACCGGCGGCTTGAATCGCTGCGCTGGAGCATTGTATTTATATGGCTGGCCGCGGTGCTGGCGGGGCTGGCGCTGACCTATCTGTTGGCGCGACGCATTTTGGCGCCCGTAAAACGTCTGGACCACGCAGCCGAAGCGATCGCACAGGGTGATTATGATATTCGCTTGCCGGTGGAGAGCCGCGATGAACTGGGACGGCTGACCGAGACCTTCAACGACATGTGCAGTTCGATCCAGAGCGCGCGAAGAGAGCTGATTCAGAAGGAACAGATTGCGACCATTGGGAGGTTGTCTACATCGATTGTGCATGATCTGCGAAATCCACTGGCGGCCATCTACGGGGGCGCCGAGATGATGGTGGATTCCGATCTGCCTCCATCGCAAGTGAAGCGTCTGGCGCGGAACATCTACAGCGCGTCGCGGCGGATCCAGGAACTGTTGCAGGATCTGGTAAACGTCTCGCGGGGCAAGCGGAAGGTGGTGGAAGTGTGCCGGCTGCGGGAGGTGATCGGCGCGGCCTGGGACGCTTTGGCACGCGAGGCGGAGACACAATCGGTGGAAGTGTCTCTCGAGGTGCCGGAAGATATTGAGCTTCCCATGGAACGCTCGCGCATGGAGCGCGTGTTCGTGAATCTGTTTAGCAATTCGCTGGATGCCATGCCGGATGGCGGACGCATCGATGTCGCGGCGCGGCGCGAAGAATCGGTGGTCTTGGTGGAAGTCGCCGACACAGGGCCTGGAATATCGGGCGAAGTTCGCGCGTCTCTTTTCCAGCCGTTTCACTCCGGCAAACGAAATGGACTCGGTCTCGGGCTCGCGTTGTCGCGCCAGACTGTGCTCGACCATGGCGGAGACATGTGGGCGGATGCCAACGGTTCCGGCGGTGCGCGGTTCTGCCTGCGTCTGTAGCCGAAATTCAGCCTTTCCAATTTAACGAACACACGCAACGGCGGCAAATCGGGTTCGTCGAAACATCCAGACCGAGACGAAATCGGATCGCCTCCGGCCCGTTCAATACTTCCAAGAGCGACGCATCCTTGCCGACAAAGCCGATTGGGCGATGGAAAAAGCAGGGCCGCACTACACCGTCGCTCTCCAATACGGCCGAAACCCAGGGTGCATTGCAGCGCGGAGCAACCGGGGCGAGGAGACCGAGATGAGCTCGAAAGTGCTCGACGATGCGGCGTAGCTTTTCAGGCGTCTCAACAACGAAGTTGCCGCACTGCCCGGCGTCGATCAGCGCTTCGACTTCATATTCCAGGTGGGAAACCTGGCCGGGTGCCAGCGCCACCTGGTTCCGACGCTCGGAACTCCAAATGCCGGGGCGGTTGAATGCTTCCGACGACACGTCGGCCGCGAGAAACGAGATAGACTTCAGCCCCAAACCGCGAGCGGATTCCGCACTGGCGCGCAGTTGGGTGCAGTTGCGGCTTTGAACCGTGCAGCGGGCCGCAACCTCGAAGTCTGGGTTCCTTTGATGCAGAGCATTTACGCCGGCGGCGAGCCGATCAAAGGCTCCGGGCACGCGACGAATCGCATCGTGAATTTCCGGAGGGCCGTCCAACGACACAATCACGTCATCCAAGAACTCGACGATCTGGTCCGCATACCGCTCGATCAGGAGCCCGGAGCTCAGCAGGGTAGTGCGAATCCTTCGCTCTCGCAAAAACCGGCATAAGCGAAAGAGATCGCAGTGCATGAGCGGTTCCCCGCCGGAGAACACCACCCATTGGACGCGCAATCGGGCTATATCCTCGCCATGCCGCTCCAATTCGGCAGCGCTGATCTCTTGGGTCGAATCCGTTTTCCAGATGTCGCACATAACGCAGCGGCAGTTGCAACGATTATGCGGGTACAGAATCAACACAGGGAGTGATTCGAGAACCGGATTCATGCTCGCACCGGCCTTCCCGCAAGGTGGAAGTTAGTCCCGAGAACGGCTTCCGTAGCGGCGCGGAGTAGAGCAACGTTCACGTTCACAAGCCAAGCGCCGCGGTTCGTTATTTCAACCTTCTGCAAGTGGCGCGTGAGCAGAGGATCGAGCCGCGCGGCGAGATCTTGAGAGACCAGCTGGATTCTTCCCCCGGAAATGACCAGGGCCGGCACGAAATCCTGCAACGCATCCGCGGGATTCTGGCCAGAATCGCGAACCGCAAGCAGATCGGCGATGCCATGTTCCCGAATTTCACCTTCGCCTCGGTTCAGACGTAGCACGCGCGCGGCCTGCGTGGTGACCATGGGGTAGAGGTCCGCGGCGGTCAGGCAACTCGACTTGCGCGCCACGCGGAGTTCGCAAGCCAGATCGCCCTGAGACGTGAGCGCGGAGTCCGTTCCCAAGCAGATCGGTAGGGCGGAGCGTAATACTTCCTGCCGCAGTGTTTGAGACAGCATGAAGAGATTCGAACTGGGGCACCAGACGAGCGAAGCTCGACGCCGCAGGAGAATCTCCAAGGAATCGCGATCGATCCCTACGCCGTGGATGAGAACTGTGCGCGAGTTCAAAACTCCAGTTCGCTCCAGCTCCTGGACCTCGGAGGCTGCCTTGGGATCCGTTCCTTCAGCGGCGTGTATCAAGAAAGGCCAGCGCCTGGAGACATCCCGATAGCGCTTGGCAAAGTCGGTGGAAAAGCGCAGCGAATGAGCCCATCCAAACCGCCTTACCACGCGGACCGGGAATCCTTTGTCGAAGACTTCGGCGTCGTAGGGATTGTGATGCGCGACAGTGGTGACCCCGCTCAAGAGGTTTTTCAACCCGCCCCAGGCGAGGCGCACTGGCTTGGGCACCGCCAAATGCTCTTTCACGGGCGAACGATCCGGATGGTAGATATCCTCGGCCCAAGCGGTCGCATTTGGATAAGGGCCGCGGCCGAGGCGGGGAAATAGATTGAATTCCAGATGATCGTGGCTGTTGATCAGTCCCGGGAGGATCAGATAGCCGCCGAGATCCAGTTCCGGCGCGTGACTGGCGAAACTTCCCCAAGGCTGAATGCGGCCGCGATGGATTTCGAGATCAATGCGCTCGGCGGACATGGCGTCGAGAGCTACTCTAGCGCCGGTCAGTTTCATGATCTTGTCCAAGACATGGCGAGCAGCGCGGGAATGCGGGTTAATTCCGCGAACAACGACTCTTTGCCTGCCTCACGGAAGATCTCTTGTTCCGGGTCGCCAAAGCTGGCTTCGAGACACCAGCCGAGCGACAGACCGGCCGGTTCGGCGGCTGCTACCCAAGCAGCAATCGGGTGGAGATGATGGTCCATTTCAAAAACTTGCCCATCCGATCGGAAGGAGCGTTTCCAACCAGCGGCTAACGCACGGGGATGCAGGTCGGTGACGACGACGTGGCCGCCTCTGCGTGACACCCTGGCCATTTCGGCGAACGCTTGATGAGGAGACGCGAGGTACCCCAGCGCAAAAGAGCAGAGCGTGAGATCGGCTGCGCCATCGGCAACCGGAAGGCGGCAGGCATCGGCCAGGCTGAGACACCCGGCAAGGCCCGGCTTGCGTGAGGCTTCGAGCAGCATCTCCGCGCAAAAGTCGACGCCAAACGCTCTTGATCCGCACTGCTGGGCCCAAAGCATCCAGCGACCGGTGCCACAAGCAATGTCAAGAAAGCGAGTAGCCGTCAGCGGACTCAATCTTTCCAGAAGAAGCCGCGTCTCGAGGGCCAGCAGCGGGTTTGGCCCGGCGTCGTAGCTCGCGGCCCAGTTCCTGTGGCCTTCGATAGCCGATACTTGCATTCAAAGACTCTCGAGACGCGGCTTTCGCAAGGACACCAAACGTTGCGCCCACTGCAACTCGAACGGAAATTTGTAAACACCCAAAGCGTAGCGCCACAAGCTCAGCGAGCGAAGCATGTTGCGGCCCCATCGCGGCAAGTGAATATCCTGGATCGTGGGCCAGCGTGAGTTGACGACAAGTTCGAAATTATCGATCTGCTCCTTGACGGGCTTTGGCAGCCACGGGAGATTCGGATCGTGCCGCACAGTGAAGTTGTACCAGCGTTCGCTGGCCCATTCTTCGGGCGTCCTGGGGAATTCGATCTTTCCTTCCACCCCGCCGTACATGCCGTCGGGGTGCGGAGTGGGGATGTAGTGCTGAACGATGATCTCGGCTTCCGGATTCAGTTTCTTGATACGGCGGATGAATCGAATGGTGTCCCGGGTATCGCCCTCCGGATCGGCTGGATTTCCAAACACGAACGAGAATTCCGGCACAATTCCGAACTGCCGAATGCGCGCGGCAAGTTCGAGAGTTTGTGAACTAGTGATGCGCTTATTCATCTCCGCGAGCACTTTGTCGGAACCGGATTCAGCGCCGAAGAAGATCATGGTGGCTCCCGAGCGGCGCAGCGCGCGCATGGTCTGGTCCGAGTAACGGAGCATGGCGTCTACGCGGCCCTCCGCCCACCAGCGCAGGCCTAAGGGGGCGAGGCGCTCTGCTTGTTCGAGAGCATGACTCTCCTTGAGGAAGAAGTTATTGTCGTAGAACTGCACCGAGTCGATGGCGTACTCGCGCTGCAAGTGCGTGAGGATGGCAGCCGTGCGCTCGGGACCCTCCATTCGTTGACGGCCCTCGTGAACGGGCACTACTCCGCAGAACTTGCAACGGAACGGACAACCGATGCTCGCGTGATGGACGGCGGTGCGGCGGCCGAGGAAGGTAGGCAGGATATATCTTTCGGGATTGACCAGACGATGGTACGGCGGCCAGGGAAAATCGTCGGGGGAACGCATGGGGCGCTCGCCATTGTGCACGCGTAGGCCAAAGTCGTCCTTGTACGACAAGCCGCGAATGCCGCCAAACTTCAGAGGCCCGCGCAACGCTGCGAGCAGCTCCAGAAAAGTGTCTTCTCCTTGCCCGCGAATGGCGAAATCGACGTAAGGCGCATTAAGCGTGGCATCCGCGTAAAGCGACGGGAAATACCCGCCCCACACCACCGGCACCCGTGGATACTTCCGGCGAAAAGCGCGGCAGAGAGGGACAGCGGCGGCCATTTGCGGCCCGGGCATCACGGAAACGGCGAGCATCTCCGCGCCCGTTTCGCGCATAATACGGTCCAGCGTGCGATCCGGCTGAGGGTCCACATTGCCGTCCACAATGACGTATTCTTCTTTCCCTTCGAGAACCGCGGCAATCGCCAATGCGGCCAGCGGGAAGCGGCGGTTCTTTGGTTTGGTGGCGCGGGGATGCAAGATGATAATCATGGAGTCAAATAAACACTCAGGCAAACACTCCATCCAAAATCCAGAAGCGAGATGGCGGACGGCGCCCAAGCAAACGCGCTTTCCAGGGACGCCACCACCACTTCCATCCATACCAGGGACGATGAACGCGCCATTCGATATTCAGTTGCTCGGATAGGTCGGCGATCGCCGGTTCGTCGAAATATTCGAGGCTGGGAATGGCGTCCGAGCGGAAGCCGTAACGCAGCTCGAACTCGTTGTGGCGCTCGGCGCGCATTTGCTCACCATGTTCGGGAACCGCATAGATGGGCGAGTCGATGATTAAGAAATGCCCGCCCGGGCGAAGGCAAAGCCGCAGTTCGTTCAGAGTTCGCCGATAATCCGTCGAGTAATGAATGGAAGCGTTAAAAATCGCGAGGTCGAAGCTGGACGAGCGGAAAGGCAGATGGTCGAACTCAGCTTCGACGAGCGGGAAGCAGGGGCCGTAGTGACGCGCAGCTCCCAAACCATCCATCGCGTCCGTAAAGATGTCCAGCGCTACCGGCCCGTGTTGCCGCAGGGACAGCCGATAGGACATCCAGCAATTCCCTGCGCCGAGATCCAGAACGTCGAGTGGGCGGCCTGCCTTCCGCTCGATTGGCGACAGAATCTTGCGTTCAAAATAGCGATAGCTCCTGCCGCGAATCGCCCACTGCACCGAGTTTCTTCCGCTCAAATCCCGATACGGAAGGGCCCGGTAATACGCGGACTCCCCAGAGCCTCGGCCTTCGGCGCCGCGAATCGTCCGGTAATCTTCGAGAAATCTTTGTCTCGCACTTGTCGCCCCCGGGGCCGTATTTATTGACATGATCAACTCCGGACGAAAACGAACAGACGGTGGTCGGACCATCCGCGCAATACGGGCCAGTGTGCAATGCGCCGGTCGAAAGCATCCAGCTTCTGGAGGAAGCCGTCGGACAATCCAGTAACGTACGACGGCGGAACACACAAACCGATGCCACACCAGCTCACAAGCTTGAAGCGGGGGCGGAACGCGGCTTTAAGATGATTCGTCGAAGGATGAAAGACACGAACACCCAACGACGACATGACGCTTTTGCGCCAGCGCCTTGAGGCTTTGGCCGGCTGGCGCCGCAGCGACGCCCAGGCCGTCTCCCATGCGCAGAACCGGCCAATTACGCAGATCGCCATATAGCCGCCAGGGCGAACCAGGCGGGCCAGCGGCTCGCGGAGCGACTCAATATCTTCTACGCAATTGAGAGCGCCGAAGTTGGAGAGGACAACGTCGAAACTTCCTTCCAAACGTCCGCAGTTTTCGATTGCAAGCGTTTCGGCGTCCACGCCGCGATCGCGAGCGATTCTTACCATCTCCCCAGATGCGTCAATCGCACGGACGCGAAGGCCGGCCTGCATCAGACGCAGCGCGTCCTCGCCAGTGCCACAGCCGAGGTCGAGGGCCGTTTGGCCCGGCTTAAACAGACCACCTATCTGCCGCCAGACAGCTTCGCGTTGCAGCACACCAACAGTAGAACGAGTCCAGAGCTGATCATATTGCGGCGCGAGCTGGTCAAAGGGAGCGGTCACGCTTCCACCTCATTACGGGCTGCGCCCAGCGCCTGACGCGCAGCCAGAATTTTGCCGGCGTCCGGCTCGGCGGCCATCTCAGACTTCAGAAGTTCGTCCGCGTGACGATAGAACGTTTCCGAATGCCGGCCGCGAACCCGCACTTCGCGGTCTGTTCTTGCCTCCCAAGGGCGAATGCTCACCAGGCGGGAAGCAACCTTGTCAAAGTACGGCGTTCCTTTGATGGGGTAAGAAATCGTGGTGAAGAAAACATCGGGGCGGCATTGCTTCACGTGATCCACCGTGGCTTCGATGTCGGCGATCTCTTCGCCTTCATAGCCCCACATGAGGAACATACCGGTCTGAATGCCATTTTGCTTGCAAAGCGAAACCGCATCCCTCACCTGCTCGATCTTTACACCGCGCTGCATGGCGTCGAGAATGCGTTGCGATCCGCTCTCGGATCCGATCCAGACCCGAAAGCATCCCAGGCTGGCAAGCGTTTCGGCGATGCGCGGACTCAGGCGATCGGCGCGCGTGATGCACTCGAACGGAATCTTGAGATTGCGGCGCGTCATTTCCGTCGCATATTCGAAAATCCAGCCGTGATGAATGGTGAAAACGTCGTCGGCCAGCCACAGCATGTCCGGCTGGTAGCGCTGCTCGATCCAGGCCACTTCATCGACAACGGATTTCGGCGAGCGCCGCCGGTGAGTCTTGCCATAGACGGAGTGGCTGCACCAGTTGCAATGGTAAGGACAGCCGCGCGCGGTGATCAGGGAGACGGAGCCGGCGCCATGGTGTTCCCGCCAGACCTTCAGGTAACGGGGAATGTCCGCGCGTTCGCGGTCGGGCCACGGCTGGGCGTCGAGGTTGAGAATGAGCTGGGTGGCAGCGGTACGGAACGCCGATCCGTCGGGCGCGCGAAAGATGATGCCGGGAATCGATGGCCATTCCGCAGGGTCCATGCGAGAGGCCAACAAACGTTCGAGAGCGTATTCGCCTTCTCCCGCCACGATGAGGTCGGCGCCGCAAGCCAAGTATTCGTTGGCATAATTCGCCGGCTCCGGACCACCGAGGATGACCTTCCATCCGGATGCGCGCGCCCGCGAGGCGATCTCCAGCACGTTGCGGCGGGTCATCAGGTTGCCGTAGATTCCGATCGCGGCCGGCGGACCAGCATCCAAGATGCCGAATAGCTCGTCGCGCGAGCCGAACGTCGAGTCGTAGATATCGACCTCGAATCCCTTGCCGCGCAGGTGGGAAGACAGATAGAGAATGCCCAGCGGCGCATAGGGCTTCATGATCTGGCGTTCCTTGGGATCCTCGCGCAGAAAATAGCCATGAGTGAGCAGCAGCCTCATGACACAAGCACCGCCGCTCGGGAACGCTCCAGTTTCCGCACGCGGTCCCAAGCGTCGGGATCGCTGAAGCTTCCACGCACCTCGGCGTGCAGCGCATCGGCAAGCGCCCGGTAGAATTCGCTCGAATATTCACCGCGGAACAGCATGCTCAAATCCGCGCTGTCGGACCAATTCGACTTCCGGCCAAGTTGCTCACTGACCTGAGCAAAAAAGCGAGTGCCTGGAAGCGGGTAGGAGACCGACACCCCGATGTCATCGGGCTGGGTTTCGCGGACCATGCGGATGGTCTCTTCAATTTCGTTCCACCTTTCGCCGGGATAGCCGAACTGAAGAAAAAACCCGGCGCGGATGCCGTGGCTGCGCAGATTCTCGCGGGCCCGGTAGATATCTCTCACGGTGGTGCCCTTGTCCATTGCGTCCAGAATCCGCTGCGATCCGGACTCCGCGCCCATCCATACTTCCGCGCATCCGGAGCGGCGCAGGGCGCCCACGGTATCGCGCGTCATCAAATCGCATCGGGACTGCATTTTGAACGGCACTTGCGCATCCAGGCTTTCCACCGCATTCGCGAAGGCTAAGGTCCATTTGGGCGAGAGAGCAAAAATATCGTCGGCGAACCAGAGTTGATCCGGCTGAAATTGTGCCTTCAAATGAAGCATCTCGGATGCGACGGACAAAGCCGGCCGGACACGGTAGCTATTGCCGTGGATCGGCTTTGCGCACCAGTTGCATCGATACGGGCACCCGCGGCTGGAGACCATGTTCAAAGAGAAATAGCCGTGCGCTGCCTGCCATGCCTGGCGGTATTGCTGCATGTCGATGAGGTCCCAGGCTGGCGAAGGGAGCGCTAAATCGGCCCGAAGCTCGCGTGGCGCGGTACGCTGAACCGAGCCTTCGCCCCGATCGGCATCCCGATAAGCCAGCCCGCGAATGGAAGCTCGCGGCCGCCCTTCCGCCAGTTCAATGAGGGTAGTCTCCACCTCTCCGATCAAAACGGAATCGAAGCCCGCATCGAGATATTCCAGGACATGATCCGATGCGTCCGAACCGTGGGCGGCGATGGGGACGGCTCTCGCGCCTGCCGCGGCAGCCATAGAGAATGCAAGATCCCGATTGCGTCCCAGACACATCTTGGACAGGTAGTTAAAATCGTCTTCACAAACCATCGCCAGGCGGGGCCGGTGCGTATCGAGCGCCGCGGCAAAACCCTCCTCGGGAGGATTCAACGTGGAATCAAACAACGCTACGCTGATGCCACGCTCCCGCAAAGCGGCCGCGGCCAGCAGGGTCTGTAGCGGCGGATATGGCTGCATCTTCTTCATCTGTTTGCGATCGAAGAAGAGGTGATTGCTGTGAGTGAACAGTACGTCTGCCATCGGGGTATTACCTTGCTTTGGCGAGCTCATGGCTCAGAGATTGTCCGGTGAGCAGAGAGCGCCTTACCACCAGCCACCGGTTCGCCATAGCAAGCCAAAGTTCCAGGGGCCAGTCGAACGAGTAATTACGAATGCGCCAATGCAGCGGCCTTCTGGAGGCTTGTAGAATCGATTGCACCGCTCCCGATCTCGACCGGCGGCGCGTCTTGTTGATCTGATTATCCAGTAGAAAATACGAAATTCCGCGTTGCAAGCGGGCGAAGGATTTGTCCTGCAGCCAGGGCAATTTGTTGGTCCCGAGATCGATGTCGGCCCATTCCAAGAGCGACTGCGGCTCCGCGAGACCCGTGGCCCGAAGCTGCGGCCAGATGGGAACGCCGGGATAGGGCGTGAATACGTTCGGCGAGAAGCTGACATTATCGAAGCGTTCCGCGATCTCACCCATCACCTTCAGCGTTTCGCGGCGATGGCGATCCTCCTCTCCCGGATATCCGAAGATCAGGTTGTAAGTCACCCGAATTCCGGCCCGCTTACACTTGCGGGCTGCTTCAAACATGTCCTGGATGTGCTGATGCGCTTTGTTCATGTGACGCAGGACCTCTGGCGAAGCGGACTCGGTGCCGAACCCGATATGGTTCACGCCGCTCGCGGCCAGCGTTTGCACATCTTCATCCGCCATGCGGCAAAGTAGATCCGTGGATGCCTGGAAACTCCAATGGAAGCGAACTCCCGAATTGAGAATGCCTTTAGCGATGGCGAGAGCGCGGCGCACATCCACAAGAAAGTTGGAATCGAGCAGCGCGACTTCCGTCAAACGATGTTCGCGCACCAGGGTTACTAACTCCTCGACAACCTGACCCGTGTCGTAGGGATTGAACCGGCGATTGTAGAAAACCATATCCGTGCAGTAATTGCAGGCGTAGGGACAACCGGTGCTCGTGGCATAAGGCAACTTACGCTCGCCGCTAACGCGTTCGTACGCGTCGAAATCGATCAAGTCGTAGGCGGGCGCGGGCAAGGAAGATAAGGGAGCGGCGGCCCGGTCGGGATTCTGAATAATGCGGCCGTCGCGCTTGAACCAGCATCCCTGAACAAGATCCATTGTGTTGCCCGATTCGAGTCTTTGCAGAATTTCGACCAGCGTCTTTTCTCCCTGGTGACGGACGACGACATCGACGAAATCTTCACTCAGCGTCTGGCCGCTAACCAGGCTGGGATGCCAGCCTCCAAAGATGATTGGGAGTTTGGGGCGTAGTCTGCGCACCAGCTGGCTCGTTTCCCTGGCTTCGCGGATCATCGGCCCGGTAAGCAGGGAAACGCCGAAGCAGAGGGCGCCATCTATTTCTCGCGCCACCGTCTCGGGAAAGTTCTGATCCAGCGCTCCGTCGATGATGCACGGGTTGTAACCGGCTTCTCGAAGCGATCCCGCTAGACTAAGCAAGCTGAGCGGCGGCCCCAGCACTTTGCCCGAGTAAGGCGGCAGGAAGAGCACGACCTTGCGAGAGCTTGTGGCGCACGCACTCGTGCGTGCCGTGTCGAGTCTCATCTCGACACCTCCTTGCGCGGATCAAAAAGCGTCGGCACGAGTTCCGACGCGGCTCGCATGAGTGCGTGCGCCACATAACTCAGCACGTGACAACCTCCGCCTCGAGCATCTGCGCATCCACCTTCGGCTTGGGCGGCGCGAACCATCTGTTCGCCGCATTCTTTACCGCCAGTTCAAAGGGAAACGCATAAAAATCATGGTCCAGACGCCAGCGTGCGGGTAAGCTGATCAGCCGGTGCACCAACCGATTCACCCGGTTCTTGCGCAGAATGCCAATGGGCTTGCGATTAAAGGCCACGCGCATATACTCGCGCATGGTCTGTACTTCCTCGTGTTTCTTGCCCTTGAGCCAAGGCAGTACCGTGTAGCGCGGAAAGAAATCCACCCAGCCCTCCAGCGTTTGCGGCACCTCGATGCCCAGCTCAAACGCGCGTTGCATGATTGGCGCGCCGGGATACGGCGTGAAGATATTGGTCCAGAACTCAGCGCCTGGGTATTGACGGCAGACCTTCATCACTAAATCGATCGATTCACGGCGCTCCGCCCGGCCTTCACCGGGAAATCCGAAGATGATGTTGAAAGAAGGACGAATGCCTGCCTGCGTTAACTTGTCTGCCGCGGTGTAAATGGTTTCCAGCTTCTGAAAATCCTTGTTCATCAGATGCAGGACCTTAGGTGAGCCGCTATCGGCGCCTTGGGCAACTTGTGAAAGACCGGCGCGCCGCAGCAGCTTCAGTTCCTCGACGGTGAAACGGTTGACAAGGTTGGTCGAGCCCTGGATGCTCCAGTCGAATTGCACCCCACGGCGAAGCAGGCCCTCTGCAATGCCAATCGCACGTTCGCGATCCACCAGGAAATTGTCATCCACAACCCAGAGCAGTTGCAGGTTGTAACGAGAAACCAAGTCAGCGGTTTCTTCCACTACCTGATCGGGGTCAAGCGCATTCCACTTACGCCCATAAACGCTGTTGTTGGTGCAATAAGCGCAATCGTAGGGACAAGCGAGGCTGGACGTGTACATCGCCCAGCGGCGTCCACACACCCGCTCATAGGCGTCGAAATCGGCTAAATGATAGGCTTTGGGCGGGAGTTCGCGAATCGGCTTCAGCGCGCGCGGCGCATTAAATACAATCCGGCCGTCTTCTTTATATCCGACTCCTGCAATGCCTTCCATGGACTCGCCCGCTTCAATTCGCTGGACGACTTCGAGGAAGGCTTCCTCGCCTTGCCCTTTGACTACGACATCGATATATTCGGCCGCGAGCGTCTGATGCGGCAATAGCGATGGATGCCAGCCTCCCAGTACGACTGGTTTGTCAGGATAGAGCCGCTTGGCAGTACGAGCTATTTGTACGGTTTCCTTGATCATCGGCCCGGTCACAAGAGAGACCGCCAGGCAAAGCGCGTCTTGGAGTTCCTCTAACACTCGCTTCTGGAAATTGGGCGTAATGGTGGAATCGATGATCTTGACTTGATAGCCTGTACGTAGCAGCGGGGTGGAGACCGCCAGTATACCCAGCGGCGCGGTCGCCTCTTGACTGGAGAAAGCTGGGAAGAAAAAGACGACTTTCTTAGCGCGCATAGAACTCAATCACAACTACCCTCAGTATGAAGTTGAGGAAGTCTGCGATTGAGCTCAGCCTGTAAAATCTATGTAAAAAGCAGCCTCGGTTTCAACGCTGAGCGCCTCTAGGAAGCGTTTGCCTCGCCAAATTCGACTGCGCCCTCGGCCGCTTGCCCTTCACCCGCTCCAGGACATCTTTCATGCTGAACTGGCTGGCGGACTTCAGGTCCTTCAGTTCTTTCCAGTCGAGCGGGCAGGCTACCGGTGCGCCCGGGCGCGCGCGAACGGAGAAGTCGGCGATGGCGGTCGCTGTATAGTCGTTGCGAAAATAATCAATGAAGATCTTGGCCGTCCGTTTGGCCTTGCTCATGGTTGCGATGTAGGCTTCCGGCGTCGCGCTGACCATTTCGTCCGCCACGCCAGCCGCAAACGATTTCACAGCCGGCCACTTGTCTTTGCCGGCCAGCGGAACGGTGACATGCAATCCTTTACCGCCGGTACATTTGAGAACGGATTCGAGTCCCTTGCGTTTCAAGCGCTGCCGCAGGTCCTTCGCGGCTAGCTTGACTGCCTCGAACGGCACGTCGGGCGCGGGATCGAGATCGAAGATCATTCGATCCGGATAATCAATCGCATTGATCGGCGCGCCCCAGGGATGCAGTTCAACGGAGTTCATCTGGATCACTTCCAGCAGGCCTTTTTCGTCCTCAATATAGAGGTATTCAAATTTCTTTCCGTTGTTCCGGAATGCGAACGGCCGGACGTCGGCGCCCAGCCCCCTGCCGGGATTGCGTTGAAAGAAACACTCGCCATCGAAGCCGTCGGGGCAGCGAAGCAGGCTTAGCGGGCGCCGGACGATTTGAGGCAGCAGGAGAGGCGCAATGCCTGCGTAATATTCGGCCAGCTCGCCCTTGGTGATGTGGCCGGCCTCAGAAATAACGCGTTCGGGATGCGTAATGGCGATGCCGCCCACAACCAAGCTGCCGGGCTTCGCTTTTCGCGTCCCGGAACCGATAGGACTCATGGACATGAGACGCAGGATAACTTGAATTTTATCGCGAAATAGGCGCCCGCTAACCGGCGTCCTACAATCCAGGAGACTCTCTGCCCGAGACAAACGCCAAAACCACCTCCATTGGGGATTGGTGTCCCGACTGCAATCCCTGGCTGATTGCCCTCGCGGTCATTCTGCCCACCTTCATGGAAGTACTGGATACGGCCATTGCGTCCGTAATCCTGCCGCATATCGCCGGCAGCGTGTCCGCTAGCACCGACGAAGCCACTTGGGTGCTGACCAGCTATCTGGTCGCCAACGCCGTCGTTTTGCCCGCGAGCAGTTGGTTCGCGCTGAAATTCGGGCGCAGAAACTTCCTGCTGTTTTGCATCGCCCTCTTTACCGCCGCTTCGTTCGCTTGCGGGGCCGCGACCAGCCTGGGAATGATTCTGCTTGCCCGTACGATACAGGGCGCGGGAGGCGGAGCGCTGCAACCGTTGTCGCAATCGATTTTGCTCGAGAGCTTTCCTCCCGCCAAACGCGGCTCAGCGATGGCGTTGTTCGCGCTCGGCGTAGTGGTGGCGCCGGTGGTGGGACCCACCTTGGGAGGCTGGCTGACGGACCAGTACACATGGCGCTGGGCGTTCTACATCAACATACCGATCGGCGTGGTGGCTACGCTGCTGATCCTGCGCTTCGTGAAGGACCCGCCCTACATCAAGTCCGCGAAGCCGGGCAAAATCGACGGTATTGGGCTGGGTCTGCTGGCTATCTGGATCGGCACCTTGCAAATCATTCTCGACAAGGGACAGGAGGACGATTGGTTTGGCGCAACCTGGATTCGATTTGCGGCGGTGATTCTGGTAATCGGCTTTATAGCATTCCTGGTCCGCGAATTGGTGACCAAGAATCCGATCGTGAACCTCAGAGTCTTGAAGGACCGTAATTTCGCGATCGGTTGCATTCTAATTGCGGCCTTCGGGGCCGTCCTTTATGGCACGGTGACCCTGCTGCCGTTGTTCTATCAGACGCTGATGAACTACACCGCCGGCGCCGCCGGCCTGGCGGTGAGCCCGCGCGGAATCGGCGCCATTCTGATCATGCCCGTCATTGCCGTACTTACCAGCAAACTGGATAATCGCTACCTAATTGCGGCTGGGTTCGGAATTTTCGCCTGGTGCGCGTGGTGGATATCCGACTTCACTCTGCAGGTCTCGCAATGGTCTCTGTTCTGGCCCATTACGCTGAGCGGCGTGGGCACCGGCTTGATGTTCGTGCCGGTATCGACCACCGCGGTAGGCACCTTAAGTAACGAGCAGATGGGCAACGCCAGCGGGCTCTTTAATCTCCTGCGAAACATCGGCGGCAGCGTCGGGATTTCGGTGGTGGATACTTTGATCGCGCGGCGCCAGCAGGTGCATCGCACCGAGTTAGCTCGCGATTTCTCGCGGAGCCCCATTCTGCAACACACGCTACTACGGCTTCAGACCTACATGTCGCTGCACACCGGTCCGAAGCTCGCGAAGCTGCGCGCCTATTCGCTGTTGCAGAACGGCCTGGATCAGCAATCCATCATCTATTCTTATGTAGACGATTTTCGATATATGGTGCTGGTCTGCGTGCTGTGCCTGCCCATCGTGTTTCTGTTGCGGCCCGTCAAGGCCAAAAAGGGCGCCGCGCCAGCCGGCCATTGAGCTGCGGTTTAGTTGTTTGAATTCAGCCAGACCTTAGGTTCCACCGACATCCCGATTCTCAAACGATGTTGCGAATCTTCGCCAGGCTTCAGACGAATCCGCACAGGCAAACGCTGCACCACCTTGACGTAATTGCCCGTCGCGTTTTCAGGTGGAAGCAAGCTGGTGCTGGCTCCGGTTGCGCCCGGCATGCTTTCAATGTAGCCGTGAAACACCTGGCCGAACGCATCTACTTTCACGTCCACCGATTGGCCGGGATGCATTCGCCGGAGCTGGGTCTCCTTGAAGTTCGCCGTTATCCAAATATCGTCGATCTGGCTAATCGATAGCATTTCTTCACCTGGCTGCAGTCGTTGGCCAACTTCCACGGTCTTATTCACGACAACGCCACTCACCGGCGCTGCTATTTTGGCGTAGGAAAGATTCAGCTGGGCTTGCTCGAGCATTGCCTTGGCCGAGACAATACCGGCCTCGCGTGTCGCTACCGTGGCTTGCCGGACTGCCGTTTGACGCGGCGCATTTTGCTGGGCTTCTTGAAGACGAGTTCTGGCTTGCAATAATTGCGCACGGCGTTCGTCCAGGGTTCGCACAGCCACCTGCACGGCGGCTTTGGCCGCATCCACGCTGGCTGCTCCGCTTTCGGCTGTGGCAACAACGCCGTCGAACTGCTGCCGCGAGATCTCTTCTTTATCCGCCAGCGGCTGGAAGCGGATAACGTCTCTCTGCACTTTGTTGTTCTGCGCTTCGGCGCTTCGCAAATCTGCCAGCTTGGCTTCGTATTCCTGGTGTGCGGCCGACACCATTTTCTCCGCGACCACCACGTCGGCATCTCCCGTCGAGATGGTGGTTTCATTGGTGGTCTGGACAATTGGAACGCTGGGATTTTCGGCGCGCAACTGCGCGACAGCCTGCGCATAGGCGCCAGTAGCTTGTTGGGATGCCACCTTGTAGTCCCTTGGATCGAGATCCACGACAACCTGGCCGGCTTTCACAAACTGGTCATTTTCGGCATACACGCCGACCACTGTTCCCGCGATCCGCGGACTGATCGTGTTGAGGTGGCCGTCTATCTGCGCGTCATCGGTAGATTCGTAGGAGGACAGGTAGGCCATTAGCAGAGCGCCGGCCACGACCAACACAAGCAGCGCGAATGCACCTAATAGTACACGGCCAGGATGTTGCGTAACATAGCGCCGGGTTCGCTGAAGGAGAGATTCTTTGGGCGGCTCCGGTTTTTTTTCTTCTTCTTTCTTTGGGTCTTCTTTCTTTTCGTCCTTCTGCTCAGCGGCGCCGGAGCCGCCGTTTTCAGACGGCTTCTTCGCTCCGGCGCCGGAATCCCGGAGGGTTTTCTGCTCCTCTTGCAGGTGCTTTTGCTGCCCCTGCAAGCAGTCAACCCTCCGGCTTAGATCTTCAACGGTTGTTTGTTCGGCCAATGCGATCCTTCTGCGCAATCACCATTAGCTATGCGGATACTGAGCCAGCACCGAAGTCAGCGCCTCGGCGACGGCCGGCGGGGGCACTTCGCCCATAATTACGCCTCGGTTGCTCACGTCCGTACCATACAGCCTGCGATCTTCGCCGCCGTCTTTGCTCACGATGGTACCATCCAGGGAAACGCCCGCGAATGCTCCGTGCGCGCGCGACCAGGACAAAATCTCGGCGTGCAGGGACGCGTCGGTATCGGCCGCACTGGTTCTTCCCACCGGACCAGCGGCCGCCGAGGCATCCGCGCCGACAGTAAACTTATCCTTGGCCAGATTTTCCATGCCCTTCTTATCCATGACCAGCAAGATTATGTCGGTGGACTCCACTCCGATTTGTGGACCGAAGCTGCCGCCGCTGAATTTGACTGCGGCCGGGCCAGACCATCCGCCCGCGTGACGGCAAACCGCGTAGCCTTTTCCATAATCCGCTCCAAACACGAATGCGGCTTTCTTCAGACCAGGCACAACTACCACGCACTGCGCTTTCTCGATAAGATCGCGCGGTATGCCCCGGTCGGGCGCGCCCAAAGTTTCGTGCAACACGGCGGCGGCCGATCGCAGCCTGTGATCGGGCGTTTCCTCCTGTGCGCACAGGCTAGGTGCAATAATCGCGGCGCCCGCGATGATCCAAGTGAATGTTTTTAGCATGCTGTTACCTCACCTCGTCTGTTAGATGCGGCCCATTGAGTAATGTGTCGGCCATTAAGTAATGTGTCGGGCGGCGCTTGGATGGTGAAATAATGGTACTAAGTGACTTTGGAAACGCAACCGACGACTCAAGCGCTCGCGGGCTTCGATCCGCTGGTGGCCGAATGGTTTACTGCGCATTTTGCCGGCCCCACCGAGCCCCAAATCCTGGGATGGCCCGAGATTCGCGCCGGCCGCGACGTGCTGATTTCCGCGCCCACCGGATCCGGCAAAACGCTGGCCGCGTTCCTCATTTGCCTGGATCGGCTGGTGCGAGCGGCTCGCGCTGGCACGCTGGGGAATGAAACCGAGGTGGTCTATGTTTCGCCCCTGAAGGCGCTCAGCAACGACGTTCACAAGAATCTCGATGTTCCTCTGGCGGAGATCTCGGCGTTGGCTGCTGAACGCGGCATCCCGTTTACCCCGATTCGCACCGCGGTTCGCACTGGCGACACGCCCGCCTCCGAGCGCCAGAAGATGGGCAAGCAGCGGCCGCACATTCTCGTTACCACGCCTGAGTCGCTCTACATTCTCCTTACCGCCGCCAAATCGCGCGAGATGCTAAAGACCGTCCGCACCGTGATCGTGGACGAGATTCACGCCGTCGCCGACGACAAGCGCGGCTCACACCTGGCCTTGTCGCTGGCCCGTTTGGACGCCCTAGCCGAGAACAAGCCGCAGCGCATTGGGCTCTCGGCGACTGTCAAACCGATCGAGCAGGTGGCCGAGTTCTTGTCGCCCAACGCGCACATCGTCAATGTCGGCCATCGCCGGGCTATGGAATTGGCAGTGGAAGTTCCACGCGACGAGCTGGGTCCGGTGGCGAGCAACGAGATGTGGGCGGAGATTTACGATCGCGTGGCCGAGCTGATCCTCACGCATCGCACGACACTCGTGTTCGTGAACACGCGCCGGCTGTCGGAACGCGTCACGCATGCTTTGAAGGAGCGCCTGGGCGACAATATCGTGCTGCCGCATCATGGCAGCCTCGCGCGCGCTTTGCGCCTGAATGCCGAAGCCCGGCTCAAGAGCGGCGAGTTGCGAGCGGTTGTGGCGACCGCCTCGCTGGAGCTCGGCATCGACATCGGATCCGTGGATTTGGTATGCCAGATCGGATCGCCGCGCTCGATTGCCGTGGCTCTCCAGCGCGTGGGCCGTTCCGGGCACTGGGTAGGCGCCATGCCCAAGGGCCGCTTCTTCGCGACAACTCGGGATGAGCTGATCGAGTGCGGGGCACTGGTGCGCGCGATTGGCTCGGGACAATTGGATCGCCTGGAAATACCGAAGGCGCCCCTCGATATCCTGGCGCAGCAAATCGTCGCCGAGTGCGCCGCGCGCGATTGGCAGGAAGAAGAGCTGTACGCGCTGATTCGCGGTACGTACCCCTATCGCGATCTCGATCGCCTTCATTTCGAAGCCATCCTTGCGATGCTTTCCGATGGCATCGCCACCCAGCGCGGCCGGAGCGGCGCGTATCTCCACCGCGACCAGGTGAACCACCGTGTACGAGGCCGCAGGGGAGCCCGGCTGGCCGCCATCACCTCCGGCGGCGCGATCCCGGATAGTGCGAATTACTCCGTGGTTGCCGAGCCGGACGGCAAAATCGTCGGAACGGTGGACGAAGACTTCGCAGTTGAGAGCTTGTCGGGCGATGTCTTTCTGCTGGGCACCAGCTCTTGGAAGATCAAGCGGGTCGAGCCGGGCCGCGTGCGCGTGGAAGATGCCCGCGGCGCACCGCCGACGGTACCGTTCTGGAATGGCGAGGCGCCCGGGCGAACGATCGAGCTTTCCGAAGCGGTTGGAAATGTCCGGGAAGAAATCGCTGGCCTGGGCGATCGCGCCGCGGAATTTTTAGCGGACGAGTGCGGCCTGGATGAAGGCGCCGCCAAGCAAGCCATCGCGTATGTGCAGGCGGGCGTGGCCTCTCTGAACGCGCTGCCCACCCAGAAGACCGTGGTCGCCGAGCGCTTCTTCGATGAAGGCGGCGGGATGCAGCTGGTGATCCACGCGCCGTTCGGATCGCGCATCAACAGAGCCTGGGGACTCGCGTTGCGCAAGCGCTTCTGCCGCTCATTTAATTTCGAGCTGCAAGCCGCGGCCACCGATAACGGCATCAATATCTCGCTCACCGAGCAGCACGCCTTTCCGCTCGAACTGGTGTTCGAATTCCTGAAGACCCAGAGCGTGGAAGAGGTCCTCACGCAGGCCATGCTGGACGCGCCGATGTTCACCGCCCGTTGGCGCTGGAATGCTTCGCGCGCGCTGGCGCTGCCGCGATTCCTGGGCGGGCGCAAAGTCCCGCCTCCCATCCAACGCATGCGCGCCGAGGATTTACTGGCAGCCGTGTTTCCCGATCAAGTTGCCTGCGCCGAAAACCTGACTGGAGAGATTCGTATTCCCGATCATCCTCTGGTTGAGGAAACCATCGACAACTGCCTGCACGAGGCCATGGATTTGGATGGTCTGAAGTGGCTTCTGGAGGGCATGGAATCGGGCGCCATCCGCAAAGTAGCGATCGATAATGCCGAGCCATCGCCGTTCTCGCACGAGATTCTCAACGCCAATCCTTACGCCTACCTCGACGATGCGCCATTGGAAGAACGGCGCGCGCGAGCCGTCCAGCTACGCCGAACGTTACGGACTGACCTTTCAGGCGGGGCGGGCATTTTGGATCCCGCCGCCATTGCAACAGTAGCGGCGGAATCATGGCCGGATGTTCGGGATGCGGATGAATTGCACGATGCGCTGCTCAGTTTGATCACCCTGCCGCCGAGCGGGGTATGGGGTGACGCCTGGCAGGAGTTTTTCGCTCAGCTGATGGCCACCGGCCGAGCCAGCATGATGGAGCGGAACGGCAAAAGTTTCTGGGTAGCCACCGAGCGCATGCACGCGATGAACGATGTGCTGGCGGCGGTGCGTGGGTGGATGGAATCGCTGGGTCCGGTGACCGCTGCGTCGTTGGCCGCAACGCTTGCGTTTCCTCTGGACGATCTCGAGGCCGCGCTGCTGAAGCTGGAATCCGAAGGCCAGGTGATGCGCGGACGCTTTAACCCCGAACTGACGGAGGGTCAAACCGAGTGGTGCAATCGGCGAATTCTGGCTCGCATTCATCGCCTCACTCTCGGCCAGTTGCGGAAAGAAATCGAGCCGGTCACCGCGGCGCAGTTTCAAAGCTTCCTTTATCAATGGCAGCATTTGATGCCCGGGAGCCGGCTGCATGGGGCGGACGGGACGCTGCAAATCATCAAGCAACTGCAAGGCTACGAGATCTCGGCCGCGGCTTGGGAATCGGAAGTGTTGTCGCGGCGCGTGGCTCGCTACGATCCGGAGTTTCTGGATCGGCTGTGCTTGTCCGGCGAAGTCATGTGGGCGCGCCTGTCTCCGCATCCGGCCTTTGAAGCCCTTGAACCGCGCCGCGTGCGTCCTACGCGCACCGCCCCGATAGCGATCTTTCTGCGTGAAGATGCGGATTGGCTGGCCGGCGCGCACCAGGAGTCCAAAGCTCCTACCCTCTCACACGCCTCGCACGAGGTATTGGCGCAAATCGAACAGCGCGGCGCGTCGTTCTTCACCGATCTGGTGCGGGCCACGGGACGGTTACCGAGCGAAGTAGAAGACGGGCTATGGGAGCTGGTCGCAGCTGGATTGGTGACGGCCGACGGCTTCGAAAATCTGCGCTCGCTGGTCGATCCCAAACGCCGCCGCGGGGAAGGGCGGGGAAGGCTCGCTCGGCCCAGGCATGCCGCTGGCCGTTGGGCGCTAGTACGGCATTCATCCAGCATTGTGACGAACGACGCGCGTGCTGTAGCCTTCGCCGATCAGTTGCTGGCGCGTTGGGGCGTCTTGTTCCGCGATCTTCTGGCACGCGAAAGTCTGGCCCCGCCTTGGCGCGATCTCCTGCCGGTGCTGCGGCGCAAAGAGGCCCAAGGGGAAATCCGAGGCGGCCGGTTTGTTTCAGGTTTTAGCGGTGAGCAGTTCGCGCGCCCCGAGGCATTGGACCTGCTGCGGGCCATCCGCCGCACCGGTACCGACAACGTCAAGCTTCCCGAGATCGCCAATTCCGATCCGCTGAATCTGGCCGGAATCATTCTGCCGGGCCCGCGGGTGAGTACTCTGACGCGCAGCGTGCTCGGACCGCCGGTCCCTCGGAGTGTAGCCGCAGCCCCGTTCTGACGATGAATTCCGCAGGGGAAGAGCGCCGTGAGACTGGTCCGATCCGACTCGCCGGAGGTGGTCATGGCACTCGCATCCCGCGACTGCGTTGTGGCTGACAGCCCGTGGACCGACGTTTTCGGCGCCCTCCGCGGCAATTTTCTCATTGGGATGCTCTTCCTAGCGCTCTGGACCCTCGAATGGCACTACACGATCAGGCTGGTAGGAGCGCTCCTGGTTGCCTGGAACGGAATGCGACTGGCGCGTGCGACACTCAGCCGGCGGCATTGGATGGTGGCCGCCTCCGCGGAGCGATTCTATGTTCGCCTCTTTAGGCCGATCGGTCCAGGGTGGCGCAAGAACATTGAAGCAGATGTGATGGCGCTGGATATGGCGGAACTGGCCGCGATTCAGATCCGGACAACCGACGTTTTTGTGCACGGACCAAAGCCCAAAATTTACCAGTGGCTGGTGCTTGAGCCCGTGCATGGAGTACGGCCATCGATTGCCGATTGGTTCGAGCACCAGGGTCCGTTTCCGCCTGAAGTACGGCCATCGGCGGCCGATCAGTTCGAGGACCTTGGCCCGGGCTCGCCTGGCGTTTGCCCGGTCCCTGCGGCCAACCGATTTTACCGCCAATGGTTCACCAGGTGCGAAGGCGGAACCGTGGCTGTTCCATGGCATCGGTACCGTCCAGGTTTGGAGAAGTTCTTGAGACAAATCGCCCTCTGGCTTCCGAACTTGACGATCAGGCCCGAAGCGCATACGGAGCTGGATCTGATTAGCTTCGTTAGCAAGCGGGAGCCGGAACGGCGAAGGCTACTGGCGCAGGCAAAGCGAATGGGATTCAGCAACGACTGCGTGCATGCGCTCTATTCATACACAGGCCCGACTTTGTACTCTCACAGGTCCCTAAAGGACGCGAATGAGTACATGTCCACCGTTGATGTGGGCGCCAATGAGGGGGCGGAACCCTGAGCACCGGCTGCCAGCCAATCGGTGACACAATGACAGCATGATCCGGTAGAGCTAGAATACCCGGACCAGGGGTCCGGCGCGGACGAGGGCGTCCGCCCCACCGCTAGGTCTGGACGTCACATCAGCGTTAGCGGATCCACGTCAATAACCAACGCCGTCGCCGGCCACTTCTGCTCCCGCGCGAAGCTTTGCAAATCGCGCAGGGTCTGGTTCAGCCGCTTGCGATCGGCTGCTTTCAGCAAAAGCTGATAGCGAAACTCGCTCTTCAATTTCGGCACCGGCGCTTCGGCTGGCCCCAGCACTTTCACTCCCTCCGGCGCCGGATCGAGCATCCGCCCCAGCTCCGCGCTCATCGCCAGCGCATCCTCCTGTTTCGGGCTCCGCAGCAGCACATTCGCCAGCGCCGCGAACGGCGGGTAGCGCATCAGCTTCCGGAATTGAATTTCCTTCTGATAAAAGCCGTCGTAGTTTTGCTCCGAGGCCAGCCTTACCGCATAATGCTCGGGATTAATGGTCTGGATGAGCACGATTCCTGGTAAGTCGCCGCGCCCGGCGCGCCCCGCGGCCTGCGTCAAAAGCTGGAACGTCCGCTCGGCCGCGCGAAAGTCCGGCAGCCCGAGCCCCACATCCGCCGACACGATGCCGACCAGCGTGACGTTGGGAATATCGTGTCCTTTAGCGATCATCTGCGTGCCCACCAAAATATCGAAAGCGCCGTCGCGAAATCCATGCAGGATGCTTTCAAAGTGTCGCTTGCCGCTGACGGTGTCGCGGTCCATGCGGGCGATCCGCGCTCGCGAAAAATCGCGATGCAGCTCCTCTTCCACTTTTTCCGAACCGGTGCCGATGAAATTCAGATATTCGCTGCCGCACTTCGGACAGACCGACGGAATCTTCTCGGCGTAGTTGCAGTAGTGGCATAGCATGCGGCGATCGCGCCGGTGGTAGGTCAGCGTGACCGCACAATTAATGCACTCCAGGCGTTCCCCGCAAGCGCGGCACGCCACAAAGCTAGAGAATCCGCGGCGGTTGAGCAGCAACATGGTTTGTTCGTGATGTTCCAGGCGCTCGGCGATGGTCTCCACCAGGCGCCGCGAAAACGTAGCGAGTTTGCGAGTCTCCAGAAACTCCTGCCGCATGTCGATCACTTCAACGTCCGGCATGGGCCTTCGTTCAATGCGCTCCGGCAGCTTGATTAGCGTATACTTACCGCGTTCCGCGTTGTAGCGGCTTTCCAGACTGGGGGTGGCCGAGCCGAGCACCACCACGGCTCCCGCTTCCCGAGCCCGCACGATTGCCACATCGCGCCCGTTATAGCGCGGCGTCTCCTGTTGCTTGTAGCTCTGGTCGTGCTCCTCGTCAATCACCACCAGGCCCAGTTTCTGCACCGGCGCGAATACTCCCGAGCGCGTGCCCACTACCACAGTGGCGAGGCCGGAGCGAATCCGACGCCATTGCTCGGCGCGCTCGGCGTCGTGAAAAGCCGAATGCAAGATGGCAACGCGGTCTCCGAAACGATGCAGAAACTGGCCGGCCACGGCAGGCGTCAATGCGATCTCAGGCACCAGCAGCAATGCGCTGCGGCCCAACGCCACCGTGGCGTCGATCGACTTGAGATACACCTCGGTTTTCCCGGATCCCGTGACGCCCTCCAGCAGAAAGGTTTGAAACCGCGCGCCGAGCAGCGCTGCTTCGATCTGTTGGTACGCCTCCAGTTGATGAGGGTTGAGCGTCCGCGGCGGCGCTTCGGAGCTCAGGACTCCCGAGGGCGCTTCCGGCTCCAGCGTGATCAGGTTCCGGCGGGCAAGGGAACGCGCGGCCTGGCTGGCGCCCTTCACCGAAGCCTCCAACTGTTCCAGATTATGCGTGCCCGGATGCAATTCGAGAAAAGCATGCAGCTCGCGCTCGCGCTTGGTGAGTTTAACCCCGTCTGGCGCAGTTCCCAAAAATGCCGCGCGCAGCCGCGTGGCCGACGCCCGCAGCGGGTCGCGTTGGGCTTCCAGATTCTCCATCGCGACGAAGCCTTTCTTTTCGAGCGATTGAAGCGCTGATAGCGCTCTCGGCAGCTTCTTTTGCAGGTACGACGCTGACAGCGGCCGGGCTTCAAGCAGGCGCAGGATCGCGAGCGACGGATCTTCTTCATCCGCGCCCAGCAGCAGTTGCCGCGCCGTGTCGCGCCCGGCATCAGTTAGCGAATAGAGCTTGGTTTTGCGAACCTCGCCGCTGAGAGGCGTCATGCTGCGCAAAACTTCACCCAGCGGAGCGCAGTAGTACTGCGCGATCCAGTGGCCCAGCGAGAGCAGCTCGGCATCCAGTACAGGCTCCTCGTCGACCAGCCGCAGGGCCTCCTTCACCGGCCCTTCAGGCGCGTCCGGCCGCAGCGATAGTATCATCCCCGTGAGTTTCCGCGGTCCGAATGGAACCAAAACTCGGCAGCCCGGCAGCGCGCGATGTTGCATGGTTTCAGGCAGCCGGTAGGTGAACGCGTGATCCAGCGGCACCGGAAGGCTGACATCGCAATACATCATCATGAAGGTCTGTACATGAAGCCGAATTGTAGCGCACGGGCTCTATTACTCTTGGTACCCCCTTTACAAGTAGCAACAAATCTTGCAGAATTGTTCTTACTTGGTTGTGCTCGTCCCGCTTCCCAGGGGGACTCTGTAACGGGTTAGGTCCTTTCAGCGTCATTTAGGCAGTCGAAAGTTATGCGACCTGGTTGTCGATAAGGAGCTTGGGTCGTCGCCATGGACATTGTCGGAGACAGAAAGTTCGTAGAAGTTCCCGGGGAAAAGACTCACGAACTGCCACCGCTGTTAGTTCGCACCACCCCCAACGTCAGAAGGCTCGATCGCGTGGTTGGCATGGCCAATAACCTGATCGATGCCGAAGACATGATGCCGCCCGCTTTCGATAGCCCGGCCGGAGATTTCGAGGCTGATCGCCGCAAGATGGATTTAGCCATCAACCTGACTGATCAGTACTTGCGCTTCGTCACCCAATGGCAGTGGGGCGATAGCATCCTCGAATGGATTCGGCAGTGCGAAATGACTTTCGGCATGCGCCTGGAGCTGCGCAACCTGCTTCGTCCCGATGTTTGGCCACACGCCGGACGGTCCAGTTTCGTAATGCTGCTCGAAGACAAAGCGGCCCCGAACGAAGGCGTCGAATTTGAGAAGGCGGTCGGGATGCGGCTGACGTTTCGGCAGCCACCACCAATCTCATGCTTCTCGAACCAGTTTCTGTTTTATCTGAATTCGAGCGTTGCGACCACCGCGTTTGATACTTGGGTGCACATGAGTCCCGCTCCACTGTCCTGTTTGCCGCCCGAGCGCTTCACCTTCGACATTATCGACATGTCGTAGTCCGATGTGGCGCACGCACTCCTGCGGACACCTTCAGAATCCGCCCACCGCGCGCGGACGCCTCGCCAGCAAGTCAATCTGCTGGGGCGCCTCCGGTTCGTCGCCGCCCGCCACGCCCAACTCGCGCATCTTGCGTAGAGCGGGCACCAGGCGCGAGTCCCACGATCCCACGCTTCGGTTATACGCCTCCACTGTTTTCTCCAGCAGCCGCCCCGTGTCGGAGTAATGCTCCTCGACCAGTTGCACGCGCTCGTACATTTCCGAAGCCACGCGCCGAATCTCCTCGGCGTTCTCGGCGAGCTGTTCCTGATTCCATCCGTAGGCGATGCCCTTCAGCACCGAGATCAGCGTTACCGGTGTCGCGATCACAACCTTGCGCGCCAGCGCTTCCTCGATCAGATCCGGGCGGCTTTCAAGCGCCGCGCTGAAGAAATGATCGCCCGGCAGGAACAGCACCACCAACTCGGGCGCCGGCTGAAATTGATTCCAATATTGTTTGCTCGAAAGCTGCCGCACATGCTCGGAGACCTGCTGGCCGTGACGCTGTAGCGAGGCTTTACGCGACGCTTCATCCGGCGCGCTTACTGCGTCGATATAGGCGGTGAGCGGTACCTTTGCGTCTACCACAATGGAACGGCCGCCCGGCAAGCGAACGGTCATGTCCGGGCGGATGCGCACGCCGTCGCCCTCGCGAGTTTCCTGCTCCTGAAAATCGCAATTCGGAATCATCCCCGCCAATTCGGCCACGCGCCGCAGCGTCACCTCGCCCCAGCGTCCACGGATGTGCGGCGAGCGCAGGGCGGTGGACAGCGTGGCGGTTTCTCGCGCCAACATTTGCACCTGTTCGCCGAGGCTGCCATAGGCTTTCTCGCGCGCTCGCTCCAGTTCCCGAACCTGTGTTTCCAAACGGCCCAGAGAAGCGGCGAGGGGCTGGACGATGCCTCCTATGGCGCCTTCGATCGCGGTCTGTTTTTGCGCCAGGTCGCCCGTCATTTCCGCGCGCGTGGTTTCGAGCGTGGTGCGAGCGGCGTCCAGAAACGCGCTTTGATTGGACCGCAGCGCCGCGTCGGCCAGCGCCTGGAATGTCTCGCTCAGTTTTGTGACGCCAGCTTCAGCAAAGTGCCTCGCGGCATCCAGGCTCGACAGCCGCGCCCGCATCCAAAGACCAACGATCAAGCCGCCCGCAAGCAACCCGGCGGTAAAAATGAACCAGGACATCACGACTACCAGGATAGATCATTTCGATGCAGAAATGTTTGGGAGCTCAATAGCCGCGCCAGCCCAACCAAGCCGCCCCGATCAGAATGGTAATCACCCCCAGCGGAGCGCCAACGCGAAAATATTCCCAGAATCCGATCTTCACTCGCGCGGCCGCCTGCTGGATCACGATCAGATTGGCCACCGAGCCCACCACCGTCAAGTTCCCGGCCAGCGTGGAGGACATCGCAAGCACCAGCCAAGCGCGCCGAGGGTCGGCCAGATGGCCTACGAACGGCTTGAAGACCAGCACGGCCGGCACGTTGCTCACGATGTTCGAGAGCACCGCCGAGATTCCGCTCAGCAGGAACGCGTTGTCCAGATGCATGCGCCCGGCGAGCGCAGCTAGTTGTGTTTCTAGAGCCGTTTGCTGAACGCCCGCAATCACGATAAACAGCCCCGCAAACATAACCAGCAACGGCCAGTCGATCCGCTCGTAGACATTCTCCGGCCGCACGCGGCGCGTAATCAGAAGCACGGCGCCCGCCACAATCGCGACCTTCGGCACCGGCCAGCCGGCGAAGAACATGACGATCATCGCCAGCGCAACGGCGAGCGACTTCCACATCAGACCCCGATCCACCTCGACTCCACGCTTCTTCACCGTGACGATCTCACCGGTGGCAAACTCGCCGCGATAAACGGCAAAGATCATGGCGACAGCAAGAATCAGCCCAACGGCAGCGACGGGTGCCAACGCCGCTAGAAAATGCCGGTAAGGAATGCCCGAAAAACTTCCGATCATCATGTTCTGCGGATTTCCAGTGATGGTAGCGACGCTGCCGATGTTGGCCGCCATCGCCACCGCCAACAGGTACGGTACAGGATTCCTGCGCAGCGCCCCGGCGATCTCGATCACCAGCGGCGTCAACACCAGGCACATGGTGTCGTTGACGAAAAACGCCGAGAAGATGCCGGAGACCAGCACAATGGCGATCAGCAACAGCAGCGGCCGGTGAGCATGTTCCACCACGCGCTCGGCGACCAGCGAAAAGAAGCCCGACAGCTGCAAATTGGCGACCACGATCATCATTCCGAACAGCAGGATGATTGTGTCGAAATTGATGGCGCGATAGGCCGCATCCAGCGAAAGCGCGTTCACGCCCACCATGAAGCTCGCGCCAATGATGGCCGCGCCAGTGCGATCGATCCGGAAGCCCGGCAACCGGCCGATCGCCAGCACGAAATACGTAGCCGCGAAGATGAGAATGGCCGGCAACGCTACGCGCCCAGCCGGGTATACCAGTTGAAAACCACTTCCCCGAAGAAGCCGACGCCCAGGGCAGCTACGCCCAGAAAGGTTCCGAAGGGCAACTCATAGGTCGACGCGTCTTTGCCGGTGAACCAAATGTACGCCAGTCCAATGATCGCGCCCAAGAGCGATCCGGCGATCAGCGTCAGCAGCGCTCCCTGCACGCCCAGGAAGGCGCCGACCATGGCGATCATCTTGACGTCGCCCAATCCCAGGCCCTCGCGATGGCGGAGCTTTTGATAGAGCGCGCCGACGCCCCACATGGCGCCGGCGCAAAACACTGCGGCGAACACGGAGTCGGCCACCGAGATGAGCCAGTCGTTCTTTCCGGGGGTGAACATGAGCCGCACAATCCCGCCGGGCACAGGCACCAGCGCTGCGAAGATCACACCCAGCACCGCGCCGCCGAGCGTGAATTCGTCGGGCAAAATGCGCTCTTCCACATCCGAGAAAATCAGCTCGATCAGGATGGCGCCCAGAACGCAGAATTTGAGCGCCGCAAGCGTGAGCCCCAAATACCGGACGGAGCAAAAGAACGCGGCGGCGGTGAGCAGTTCCACAATCGGGTAACGCGCCGAGATGCGATGCCCGCAACGGCGGCAGCGTCCCGCGAGCACCATATAGCTGACTACCGGAATGTTGTCGTACCAGGCAATCCTGTGCTTGCATTCCGGGCAAAACGAGCGCGGCTTAACCACCGAAAGATCGCGCGGCATGCGGTAAATGCAGACATTGAGAAAACTGCCGATGAGCAAACCGGCCAGCGCGGCCAGGAGGGCTTCCATCATCGTCGTGGGCTCATGTTTTTGGCTTTGGCGTACTTTAAGAAATTGTACAGCGCCGCCAGGTAGGCGATGGCGAGTCCCTCGGCGCCGTCGAGAAATCCCCGCCGCACGACGTACGTTTTGAAGAACGTCCACGGCGGATCCAAGGCGAGCTGCGTCCAACCAACTCGCGTCTTTTGATCCACCAGTTGCTCGGCGGCGAGCGTGGTATAGCGATCCATGGTCTTCAAATGCTCCGAGAGCGAGTTGCAGGTGAAGTGGAGAATATTGGATTTGAGGTGCCCGATGTTGCCCTCTACGATCACGGATTCATGGACGTATTCGCCCACCCACTTCGCGCGCCGGCGGTCGAACAGGCGCACCTTGCGATCAGGATACCAGCCGGAATGCAAAATCCAGCGTCCCAGGTACTGCGCCAAGCGCGGCATGGTGTAGGCGTCAAACTCCGGACCGTTTTTCTTGATCTGCCAGATCTCGCCTTCCAACGCTTCGCTCAAGGCCTCATCGGCATCCAGCGACAGCACCCAATCGTGCTCGCATTGGCTCGAGGCGTAATTCTTCTGTTCGGCGTATCCGCGCCAGTTGCTATCGATCACCCGCGCGCCGAATTTCGTGGCCAGCTCCACCGTCCGATCGGTCGATCCGCTGTCCACCACCACCACTTCGTCGCAGCACCGCAGGCTCTCGATCGCCCGTGGGATGTTTTGCTCTTCATTGTAAGTAATGATCGCGGCCGAGATTTTCATTCAGTGGGCTGATGATAGTGTAGCGTGGCATCGCAAAAGGACGATGACAAACCGCGCCGGGCGGCCGCTTCGTATTGACCGGCATACGTATATACGTATAATGGTATACTGGCCGGCGAGCAGTTGAAGCCGGTCCCAGAAGAAAGCCAAGTCCGGCATCGCCACGCCGAGGAAGGACATTGATCAAGCAACGGCTTGCCGAAGGCCAGAGCGATTACAGAGCAAGGCAAAACGGAGAATGAAAACGAAGCTCCAAAGGCCCTCCCCCTCTTCCCGGCGCGTTACGGAAGGCAGTGGCAACGTGTTCGCGGATCTTGGATTGCCGAATGCCGATCAGGAGTTGCTGAAAGCCCAGTTGACGCTCCAGGTCTACCGCATCATCAGGCAACGTGGCTTAACTCAAACGGAGGCCGCCAAGGCACTGGGTATAAAGCAGCCGCATGTGTCTTTGCTCATGCGTAATCGGGCCGGAAACTTTTCGGTCGGACGTCTGATCGACTTCTTGACGGCCCTTGGTCAGGACGTTAGAATCACCGTCCGCCCCACGCGCAAGGAGCGCGGCGAGATGTCGGTGGCAGTGATTTGACCGACCAAAATCAACTGATCGCAGCGCTGAGATCAATCGGTGGTTGGAGCGTCAAGAAACCCTTGGCGGAGCGCTCTGTGTCCCCCGTGTGTTCCCGTCTGGAAGGGGCCTCGGTCTTCTGCTCGGTGGCAGAGATGATCCAGGGCGCGCCTGGATTCTCATGCCGCCTGAAGTGAAAAATAAGCGCAACTGCCACGCCTAAAACGATCGCGGCTGGAAGCATAACCCGAAGGATAGGAATGCCGATCAGAAATATTGACATGCTGCCGGCGGCGAAAATCGCCCCGATGATGCCTCCGCCAACTACGAGCTTCGATGCGTTAATCTGAGGCCTTGCAGCGTCTTCTTTCATCTCGCCCCTCCTGACACAAAGCTATCACAAAGGCAGGCACCCAAAGCGCGTTTGATTTGACAACCTCCACTGTCTGTGTAATTATTCAGTTGGGTGAATAATCATTCAATCCAGTGCCGGGAAGGAGCTTGAGCCATGCCGCTTGTCGAATCTTCGCTGAAGTCTGTCAAGAGAATGCCGGCGCCGAAAACGTTCCCCAAGATCGCAGCAGTCGACTTCACGCGCGATCTCGATATCTCGCAGGATGAATTGCTTGCACTGCTGGATCTCACCCATCAATTGAAGAGGAGCCCTGAGCGCTTTCGCGCCGCTCTGGCTGGCCGCTACATCACGCTCCTGTTCGAAAAGCCCTCTCTCCGCACCCGACTTACGTTCGAACTGGCCATCAAGCAACTGGGTGGTGATTCGGTACTCGCCGTCGGCCCCATCGTCGATCGCGAGCCCCTGAAAGACGTCGCCCGCAATCTGGACCGCTGGACCAACGCGATTGTGGCGCGCACCTATTCGCAAAAGACCATCGACGATCTGGCGCATTGGTCGAGCGTGCCCGTGATCAACGCACTGAGCGATCGCTTCCATCCCTGCCAGGCGCTGGCGGATGTGTTCACGCTGCAGGAACGCTTCGGCGACGTGCGCGGACTGAAGCTAGCCTTCGTCGGCGATGGAAACAACGTGGCGCATTCGCTGATGCTGACGGCGCTGCGGCTCGGCATGAGTTTGTCGCTCGCCACTCCCGTTGGCTATGAGCCGGATGCCGACATCGTTGCCCAGGCCCAGGCTTTGGCCGCGGTCGCGGGCGGGCAACTGGCGATTACGAACAATGCGCGCGAGGCCGTTGAGGGCGCGCATGCCGTCTACACCGATGTGTGGGCCAGCATGGGGCAAGAGCACGAAAAGGAAAAGCGCCTCGCCGATTTCGCTCCCTACCAAGTGAACGCGGGGTTGTTCCAGCACGCTGCGCCCGAAGCTATCTTTCTGCATTGTCTGCCGGCCAAGCGCGGCGAAGAGGTGCATGACGACGTCATCGAATCCCCGCGATCGGCCGTCTTCGATCAGGCTGAAAATCGCCTGCACGTGCAGAAGGCGCTCCTATTGATGCTGCTTGGCTAATACCGAATCCCCCCAATCCTCAATGACCAAGCCCAAACCCAAGAAGGTAGCGTTGGCCTACTCTGGAGGCCTCGATACATCCATCATCATTCCGTGGTTGAAGGAAAACTATCAATGCGAAGTGGTCGCCGTGTGTGGCGACATCGGCCAGGGCGATGACGAACTGAAGGGCCTCGAAGAGAAGGCGCTGAAGACCGGCGCGTCCGAAGTTCATGTCGCCGACATGCGCGAGGAGTTCGTCACGGAATATTTGTGGCGCATGGTGCGCGCGGGCGGCCTGTACGAGCATAAATATTTGCTGGGGACTTCTATTGCCCGGCCCCTCCTTGCAAAGCGCCAAGTGGAAGTCGCGCTCGCAACCGGGTGCGACGGGCTAGCGCACGGCTGCACGGGGAAGGGAAACGACCAGGTACGTTTCGAGCTGACCTACAAGGCGCTCGCGCCGCAGCTCACCGTGATTGCTCCCTGGCGCGAATGGGATATCGTGTCGCGTGAAGACGCCATCGATTACGCGGCCAGGCACCACGTTCCCATCTCGCAGACCACCACGAAAATCTACAGCCGCGATCGCAACATCTGGCACATTTCGCATGAAGGCGGAGCGCTCGAAGACCCGGCCAACGCGGCGCCCGACGACATTTGGATGCTGACGCGCAGTCCCAAGGACGCCCCCGACAAACCGGTGGACGTGACCATCGGTTTTGAGAAAGGCCGGCCCGTAGCAGTGAACGGACAGCGCGGATCGGCCGTCAGCCTGCTCGAAACGCTGAACAAAATCGGCGGCGAGCACGGCATCGGCCGCGTCGATCTGGTGGAGAATCGCTTCGTTGGCATGAAGTCGCGGGGATGCTATGAGACGCCCGGCGGCACGTTGATCATGTACGCGCATCGCGAGCTCGAATCGCTGACGCTCGATAAAAACACGCTGCACTACAAGCAGAAACTGGCCCTCGACTACGCGGAGATGGTCTACAACGGTCTGTGGTTCGTTCCGCTGCGCGAGGCCCTGGATGCATTCTTTGAAAAGACCAGCGACTCCACAACCGGCGAAGTGACGCTCCGGCTGTACAAAGGCAACATTGAGCCAGTGAGCCGCAAGTCGCCGTACTCGCTGTATTCTCTCAATATCGCCAGCTTCACCATGGGCGCCGAGTACGATCAAAAGGACGCTCAAGGATTCATCAACCTGATCGGCCTGCCGATTCGCGTGCGGGCGCAAGCTGCTGCGGCCAAACACTCGTAACGACACCATGGCCGAGATGAAACTCTGGGGCGGGCGATTCGAGGCCGGACCATCCGAAGTCTTCGAACGTTTCTCGGGTTCGCTGCACTTCGATAAGAAGTTGCTGGACGCCGACTGCCGCGGATCGCAAGCCTTCGCACGAGCGTTGGAGCGCGCCGGCATCCTGACAGCGTACGAACGCGAGCAACTCGTACCTGCTTTCGAGCAGATCCGAACCGAGGCTCGTGATCCAAAGTTCCTGGAAGGCGCCACCGACGAGGACGTGCACACTTTCGTCATCCGCAAATTGAAAGAGCGCGTGGGCGCTCTGGCTGACAAAATCCACACTGGCCGCAGCCGAAACGAGCAGGTCTCGTTGGATATGCGGCTGTGGCTGCGCGAGCAGATTGACTTGGATCTCGAGTTGCTCGTGAACTTGATGGGCGCGCTGGTGGAAATGGCGCGCAAATATCCGCACGCCATCGTGCCTGGATATACCCATCTGCGGCGAGCTCAGGCGGTGCCGTGGGCACACTACCTGCTGGCCTATTTTGAAATGTTCGCGCGCGATCACGAGCGCCTCACCCAAGCCCGCGCCCGCGTGGATATGATGCCGCTGGGCTCCGGTGCGCTGGCCGGCAGCGGTTTCCCATTCGATCGGGAACAAATCGCGCGAGACCTGGGTTTCGCCGCCATCACCCGGAACAGCATGGATGTTTCAGGCGACCGCGATTTCGCTCTCGACTTCCTGTATGCCGCCTCCATCACGATGCTGCACTTGAGCCGCCTGGCCGAGGATTGGATTCTTTACTCCAGCGACGAATTCGGCTGGCTCGAATTGGGCGACGGAGTCACCAGCGGATCGAGCCTGATGCCGCAAAAGAAAAATCCGGATTCGCTCGAGCTGATTCGCGGCAAAAGCGGCCGTGTCTTCGGCGATTTCACGTCCCTGTTCGTCACCATGAAAGGTCTTCCCATGACTTACAATCGCGACATGCAGGAAGACAAGGAGCCGCTGTTTGACGCTTCGGCGCAGTTGAGCTCGGCGCTGGAGATGGCGGCTGCCGTGATCGAAACTACCGAACTTCACGCGAGCGCGCCGCTGGAAGCGGCTAAAGAGAGCTGGGTGGTGGCCACCGACCTTGCCGAAGCGCTGGCGCGCGCCGGCACGCCCTTTCATCACGCACACCAAATCGTAGGCAAACTGGTGCTTGAAAGTATTCAGCAAGCGAAACAGCCGCTGGATTGGACTGCGGAGCAACTCACCGCTTTCGCGCCCGAGTTCACCGCCGACATGGCGCGCCTGCTTCAGCCCGCAGAAGGCATGAAGACACGCGAGCTTCCGGGCGGCGCCGGACCAGCCGCTGTCGCTCAAGCTCTGGCAGACGCTGAGGCCCGTCTCGGGCATTGGCGATCAAACAGTCAAGCATGAACAAGGCATTCCGGCAAGGACAAATCCTCAAGGTCATCCGCAACAAGCGGATCCTGACGCAAGAGGATCTGGCACGCGAGCTGAAGGAAAGCTTTGGGCTAGATACCACGCAAGTCACGCTTTCACGAGACGTCCGCGAACTGGGTCTGCTGAAAACGCAGGACGGCTACGCCCGAGTGACCGCGGCCTCCGGTCCCGATCTCGCGACGGTAGTCGCTGAGTTGCTGCAGGATGCACGCGCGGCGCAGAATCTCGTAGTGCTCCGAACGTCGCCGGGCAACGCCAACGCGCTCGCGGTGGCTCTGGATAACGAGAATTGGCCCGAGATTGTGGGAACCATCGCGGGCGACGACACTGTGCTGATTGTCGCGCCGGATAGCGCGACGGCTGGCAAGCTGCGGAATAAATTGCTCGGGTTCGCGAGCGCCTCTACTTAGCGTTCGTCATTTTGCATTAAACAGCAGCCAGACGGCGACGCCAATGGCTGCGGGCAGCAAGAACTCCGCCCAATCCTGCCACAGGCTGGACCATGTGACCGCCGGCTTTGGCTCGGCCCGCGGCGGCGTCTCATCGCGCACGGCGGTGGAGATGCGCGACCGCAGGTTCGATGGCAAGCCGCGAATAGCCCGGACGATCTCTTCCTTACCCTTGCGATCGGCGATCAGAATGGTAGCCGAATTGATGCTGTTGGTGGACTGCTCCAGTTGTTTGCGCAATGGAGCCGGAACATCCGCCACTGACCGGTAGACTTCCGTTTTGTTTCCCACGGAAATGAAAATAGTAGAACTCTTCAGCGTGACGCGGGACATACTGCTTCTCTCCATCTTTAAGGCGATACCGCTTCGGGCACCTTGGACCGATCCGCCCCGGGGCTTTCAGTCCCCGCATGCTCTAATATAACCTGAATGAAGCCCAAAGCGGCTTTCGAGAGCGCTTTATCTTTGCGATAAATCAACCCCACCTTCCGAATCAGCGGTTCCGGCCCCAGCGACACCGCCGAAAGCTTCCCGGAGGCCACTTCCTCGCGGCAATTGGAGGCGGCCAGGAACGAAAGTCCCAGCCCGGCCATTACGAAGCGCTTGATCATTTCGGTGGAGTCGAGCTCCATGGAAATGTGGATCTGGTCTTCCACCGGCTCCAGCCACGAGTTCAGTCGCGCGCGTGTGGTTCCAGACTTAGGCAGCAGCAGCGGATGATCCATCAGGTCTCGCGCCCCCACAGAGCGACGGTTGGCCAGGGCGTGTTTGCCGGGCATCAGCAGGATAATCTCATCGGAGTGGATGCGCGCCACTTGCAGCTTTTTTTCCTGTACGGGCAACTGCGTAATGCCGAAGTCGGCCAGGTTTTCGAGCACCGCTTCCACCACACGCGACCCGTAGGAGCGGTCCACCGACAATTGGACGTTGGGGAATTTCTTCTTGTACTCGGAAAAGACCCAGGGCAGGACGTAGATGCAGGTGGCTTCGTTTGCGGCAATCACCAGTTCGCCCCGCGGGACGCGGTCCAGTTCGTTGATGGTGTCCTGGGCGCGCCGCCGCAAATCGAGGATCTGCTCGGCGTATTCGGCGAAAATCCTGCCGGCTGTGGTGAGCGAAATCTTGGTCCCCAGCCGCTCAAATAGCGTGGTATTCAGCTCTTGCTCGAGTTGACGTACCTGGGCGCTGATGGCTGGTTGCGTGCGGTAGCACGTCTGCGCCGCCTTTGAGAAACTCTTCAAGCGGACAATCTCAAGGAACGTGTGAAGCTGATCCAAATCCATGGGCACACTCGGCCGGTGATTGCTCACCCAGGTTCCACTGGCGGTGAAACCAATTGTAACAGGACAGCGGCCGGAGCGCGGCGGTTGATGGTCAGGGCAATTGCGTAGTCCCACTAAGGACGGTCCGGGGCTGGTGCGGCTCGTGTTCTCCGCTTAGTATCAGATGAGGGAAGGCGATGCGATCCGTCATACTTTTAGCTCTCCTTGCAACCGGTTTATCGATGAATTCGGCCAAGGCCCAGAATCCGCCGAAACCGCCGGCTAAGCACTCCGGCACTAGCGCGACCGATGCGCTCACCGAGAACGCCCCGGAACGGCCGGGCGCGCTCGCCGAAGCTCGCCAGGCAGCGTCGCCTCGGAATGAACCAACAGAAACGACCCCGGGCTCCATTCCCCCTTCTACGCCGGCGCGTGCTCCGCTCGTGCAGCCCCTAGGACCCATGGTGCAAGCGGTTCCACCCGGTCCTCCACAGAAGAATCTGACCGGCGGAGAATTCGCCTTCATCCATGTTGGTTCCACCGAGAAGGCGGTTCTTGAGCTGCTTGGCCCCCCGTCTTCCCGAGTTGTTGTTCCGGATGACGACGGTCATTTGCGGGAAAGCCTTCAATATTGGGTAAAGGGCAACCCGATGGGAATCGTTCGCCTGGACAATGGCCGGGTCGTTCAAATCGAGAGCCAGCGCAAGTAAGCTGCTTGGCCCGCGGCGCTTTGGCTAGTGGCTCAATCGCAGGATCTGCGACGAAATCGCCAGGAACGCCTGTCCAAGCTGCGCGGAAGTGGGCGAATAGATGAACGTGCCCTGCGGCTGGCTGGGGTAGCTGATACAAGAAGGTTCGGCGGAGCACGCAGCAAATACCGGTGGATTGTTGAACTGATCTTCGTTTGGATCGTTTGCCATCCGCTGCAGCAAGATGGGATCGGGAGGATTTCCGTCATTGCCGCCCAATCCGATGGTGAAGACATAGACCGGCAGGGTGGCATTAGTACGAGCGTTGTAGGCCGAGTTGTCGGCGGCGTTCAAGGCGGCGGCGTGGGCGTTTGGCCAATCGGTGGAAGCGTTGTTCGTCAGGTTGTTATAACCGCTAGTGAGACCCAGCGGTTGATATTCGTTGGAAGGCGCAACTTGATTTCCAAACACATCCTGACCTGGAAGCCAGTTGAAATCGGAGTACGTCGTAGTCGTACTTCCATTGAAAGTGCATCCTTGCGCATTGGAGATGGCGATACTGTTGTTATTGCTGCTATCGCCCGTTTGCCGGGGATCGAACAGTACGATCATATAGGCACCGCTCTGTGCAACTTGCGCTGGGTCGGCCGCATAAAACGCCCCGATTGCGCCGCCGGGGATATTCGATATGTATCCGGCGCCGCCCGTATTCATCGAGATTCCCGAGATCCACTGCCGCGCCGTGGCGACGGTCTTCCAGCCAGCATTCTTGAACGTCAGGTTGTTGGCGTCCTGACAGGCGCTGTTAGTGTTTAGCGCGCCGGGGGCGGGAGTCGCGGCATAAAAATTGTAGATTAGCGTATTGGGCAATCCGTCCGTCTCCAGCATGACGATGTTCATCGCGCCAGGCTCGGCAATTTGATAGAGCTGGTTGTAGGCCATGGAAACCGCCGCGGCCGTTCCCGTCCCACCGTTGCAGTTGATACTGTCGATGGTCCCAGTGCTTGAGCCGGAGGAATTGGAATAACCCAGCACGGTCTGAAAATTAACGGTTGGTTTCGACTCCAGGTAATAGCCGTCGCTAAAGGTAAGCAGGCCGATTTGATCCCGCCCCTCGGCGAAGGCGCCGGTAAAGTTCTTGGCATCGGTGATCATGGCCGAGCATGGAGTGGTGGTGCTGCCCTTGTTACAGGGAGGATTGGCGGTAGCGCCGTTGACGGAGCACATGGATCCGGAACGGTCCAGCACCAGCATCGCGACGATGTCCTTGCGGGAGGCTTGCCCGGTAACCGTAAGGTTGGTGCCGCTGAACCCGAGATACTTCATGAACCAGGTGGGAACGCGGGTGCTGGCAGTGACGGTGACCTGGCGGAGATTGGCGTTGCTGGGCGAATCCACCACGGTCACGTTGGACGTGGTCATGACAGTATTGAAGGTCGCCCAGTTTCCGTTCGGAAAATTTGCATAAAACCAATTCACCGCATTCTGCTGGGCCGACAGAGCCTGGGCCGCGGTGGTTTGACCCAGGTTGAGGGCGCGCGCCGCCGCCAGAGCCGCGCCGTCCACAGCCGCTTGCAGGCGTGCCTTCGCGGAGTAAAGAATTCCCAAATCCACAAACAGACCCAGCATCGGGATGACGATCCATACCAAAGAGGCGATGGCAATAAACAGAGCCGCCCCCTTCTTGCGATGGCCGTCTGGTCGCACTTGCAGCATGCCGTCCTCCTAAAAGAAGTAGCGCGCGTAGACGCCGTTGCCCGCCAGGCTTCCTACGCTTAAGTCCGGAGATTGGAAATACGTTTCCACGATGTAGACTACTTGGCCGTCGGTCAGCGGAGTGTTTGTCCCATTGGTCACTTGCCAGAGATTTTGCATGTTGGTCTGGGCGGCTCCGGCCAGATCCGCCTGAGCGTTGGTGACGTAATTCTGCACAACTCCGGAGCTGTTCATGATGGCCGAGGGACAAGTGCCTAAACTGACGATGTTCGAGTTGGCCAGCGTGCCGTTGCCGAATTGCAATTGCTGCGTGTAGACAAAGCTGTTGGCGTTGGTGCATACGGCGGGAAGCGCGCCCACGCAGTTGGCCGACTCTGTCGATCCGATCCACATGATCTGCGTGACCGTTACCAATCCATTGCCCGCGTTCGCCGAATTGGATTGCTGGTTTCCGGCAAAGGAAGCGCCGATTTGAAGATTCAAGCCCTGCGCCAGCCGCTGCGCCTCTTGCTGCAGCGGATAGGTGGAAAAGTCGCCGCCATGGATGTACATGCTGTCCAAGTCCCGGCACACCTGGTTGCACTGAATGCTCCGGATCAGGTTCATCCCGACGACGAAAGCCCCGATCAGCATGGGTACAAGCAATACCGCCACCAAGCCGAACTCCACGATCTCCTGGCCGCTTTGCGTCCGTCTGCGCCGGGTTGTCGCCCGCTTCGAAATCAGCATGTTCATTGCTGCACTGAATTAACCCCGGCCGGGTAGCCGCCCAGAATGTCCGATGAGTAGACTCCCAGGGTGATGGGGGTCTGATCGCGGTAGGCGTTGGCGCCGAACGTGCCGCTGATCGGCGCCAGCCAGGCCCAGGAGATGTTCTGAACCGATACTTGAACGATATTGCCCGGCACATTGCCGCCCGAGGCAATGGGGGTATTCAAATTCGTGACCGAGTAGTAATTTACAAAAATGTGCTGGGGATTGTCCGTGGGCGTCACCAATCCCATCGCATACTGCTGGACGACAGCCTCAATGGAGGCATCCTGGCCCAACCCGGTGCCGGTCTGAAACGTGATCGCGTACCGGCAGCCCTCGCGGACGGCCTCCTGCAACGTGGCCCAGCGAAACAGCAGCAAGCCGAAATCAACGAAGGCGAAGACCAGCGCGAACGTCGGCAGGATTGTAAAGACGGTCTCAAGCATCGCGTTCCCGCTGCGGCGGCGGTTTCGCCGGCTCAGTGCTTTCCCTTGGATTGGTGCGGTCTTTTGTCCCAATGCGGCTCTCCCACCTTCATGCTGGAGGCGCGGCTCTGGAACCCCAATAAGGGAATCGCCCTACTTCACGTTCTGCTCAATCGGCGGCTGGTACGGACTAAGGTGATCGGCTTCCATCTAAGGTTTTTCACGGCTGGTGCGCGTCATGTTCTCTGCTTAGTATGAGATCAGAGGGAATACGATGCGACCACTGCGGCCAGTACGACCAATGATAGGTGTAGCCCTGCTCGGAACCACTTTATCCATGATGCCCGCGCGCGCTCAGGACTCTTCGGCCCCACCGGCTTCTGGCGCGAACGCGCATCGGAGGCCTGGCTCACTCTTCGAGGGTGGTGTGGGCACCGGAAGCGGAATGTCGGACACGAGCCGTTCAACGGCTCATCGTGCACCGGGGGCGGAAACGGCCAAGGACTCCACGGCCGCAAAACAACCGGCGCCTGTGCCTCCGCCGCCTGCGCCTGCGGCGCCGTCGATCCCCACGGTGCAAGCAGTCCCACCCGGCCCTCCGCAGAAAAACCTCACCGGCGAAGAGTTTGCGCTTATCCGCGAGGGCTCTACTGAGAAAGAGGTTCTCGCGGTGCTTGGGCCTCCGTCATCCCAGGTGGTCGTTCCGGACGACGATGGTCATCTGCGCGAAACCTTCCAATACTGGGCGAAAGGCAGCCCCATGGGAACCGTTCGCTTGGACAATGGCCGGGTAGTTCAAATCGAGACCAAGTCGAAGTAATCGGTCCCGAACTCGGCCGCCCCTAGTGGCTCAAGCGCAAAATCTGCGACGCCATTTGCAGGAATGCCTGGCCCAGTGTCGCGGCACTGGGCGAATAGTAGAACGTGCCCTGCGGCTGGTTGGGATAATTGATGCAAGTGGGCTCGGTTGAGCAGGCAGAATACGTCGGGGGGTTGTTGAACTGGTCCCCGTTTGGATCGTTTGCCATCCGCTGCAGCAAGACAGGATCCGGAGGATTCCCGTGATTGCCACCCAGTCCGATGGTAAAGATGTAGGCTGGCAGCGTGGCATTGGTCCGAATGTTGTAGGCCGAGTTGTCGGTCGCGTTCAAAGCCGCTGCGTGGGCAGCCGTCCAATCGTTCGATGAATAGAATCCGCCCTGATAGGTCGGCCCAGTCAGTATATTTTCACTACCCGTCAGACTCAGCGACGTATATTCGTTGGCTGGCGCCACTTGATTTCCGAAGACATCCTGGCTGGGGAGCCAGGCGAAATCAGAGTAATTCGTGTCCTGGTCACCACTGTTGCTGAAGACACACCCCGGCGCTGTCGGACTGCCGCCGGTGGTACTGACGTAAATGCTGTTGCCTTGGTTGTTGTTGCTGTCGCTGGTTTGCCGGGGATCGAACATAACAATTTGATAGGGGCCGTCTTCCGCCACTTCCGAAGGGTCAGCCGTATAAAACGCGCCGATTGTGCTATTCGGGATATCCGACATGTATCCGGTGCCATTTGAATTCATGGAAATTCCCGCTGAGATTGACCCGCTGGCGGGGAGCCACCCCCGCGCCGATGTCGAGGTGTTCCATCCGCTGGCGACCGGGTTTCCGGATGCGTCCTTGCAAAGGCTGCTGCTCTTGAGAGCCAAAGTGCTCTTGGTTCCCGGTGTTGCGTAATAGTTATAGACCAATGTGTTGGGCAAACCGTCCGTCATCAGCATGATCAGGTTCATGGCGCCAGGCTCGGCAATCTTGTATAGCTCGTTGTAGGCCATGGACATCGCGGCTGCCGTACCAGTGCCTCCATTGCAGGAAATGTTGTCGATTGTTCCGCTACCGGAGCCGGATTCGTTGGTATAACCGAGCACGGACTGGAAATTGGTGGTTGGAGCGGATTCCAAGTAGTAGCCGTCAGCAAAGGTAAGCAGACCGATTTTATCCCGTCCCTCGGCGAAGGATCCGGTAAAATCCTTGGCATAGCCGATCATGGCCGAACAGGGAGTATCCGTGTTGGCCTTATTGCATGGATCCGGATTCGGGTCGGCGCCGTTGACCGAGCACATCGACCCGGAACGATCCAGCACCAGCATCGCGACCATGTCCTTGCGGGAAGCTTGACCGGTGGCCGTGAGGTTGGTGAAGTTGAAGCCCAGGTACTTCATGAACCAGGTGGGAACATCGGTGCTGGCGGTGACGGTGACGACGCGTAAGTTGGCGCTACTGGGCGAGTCGACCACGCTTACATTGCTCGTGGTCATAACCGTACTGTAGGTGGCCCAATTCCCGTTGGGGAAATTCGCATAGAACCAATTCACGGCATTCTGCTGGGCCGACGCGGCCTGCGCCGAGGTATCTTGGCCCAGGTTGAGCGCGCGCGCCGCCGCCAGAGCCGCGCCATCTACGGCGGCTTGCAGGCGCGCCTTCACCGAGTAGAGAATTCCCAAATCGATAAACAGGCCCAGCATCGGGATGACGATCCACACCAACGCGGCCACCGTCACAAAGAGGGAGGCACCCTTTTCACCATTTCTGCGTTCTCGGATTTGCACCAGCATGTCCTCCTAGAAGAAGTAGCGCGCGTAGACGCCGTTGCCCGCCAGGCTTCCCACGCTCAAGTCGGGAGATTGGAAATAGGTTTCCACAATGTAGGCTGTTTGCCCGTCGCTCAGAGGAGTAGCCGTGCCGCCCGTCACCGCGCTGCTGGATTGCCAGAGGGCTTGCATGTTGGTCTGGGCGCTGCCGGCCAGCGCCGCGCGGGCGTCGGTCACGTAAGAGCCGTTGGAGATGGACACGATTCCGGAGGTATTGAGGATAGCCGCGGGGCACTGCCCCACCGTGACAGTATTGGCGTTGGCCAGCGACCCATTGCCAAATTGAATCTGCTGCGTAAAGACAAAGCTGTTCGCATTGGTACAAGTGGCGGGCAGCGCAGCCTGGCAGTTGGCCGATGTGGTCGATCCGACCCACATGATCTGCGTGACCGTCACTAATCCATTGCCCGAGGTTCCTAAATTGGATTGCTGGTTTCCGCTAAAGGACGACACTTGAAGATTCAGTCCTTGCGCCAGCCGCGCCGCCTCCTGTTGCATCGGATATGTGGAGAAATCGCCGCCATGGATGTACATGCTGTCCAAATCGCGCGCCACCTGATTACATTGAATGCTCCGGATCAGGTTCATGCCAACTACGAAGGCCCCGATCAGCATGGGCACGAGTAATACGGCAGCCAAGCCGAACTCCATGATCTCCTGGCCGCTTTGCGTCCTTCTTCGCCGCGCGGTCGCGCCTGTGGTGGACATGTTCATTCCTGCACCGAATTGACGCCGGCTGGCAAGCCACCGAGTATGTCCGACGAGTACACATTGAGAGTGATCGGCGTCGTACTTCGGTAGGCGTTCGATCCCCAGGCGCCGCTGAGTACCGAGAGCCAGGACCAGGAAACGCCTTGAACCGATACTTGGACGATGTTACCCGGCACGTTGCCGCCGGAGACAATGGGAGTAGTCAAATTGGTCACCGAGTAGTAATTCACAAAAATGTCCTGGGGACTGTCGGTGGTCTTCACCAGCCCCATCGCGTACTGCTGAACAACAGCCTCAATGGAAGCGTCCTGGCCCAGCCCCGTGGCGGTTTGAAACGTGATCGCGTACCGGCAGCCCTCGCGGACAGCCTCCTGCAGCGTGGCCCAACGAAACAGCAGCAACCCGAAATCGATGAAGGCGAAGATCAACGCAAACGTGGGCAAAATAGTAAACATGCCCTCCAGAATCGCGTTGCCGCTCCGCCTGCGGTTTCTCTGGCTCAGAGGTTTTCTTTCAGTTTGCTTCGCGGAATCAACCATTTGTCTTTCCCCAGGCGAGCCTGGATGCCCACCAATAGCGGTGGCTGTACTGCGCCAACCATTCTGTTATCCTTCGGCGGCTAGGCCGGCTTACTTTAGGCTGGGAGGGAATGCAACTTGGGGGGATAGAACTGGAGCGCGCGGCCCAGTAGATTGAAGATCTTACCGAGCCGCCATCGCGAGGGAAGGTACTAATCCTTGGGCAGCGCCCCGGACACAAAAGTCGACACCCACTGGGGCGCATGACCGCGCCCGCCCGCGGATGGACGCATAATATGGAAGGCCACCGCGTCACCCGCCTTCAGCGTGCCTTGGATCTTGCGGACATCGTCCACGCTCTCCACCGGCTGCCGGTTGATGGACAGGATCACGTCCTTCTCGGCCAGGCCGATGTCCTCGGCGAAAGAATCCGAATCGACGCTCTGGACCAGCAGGCCGCCTTTGGCATCCAGCCCCATGGTGCTGCGCTCGGCGTCGGTGAGGGCGTGCAGTTTGACACCGAACTTATATTGCCTTGGCTCGCCGGGAGTGCCAGGGTTGACGGATGCCTCCGGCTCCGACTCCTCGCGGAGCGCCGCAAAACGCGAATCGTCCTTGAATACCTCGGCGCGGTCGAGAACCGTCAGGTTGAAATCCATGCGCTTGCTGTCGCGATCCACCGTCACTGCCACCACCGCGCCGATCGGCGTTTCCGAAACACGCGCTACCAGGTCGTCGCCGTTCTTGACCGGCTTGCCGTTCATGGCGATGATGATGTCGTCCGCCTTCAGGCCAGCCTTCTCCGCGGGGCCGCCCTTGTGCACGGTTCGGATCAGTACGCCGGGACTGGTGCCCAGCCCCCGGAACAGCTCTGGCTTGTCGTCGCCCTTCACCCATTCAATTCCAATGGACCCGCGAGTGACGCGGCCAGTCCGAATAATGTCGTTGTAAACGCGTGCCACCATATTGATGGGGAGCGCGAAGCCGATGCCCTGATAGCCGCCGCTTTGCGTCGCGATCATGGTGTTGACCCCGATCACTTCTCCGCGAATGTTCAACAGCGGGCCCCCGCTGTTGCCGGGATTGATGGCGGCGTCGGTTTGGATAAAACGCTGCAACTGGAGCGGGCCGCCGATGTCGCGGCCGAGCGCGCTCACGATACCCGCGGTTACCGAAGCCTCCAAGCCAAACGGAGAGCCGATGGCTACCGCCCAATCGCCCACTTGCACGGCATCCGAATTTCCGATGCTTACCGGCACCAGCGGGCCGGGAGGATCGATCTTGATCACCGCCAGGTCCGTCTCCGGATCGATGCCGACCACGCGCGCGCGATATTCGCTGCTGTCGTCGCCGTGCAACTTCACTTTGATGTGGTCCACCTTGGCGATCACATGGTGGTTGGTGATGATGTATCCGTTTTTGTCGACCACGAAACCGGTGCCCGACTGTTCCTGCTTAAAGGCGCGCTGCGGGGGCTCTTCGCCGGAGGGTCCGTTACGGAAGAATCGCTTGAACAGATCGAGCCCGTCGTCCTTGCCATTGCCCTTACCGTCGCCTTGACCCGGGTCTTCCTGTTCCTCCTGGCCGCGCGCATGCGGATTCTCGGCGGCCTTGGGCGTGTAATCGGCGGTGATGTAGACCACCGACGGCTCCAGCTTCTTGGCGAGCTTACTGAACTCGTTTCCAAGCTGGACCGCGCTGGGCACCACCAGCGGCGACGCATCTGGGGCCGCAACCTGACCGCGGGCCGCGTGAACCCCCGTATTGATCAACGTCCCGATGACGATCCCGATTGAGAGCGTCACGAGCAGGAGACTCAATGACAACAACTTCTGCCGACGCATCACCTGAAACCACCGCATGGCTTGTTTCGCCTTTCTTAGGTCTGAGAACCCTTGTACTCACTATATCCGAATCGGTTGTAACGGTGCGTCAATTTCCCTACATGGTGAGAAGCGCCGCCATCAGTTCAATACCGTCCCACAGATTCTGCAGCCGCAGGTTCTCGTTGTAGCTATGCTGGTTATTATCGTGATTCCCGATGGGGATGCCAATCTCGTGCATCCCAAGAACCCGTTCCGCCGTATCCGGACCAGTGCCTCCCTGGTTCGGAATCTTCACTGCGGGTCCTCGGGCGCTTTCCACTGTCCGAATCACTTCCCGCGAAATCGGGAGGTCCATCGAAAGGCGCTGCGCATTCAGCTCATTGCGCTCCACGATCAGCGCGACCTTGGGATGGGAGCGGCGCACGTCCGCGCCAGGCTCCTGATCCACGACAAAGAATCCCTGCCGGCGCACGTGTTCGATCAACCGGTTGGTGGTCCGGCGCGGGTCCATACCTTTCACCAGACGCATGTCGATGGTCGCGGTGGCCGTCGCGGGAACCACATTCGAGGCTTGATCGCCGACGCGAGAGCTCGCCATCCCGCGGATATTGAGCGACGGCAGC